>Ga0247721_100013_pt1 | contig 110374 bp, 115 predicted proteins | sample MSEWel2017_08_16_FD_189089 | JGI IMG/M metagenome (GOLD analysis project Ga0247721, IMG submission 189089) | Subsurface sediment microbial communities from gas well in West Virginia, United States - MSEEL Well Study Marcellus 3H_2017_08_16 | ecosystem: Environmental > Terrestrial > Deep...
CGGTACCTTTAGCCATCATTTCCCTGGCAACCTCAAAAACGTTGCAGGTAGCATCTATGCTTACAACATTGTGGGACATAAGATCCCCCACAGGTATTTGACTCTCGATTCCCCCATAAGACGAGTCTTCGCTGTTATGCTCCTGCACGACCATTGGCATCACACTCCTATATAGAATATTTCTGTTTATGCCTTATATAGATGTTCATTTTGCATTCAAAAGAAACTCATCTGGAATATGGTGAAGTGTTAAACATGAAAATAAGCATGCCTGAAGGCTAATATTACCAAATTTTATTTATAGGACATCTATGTAGGAAAAATCATTTTGCAGAGGGTATATCAAGGATGAACTTTGCTCCATGTGGTGTGTTATCCTTTACTGCAATTTGGCCTCCATATCTTTCTATAACCTTTTTTGAAATATACAGACCCAGTCCAGAATTGCTATCTCCGCCCTCAGTAAATCCTTCCTTGAAGATTTTGGTCTTTATTTCATCGGGGATTCCTGTGCCGTTATCCTCTATGGAAATATGACAATACTTCCCGGAAGGTGCCATTGTAATCCTCATTTTATTGGCTTTACCATGAGCAATTGCATTTTTTATTATATTTTCAAAAACAGAGGACAATGCATTATCTGCCAAAACCTTGCATTGGCCATCGATGGAAATATCCATTTCAATATCTGTACCTGCAATTTTTTCTATTATTTCCTTCACTTCATAACAGTCAAGGTCTTTCCCGGTTCCTATAAGGTTTTCAAGTCCTTTCATGTCATTGATTTTTTCAAAACTGCGGTCAACAGCTTTTTTGGAAATCTGGATGTATTTTGGATTAGGCCTGGTTTCATTTATCTCCAGGGCCATTTTAATGGCGCCCAGATTATTAGCCAGGTCATGACGCAAGATCTTGTTAATTACTTGCAGCATATCGTTTGCATCGGCAAGTAAATTATGTGACTTTACCAGTTCGTTCTGCCTGGCAATATTTTCCAGTATTAGTGTAAGAACGCTGCGAATGCTCAAAGTTAAATTTAAATATTCATGTAAACGACTCGGGTAGGCTATATTTTCCAGAACAAATATCCCTTCATCCCCGTCCTGCAAAGTTAACCTGAAACAGAAACTCTTTTTTGAGGGGGCTATTTTGTAATATTCATTGCTCTTAAGAAAAGCTACAATTTCCTTTTTCTGGAAATCAGTAAGATGTATCCCACTTTGTGCTTTTGTGTTATGCGCCTCAAAATAACACAGGTTTTCGGGCAGGCACATCATTGCAAAGAATTCTTTTGTATGATTTATAATGTCCTCTTTGCGATCATATGAGGAGAGAGTATGGATTGAGTCTATTGCTATCAAGTAAGAGGCAAGCTGTTCTTCGAGTTTCTTATTTTCTGTTTCCTTTTGCTCAAGCATTAATTCCATAAGTTTTGCATTGAGGATATACGGATAAGCAGATTTGTCAGCGTCCTGACATTCTTCAGCCTTTATGTGGTATAGTTCGTTATCACATATATTCAGTACCCGGGGTAAAGGTCCTTCATTGGCAGATGTGATTATATACACTGTACCATGGCTTTCTAGCAGTTCTTGCTGTGATTCAGGGTCCCGGTTTTCGAAATCCTGTATATTGAGTATGGATGCGTTCTTTAACATTTCTTTATTGGAAGTGAGCCCCTCACCATGGGCATAGAGGTCATTTGAAAGCAACAGTATAGGGGTTTTCGATTCCATAATGATCTTTTATTTTTGCAAGGGGTAACTACCATATTTTTTCACAGCATTTGCGATGTTGAGAAGTGTCTCATGAGAGACATCCCATACCATTTCCCCGTGATTATCTGAAAGAATATATCCGCCACCATCACCTGCTTTCTGTATGGCTTGCCTTACTTTATTATCCGCTTGTTCTGCTGTCCAGTGTCTCATTTCAATAGCATTGAGGTTGCCCAGCAGGGAGATCTTCCCTTCGCACCTGTCTTTTAGCTCGGCCAGGTCCTCCATGGCACTTACACCCAGTGCAGCAGCCCCTGTATCCTGAAGATCTTCAAGGATTGGCATACTGCGTCCGGAAGCCAGATGTGTGGCCACGGCACCATTGATATTGCCGATTGTATCTTTTGCAATTTTATATCCTGTTTCGAGGAATGTTTCCCTGGGCACTATGGTAGGGGAGGATACCGGATCAAAGTAACAAATTGCCGTAGCTCCGGCTTCAAGCTGTGAGTTGGCCCATTCTGTACAGAACTGTTTGTTCACATCCATTAATTTCCAGAACTTCTCCCTGTCCTCGTACATCAGGTCAAAATACCTGTCAAATCCCATTTGCATCACAGGTAACGAAAATGGGGACATCACAATCCCGATAATGGGGATATCTTCGCCTTTTTCCCTGTAGAGAATATTGATGGCCTTACGTACCTCATCAAATCCTTTATGTCCCATTACATCAGGAACTTCCAGCTCATCGATTTGTTCGAATGATTCGATTATGGGTTTGCCTGCATTGGGTGGCCCATCATCATAGAATACGGTTGAACCGCCCCAGGCCTGGGTTTCAAGAGAGGCATAAAAGAAAGGATAGAAGCAATCATGCCCATAAGTTTCCTGCATTTTAAGCTGTGCCCGGGCAACGTTTTTCCCATTTGAAAAGTATTCCTCCGGATGCATATTCAATAACTGTGCACCATGACCTGTAAGCAGAAGGAAATAAGGAACCCTGTCAGGCTCTTCATGACCAAGGGTTGTAAGTACACGTTCCATTGGGGTCATTGCGTCTTTCATTGGTATACCTCCTCATTATACTGGTCTATCAGTTTGTATACATCAGAGGAAGTCCTTGCCATGTGATCAGCTCCGACTTCCCTGTACAACATATTATCAAATAAAAAAGGGGCACCTCCGGCAACTATCTTCGTTTTTAACCCCTTTTCATTCATACGCTTTTTTAGTTCCCTGATCTTCAGGGCAATATTCAGCATCAGGGTTGATGTGAGGAGTAGATCAATATCATCTTCATTGAGTTTATCAACGAGCAGATTGATACCCATGTTATCGTATTCTTTAATTGAATGTCCCGTTGATCGCAGCATTGAAGTAACAACCTTTTTACCCAGCATGTGATAATCGCCAAGTGTAGTTATTGCTATTTTGGGGTAATCAATTCTTTCAGGACTTGCGTCAGGTAAGATCTCGTCCATAAGTTGTTCTGCAATCCTAGCTGCCATATAATTCTGGGAAAGGGCAATTTCACCTGTGTCCCAGGCGGTTCCGATTCTTGTAAGGGCAGGAGACACAATTTTATCGATTACCTGAAAAGTATTATTTTCCGAAAGAGCACCTTCAAGTATCTGTTCGGCATAGATACGATCAAATTCAAGTAATGCATTTTCAAAATCAAGAGCTTTATCTTTGTTTAAATTATTCATTATAATTGCCCTGATATCTTATAAGTGATATTCTAGAGTGGATGTATTAAAAGTTATCGTATAATAGTGTATATGAATGAAAGAAGTACACGACCTTAAACCGTGGATAAATTGGAAGACAAAATTCACTTTTTCAGTCAACTATTACTTTACTCCGTCCTCCGGCGTTGAGTTCCACTTCTTCATTGAAACCGGATTTAGCAAAAGCATCGATGATCTTGATCGGTGTATCTATATCGACTTTGTCCACAAGCTCGGCCTTTTCATCCCAGAGTGCAATCCTGATTCTGCCCGTTTCATCGGAGACATATATATTGGAAACCTTCCCTTCACTGCCATTGCTGCGGGTAAATTCCTTGAGGTCTCCCATACCGGAAACTGCTCCTTTAATAGAATAGGGCTGGCCGGGGATTATGTCGGCAATCGGGGTATAATCTTCTTTAAACTCCACTTCCCTGTCGGTTTTGCGCAGACTGCTGTGGTTGCCCACCTGTATCTCTACTTCCTGGCTGTAGTTGTTAAGCCGGGCGTAACCATTGATAATTTCCACGCTATCCCCGGTTTCAAGCTTATCTGCAAGTTCGGTACGTCCATCCCACAGGGTAATCCGGATCTTGCCGGTTTCATCCCCTATTGTAATGTTGCGTACCCGTCCTTCAGAACCATCGCGTTTCTGGAAAGTGCGAACATCCGATACATCCAGCACCATTCCAACGACATTAACATCAGAATCTCCGTCCTTTATCTTCGAGATACCGGAGAGGTTAATATTTGCCTTGACATTTTCCTCACTTTCAGAAATGCCTCCACCTCTGCCGATATTGACTTCAATTCCTGAATAACCTTCTTTGGCGTAGCCACTGATATTGTAACTCTTACCAGTACTGATATCACCGGTTTTTAAAAGGTCTGCAAGATCGTCCCAGAGAGTTACCCTGATCGAACCGGTTTCATCCGCCACTATAATATTTCCAACCCTGCCTGTGGTGCCATCGTCACGGCTGAATTCCTTTGGTTCAAAAACAGAAATTGCCTTTCCTGTGAAATTCACGTTGGATGATGCCTCATTTATGTCTGCAATCTTAATCGTTTCAACGCCCACATCCGTAGCACCGAGGTTATGTGCTACCAGCAGGGCGGCTGTTTGGACATCACAGAGGTTATGCATCTCCTCTATTTTTTCCTCTACCTTTGCTTCAAATTCTTCCCTGGAAATTATGCCTTCCAGTTTTTCATATACTGTATCGATATCGTCCATCAGCACACCTGCATTCTTTAATAAACAATGATTGGTTTAGTCTTCATTGCAGGGCGAATGTGATAAACCTAACGAAACAGGTCATTCCGATAATATAATTAACCATAAGTTCCATCCCCCTTCTGGTATCATGATCCGAAAATGTGGAGAACACGGCTATTTCCGTGGTGAGGAATGCCCCCGATGCGGGGAAAGAGGTAAATTTATGCTCGATGATGAGCATGAGATGAGACTGGGACGTTTCGTTTCCGGTGTCCTCAGGCATTTTCCGGATGATGTAGGGCTGGATATGGACGCTCAGGGATGGATCGAGCTTGATGCTTTTTGTGAGGCAATGAAAAAACGGTATAAGTGGGCAGGCAAGATGCGTCTGGTGTCCCTTGTGGAATCTGATCCCAAACAGAGATATGAAATTGATGACTCTTTTATACGTGCCCGCTATGGTCATTCTATAGATGTGAATCTTGATTATCCCCTGTATGATTCTGATGTACTCTATTATGGGGTCAGTCAGGAAGAGGTTGATATGCTTCTGGAAAATGGTATCAAACCTTACAGGCAGACCTATATTCATCTGAGTACTACCAGCCAGCAAGCAAGACAGGCGGCGGCGGTGCATACCGATAATCCGGTTATACTTGAGATAGATGCTGCCAGTGCTGCAAAAGATGGATATGAGTTCCTCTGTGCTAACGATGAGATAGTACTCAGCAAGGAAGTTTTGCCAGAATATATAGAAGTTGCAGATGAGTAAATGATCCTCCGTTAAATGGGAAAAGACCAACAGCAGACCCCCATATTTCCACTGGAGACACATCTACATTTTTCTTTTAGTCTGATCTTTTTGTTCTTTGGTAAGTACCATAAAGTTCTTAAAGGACAAAATCCAACTAGAATTGGTCATTAAAAATATATGATCATTATTAAGATAATCAAATTTCATTAGGTGTTATGATCTAATGAATAATCAGCCAATGCAGATAAATTTGGATCATTACGATTGGCTGCCAACATGGGTGGCCAATGATCAATAAAACGGAAGCATTATCAGATTTCATCACTCATAGAAGCATATATTTCCGATAGGGTCGGTTATATAACATTGGATAATTTAGATAAGATCCAATCACACAAGCAAAATTGAACTTAAACAAGTTAGTTCACAGTCTTATGTGTTCATTCGGACTGTTGGTACAACATTTGTCCGTGGGGGACAAAAGCATAGAGCCGGCATTATCCGGGCTTGATGTGGTGACTTCTGGAAATATTGATTCTGTTTTTCTTTGTTCTGATCGCTATTTTACTGCATTCTCTAAGAATAAGGAGTGAATCAACAATGCAAAGTACTGATACAACAAAGTATATCATTCATTCAAAAATCAATGCTGACGGGGTGATAGAACGCCCTGATATTGTAGGAGCTATCTTCGGACAGACCGAAGGTTTGCTGGGGTCTGATCTTGATCTGCGTGATCTCCAGAAGACCGGCAGGATCGGCAGGATCGAGGTCGTTGTAAGCACCAAGGGTGGAAAGACCAAGGGCAATATACACATTCCTTCCAGTCTGGACAGGATCGAGACATCAATCCTCGCAGCATCACTGGAAACTATTGACAGGGTAGGTCCCTGTTCTGCGAATATCGAAGTTAGCAATATAGAGGATGTGCGTGCGACCAAACGCAAACACATAGTCGAAAGGGCCAAATTCATTCTCACAGGTATGTTCGATGCCAACCTGCCTGAATCCCAGGAAATCGCTGACGAAGTACGTCAATCCGTACGCGTCGAAGAGATGCAGTTCTTTGGCAAGAATAAGAATATCCCCTGCGGTCCCAATGTAATTGATTCCGATGCCATTGTAGTGGTAGAAGGACGTGCCGATGTCCTGAACCTGCTGCGTTACGGTATAAAGAATGCCATCTGTGTGGGTGGTACGAATGTGCCTCCTGAGGTTGCAGAACTTACCCGGAAAAAGACCGTAACCGCATTTACCGATGGTGACAGGGGAGGCAAACTCATTATTAAGGAACTGCTGCAGGTAGCAGATATCGATTATGTGGCACGTGCGCCGGATGGTAAAAGTGTTGAAGACCTTGTACAGCGGGAAATCATACGTGCCCTTCGCCAGAAAGTACCGGTAGAACAGGCAATGGAAGCCTATTCTATCGATAAACCTGCTGAAAAAGCCAAATCATCCAGCTCTTCAGGTCCTAAAAAGGGTGGTCGTATCGCCAGGGTTCCAAAACGTGAGAAAAGGGTCAAACCCGATCGTGCCAGGAATCCCGCTGCCAAAATTAAAAAGATCGCCGAGCCACCTATCAAAAAAGAAAAGCCTAAACCTTCCAGGTCAAAACCTACAACCTCGCAACATCCCGTTCTGAAACGTTTAAGTTCTCACTCGGAATCTCTTGCAGGTACCCTTGGAGCACGCCTGCTTGACCAGGATGATAAGGTTGTCAATGAAACACCTGTACGTGATCTTGTGAATACCTTGAAGAATTCAGAGAATAATGTAAAAAGTGTGGTATTTGATGGTGTTGTTACCCAGCGTATACTGGACATAGCATCCAACAAAGGGATCGATACCCTGATTGGCGTGAAAAAAGGCAATATCACAAAAAGTCCTGCAAACGTAAAGGTTTACACATCTGCCTGATACATATCCCGTAAATTATATCAATATTTCACACCTCTCCTTTGCATGAGGAAAGATCGTGCAGAGGAGAAACCTGCTTTTTTTGTTATTGGTTTTAGTACTGTTTAGTTCAGGGTGTTCTGACATAGGGGATACGGTGAAGGATGTTAATGAAACCGTGGCTCAGGGCAGGGAAGATGTCGAGTACCTGAAATGGATGAAGGGTTCACTCGATGTCATTCATTCCGATTATGCCGATATCAAACAGGCTCTTGAAGCCCGAAACGTGGTAACACTGGAAAGAGCTGCTGGCAATCTTACTACTCACTGCAGGGAATCCAAAGAAACAATGCAATCTTTCAGTCCATCTCCCCACCTGCAACCTGTGGCTGAGAGGTACAGTCAAATTCTCAATCAATCCTGCAGTCTGGGTACCTTTCTGGAAGAAAATGCAGCCACTCTTAATGTCACAAATGAAACAACCATGCAGAAAGTAGAGAAAAATATGGCTCTTGTAAATGATTCGTTAATTCTCAACAATTGAAAGTCAACCCTGACTGTAATATGGAGCAGTTGCCATCTTTGGACATTCAAAAACATAACAAAAAATAAGAAACTATATATATTATAAATTATTTGTAAGGAATAGTTGAGGAATACTGCGAAAATACCCCCAAACTCCCCCAATTGAGTATTGCAGTACTGATCCTCCAAAACTCATCCCCCATCATCGAGTATTCCTCAACTACCCCCTCCTTTTTGGTCTTCTTTCTTAAATCTCAGCCCTTGCTATTGGTACATAAGTAATTTTAAAGATTTACAAAAAAAGATACTGGATTATTGCTTACCTGAGTTTTTCAGGAAAGGATTACTTCCAGTTTCTCCTGCTCTGCTGCAAGTTTGACTTCCTGGGAAATACGTTTGCCCGTGGATAATCCTTCTTCTATGAAATCGGAGTATGGCGAACCATTGGTGTATATATTTGTCCCTGCTACTATCCTGGCTGAAATCTCGAAGACCTTGATTTCAAGCTGGTCTGTAAAAACCGTTTCCAGACAGAAGGACCCGATCATGCCGCCAAACAATTTGAGGGATTCCTCTACAACCTGTTCCCCGAGGGAAAATATCTTGGGCATCAGGGATTCTCTGGCTACCAGGGGGATATTGCCGGTAACAACATATGTAGGCTGCACACTTGCCTCCTCGAGTTCTTTAGGAGAACCAAGACGGAATATCTCATCGGCATTGGATTCGACACGCCTGTCCATACTCAGCATTTCAAGTGTTCCGTTACTGAGCCTGTATCCTTCTTGCCTGAGGGGTGAATAGAAGAAGTGCAGGTAATAACGCGTCCCTACAATGAATTCCTGGACGGTGTACTTCTCACTTTCATCGATATTTTTCAGAAATTCCTCATAGTTCTTGGCAATGAAGAAACCACGTCCTCCTTTGGCACCGTGATATTTGACCATTACAGGACCGTGGATATCCTCTGGTTCTACAAGCCGGGGCATGTGGATTCCTGCTCCCTCCAGCCATTCCCGCTCTTTTGTGCGGTCTGATTCCCAATTGAGTACAGCACGGTTACCAAAGGTGGGTACTTCAAGGTCAAGGAATTTCTCGGCACCCATGTATTCCACAAAGGAGCCATGTGGTATTATTATGGCGTTTTTCTGTCTTAAAAGGGGGGCGATATCGGGAATATTCTTGTAACTGTCAACGGAAATGAACTCATCGGGTTTGGCCAGGGGAAAGGCATCATAAAAGCGCGGAGGTTCACCGATGCAAATTCCGATTGTTTTTAACCCCTCTTTCCTGGCTCCATGAAATATCTGGAGGCTAGTATGAGAACATACCGTTGCAATCGCCAGGTCATCGGTATTGTAATCTTTCAGGATGTCGGAGATTTGCTTTTTCGTAATCATGATATCGCCTTAAAAGTTACATCACATTGTCGGAAGTGATATTTAAATTTAAGGATATACTACGGAGTGGTCCGCACATTACACTAAATTTATTACTTCATTAATTGATACTCCTTTGTATGGAAAACGATGGCAATACGGAAAAAGTATTGGTCTTACCTTTAAATGAAGATTCACGTAAAATCACCCAGACCCTTTCCAATGAAAAATCCCTGAAGATCCTGGAATTACTCGCAAGACAGTCCATGTCTGCAACTTCGATAGCCAAAGAGCTTGATATGCCCCTTACCACTATCAAGTACAATCTGGATGGTTTGCTGGAAAGCGAACTCATACAGGTAAAGGAGACCAAATGGAGTCGCAAGGGCAGGGAGATCAAGATATATGAACCCGTGCAAAAAATGATCGTGGTAGTTCCGGGCAGCAGCAAAACCGATCGCTCCAGTATCCTCGGTATGTTGCGCAAATATGTGGCAATGGCAGGAGCGGCTCTTTTTGCAGCATTGGGTATTGAATACCTCAGGGATTTTGAACCTCTGGGCCAGACCATGCCACCGGTCGCCCCTGCGGTGATGTCTGAGATGCCGGCTGGCAATGCCAGCAATGACACGGCTCTTTTTGCTGGCGAAGCTCCCACAAACGCAACCACAGAAGCTGCCAGGGCAGCCGGTGAATCTGCAGGTGCATCAGATGCAAGCAGTCTGATATCTGCGGATATCCTCTCCCATATAGGCGTATGGTTCTTCTTTGGATGCCTGTTTATAATAGCAGTACTTGCGTTGTGGGAAATTTATAATAGGAAAAAGGTGTAATTGGGCACAAGTGATCCTGTATGAGAGTTGCTCTCAAAATCGCTTATATAGGCTCTTCATATCGTGGTTCTCAGGTGCAGCCCGGAGTGGCCACCATAGAAGGGAGACTTTTAGAAGCCCTGCAGTCCCTTGAGATTATCGAGGATTCTTCCTCTGCCAGATTTGTAAGTGCCGGGCGTACGGATACCGGAGTGCATGCCATGGGACAGGTGGTGGCTTTTGATACCGATAAACCCAAGCTGGCTATTCCCAGGGTGATCAATTCCAAATTACCCGGGGATATATGGGCGTGGTCCCGTGCTGAAGTCGACAGTGATTTTCATCCCAGAAGGTATGCCAGAAATCGTACCTATCGCTATATAACACCTTCAATGGATGCCGATATTTCAAAAATAAGAGCCGCTTGCAGTATCCTTGAAGGCAGTCATGATTTTGCTAATTTTTGTTTCAGGGATAACGGACGCAGTACCATTCGCAGAATCGAGAAGATCGATGTGAGACTTGCAGGCAACCTGCTCAGGATCGATATCACGGCCAACAGTTTCCTGTGGAAAATGATTCGCAAGATTGTAACTGTCCTGTTGCTTGTGGGCAATGGTGCCAGGGATCTGGAATGGCTGGAAAACATGCTGGATCCTGCTTCCTACGAAGAGGGTATTAAACCTGCAAAACCCTATGGGCTTATTCTGACGGATGTGAATTATGGCGATTCAGTCCAGTGGTTTGATGACGGTTACTCCATGCGTCGCTCCCGTGAAAGAATAGAGGAATATCTTGTTTATCATCAGGTGTTAGCCGAGGTAATGGACCAGTTTTTGCCAAAAGAATAAAAGGCTGAATGATGCAGTTACATATTCGAGATGCTGTAATAGATTATGATATAGTTCACCGTCCCGTCAAATACGCAAGATTGGAGTTTAAGGACGGAATGTTGCGGGTAATTGTTCCCAAAGGATATGGTAATGCTGCAGCCTTTATCGAGAAAAATACAGACTGGATTTACAACAAACATCTGCATTTGCAGCGGGTTATTGCTCTATCCGGGGAAAAGAGACTGGAGAAAAAGCGCGCAGATCCTCTCTTTTATAGTTTCGTGGAAAGTATTGTACAAAGGCTGCAACGTGAACTGGAAGTGGAGGTCAGGGATTTAACTTTCAGGAAAATGAAGAGGAAATGGGCCAGCTGCAGCAGTGATAAAAAACTTGTTTTCAACCGGCACATGATGTATCTGCCGGATAACCTGATAGAATTTATTGTGTATCACGAGCTTTTGCACCTTATCGAGTTTAAGCACAATAAGAGATTCTGGAACCTGGTAGAAGCCAGATATCCTCTACGACAAAAGTATGAACTGGAACTTGCAGCATACTGGCATCTCATTAAAAAGACATTTTACTGATTATTTTTTTGCAAAATTGTAATATTGCGGGTCAGGCTTCTGTGTATTCTCTGGCTGTACTGTTTCACTATTGTAAATCCCGCATCCAGTGCGAGCCTGTTAATCTCCATCTCCGAGACGATTACTGCTTTACTGCTGGGTTTGAGAACCCTGTACATTTCTGCGAAGGATTCTTCGTATAAATGCCGGATGGATTCTGCCTTTATCATGGCGGACCTGCCATAAGGAGGATCGGTGATCACTGAATCAATGCAGCTGTTTTTGAGGGGTAATTTACAGGCATCCCCCTGCAGCAGGTTATAATCCCCGCCGAAATATTCCAGATTCATTTTTGCTCCCTGTATGATCTCATTCCGCGCTTCCAGGCCGATTACTCTTGAACCCAGCATGGCCGCTTCCACAAGTATGCCGGCAGTACCGCAGAACGGATCCAGCAGTCTGGTATCCTTGTTTACCCCTGCAAGATTCACCAGCGCCCGGGCTGTAATGGGCATGAGTACCCCTGGATAGAAAAAGGGTTTCTTGTGGGGTGCACGTGCATGGAATGCCTTGCGGTCTATGGATGCAATGACACAACCACATACGCATTTTTCGGTCAGTATGAGCCGCAGGGTAACATCGGGTTGGTTGAGATTGGCCCTGTAACCCTTCCTGAAAACAGCTCCGCCTACCCTCTGTTCCAGGTAGGAGCCTTCCACGGTGGTATGGTGATTGACCTTCCGGGCACGTACTACAAAGGTCTGGCCTGCAGAAAGATGGGGTTTGATGTCGCAGTTTTCTGCACTGGAAATAATGGTTTCGGGTTCATTATTGCAGATGAAAGTAACGCGCAGGATATGATGGCACATGGCCAGTTTTCCGGCAAATTTTTCCAACCTAATTTCGGCATCCGGCTCTTCAAGTTCCACCACAAGGCAGTGATCATAATGCTGCGTGTATACCGGTTTGAGACCTTCGGTAGCCAGACAGGCCAGAGCCTCGTCTGCAGCGATTTCTTCATGGTCTCCGGAAAGCTCAAAAGCGTAGCGCATATCAGAACATCTTTTCAAGAGCCTGTCTGCCGGTCATCCCTTCCTCAATTCCGATACCAAGGGCTTTTTTGCTTACCGATTTCAGAGATGCCTGCAGTACATCTTCAAAACTGTCCACACCACTTACCACAGCAGCCACATCCCCCAGTTTGTCTGCGGTTTCCATATTGAGATAGCCACACATCACATAACCCATGTCGGCTTTGATCAGGAGCAGGGAAGCGTTTTCAAATTCCCATTTGAGACCCTGTGCTGTACCGTTTTCCAGTTTGATCTGTTCTATTCTCATTTTGCTCACCTGATTATTCAGTGTAAAGGGAAAAATACGATGTATTCCCTATATTGCCCCTCACAAAAGTAGTATTTTCTCCTTCTGAAACAATAACATTCTCCATTCCTGCTGTAGAATTTATCTCCACTGTATCAGCAAGTTCGATAACAACTTCAGACTGATTCTGCCCCCTGAAGGTAAAGTTTGTGTCGGAATTGAGAACTGGAGTATCAAAAATATAGTCGACACTGTAACGGTTGTCTATCCTGTCTGTTTTGTTGATGTTGCCCAGTGTTTCAAATCCCATTTGTGCTGCGATATCGGTTACCTGGATATTCTCGGAGGAACCATTGATCTGTACATCCATCTCCTCTTCCAGTTCTCCTTTGAGATAATTGCGCACTTTGACATCCATTTTCAATACTTCCCAGGCGTTTACAAGCCCGCTGTCGTCTCCCAATTGTGAGTCGATGTAATCTCTGTAAAGAATGACTGAAGAATTTGTGTAACTTTCGTTGTAATTCCATTCCATGCTGTCTTTTTTGAGTATTATGTGGTTGTTCCAGATTATCTGGGCGGATGCAGGCATAATCAGAATAAATAGTACAAGCAGGATAGGTATTGCAACCACAAGTTTACGCAAAACGGACACCTCAACGAGTAGTGATCTCACACCCATCTTCAGTGACAATCAGCGTGTGCTCGGCCTGGGATACCATTCCTCCGCCCACCTCTTTCAGTACAGGGAAGGAAGTGATGATTTCAGCCTTTTCAAGTTGCATCAGGGCAAGATCGATTTTGGAAGAGGTCAGCCATCTTTTGGCAAAGGGAAGGGTGCTGTATTCTTTCAGTTCCTTGAGAAGTTTGCGGGCTGCAGGCATACGTATGGGCTTTTTCTGTATGAACTGGTAGATTTCCGTGAAACTACCATCTGAGATCTTGCCCGCACCATCTGTCGCAAAGGGCTCGATGGCTATGATATCGCCTGCCTGAAGTTCCATCCCCTGTCCGATATGGCGGTTGGGTATGCTTGGCGGGGTATGTGCCTGATAACGTGCAAGGCCGTGGCCCGTGAGATTTGCAACCGGTTTGAATCCCTTGTCACGGATTGTATCCTCGATAACCGCTCCGATCTCTGCAGTATTCACACCGCTTTTGACAGTATCTATGGCTGCATCCAGTGCCTCTCTGGAAGCATCTGCCAGATCCTTATTTCCTGAAAGGTCAACGGTCAGGGCGGCATCGGCAATATAGCCATCCACATGTACTCCCATATCCAGCTTGACTATGTCCTTGCCAAAAACTTCCGTATCCCCTGCCATCGGGGTTGCATGGGCGGCTTCGTCATTACGTGAAAGATTGCAGGGGAAAGCGGGTTTGCCTCCAAGTTCCATTGTACGTTGTTCCACAAACTCGGCTACATCCAGCAGCTTTGCCCCTACCTTGATTTTATCCGCGGCTTCTCCCCGTACCTGTGACAGAATCTTACCGGCGGTTAGATACTTATCGAGAATCTCCTCGACTTCCTGAACTTTATCCTGCATGCTCATCACCTGTTATGATTCTGGAGATTAATGTTTATACTACAAATTCCTTTTCAAAAGTGTTCAGGTTCTCATAACCATGTTCTGTTATCAGGACCAGGTCTTCCAGGCGTATCCCGCCGATCTGTGGGTAGTAGAGCCCCGGTTCAATGGTAATGATATTGCCCGGCTGCAGGGGTATCTCCCTTAAACCGATCGAGGGTGCTTCATGCACTTCCAGTCCGACACCATGCCCTGTGGAGTGGATGTATCCTTCACCTTTTTCAGCATCCGTGAAATATCCCCTTTCTTCGAACTCGTCACAGACCGCTTGATGCACATCATTTGCTGCAACACCGGGTTTAAGCATTCCCAGAGCCTTTTCCTGGGCTGCAAGCACGGCATCGTACATCTGCTGTAATTGTTCTGTAGTTTCTCCCCTGGTAACGGTACGGGTCATGTCGCCACAGTAGTGATGCATTTTATGCTGCGGGAAGATGTCGATCACAATGGGCTCGCTTGCCAGCAGCTGTCCCTCACCATGCCAGTGTGGATCGGCTGCACCCTTGCCACAGGCCACAATGGTTCCATGGGCCCGACAGTCATGATCAAGCAGGCAATGTTCAATAATCCTGCGTACTCTGGATGCTGTCAGGGGTTGACCTTCAAGGAAGAGTTTATTGTCCTCGATCTCAGCGATCCTGATGGCTTCAATGGCTGCCTGCATTGCCTCTTCGTTGGCCTGCTGGACCTGCCTGATAAGATTGACCTCTCCCTTTTCCTTGACCTCACGCAATTTTCTTAAGGGGCTCTGGATCGGATTGACGGTAAAGCCCATCTCTTTGAGCACCTGAGCCGTATAAACGGGGAAATCCCGGGGTACTGCCACATGTCGCACTCCTTCCTTCTGCAGTAACTGGCCGATACATTCCCCGTAGGCCCTGCCCGGGTCGGCTGTTTCCTTGAGGCGTTTTTTGTAATCGCAGAAACTTAAAGGCACGATTTCCTCGATCCTGCTTTCCTTCTGAGCCCTGCCCTTTTCCATATCCGATATAAGCATCATGTCCCTGGCATTGCGGGTCTGGATGTAACAGAAAGGGTCGCCTGCACGGAATTTCGTGGCAAAATACATATCGGCGTTGGAAGAATCGGCAACAATGAGGTAGGCTTCACATCGGTTTTTTGCAAGGGCTGCAGTAACGTCCGGGAAATTGTTCGTTTGCTTCATGTACTGAAATTTGTACTGATGCTACATAAGGGTATCAGCGGAAAAAGAAAAAGTCCTTGAAAGAGCTTAACAATCCAAAACACAGGAAGGAGGTTGTAGAAAGGCCATTTTAGATTTTTCGCTCACCCCCTGTTGTAGCCGTGGCCCGAATAGAGCCGATACATCCTGTTGCGACGTACCCTGCCTTTACTGTCCAAGATGGCTGAAAAGACCACAGCCGGGTCAATCTTTTTCCCCTGTTTGTACAGTACAATTTTTTCTATCATTTATTTATTCCCACTCCTTGAGGTTTTAACCCTGAAGAGTAGATTGGCAGGGAGATATTTATACTGCTGCAATTGGGCTACACATGTAAGGGATTTGGGTAAGGATAGTTGCAGAATACCCCATCATAACAGGCATCATGAATGCCAATATAGAATTTTTGTGTAATTTGTAGACAAAGCATGTTTTGTATAGGACAGATATTATTATATACGTTATGTCTCAAATATTAATAATATGAACAATTAGCCCCCTCTTCAATCCCGGGCTTGCATAATTCTAATTAAAACAGCAAGGTGTCCAGATGAAAATCCCCCCTAATACTTCTGATTTTAACCATTTTGATGGTTGGTACAGCAGGTGCAGATACACTTAATGTGAACGACACTGGATGGTGGAAAGATGGCAACTCTTTCAATGAATCCTCCACTCCTATACAGGCAGCTGTGAGTAATGCAAGTAGTGGAGACACTATTCTCGTGGATTCAGGTACCTACATTGAGAATATCGAAGTTTCCACATCATTATTGAATATCACTTCGGCAAATGGTGCTTCTGTCACACATGTCATTGCAGCCGATCCAGAAAATCCTGTCTTTGATATAAAATCTGATAGTGTAACTATTAATGGATTTAATATTAGTGGTGCTAATGGTAATAATGGTATTTATGCATCAGGCATTTATTTGAATAATGCAAACTATTGCAACCTAACTGATAACACAATTCCAGATAACTACTTTAGTGCTATATATTTAAGTAGTTCTTCCAATAATAACATAACAGGCAACACTATTGCAAATAATAGTATGATTTATGGAATTTATCTGGCCTCTTCTGAAAACAACAATCTAAGTAATAATATTGTTTTTGGTAATAACTATGGGATTTATTTAGCAAATTCCAACAATAACAATTTGACAGGAAACGATGTATCAGAAAATCCCGGAATTGGAATTTATTTGCAATCTTCAAGTAATGATAATAAATTGATTGATAACATCATTCAAGATAACGAGGGTCATGGCATTCTTATGGATGATTGTGATAATAACAATATAACTGCCAATAATATTTCAGACAATGGATATTTTGATGGGGACGAATTTAGTGGTATATATCTACTAAATTCTATTACTAACAATATAACTGCCAACACAATTTCAGGCAATGGCTATCATGGAATAAAATTAGAGGGAAGCAATTCTAATAATCTTATTGACAACACAATTTCAGGCAATGGATATTTTGATGTGACCGCATATAGTGGTATATATCTACTAAATTCTATTACTAACAATATAACTGCCAACACAATTTCAGACAATGATGGCAATGGAATTTATATGTCTTCGCCTAAAGATACTTCCAGTGACAATAATTTTTCCAGTAATACTGTATATAACAATTCCAATGGTATCTATTTACAATATCCTCAGGATAGCACTTTGACTGATAACACTGTATATAACAATTCCAATGGTATCTATTTACAATATCCTCAGGATAGCATTTTGACTGGTAACACTGTGTTTAATAATACTGAAAATGGTATTACTCTGTATGATGTTGATAGAGTCTATAATGAAAATAATACCCTTATAGATAACACAGTTTTGAATAACAATAATGGTATAGATATTTCATATGTTTATAACACTACCCTTATTGACAACATAGCTTTGGATAACAATAATGGAATAAAGATTGCTCACTCTAAATACAACAATTTGACTCAAAACAATGTGTCAAATAATATCAACAATGGAGTTTATTTTGTTTCTTCCCACGAAAACAGGCTGGTTAATAACACTATATTGAATAACAAAATTGGACTACTTTTGGGCGGGCAATACGGATCATCTAATAATTTTGTTGGCAATAATAATATTTCTAATAATGGGGACAATGAAATAAATTCAGATCAAGGATATGGATGTGGAATATATATCCATGAATCTGGAAAAAATGAATTGAGTGGAAATATCCTGTCCAATAATGATCGGTATGGAATTTTTTTATATCCAGGGTATAATAACTCCATCTACAATAATACTATCTCAATGAATGGGGGTGGTGGCATATATTTAAGTGGTGGAAGTTCTGAAAATCATATCTATAATAATTATTTCAACAATGATATTCGGAATGCTTACATTTCTGGAACTCTGACCAATTACTGGAACACCACAAATACCACTGGTCCCAATATAATAGGTGGTCCCTATATAGGAGGTAACTTCTGGGCAACGCCGGTTGGTGACGGTTTTAGTCAGGATAATACTGATACTGATGGCGATGGTTTTTGTGACTCTACTAAGACCATAAATACGAATAATTACGACTATTTGCCTCTTGTAATGCCGCCTCCCCTTAAATTCACAGAATCACCGGCTGTCTTTTTCATCAACAATGATGGCACTAACAGATCTGAAAATGCAAATTTCACCTTTGCTTACAGTGGGGAGAATATCAGTTTGAGGACAAAACTGGATAATAAATCGGATGCCAGTGTATTTGCAGATTTTTCCAATATAACTGGCGACCCTGGAAGTACCGATTCTTTTGAATATCAGGGAGATGGCGTATTCACCCTTCTGAATCATACTATGCCAGATAATGATACTGGTGTCTATTATATTTCCATTCATGCCACAACAGCTACAGGTGCTAACAATACCGTCTGTCCTGTAATGCTGAATTTCAATCCCCAATCAAATATAACCGGTCTGGGTAACCCCAATACTACAGATTGGACTACTATTGAAGATCTTACCAATGTAAGCAACCTGACCTTTGAAGCAAACGACAGTAATGGTGATGTAATTGGAAGTCTGGAATTCACGGAATACGTAAATCTCTGTGATATTGAGTTTGCCCAGAAATTGCAACAATTCGGGGAATATGTAGATTTCGATACAGCGCAGACAACACTGGACTCTGCAAACCTGAGCAGGTTGAATAATTCAACCAGTCTTACAATGTATGGCCTTGGATCCTTCGAAAACCAGCCGGGCATACTGCTCGATGGCCAGCCAATCCTGGAAGCAGGCAATACCTCCAGTGACTCGGTTTCAGGGCTTGATTGGAACGCAGAGAAAGGTACATTGACTTTCAGTGTAGATCACTGGTCGACCTATACTGCTGATGGTAAAACACCCGAGGTCACTGCAATTTCTCCAAAGGAGAAAAGGGTAAAAGTTGGAGACACTCTTGAGATGAACGTTTCGGTAAAAGACACATCCGGCATCTCCTCAGTGGTGGTCAATGTCTCCAGTATAAATGATACAGTAGATGAAGCGGTTCTCAAAAATGTTAGTGGCTACTGGGTAAACAATTCCATAATGGTGGATACAGATGCTGAAGACACATATTACCTGAATGTAAACGCCACTGATGTTCTGGGTAATTATAACAACACAGTCAACCTGTCCGTGATCAGGGCTGATACTCTCAAAGCAGATGACTATAAAAAGAGCAGTTCCGGTGGACGCTCTTCAGTAGGTCCAAGTATGCCTCCTGAAGATGTCGAAGGTACAGTTTCCGGAATTAAACGTGTGCTTGCTGGATCGAATGTGAAATATGATTTCTCTGATGGACAAGGACCTGTACTTGGAATCAGTTTTGATGCAAAGGATGACAAAGGCACAGTTGTAGCAAAGGTGCAGGCACTCAAGGACAAACCCGATGATGTGGATGATCCAAAAGGTAATTCCTACCAGTTGATGAGTATCACCGTTGGCAGTGAAGGTACTATCTCTGATGAAAATGCTGACAACATCCTGATCGAGTTCAAGGTCAGCAAAGAATGGGTTGAGGAAAACAACATCGACCCTTCCACAATACGCATGACCAGATTCCATGATGGAAAGTGGCAGGACCTTCCAAGTAATCAGGTCAGAGAAGATGACCAATATCTCCACTTCACAGCCGAGACTCCCGGATTTTCTGTATTCAGCATTGTTGGAGATGAATACAAAGAAGGGATTGAAGAACCGATTGCCGAGCAACCTGAAGATGAAGAAACAACAGATGAACCTGCATCTGAAACTGAAAATGCTCAGACACCCGGCTTTACCGCCATTTTTGCAGTGGCACTGATTGCAGGTGCAGCACTCATAATGCGGAAGGACTAAAAGTCTTGAAAATGAGCGGAGTCACCCGCTCATAATATTTCTTTTTGATTGGTAAATTTTCTATAGAACCAATACCCTTATAGTTAGAAGTAATAGTACTAAAATCAGATGAAAGAATCATCACAGATTAAAAAGGATGTAAATGCTGTTCTGACAACCACATTGTTATATGTTGTCTTTGCAGGTCTTTGGATCCTGTTTTCAGATATGGCATTGGGATGGTTTGTTTCTGATATAAGATTATATGGCCTGCTGCAAACCTATAAAGGATGGCTTTTTGTTCTGGTAACCGCCCTTTTGTTTCTATTTTACGTAATACCCCACATTAATGAAATCAACAACTTCTACGAAGAGGCCTTAAAAGCCAAAGAGGAATACAGGTCCATCTTTGAAACCGCTGCAAACCTGATTACCTCTATAGATTCTGATGGCATAATTGTTGACTGCAACAACCAGGTCCAGAATTTCCTGGGTTATAAAAAAAAGGAAATCATAGGCTATCCAATGGCAAAGATAATTCATCCGGATTATCTGGGCAAAGCTTCCCAATCCCTTCAGGAAATCCTTGAAACCGGCTATTCTTACGGTAAAGAATACAAGATGGTTAGAAAGGATGGCACTCTTATTGATGTCATCATAAATTCCTCAGGTATGAATAAAACCAATGGAAACTATGAAAGAACGATATGTATTATCAATGACATCACTCAACGTAAAACGAATGAAAAAAGGATTGAGTACCTGACTTCGGTGTTAAAATCCATACGCAATGTGAACCAGCTTATCGTAACAGAAAACGATAAATTAAAACTTGTACAGGGTATCTGTGACAGCCTCGCTGAATCCCATAGTTTTTACAGTGCATGTATATGTTTGATGGATCATAATCAAAAGCCAATCCTTTTTGAGGAAAGTAGCGGAGTTAGTAAATATTCACTCCTTTCCTCAAAAATGGAAAAAGGTGAAACCCCTGATTATATCAGGACTGTTTTAGAAAAAGACGAATTGCTTATTGTGGATGACTTATTTGAGCAATATACCGATCATACTCCGGCAAAGGAATATACAAAATCAGTACACCTGCTTTCTAAACTTGAATACAAGGATAATGTATATGGTGTAATTGCAGCCACCATATCCCGGGAATTTGCACAGGACGGCGAAATAATCGGTTTGTTTGAAGAAGTAAAAGGTGACATTTCTTTTGCCCTCTACAAACTGGAACTGGAAGATATTCGCCAGGAAATAGAAAAACATCTCGTGGAAAGTAAGGTAGCAGCTGAGGAAGCAAATCGTGCCAAATCAGAATTCCTTGCCAATATGAGTCATGAATTAAGGACACCTCTTAATTCAATCATTGGTTTTTCTAATATCCTGAAAGATAAAAAACATGGTGATTTGAATGAAAACCAGACCAGATACATATCCAATGTTCTCAAAAGCGGAAAACATCTGTTGAAATTGATCAATGATATTCTTGATCTTTCCAAAATAGAAGCGGGTAAAATGGGGTATGAACCTGAAAACATGAACCTTACAGAAACGGTGGATGAAGTAGTAACCTTGATGCAACCCATGGCTAATAAAAAAGATATTGAACTTACATCCAACATCGAATCTGAAGATATAGAAATATTTGCTGATAAGGTAAAATTCAAACAAATCATGTATAATATACTCAGCAATGCAATTAAATTCACACCTCAAAAAGGTAAAGTTACAATTACATCCCAGCTTGTCGGTGATAATATTGAAATATCTATCTCAGATAATGGTATAGGTATTCCTGATGAAAAATTCCAAAGCATATTTGATCCCTTTAAACAGGTCGATTCGTCTTCCACCCGTAAATATGGTGGCACCGGTCTGGGGCTTGCCATTGTAAACAGATATGTGAAAATGCATGGTGGAAGTATACGGGTGGAAAGTGAGCCTGGAATGGGTACTACTTTTACGTTAGCGATACCTGTACCAAAATGATTTCCGTTTCAGCACAATCTAATATTAACCACTGTTTGAAAATCAATTGTCATATCTTTTCTTTTATATCTGTAAGATTTTGATTCATCATCCACTATCATCTCTGTAAGATAGCCTGCAATAATGGATGTCAGAATAATGTACACTGTAAGTATTAGAGTGTGAACTACCACTTGGCTAAACCAGATGGCTTCCTGCTTCATACCTTTCCCAACGAAAAACAAGTTTATCTTCCGGTAGATGCTGAGAAGCTGTACTTTGATGTAAAAAAGTGCTGGATTTAATCAATAACAAATGTGTATGTGCCAACTCATGATTGCGATCACTGCAAAAAACTCTTTCTGAGAAGAATTGGTTCACTTTAGATAATACACTAAGCAAAGCACACCAAGCATCATCGATCCTGCAATGATAATCATTGTCCAGGTAGCAGTAGATAGCAACGTTTTGCTAAGCATACTCCCTCCCATTAAATATTCAATGGCTAATAGTGCAAAAACCGTAAACATTAAAAATAGAATTGAAGATATAATTATAATAAATTCAGATATAACCTTGTTCATCTTAACTCTAATTTGCAACTATAGTTAATATATTATATATTTGTATGCCAATACAACATAAAAAATTCAGTATGCCAGAGAAATAGATGTTGCGCCGATATCTCAAATAATCGATCACTGGTATCCTGGTTGTGATGGATATTGCTGATATCCTCAAAATAAAGAATGGATCTGATAAATCCATTCTCATTTGAGAATTCTGATCAACGTTCCTCTTCCAGAACTTCTATAAAATTTGTTCTTATTATCACTCTACTAGCCTGTTTCCCGGGCAATTATTCTGAAATATCTGCTTATTTTTAGATAGTTTCCGCCCTCAGTCCACCACCTTTTTTCTTTTTAACGTCCTCATTTGATGCAAATTGAAACAAAACGCCGTCACCATCACCTTTCCCGCTTTGAATACGCCTTTTGTCACCGCATACACCCTTTCACAGGGCATCCTCTGTACACTAATCCTGTCATTGCGCATAATCTGTCTGATATTCAGTGGCTTTCCTCTTACCGCTCTTTGCATCGTTGCTGCAAATCCTTTTGCCGCCACTTCGAAATATCCCTTATCCCTATACACCACTTCTCCTTTTTTTGACAGATCCACCTGTGAATCATGTACTGATGCCACAGTCGTTTCAAACCTTCGAATCAACTCATTCTCCTTATCAATAATCGTAGCAGTTTGTACCCAAAATATGATTTGCCACCTTTTTTTGACCAATTTCCAATCCTCTACAATCAATCTGTCTTTGTAGTTCAAGTTCTGGATCAAAAAAGACCATGCCATTGTTGTAACACAAGCATTTTGAATATTATTACAACATCATTTTCAGGTCGACCACTTTTGTCTGTCCTGTTGATATACATAGATTCCAGTATGGGACGAAATGGTTTCCAGTCGATCAACTTGTCTATTATCATATAGTTTGTCACCACCAGCTATCAAACGGTCATATTCTGTGTTTCAGGGTGAAATTACTGAAAGTACTCATATAACTAAATTTATCTTGATAGAATATAAATATTGTTGTTTAGTTTGGGTGAGGGGAGGAGTTAATCAGAAATCTCTATAGGAATATTAATCAAAATTATACACTCATGGATATCGAATGATAGAAGACTTCCAAGGAAGTGATACAGGCAGTGTTTCCTTAAACTGTAGACTTATTATTTATGAGTTCATTAATGGCCATATCGGCATAATTAATATTTAATAATAACAGATAATTATAAATTCTATTTTTGAGAATGCAATAAATGTTATGCCTGACCGCAAGAAAAATTAATGTGAATTGCTTTTGGAAGATTCAACCCCGAGAATACCTGCAATCTCCAATCCTTCACTACCAAGCTCAGAAAGACGGTTGAAAATTTCGCTGCGATCCACGTACTTTTCAGTGCGTGTTCCATCTTCTTGCTCAATCTTGATGGTAATTTCACCTTTCACATATCCCCTTTCACGACACTGGGTTATAATGTCTGAATACTGTTCTGCAACAGCCTTTAAGCAGTCAAATATCTCATTACTGTAAATGGCATTCTCATCACCGGCCATCAAATTGACAAGTTTGCGGGAAGCAATACTGGACCGGGCAAATCCCACAAGATTATTGACAAGTGAATCAATCTCTTCGAGGGTTATTGATTTAAAAAGCGCAGGGTCTGCAGTAATATCAGTATCATCAAAAATCACGGAATACTCATCGCCGTCTGAAATAATTCTCAGCGAATGGTCTGCCTTTTTATTGCTGAAAGAGGCGTCCACGTGCTCCTTGCCATCATACTCAAACGATTTCAGTAAATACTCGGACAGGTCTTCCATTTTGATCTTTTTTTCCTTGGATATTAATCCGGTTCTTGTCCACGTAGGGATAAAAAGGGTATCAATCAGATCTTTTACCGCAACAGAAGACCTGTTATAACCCAATTCAAAGAAAGATTGCATTGACCCAAAAGTTGAGACCTTCTTGCCGGTTAAATGGCCATTTTCAGCTTCCATGGAATAACTTTCATGAGAACCATAAATTCCGCCTTCAAAAAGAGGATTCAACATAGAAAGGACCTGACTGCCGATAGAATTCATGAATTTGTTATAGTCATTTCTTTCCTTTTCGATAGAGAGGTTTACCTGTTCCAAGCCTTCATGTACAGCTCTGTCACAGGCTTCCAGGACTGATTTTTTATATTCATCCAGATAGTGGCCGGCAAAATCAGAATCCAGGGATTTGACACATTCCACAGTTTTATCATTGGAACTATTCAGTTCCTCCAGTGCTTTTTCCAGAGAACCGATATTTTTGTAATAATTTTCATTTTTTTCAATCGCTTCCTTTTCTACAGGAAGAACTTTGGAACAGGCATCCACAAAGTTCTTTAAATCCTCAATGAAATCCCGCTGTACAGGCAGATCAGTAGAATCCTGAAATGTATATTTCATGTTTCCCCCGGTTTAATGCTAAATATCTGCCTGCAAACATTATATATGTTATCGTGGGGATTTACAGGAGAACTTCCCTGACAGGTGCAAGTAACAGGCTCATGTATTTTACAGCACCGTTTTTAAGGTCCATTGGGTGCAGGGTCCCGTCTTCAAAGATTTTTTCAAGTTCCTCGTAACCATTGCATGTAAGATTGCCTCCAAATTTCTCAGGCCTTTCAAACACGACCTCTTCATAACGGGGTAATATATGGTAGCGGAAGAGCTGTAACACAGGATTATCAACTATCTCACCAGCAGGACAGAAAGCTTTTTTCATCTTTTTCTTGATGGTTGCCTCATCATCATCCACAGAAATATAATTGCCTCTGGAAGATGCCATTTTATCACCGTCAAGTCCCAGCAGGATTGGAGTATGGAGACATATCGGTGCCTTGTAACCCATTCCAGGCAGTCCCTCACGGGCAAGCATGTGTATCTTACGCTGGTCGATACCACCTACAGCTACATCAACATCAAGCATAGCAATATCAATAGACTGCATTATCGGATAGACCATCTGGGAAACCCGCGGATCATCCATTGTTCTTCCGACCTCATCCATACTGCGGCGGGCCCTGTTCAGAGAAGTGGTACAGGTGAGTCTGAGTACATTGAGCATATATTCCTCACCCAGCTGGAAATCCGAACCATAAACAAAATTGGTTTTATCAGGGTCAAGCCCCAGTGCAAGAAAGCATCTCCTGTTATAATCAGCAATTTGTTTTACTTCTTCCATAGTACCTTTCTGATTCAGGAAAGCGTGCACATCTGCAAGGAGTACCGTTATATTGAAGCCGGCCTTCTGAAGGTCGATCAATTTGTTTACGGTAAGCACGTGACCCATATGTATCTTACCGCTTGGTTCGTAACCGGTGTAGGCAGAAGGCTCTGCTTTTGCTTCCATCAGTTCATCCAGTTCCTTCTCTGTAACAATTTCCTGAGCATTTCTTTTAACAAGATATATTCTGTCCATGGAGTCACCGCATAAGATAATTTAACTGATAATAAGGTCAATAATTGTGCAATCTCTATTCAATCCAGAGATATATGTCTTTTGAGGAAATTATCTCCCTCTTCTGTACTGAAAAGAGGCAAATCCCAATCCTGGTAGATACGTGAACGTGTGGAACGTGTCTTTTCCTCCAGAAGAGGATTATACCCTTCTATTGGATATTTCACCCTGTATACAGCCACACCTCGCCTTTGCCATGCAGGTTTCTTTGCCAGATTTGTGCCTCTTTCAAACATCATCTCATGTATGTCCTGTGATTTTTTGCCATGCATGATCGAAGCTGCACTTTTTCTGTCAATACCTTCATCTATAAGAGTGTAATAACCATAAGAACTAACAAAATTGCGCCAGGCTTCCTGTTGTCGCCACTGCATATATTCGGTAAACTGGCCACTGCATACAGGAATCACGCGGCAGTCAAAGGCCACAGGTTCCTCAATTCCTGAAAAAAGGGTAAAAGAGCTGCTCAAAAAAGAAGGTACAACCGAATCAAGTTTCTCCACTCTTCTGTCAAAGGGCGGATCCGTGAATACAATGCTTGCCTCATCAGAAAAAGTGTATGCAAAAACCGGGTTCATGTTGCTTTTTTTGAAAAACAGCTCTATTGAATCGGCCATACAGGTGGCAAAGAAAAGGTCATAGGGTTTTTCAAACCCTTCTTTTTTCAGGGTATGCTGGAAGTTCCTGCCATCTACTCGAAGAATTACCGGAGACACACAACGCAAATCAGCATAGATCTCTCGCTCTTTCATGAGATGATCAGTCTTCTTCTTTCTCTTTATTCCTGAATTTGCTGACAACATCCCTGATAAGAACGATGTCCCCGCTTGTGATTACCCAGCGATAGGGAATTATGACACCCTTTGTAGGAACATCGAAAAAATCACGACTGATGTCAGAAAGAGCAAGACCACTTATTACCCCCTCCTCCACATTCATTACAAGGTCATCAACTTTACCCACATAAGTACCGAGGTTGGTATATACGTTTAACCCAAAGAGTGATGTAATATCTGCGCGCATGTTATCCCCTGTTATAGTTGTATATTGTATAAGAATTTACGTTGGTCATATATATAAATACATTTTCTTAAATGATATATATTCTGGCAAATTTAATTACATGAGCTGAATCCATCATATAAAATATTGGTGACATTAATGCTTACAAGTACTTATATTCATATCCCGGGCATCGGGAAAGAAACCGAGAGGAAGATATGGTCCGGCGGAATTACCACATGGAATGAATTCCTGCAGGATAAAAACGCAATAAACCTCCCGGCTTCCAAAAAAGATACAATTGCAATGGAAATTGAAAACTCCATCGAAAAACTTGAAATACGCGATATTCCTTATTTTGCAAAATCGATACCTGCATCCGAACACTGGAGAGGATTCCATAATTTTTCAGATTCTGTAGCCTACGTGGATATTGAAACCACAGGGCTTTCACCGTCATCCTCAAAAATAACAGTCATCGGAGTTTATGATGGCAAAGACGTGAAAAGTTTCGTGCGGGGCATAAATCTGGAAGAAATCGTAGAGGAGATGGAGCAATATGACTTCCTGGTGACTTTCAATGGTGCGCGTTTTGACCTGCCCTTTATACAGCGAGAATTCCCCCAGATAACAATGGAGCAAATGCATACCGATCTTATGTATCCTTTAAGGAGAATCGGATTGAAAGGCGGACTGAAGAATATAGAACGCATCTTAGGAATCAACCGCTCCGAAGAGACTGAAGGCATGGACGGTTTTGAAGCCGTGCGCCTGTGGAAGGAATATGAAAAGGGAAATGAAGAAGCCCTTGATCTGCTTCTTGAGTACAACCGGGAAGATATAGTGAATCTGGAAACCATTCTGGATATTACATATGACAGGTTTATTGAACATTGCTTTAAGGGGTGCACACCACAGAAATGAGTGAAAATATTGTGCCGGGACATCCGGACATATCAGATTTTCCCCACATGCCCGGCGTATACCTGATGAAGGATGCAAATGATACCATTATCTACATCGGCAAAGCCAGGGACCTGAAGAAAAGGGTCAGCCAGTACTTCCAAGCTGACAAAAACAAGAGTCCCAAAACAAAGGTCCTTGTCAGCAAGATCAGGGATATAGAATACATAGTTACATCCACAGAAGTTGAAGCCCTTATTCTGGAAGCCAACCTTATCAAAAAGAACAGGCCCAGGTACAATATCAGCCTTAAGGACGACAAACGTTATCCCTATGTGAAGGTAACCATCAATTCCAGATACCCGCGCATATACCTGGCCAGACGCAGGTTGATGGACGATGCTGTCTATTTTGGCCCTTACACCAGTGTAAAGCCAGTGCGCACCACCCTTGACCTGATATCCCAGCTATTCAAAATCCGCCGGTGTCACGGCAATCCCGCACAGAAGAAAAGGCCCTGTCTGAATTACCATATAAATCGCTGCATGGGGCCGTGTACAGGAGATGTGGATGCTGAAGAATACAGGGATAATGTGAAGGCGGCAGTAAAATACCTCAGGGGGGACACCGGTGACCTGCTGGGCAAACTCAGACAGCACATGCAGGAATACGCAGAAAAACAGCGATATGAGGCAGCTTCGGTTATACGGGACCAGATTGAAGGGTTAAAGGAACTTGCAAAACAGCAAAGGACAACTGCAGGGATCGATGACAGGGACGTAATAGGATTACATGTGGATGAGAAGGACATCTATGTCCAGCTCTTCTATGTGCGAAGCGGCAACATGGTTGGAAGAGCGGATTTTGAATTGTACCGGGGTAAAAGTACATCCTCTGAGGTCATTGCCGAATTCATCAAACAATACTACCAGGATTCCCCTGTACCACCCGAAATTGTTGTGCCAGAAATGCCTCCGGAGGAAAAAGTAATCCGGAAATGGCTGTCTGAAAAGGCTGGCAGGAAAGTCACCCTGAACATTCCCCGGATAGGGGAAAAGAAAAAACTCCTTGATATGGCGATGAAAAATGCCACAATGGCCCGAGAAAGGGCAAACACGGAGAAAGCAAAAAAGGAAGGGACACTGAAAGGGCTCGAGATACTGCAGGAAAAACTGGGAATTGGTACACTGCCCCGACATATAGAAGGTTTTGACATATCCAATATATCGGGAAGTGATCCGGTAGCTTCGATGGTGGTGTTCAAAAACGGTACACCTTCAAAAGCTGATTACAGGCATTACAATATTAAGAGTGTTGAAGGAATTGATGATTTCGCCATGATGGCCGAAGCTGTTGACAGGCGATACTCCCGCATGAAAGAAGATAAACAAGCCATGCCTGACCTCATACTTATCGACGGGGGAGAAGGGCAGGTCAACGCCGCAAGCCGGGAATTGCAAAAACTGCAGATGAATATACCCATAATCGGCCTTGCCAAGAAATTTGAGCATATAATTTTTCCAGACAACCACCCCCGTAAACTGCGGATTCTGCCAAAAAAATCTCCTGCACTAAAAATACTCATGCAGGTAAGGGACGAAGCACACAGGTTTGCGGTGGCTTCCCACAGGAAAAGAAGATCAGCGAGACTTTCCCATTCCGAGCTGGATGGGATTGAAGGTATCGGGGAGAAGAAAAAGAAAGAACTTCTGCAGCATTTCGGCTCTGTGGAAAAGATCAGACAGGCTGAGGAAAAAGAGGTCGCAGAAATTGAGGGAATCGGAAAGGAACTTGCAAGACGTATTGCCGAAAAGCTCAGGGAACAAAAATGAGCACGACAGTTATATAAAAAATACTGTCCTAATTAACTGCAAGGGTGATTAGATAATGAGTTACACCAAGATGCTTATTTCCGTTGACGGTTCCGGCTATTCGGAACAGGTGCTTGAAGCGGGGATGGAAATTGCAAAGAGTTTGGATAGTAGTATTTACGTAGTTTATGTGCTACATCCCGGTTCATCCCTTCTGTCAAATCCTGATTCCTGGAGTCCTTCTCGCCGGGTGCTGGAGGAGATGGGCAAAGACACATTCCGGAAGGCAATGGCTATTGCAAAAGAGAAGGGTTTGTCCTGCGAGACAAAAATGCTGGAAGGATATCCGTCAGATGAGATCATGGATTTTGCTGAACGAAAGAGTGTTGATATGATCGTCATTGGTTGCAAGGGCCAGCAGAGCACCAAAGAATTCCTGCTTGGCGGTGTTGCGGAGAAGGTGATACGCAATTCCAAAAAACCTGTATATGTAGTCCGTTGAAAATATTCTTAAATACTATGCCAGCGCGGTTAGTCCCAGGTGATGCAGATAACTTTGATAAGTAAAGAGCTCTCACAGACCAGATCAGACCTCTCTGCTGTAGAGGCATATCCTTTTGGAGAACTGGTTGATATAATCAAAGATGTGGGTTTTGAATGCAGCAGGTGTACACGCTGTTGCACCCGCGATTACAATGACCATGTTTTCCTGCTTGAGAATGATGTTGAGAGAATCGAGATGGTTGATTCTTCAAAAATTACACCTGCACCTTATTTTGATTACTGTGATAACAAGGGCAATTTCTATGTACAGGGGTATGCCCTGACCTACAAGGATGACGGGACCTGTGCTTTCCTGGGAGAAGATGACCTGTGTGCCATATACACACAGAGGCCCGCCATATGCAGCATATATCCGTATATGCTCAATCGCGAACCCAACAGCAGGGGCAAACTCCTGTGGAGATATGTAGCAGGCCTGAACGAACACGGTTACTACCACTGTGAAATGACTGAGAAGGACGCCATGCAGATAGCAAAAGATGTGTTAGAATATGAAACCGGATTCCTGCAGCACCGAATAGATTTCCTTACTACCCTGCTCTCCTATTTCAGGGAAAATAAACTCAAACCTTCCCAGAGACAATACGAAAGACAGATGAAAAAATACAATTCAGGAAAAGAAATTGTCGTTAACGTGTACCATTGCGGACAATTTCATACTCACCATCTTGCATATAAAAATTGAGCCCATTTTCCTGTCAATTTCCCATCCAGTGCCAGTTTACCCAGAAGTTTATTTACATCCGGTTCAATCGGTGCAGGAACTATATTTCCATAGGGAGTCGAAGGTAGTGGAGTCAGGTAATGAGCCCGCACCTTGCCACCTTTACTGATTATCCAGTTGATCATATCTAGGGTAATTCGCTGGTCCTCTTCGTTTTCACCGGGAAAACCGAATATGAAATCCACCATCGGCACTATATCTTTGTCCACACAGTGCTCAACGGCATTAAAGATATCTTCACTGCTATGTCCCCTGCGAATTTGCCTGAGTATCCTATCACTGCCTGATTGGCCACCCAGGCTTATGCTTTTGTTTGTGCAGTATTTATCTACCAGTTCCAGGGCATCCTCGGACACGAATTCAGGACGCACTTCCGAAGGAAATGTACCAAAGTAAATGTTCTTTCCCTCAAGTTCTGCAAGGGAGGCAAGTAATTTTTCCACCTTATCCGGCCTTGGATGAATTCCGTCACTCCCGTAGGCAAAAGCATTTGAAGAGGTGAATCTCAGGTCATTGTAGCAGCGTGCATAACGAACAATGGAGTCAATACTTCGATGACGCATTTTGTGACCTAAAAGTCTGGGAGTCTGGCAATATTTGCAATTCCAGGGACATCCCCGGCTGATTTCAATTGGCGATCGGGGCCCATCACAGTCAAAACAGGGATAATCATCAAGGTTTACCGGTTGCCGGGCAGCCGTATACACAATATTACCCTCTTTTTTGTAGGCGATGCCGGCTACTTTTGAAATATCTCCACCCATCTGCAGGGTATCCACAAGTTCTGGCAGGGTTTCTTCTCCCTCCCCTATCACCACATAATCAAAAAACCCCAGAGTTTCTTCCACTGATCCTGATGGATGCGGCCCTCCTGCTATATAGACAGAATCGGTGTTTGAAGAGGATACTTCCCTAAATATGTTTCTTTTTTGTGCGGTGGAAAAGCTGTACACCATTATGCCGTCAACCGGATGCCTGACAAAATCGGCATTTTCAAGCAAGGGATAAAGCGTCGCCAGACTGTATGAGTTCTTTCGATGCCATCGGAGATTTATATCCATTCAATTCACTTCCTTAAACAGTAACTACAGTAAAAGGAACCGGTGTGAAACACAACAGGCCCAACACGAAGGTAACTATTCCCAGTAACATCCTTTTCCCGTCAAGTTCATGGCTGTCTTCCATTGGTCGGGGATGGCCTGCGGTAGCAAAAAGAAACAGTAAAACCGCCCAGAAAAACCAGATTCCGGCATTCTGTCCCATTACAGTGCCTATATATATGGCTACCAATCCGAGTATAACCGGCATTGCTGAAGAAATGTATTTCGCTTTTTCACCAAGCATTGCACGCATGGCATGCCCTCCGTCCAGCTGGCCCGAAGGTAGCAGGTTGAGCAGGGTGACAAACATGCCCACCCAGCCGGCAAAAGCCACAGGGTGAATGGTTTGACCACTGGAACCCATTAGCCATTGCAGGAAGGCAAATAGGGGAGGCATCTGCAGGTCTATCATAAGGGTCCCGGGTGCCTGAGAGAACTCCAGCGGGGGTTGCATCAAACCTATGATCGTTACAATTACTGAGGCCACAAGCCCTACAAGGGGGCCTGAAACTGCCACATCAAACAGGGATTTCCTGTCCGGTATCATTCCTTTGTGTTTGATAACCGCCCCCATTGTTCCGATTATGGAGGGAAAGGGAATAAAATAGGGCAGGGAAGTTTGCATGCCATGCCTGCGAGCTGCGAGATAGTGCCCCATCTCATGTGAACCCAACACACCCATTATAGCGATAGTAAAAGGCAAACCTTCAAAAGCAGAGATCGGATCTGCAATTACATCTGCCCCAAACATGCTTGCACCGGCAAACATGGTTGTAAAAAAAGTGGCTATTGCCAGCACAGCGTTTATCCAGACTCTGTCTTTTCCTTGTTTGAAGGGAACCGCTGCAATTACCTCTTCCCCTAACTTAGATTCGATAGCAAGGTTGTAACCCCTGGAGGCAAACTGCACTGTGAGGGATTCCTGTATGATCTTCCGGCTAACCCGTGGCATTCCATAGAAATAGACTGCTCCGGCATGGTAGTTCACCTCATATACCCTGAAAAAAGGACTTACCTGAAGATACATCCAATCAATAAGCTGTTTGACCTGAGGGTCTACTGAAGGTTTCCGTTTTAAACCCATCTTACTCCTTTGTTTCCAGCCAGCCTTCATTTCCGTCTACATTCACGTGCATACCATCCTTCAGCATCTCAAATGGATTACTTTCCAGACCATCAACCAGAGGAATTTCGGATATGATCGCTCCCACAGCTACTATCGGTTCACATTCCAGGTTTACCATTGCAACCGGAGCAACACCATTTTTGAAAAGCTGGTAAATTACATAGGAACCCACTGTTGAGCCTTTCCCATGTGGAAATACCAATACCTTGCCCGCTATATTTTTACCGAAAAGACAATGCTCCGGATCAACAATCTTACCTGTTTGCGGGTCTACGTTGCCCAGAAATGAGATTGGGTCTTCTGAAAGCAATACTTCACCATCAGCACTTCCTTTTGAGATACCCCTGCCTTTAATCCGAATGGGCTCCACCCCCTTTTTCCATGCATTTCTCAATATTGGCAATTGTTGCGGCCACCTTGCACATTCCAGGCAGGTAGGCATAGGCTTTTCCGGAATTTACTGCCATGTGAGAGAACTTATCGGTTGCAGGGGAGACCACCATGCATGTGTCACAGAGGACCTTTGCACCACTTCTCTCGATACTTTCTACTATCTTGGGATTGGATACAGCAACTTCCCTGGAAGTAAATATCCAGACATTGTTGTCCACAACCTTACCTTCAAGCTTTGCAGCAACATCTTCCAGTTCTTCCGGTGAACAGTGAGGACAACCCACAGCAGCGCTGTCACATTCTGTAATCCCATCACCTGATACTGTTTCATATACTTCATCTATCTGGCTTTTTTCAATCGTCAATTGTTCCGCGGGTGGCTCGAAATCTTTCCTGCAGGTTTCAGGAGTTACACCGTCCACATGATAGAGGGCTACTGCGCCGGATGCAGCCATTGCAGCACCCAGTGCTTTGAGCTGATCCCTGTGGGGTGTAGATCGCATCTTGAATAGAGGCACACGTTTACCTGCTGCTTTGCCTGCGATATATCCCAGGACTGCATAATCCGAAGCATCCAGTTCACAATCCACGGATATCATGAGTTCAGGTATCCTGTTCTCATCCAGATGATAGCCATAGTTTGCGGTTTTACCCACAAGAGCTGCACAGAGAGCAGAAGGGCCACCTTCACGATTGGTACGGGCCCCGATAACGGAATTAGCGTAGGATACAGCTGAGGATTCACTCCAGGCAAGATGATCACCGTAGGTTGCCGAGAAACTTTGCAGGTAGTACGGCGTACATGTACACTGGACCCCTATACCCAGACTGCCATATGCTTCGATGATCTCCTGCTGCTTTTCGGCAAATTCGGCAGATACCCCCATCTCCTGCCATCTTTCAAGATCCATGCCGGCAGGGTTGAGGATGGAAGGCACCTGCACCTTGCCTTCAAGATCGGATATCCATTCCAGACCGGCATCACCCATCGTTTTATAGGAGACACCTGCAATCTGGGCACTTTTAATGGGAATCAGGCGGTCTGCCTCGTAGATATCACCCAGTGCGACCAGGATTTCCATAGCCTTTTGCAGGGTAGGGCCGCTTTCCCCTGCCATCATTCTTTCTTCTTCAGGTGTGAGATACATATAATAAACCTTCAAATATGATCAGTAAATGTTTTTTGGCATCGTTGCTCTTTCGAATTTCTCTTTTTCTGCCAGAACCTTTGTGGCATCAATACCCATTTTAGTAGTTGTACCGTCCAGAGCACCCCGCGGATCAAGAGAGCTTCCCCGGACCCCGGGAATTATCATAACATCTGAATCCGCCTTCACACGTGTTGCCATTGCGAATTCGATGTCGTTACTGTCAAATATATCTATATCCTCATCCACAACAATCACATGTTTGAGACTGGTATGGGCGGCAAACGCTGCCATTATGGCGTTTTTTGCATCCCCCTCTGTCTGCTTTTCAATCTGGACAATGGCATGAAGGTAGCAGCACCCTCCTTCGGTCAGAATTACATTCTTTACTTTTGTAACTTCTCCGACAGCCCCGTAAATACGGGGTTCATAAGGCACACCCATCATCAACAGGTGTTCGGGACCTGCAGGTAATATTCCGTGATATATGGGGTCTTTACGATGCCATATTTTGGTAACCGTTATGACAGGCTCCTGGCGCACAAGATCATAGGTACCCGTGATATCCACAAATGGACCTTCATCTGTCCTTTCTTCGGGATAGATGTAACCTTCCATGACGATTTCGGAATGTGGGGCCTTTACACCATTGTCACATTCAAAAAGTTCCACAGGATTGCCCATCAGGGAAGCCGCATAATTAAATTCCTTGCCTTCCCCGACCCGTGTGGAGGATGCAAAAGCAACCGCAGGATGAGGGCCCAATACTATGGAAACAGGCAATGGATCACCATTGTTCTCCGCCTCCTTTTGCAGAAGATATGTATGTCTTGGAGGCACGAGGCGTGCAGCCAGTTTGTTTCTTCCCACAACCATCAGGCGATGGATCGAGGCATTTGTCACACCATCATATTCAGAAACAACTATTCCTGCCGTAATATAGGGACCGCCGTCTTTCTCAAAATGAGTCATTATAGGAAGAGAATAAAGGTCCACTTCCTCCACACAAACTTCTTGTGTGGGAGAGGAATCCACAATCCTTATTTCACCATCAGGCTGTATCCCGGAAAGACTCTGGATAATGTCTTTTCTATTGACATTGAGCATTGCTCCCAGCTCATCCCTGCTTCCCAATACGTTCATGATCGCCCGGTGGCCGTTAATATTTTCAAAAAGGACAGGTCCGGAGGTTTTTTTTGCAATCATCGGTGCCTCGTACTCGGCATTCACCTTTTCTTTGATTACGGTAAGCCTGCCGGAAGTACGGATCCTGTCAATAAAATCTCTGAGGGTCATTGGTTATACTATAAAAAGGGATGATAAATACATATTGCCATCAAAAGATTGTAAGCTCCCATCAGATAATTGTGGGAAACAGGATAAATGGAAAGGAGGTTGACAGGAGCCCACAGATATTCGGCAATTGAGAGAATGATACGACATTATAAATACCATATATTTTGCATCACGTGTGTAATCCAGATAGCTAACAATATCAGTACTCAAATCCATCTGCTTCATTGATATTTTTGAGGACTTGTGCAATCAATAGCTGCACTTCCTCTGAATAAGATTCGGATAATTCCCCGCCTTCAATCTTGAGCAATTCTCCTATATCCCCTATCATGCTATGTATCATGGTTAGGATTTCTTCCTGGTCTATCAGGCCTGCATAATATGCATAAAAAAAGGTTGTGCCACTGCGCCTGATTTTTTTCTTGAAGGCTGAATGAGCATTGGATACTTCCTGCCTGGAATACGGACTTTCTGCAAACGGCACAATATCCGGCAGGTTTTCACCTATCCAGGTCATTTCTGAATGGTTGGATACATTTTTGAAATCCGCACAGAGGCGAGCAATCATCCATTCACGTGCTGTCAAATGAGTTGTAGATTTAAGGTACCTGTTAACTTCAGAGTATGTCTTGTTTTCCATTTTCTTGAATTTCTCATACCTATTCATGCTGATACCTTCTTTGTATTGCAACCAACATAATACTCATTGCTGTAATGTTTTAATAGTTTTTTCATAAGAAAAATGGAGCAGAGGTAAAAACATCCCAGCTCTGTACATAAGGATTCACAGATGAGATTAAAAAATAAAAGGAAACGTTTACAGGAAGGTCTATATCCCGTAAACTCAGGAAAATATTTCATCCAGTTTTTTCTTTCCTGCAATGACATCATCCAGAGAAAAGACTTCAAGATTGAAGATTCCACTAAATCCTGACAATTCTTCAAGTACGGTATAATCGATACAACCCGAACCCGGACCAAGGTGTGCATCTCCGAAATAATCACCCTTGCATTCCCCGTAATTATCATGAACGTGTACATGGACAACATGTTCTGCAAAAAGTCGTGCAAAATGCCTGAGCAGGCCACAGTCTCCCCTGCAGGTCAGATTGGCATGGCCCACATCAAAAGTGATACCAAGTGAAGGGGAATCAACTTCAAGAACTGCCCTTACAACTTCCTCTGCACCACAGCAGAGATTATCAGGAGCTGTATTTTCCTTATTTTCAAGTCCCAGTACCACACCCCTGTCCGAAGCAAAGGCTGCCAGTTCTTTCAGGTTTGCAATCATTTTGTTGAAAGATTTTTCATAATCTGGCCCCTGGATACCGGGATGGATGACAACAGCATGGGAACCAATCTCTGCAGCAAGATCAATGGACTCTTCCATGAGTCTGAAATCCTGTTTATCCATGGCTGCCGTATCAACCACAAGATCAGAAGGATAGGTTGGTACATCGGCAAAATAAGGAGCATGGATCGATGTCTCCAGATCACAGGTGGACAAATCATCAAGTATTGAAGAGAGCCGCTCCCTGTCCAGTGTATTCCCATTATATACACCAAGCTTGGGAATATAGAGTTCAACAGAATCAACATACTCATCGAGTTCGGGCAGCGGGGCTGCAAAGGAAGATGCACCAATCATATAGAATACTGTTCTGCAAGTGATAAATAGTCTTTTTGGTAAGGCAAAGAGGTACTGTTCAGTTAAAGCATCATTCCCATTGATACGGCGTATATGAATTTAGATTTTGATGATTTCTGATGTAATTATGGTAAGTGATAAACATATTGATCCAATTGTTGATATGCTGAACAAATCCCTCTTTATGTGGGAAATATAATCGATTTCAGGAGACAAATCCGAAAGGTTTATGAATTATATTAAATAATCCAAACCCACCTTAGATGAGTCTATGTTATAATTCATAACATACAGAACAAACCCCAAAAAGTTGTTCTACAACAATACATGGATTTATTATAATTAATTAAAAGGAGGATAAAATATATGGAACCACTCATAGGAATGGGTGTGTTGGCACTAATGGGTGCAGCGGCAACTATCGCCGGTGCATCGGAAGATCTGGAATCCGATGTCGGTTCACAGAGTAACCCGAACTCCCAGGTACAGCTGGCACCCCAGATGATGTATCCACACAGGATTTTCAACAAAGCCATTTCAGGTGAACCCCCCTCCAATGCCTTACTGGCAGCGGTCGGAGGTGCATCCGCATCGGTGCTTATGAGCGCCTACAGTATGTCAGTGGTCTTTGCCATCGCAGTTGGAGCTCTCATTGCAGCCGGTATACACGGCACTTACGCAACAACTGCATATTTGGGAAGGAGCGCAAGTCAGAAAAGATTCAGACAACCCATATATCTTGACATGGTCCGTTCACACGTACCTGTTATGATGGGATTTGCCTACATTACCACATTTTGTATCCTTGTTGTGTCATATCTCATGACATCTGTCCTGGCACATCCTTTCCCGCTTACCCTGCTTGCATTCATATGGGGTATCACAGTGGGAGCAATCGGATCTTCTACAGGGGATGTACACTATGGTGCAGAGCGTGAATTCCAGAATGTGGAATTCGGATCCGGGCTTAATGCCGCAAACTCCGGTAATATCGTGAGAAAAGCAGAGTGCGGACTGAGAAACGGTATCGATAATTCCTGGTTCTGCGCCAAATTCGGTGGACCTGTAACAGGACTGGCTTTTGGTATGACCGTATTCCTCAGTGGCTGGATTACTACAATATTTGACCCTTCAATGGGTGCCAATATTGGCTGGCTGGCAATTATCGCCGGACTGGCAATCATACTTATTTTGATCTTAGGAAACCGCAGACTGGAAGTTTTCGCACGTAACCAGTACGGTCCGTACAAAGAAGATGAAGAGGTGACTGCATGATAGATATTGCAGGAGTACTGGCAGCCAATTTCCTATACGTGATCCTCATCACACTTGGAGGAGTGCTCGTATCCGGAAGTGTCCACTTCGTACCTGTGGGTGGTGCCCCCGCGGCAATGGCCCAGGCTACCGGAATTGGAACAGGTACAGTACAGCTGGCTGCAGGTGCGGGTCTTACAGGACTTGTAACAGCAGGCGCAATGCTTAACCTGACAGACAGTATCGCCCTGATCCTTGCAGCCGGTATGGTCGGTGCAATGATTATGATCGGCGTAACTATGATAATCGGGAACCTTGTATACATTTACGGTGTCGGTGTCCCCCCGGCTTCAGCAAAGGTAGACTATGACCCAATCACAAAGGACAGGCAGGATATCTATGTATCACAGGGTACCGAAGGACACGGTCTTCCAACTGTATCATTTGTAAGTGGTATTATTGGAGGAGGTCTGGGTGGTATCGGCGGTGCGCTTGTCTATTATTCCCTGATGAGTATTGCAAACGGTATGGCCTCTGCAGACTTTATAGGCCTTGCAGCTATCTTTGCAGTGGGAATTTTCTTCGTCAACGCTGTGATTCCATCTTACAACATAGGCGGTACAATCGAAGGATTCCATGACCCTAAGTTTAAGAAGTGGCCAAAAGCAGTAGTAACATCTTTAATTGTCACATTTATGTGTGCAATTGTAAGTGTAATTACAATAGGAGGTCTGTAAAATGTCTGCAGGAGGAAGTGGCGGAGGTGCCTCAGAGGCAATTCCCCAGAATAAACTTATCGCTTTCGGAGCAGCAGGCGGACTTATTGCAATTTATTTGAGCTATTTCATGGTACAGTTTGCAGGACCTGCCTTCTCATTCATAGGCGCCCTCGGTGCAATTTGTGCCATCGTATGGGGCTCAGCTGCAGTACGCAGAGTTGCCAGTTATGGACTTGGTACAGGTGTACCTTCCATCGGTATGCTCGCTCTGGGTATGGGAGTGGTGGCAACAATGTTTGGCCTAGCAATCGGAGGTATTGCCGGACCCATAGTTGCATTTGTAACCGCAATGGTTATCGGCCTGGTAATCGGTGCCCTTGCCAACAGAATAATCGGAATGGGCATTCCAATCATGGAACAATCCATGACAGAAATCGCAGGTGCCGGTACGCTGGCCATTGTAGGCCTCAGTACCGCCATGACAGGCACTTTCATGTTTGATGTGGTTCTGACAGAGGTAATCGCTACAGGTTACATCGCATTGATTTTCATCGCTGGAGGTATGGCAATTCTTCATCCGTTCAATGCAAACCTCGGGCCCGATGAAAAACAGGACAGGACCCTTTCCACTGCATTCGAGAAAGGTGCTATTGCAATGATAATGGCCGGTATCGTCTCTGCAGTTTCAGCCGGTGCATCCGCTGCCCCCACAATCGTCATCGGACTGGCCATATGGTATGTTTCGTTCAGCCAGTACAGGAACTATGTTGTCAGGGATGCATATGATGTGGTTGGAACAGGTCTCCTGCCAAAGGAAGAGGAGGAATCGGAATGAGCATGGTACATGTTGCACCTGAAGTACATTTAGTACTGGATCCAATGTCATCCCTGCTTGCAGCAGAACGGGATGATGTGATTCAATATTCCATGGATCCAATAGTTGAAAGAATAGATGATCTTGACAAGATTGCAGATGACCTTGTAAATTCCCTCGCCCCGGACAGGCCACTTCTAAGTTCCTTCCCGGGAAGAGAAAATACATCATACAATGCCGGTATCTACAGCAACCTGTTCTATGGCGTCATTGTAGGACTGGTATTCTCAGGAATTCTGGCAATTGTGATCTACATGCTTAGCATGACCGGAGGATTGTAAAATGGCAGAAAAGAGAGAACCAGCACCCGGATGGCCAATCCTCAAGGGAGAATACGAGGTAGGAGATCCGGAAAACTGTGTTGCAGTAATTACCCTGGGTTCACACCTGGAGGGAGGACCCATGCTGGATGCAGGAGCTTCTATTGTTGGCCCCTGTAAAACAGAGAATCTGGGTCTGGAAAAAGTTGTATCCCATATTATTGCAAACCCCAATATCAGGTATCTGGTCGTAACCGGGTCTGAAGTAAAGGGACACATAACCGGTGATGCATTCATAATGCTGCACAAAAACGGTGTCAGTGATAACAGGATCGTGAATGCCAGTGGTGCTATTCCATATGTGGAGAACCTGACCGAAGAAGCTATACAGAGGTATCAGGAACAGGTCGAATGTATCGATCTTATTGGTACTGAAGACATGGGAACTATCACCGGTAAGATAAAGGAACTTGCAGCCAAAGATCCTGGTGCTTTTGATGCAGATCCCCTTGTGGTAGAAGTCGGCGGTGAAGCAGAAGAGGAAGAAGAAGTCGGTGGCCTAAAACCAATGGCATCAGAGTTCTCTGTAATTCGTGGCAGGATACTTGATATCGAAAGGGAAATGGCCAGGATCGGAGAGTTCAATAAATTCCATGCCGGTGTTCACGCAGGCAAGATTGAAGGAATAATGATCGGACTTACCATTACATTGTCCCTGCTTGGCCTGATATTATTCGGGAGGTGAATGATATGGCGGAAGAAGAATATGGAAAAGGCGTGCCAATGGTCATTGAACCAAAAATGGGCGCTATTGATCGAGTGGTCGAAGATATCCGTTACAGGGCCCAGCTGATTTCCAGGAACCAAAAACTTGATTCCGGTGTATCAGCCGCAGGAATAGTCGGTTTCACAATCGGATTTCTTTTTGCACTGATAATGGTAATCATACTACCACTATTGGTATGGCAGGTGATTTAAGATGGCTGACGAACAAGCGAATAACAATATTCCAGCCGTAGTGGTGGACTCGGAGGATTTTGATGAAATACTCAAGAAACTCAATGATATAGACGAGAAAATCGAGTTTGCCAACAGTGAAATCACACAGAAGATAGGCAAGAAAGTAGGAAGGGATATAGGAATACTCTATGGAGCAGTTGCAGGCATATTGATGTTCTTGCTCTATATCTCGATATCACCGATACTTTTCTAAAATAGAGGTAATAACATGTTCAAATTTGATAAGAAGCAGGAAGTATTCGAGGTCGGAAATGTCAAGTTCGGCGGACAACCCGGCCAATACCCAACCATCCTGGTCGGGTCAATGTTCTACAATAGGCACAACATTGTCACTGACGAAGATACAGGAGAATTCGACAGACCAGCAGCAGAAAAACTCTGGGACAACATGCTCGAGATGGCAGAAACTACAGGAAACCCCTGTGCCAACCAGATAGTGGGTGAAACCCCGGAAGCCATCAAAAAGTACATAGACTGGTTTGTTGAGTACGATGAAAAGACTCCGTTCCTGATAGATTCTTCAGCAGGGGACGTCCGTGCTGCAGCAGCTGATTATGTTACAGAGATAGGTGTTGCTGACAGGGCAATCTACAACTCCATCAACGCAAGTATCCACGAAGAAGAGATAGAAGCGGTCAAGAGAAGTGACATTGAAGCATCCATCGTACTTGCATTCAATGCAGTTGACCCCACCCTTAAGGGTAAGATCGAAGTACTCGAAAAGGGTGCATCCGGTCAGACACAGGGTATGCTTGATATCGCCAAAGACTGTGGAATCACAAAACCTCTTGTCGATGTTGCAGCAACTCCCCTTGGTGCCGGTGCCGGTTCATCCATCCGTGCAGTAATTGCTGTAAAGGGCCACTTTGGCCTGCCTGTAGGTGGAGGTTACCACAACATGGCATCCGCATGGGACTGGATGAAGACATACAAGAAACAGTTCGAGACCAAGGAGCAGCGTAAGGCAATCTACATGCCTACAGACATCGGTACAAACCTCGTGCCACAGATCCTCGGATCCAACTTCCAGCTCTTCGGTCCAATCGAGAACACAAACACTGTGTTCCCGGCAACCGCAATGACCGATATCATCCTTGCAGAAAATGCCAAGGAACTGGGTCTTGAGATCGAAGACGAAAACCACCCAATCAACAAACTGGTCTGATATTTCAGATCGGTTTTACTTTTTCTTTTCTTTTTTAGCACATAAATCTTCTATTACACAAGCCACACAATCCGGATACAGAGGTTTGCACACCGTTTTGCCAAACTGGACAAACAATTCGTTAACTTCTCTCCAGTAAGACAGAGGAACCTGTTTTTGTAACTCAATTTCAGTCTGTTCTGGGGTTGTGGTTTCCACAAGACCGAGCCTGTTTGAGATCCTGTGTACATGAGTATCCACTGCGATTGCTTTTTCCAAAAAAGCATAGGACAGAACACAGTTTGCAGTCTTTCTTCCAACCCCTGGTAATTTGAGTAACTCATCCATGGTAGCAGGGACCTGTGAATCATATTCATCTATAAGTATCTGAGAAATCTCTTTTATCCTGCCGGCTTTCACCCTGTAAAAACCCACATCCCTGATAAGGGTTTCAATACTTTCTATATCTGCTTCCACCATCTGGACAGGAGTGGAATAGTGCTCAAAAAGTCTCCTGGAAGCAATTTCTGTAACTTCATCCCTGGTGCGCTGGGAAAGAACAGTTGATATCAATATGTAGAAAGGATCCCTTTCAGTGGAAAAGTATTCATGGGGATAGAGGGGTTTCAATCTGTCGAATATTTCTTCTGTGTCCATGGATAATCCAATGTTATGCAAAATAATAAGGTTTACCTGATGGAGAATCGGAACCAACAGATACAGGAACACGAACAAGATCACTATTTCCAACTACAAGGAAACAACCGAGGATGTTGTGATAGTGGAACGCCTCTATGGAGACTGGGAAATCACTGAATCATCCCATCCCTACACAAAGCAGGATGCAAACACCATCGAGTTCAAGGTGGAAGTGCCTGCCGGGGGAGATGTGGAAGTCACCTATACATCCCTCTACAATTACTGAGTGCCCTGCGCTCAGTCTTTTTTATTTCTCAAATAAATTACAGAAATCCGAACAATCCATTTCATTGAGATCTATACCGACAGCCTCTGCAGAATAGCCCAGTGAGAGGGCCAGTAACTGGGAGTAGTGAATTACGGGGATGCCAAATTCCCTGCCTTTGCCTGCAAGGGATACCTGGCCCGCATCAAACTGCATGTGACAGAAAGGACACGCTTCCACGATGCAATCTACACCTGCCTCTTCAATCTTGCCCAGTTTGTGTTCGGTGATTGCAAGGGCCGTTTCACTCAGGGCTGACCTGACACCGCCACCGGCACCGCAACATTCCATCTTATCGGGATAATCCACACTTGTGCAGCCCAGCGCTTCCACCAGTTCATCAAAAACAGAAGGGCGCTCAACACTGTCAGTAGCCCTGCTTGATGAGGGTTTGAGCATATGGCAACCGTAATGAACGGCCACTTTCAGATCCAGGGGCCTGACAATTTTTTCTTTTATTTTTTGCACACCGATTTCAGAATACAGGAATTCGATGATATGGCGTACATCAATGGTACCGTCAAAATGGCGACCTATTTGTGACAGATGGCTGTTGGTCTGCTCTTTCAGGAGAGAGTTGTTTTTCAGTTTGAGATTGGCATCCGCCAGGGACCCATAACAACCGTTACAGATTGTCAGGACATCCCTCTCATCCGTCTCCGACAATGTGATGTTCCTGGAAGCCAGGGCCAGCCAGGTGGGCTCATCGAACGAGCGGAATACACCGGGTGCCGGACAACAGGATGCGCCTTCCAGCTCTTTCCAGTCGATACCCAGATTTTCAAGGCAAATACCTGTGGCTTTTTCGATTCCAGGATAGCGGTTGGGCACAAGACAGCCCAGGAACAGGGATATTTTCATTGCTCCTCACCTCCTGTAATTTCCCCGAAACCACAACTTGCAAGCAGGCGCTTTACGTCTTTCAGGGCATCGGGATGGCTATGGACCGTGGAAGGCAGGGAGTTCAGGCCCAATTGCATGCGTTTTTCTCTGTGAGTGTCATCAATAGGTACAGCATGGCCATGTTCCTGAAGCAGATTGGCCACATGCCTGTGTCGCTCCAGAATCAGTCCTTCATGAGCAGCAATACTTCGCACAGCGAGTATGGCATCCACAATTGCAATACCCCTGGGACACCTCTCCTGACAGTTGTAGCACGTCGTACACATCCAGAGGGTCTCATCGGAAATGGCTGTATGGTCTTTCCCGATTTTGCGCACAAGCCGCCTGATATTCAGACTGGCCTGCCTGCCGGAGGGGCAACTACCACTGCATACGCCACACTGCATACATTTCAGGACATTGAAATCCTCTATAACCTCCTCAATTGAGGGAGTACCTGCCATGATTATATTCACCTACCTGCAAGTAGATTTTCATTTGTTATAAAGATGAGGCATTTCGTTGTGGAAGTTTGTGGGACCGGATTATTTCTGAGGTGCAGCTGGCAGAGTATCCAATAATGTTGTCTTTCCTGTAAACTTGGACAGGGGGCAGCATACCTGCTAGGTAAAATATTTTTAACTTAACCTAAACATAAGAATAAATATTCACTGCCAACAACACTATATAGAATGATATCAAACATAATTTTCGATGTGAGGTCAGAAAGTGTTCAATCAGTCAGGACCCCACATCTTTGCCCGCAAAGCAACGATTGCGGCGTTCCGGACACCATAAACCTGAAAAGATTTTGTAAGACATCAATTGTGTGAAAGTCCTTCACACAATTGTCTTTAATTTTAGTGGAGAATCAAACATGAGAGTACTATTAATAGCATTCATCATCCTTACAATCACAACACTCCCTGCAATGGCAGATACACTCACAGTTGACGGTAGCCAAGGAGCGGATTACAGATCAATGCAGCAGGCTGTAAATAATGCAACATCAGGAGATACAATCCTTGTGTATCCCGGGAATTACACGGAAAGTGTCTACATTAATAAAAAACTCACAATAATTTCCAAATCCGGTAACCCTGCCGATACAATAGTGAATGCTGCCATTATCTCAGATCGTCATCATATAGAGACAGATGACGTATTTAATGTGAATGCCGACGGTGTTGTTATCAGTGGATTCACCTCCTTTTTTCATTCAAAATCACACTAGGAATTTTTTCTTATAGAAATGCTGATTTATTAGCTGAAGTCATATGAAAGGAATTCTACAGAGAATGATTTTCATTTATGCAAATAATGCAGGGGGTTCAAGAGGCCCGGCGGTTTTTTGGACCCGAACCAGTTGCCTCCCAGATACAATTTATTATCTGTAACAGGGTATTTTTCCCATATTTCAAGATGCAGCATGGCAGGATTTTTTTCTTTGAGTGCCTGGATGTATCGGGGTGATGTGCTATCTATCATCTCAGGGTTGAGTACCTGTCCGACTTCTCCAATCCGGTCATATTTTTTGACCCTTGAACCCTTTTCCGGAATGGTCATGCCCATTTCCCCGTATTTGTAATATTTCCCGGAATTTCCCCGTACTATTAGATGGTAGGTTTCATTCCAGTACTCTATCATTGAGGAAGAGGTCATTATTTCAATTTCTACAACTTCCCCTTCCTCTATGGCAAAAACCGGGGTTCCTTTTTCTGCATAAAGGTCAATGCCACAGTGGTGGCGGTCTTTTCTGTCTTCCCAGAAACAACCCGATTCACCATCAGCAGGTATATGTACCGGTACTTGAAGGGCGCAGTTTTTTTCATTCCCTGTTTCCATAGCCTCCTCCTCCGGGAGTTTTAATTATGAATACATCTCCTTCTTCCACTTCCATTTCATCAGCTGCTGAAAGTTCAATAGTTTGCCCGCTTTTCTTTTTTAAGATGTTTTCGCCGGTGCTTGCAGTTTCTCCGCCTGCCATTCCCTTTGGCGGGTATTTCCTGTGGCTTGAAAGAATCGCTGCCTTCATTTTTTTGAGAAAACGTATCCTTCTGATCACGCCATTGCCTCCCTGAAATTTTCCCGCTCCTCCACTACCCCTTCGAATACTGAATTCTTCTATTCTGACAGGAAAACGTAATTCCATTATTTCGGGGTCTGTAATCAGAGAATTAGTCATGTGTGTCTGAACCGCATCTTCTCCATCAAAACCATTGCCTGCTCCTGCCCCTCCGCAGATGGTCTCATAATACTGGAATCTGTCATTGCCGAACGTGAAATTATTCATTGTTCCCTGGGACGGTGCAAGTATACCGAGGGCTCCGTAAAGGCAATCCACGATGTATTGGGAAGTTTCGACATTGCCGGCCACAACAGCTGCAGGATATGAAGGATTAAGCATCGAATTATCGGGAATGATTATCGTAATAGGCCTGAGACAGCCCGAATTAAGCGGAATATCATCCTGCACAAGTGTCCGGAATACATAAAGTACCGCAGCTTTGCAGACTGCAGACGGTGCATTGAAATTGCTTTTTGTTTGAGGTGAAGTGTTTGTAAAATCGATGGTTGCTTTTGTGTTATCCCTGTCAATTCTTAACCTTACTGCAATTTTACTGTCATCATCCAGTGTGTACTCGAAATCTCCATCTTCTAAAATATCAATCACTTTTTCCACTGCCATTTCGGCATTATCCTGTACATGTTGCATGTATGCAGTAATGGTTTTCAGGGAATAGGTATCAACAAGTTTGCGGAGTTCTTCTATTCCTTTCTGGTTGGCAGCAATCTGTGCTTTGAGATCTGCGATGTTCTGGTCGGGGTTTCGAGGGGGATATGTTGCCTGATTGAAAAGTTCCACAAATTCTTCTTCCCGAAATTTTCCTTGCTCTGTAAGTTTGAATTCTTCAATAAGAACTCCTTCTTCCTCGATCCTCTTGCTTAATGGTGGCATGGAACCTGGAGTAATCCCGCCGATATCCGCATGGTGGCCTCTGGATGCTACATAAAATTGTGGTTTTCCGTTGCTAATAAGCGGGGAAACTGCGGTTATATCGGGCAGATGGGTCCCTCCATGATAGGGGGAATTGAGAATGTAGGTATCACCTTCGCTGAAATCATTCTCATGATTGCGGATTACCTCTTTTACTGCGTCTTCCATGGAGCCCAGGTGTACCGGGATGTGGGGCGCATTTGCAACAAGGTTACCGCTGCCATCAAAGATTGCACAGGAAAAATCCAGTCTCTCCTTAATATTTACCGAATGGGCTGCATTGCGCAACCTGTATCCCATCTGCTCGGCTACTGACATGAAACGGTTATTGAATATCTCAAGCATGACAGGATTGACTTCAGTACCAATATCCGGTCTGGACTTTGTCATCTTTTTTTCCAGTAGCAAATGATTGTGTTCTGTTACGCAAGCCTGCCATTTACGTTCCAGTACAATGGTAGTTGTATCTTCCATGATCAGGGCAGGACCGGTGATCCGATTGCCGGGTTTGAGAACATCCCTTGTGAACAAAGGTATCCGGTGCCATCTCCCTTCCATGTAAACTTCCTTTGAAGATGCAGGTTTCGGGTTTTTATCTGTTAATAAATGGGTGGTTTCTGCAGGTATCTGGTTCTTCCCAATAATTTCCACATAAACAGAATCTACTACCAGTTTTCTATTTTCGCTTACAAAACCAAAACGTTCTATGTGCAGGTTGTAAAACATTTTTGTCATTTCGTCTATAGGGCCATATGGCACATCAAAAGTTGTTTCAGTACCTTCATATTTCAGGCGGACCCTTTCCACGGTTTCGATGTCAATATTCCTGTCACCTGTGGCAAGCATGCGTTCCATTCCTTTTTCAGAAAGGTTCTTTGTAACACCTGTCAGTTCCTTTTCAATCCCTTCTTCAAGATACTTTTCCAGAGCCTTCTCCTCGATTACCCGTCTGTCTGCAAGTCCCATTCCGTAGGCTGACAGTACTCCTGCAAAGGGATGAATCAGTATTTTTTCAATTCCCAGAGAATCAGCTACAAGACCCGCATGTTGGGCTCCTGCACCTCCGAAACAACAGAGAATGTAATCTTCAAGATTATACCCTCTTTTCACCGAAATATGTTTGATGGCATTAGCCATATTTTCCACTGCCACCTTCAGGAAACCTTCGGCAACTTCTTCCGGATTCATGCTTTTGCCGGTTTGCAACTTTATTTCTTCTGCAAGTTCACAAAATTTTTCCACAACAATTTCCCTGTCAAGGGATAAATCCGCATTTTCACCGAAAATGCGGGGAAAATTCTGTGGGCTGATCTTGCCCAGCATTACGTTACAGTCAGTAACGGTAAGTGGCCCTCCTTTCCTGTAACAGGCGGGTCCGGGGTCGGCTCCCGCAGAATCAGGTCCTGCCTGGAACCTGCCATCTTCAAAATGCAGGATTGATCCACCGCCTGCAGCAACAGTATGTATGTTCAGCATTGGAGTGTGCAGATGTGTTCCTGAGATAGTTGATTCAAGGGTTCGTTCCATTTCTCCCCTGTAATGGGCTACATCGGTGGATGTTCCTCCCATATCAAAACTGATTACCCGATCAAACCCTGCCATCCTGCAGACTTCTGCTGATCCTACGATACCGCCGGCAGGTCCAGAAAGAATACTGTCTTTGCCCCTGAAACTGTTTCCGTCGACAAGTCCGCCGCTGGATTGCATGAAAAAAAGATCAGTCGAGTTTTTCTGATCATTGAGTTTGTTGCGTACCAGGTTTACATAATGTTCCAGCACCGGGGACAGGTATGCATCCACAACTGTTGTTTCTGCCCGGGCAACCAGCTTGCTTAACGGGCTTGTGCGATGGGATAGGGATATATTGGTATATCCTGCATTATGTGCAATCTTTTCGATTTGCTCTTCGTGAGCAGGATAGCGAAATGAATGCATAAGGGCAACTGCGACAGAGCGGTAACCTTTATGGTAATATTCCATAAGTTTTTCTTTGATGTCCTCACAGTTCAGAGGAGTTACTATTGTTCCGTCAGAGCTGTATCTTTGCCTGACTTCAATAACTTCCTCATAGAGGACTTCGGGTTTTTTTATATCAAGTGCAAATATAGAGGGGCGGTTCTGGTATCCTATTTTCAGGATATCCCTGAACCTTTCCGTTATTACAAGTACTGTAGGCTCTCCCCTGCGCTCAAGCAGTGCATTTGTTCCTACAGTGGTTCCCATACGGATAGATGCAATTTTTTCTGCAGGAAGGGTTTCATCTTTTCCGAGATTCAGGATTTGTCGAATTCCTTCTATAGCAGCATCTTCGTATTGTTCGGGATTGTCGGACAGGAGTTTGTGTGTCAGGAGTTTCCCGTCCGGTTTCAGGGCCACGATATCGGTGAATGTGCCACCTCTGTCGATCCAGAAGTCCCAGGAGTTTGAATTGTTTTGCATGTTTTCACAGCGATTATCCTGCAAAATTATTTATATCTGGCTTATAATATTATATCAATGCCATTTTAGGAATTTGATTTACAATTATTTCATTACATAAATTCCATTCAGGCTCTTGATTTTATTATGGTCCCCCTGACAATAGCGGGAAACCTGTTTATATGGTTGTTAATCGCTGCATTTCTATATATATTTAAAGGTAAATCCTATGCAGTCTATTACTTGTCACTTTTGTTCATAATATGGCTGCTTGTTTATTGGATTAAATCATTATTCATGGTCCCCAGGCCAGAAACCGGACGTATCCTTGTGGATGCAGCCGGTTATTCTTTTCCCAGCAGTCACACAGCACTGGCTTTTGGAACTGCCAGTTTTTTGCATCCAGTTTCAGGCAAATCAAGTTATTTATTCTGGATATTTGCCATAATGATGGGTATCAGCCGGATAGTGGTGGGTGTACATTATCCTTCGGATGTTATAGCAGGTGCAATAGCAGGTATTATTCTGGGTTATGCAGGTTTGCTTTTGTATCCTGCATTTGTAAGAAAAGTAAAAAGGTTTAGAATTGATTAAGCCGGGTTTGCCTGCACTGGCATTTTTCCCCGGGAATTTCCAGTGGATATACTTCTGTCAGACATCCCATACATAGATCTTCTTTGTCAAGACCTATGGCTCTGACCAGTCCGTCGATACTTAGATAGCCCAGGGAATCTGCGTTTATGGTATTACAAATATTTTCTACTTTGTTGTTGGCCGCAATTAATTCCTCACGGGTAGCCATATCAATACCCATATAACAGGGGGCAATTATAGCTGGGCTCCCAATTCTGGCGTGTACTTCTCTGGCACCGGAGTCTTTTATCATATTGATGATTCTTCGGGAAGTAGTTCCCCTTACAACACTGTCATCGATGAGTATTACCCTTTTGTCCTCTATGTTTTCTGCAATAGTGTTCATCTTGAGCCTGACGGCTGTTTCCCTCATTTCCTGGCCCGGAAGAATGAAGGTCCTGCCAATATAACGATTTTTCATCAAGCCTTCCTGATACTGGATGCCTGATTCCCTGGTATACCCGACAGCAGAAGTTATGCCCGAGTCAGGCACAGGGGAAATAATGTCTGCTTCTACAGGATGTTCTTTTGCAAGTTCCCTGCCAATACGTTCCCTTACTTTGTAGACGAGCTGCCCATCAATTACAGAATCAGGTCTTGCAAAATAAATATATTCAAAAACACAATGTGCCGCATGTGTGGTATTGTATACCTGATGGCTTTCCACTTGACCATCTTTTAATACAATGACTTCGCCGGGTTTTACATCCCGGATAAGTTTGCCGTTTAATGTATCAATGGCCACACTTTCGGATGCAACTACCAGCCCAAGGTCAGTTTTTCCTATGCAGAGAGGTTTGATTCCAAGGGGGTCCCTGGCGGCTACCAGGAGGTTATCGATCATTATGGCCAGGGAATATGACCCCTTAAGCCTTTTCATTACATTCTTGATAGATTCTACAGGTCCATGCTTTAGCAGTTCCTTGACAAGAAGGTGGGCAACAACTTCGGTGTCAGAATCGGTAATGAAAATCCTGCCTTCTGATTCCAGTTCGTCCCGCAGGTCGCTGCCGTTTATCAGGTTGCCATTATGAGCAATAGCTACAGTACCACTTTTGTAATTCACAATTAGGGGCTGGCAATTTTCTATGCGTGACTGGCCCGTTGTGGAATAGCGGACATGACCGATTCCCACATGGCCTACAAGTTTAACAATGTCTTCCATTGTATAAACTTCCGGGACAAGACCCATCCCTTTCAGCGAATGGGTTGAACCACCATTGTAAACAGTAATGCCGGTGGATTCCTGGCCCCTGTGCTGTAGTGCATAGAGAGAATAGTAAATCTGAAGTGCGGCGGTTTTTGATTGGGATTTTGTATCATCCAGTAAAATCCCTACAACACCGCATTCTTCCTTCATTTGCACCTCAGCAAAAGAATAAGAGTAATCAGTATTTGCACTTGCGCTGCCACTTGTAACTTCTCATACGTGAAGTCTTACCAAATCCGCATGATGTGCACTGTTTGGTATGGATGTTAAGAGATACGCTACCACAACGTCTGCATTTAGCATGTGTACGTTTCTGTCTTTTTCCTCTTGAGGGAGTACCTTTTGACATTATTTATCACCTTGTAATATGGATAGTAGTAATCAGTATTTTGAAGGGTACCATTGATTGCCCTGATTATTCTTATAGGTTACGGAGATACATATACAACATTATCGCCACGGACAACAACGCTGCCAATCTTGCGGACTATTTCTCCTTCCTTGATTTCTTCAGCTTCATCCAGTACCAGATTCATGTGAACGTCATATCCCTGAAGTGTTCCACGAAATTCTCTTGCACCTTTCAATCTTACGATTACGGCTGTGTTTAATGCGTTGTTCAGTATATCCAGAGGTCTGTTTCCCATATTGAATTGCCCCGTAGGTATAAATATTTAAATCTAAGTTACCCATACGAATTTAATTGGGTGTTTGCATGCAATAATGTAAATCTCTCATGGTGCAAATACTATATATAAAGGTATCGCAGATATTCTGCATCAGTCAAAGAAATTATCATCAGGTGGAATTATATGAGCAATACAAAGGTAGCCCTTACGATAGCAGGTTCGGATTCCGGCGGCGGTGCCGGTATAGAAGCAGACATTCGTACCTTTTCGGCACTGGGAATGCATCCCACATGCGCCGTTACATGCATCACCTCCCAGAACACTATGGGACTGCAGGATTCAACGGAGGTGCCTCTATCCCACATATCCTCTCAGATTTATGCGGTATGTACGGATATGGATGTAAAGTGGGCAAAAACAGGAATGCTTTCTTCTCCTGAAATTATCGATGCGGTTGCATCTGAGGTAAAGAAGCATCGTCTTAAACTGGTTGTGGATCCTGTAATGGCTGCCGAGGCCGGAGGCACCTTGCTTGCTGAATCTGCGCTTAATACCCTGAAAGAAACATTGTTGCCTCTGGCTTTTGTTGTAACTCCCAACATATATGAGGCAAAAGCCCTGTCAGGAGTTACGATAAACACCTGGGAAGACGGGCAGAAAGCAGCTCGCAGGATAGCAAAACACGGTGTGGATAATGTAATAATCACAGGAGGCCATTTTGATGCTTCGGATCTTGTCTACGAATCCCACAATGACACATTTACAACAATATCAAGTCGATTTGTTGAAGGGGGAACTCATGGTTCCGGGTGTACCTATTCGGCGGCTTTGCTTGTTTATCTCTCAAATGAATTGAGAGTGCCCGAGGCTGCAAGGTGTGCCAAAAGATTTGTAGAAAATGCCATTTCCAGAAGTACCGATGTTGGAATGGGTGTATCCCCGGTAGATCCGCTTGCTTTTCTGCGTAATTCAGCTGCAAAATACCATACTTTTGTGAATACTACCGAGGCCCTGGATCTCTTGCTTTCGGAAAAGGCTTTTTCAAAACTCATCCCCGAGGTAGGGTGCAATATTGCCATGGCAACTCCCGAGGCGGAAACAATATCCGATGTAGCCGGCGTACACGGTCGTATAACCCGTTCAAAAGGCAGGCCTGTGGCATCAGGGTGTGTTGGATTTGGTGCCAGTAAACATGTTGGAAGAGTAGTACTTGCTGCTATACATTCCAATCCTGAAATCAGGGCATGCCTGAATGTTAAGTACAGTAAGGAGATACTTGCTGCCTGCAGCCAGATGGGCTTTGGCATTGCTTCCTTTGAACGCAAGGACGAGCCTTCCGATGTGAGTACAATGGATTGGGGCACGGCTTATGCAATAGAAAAATATGGAAAGGTTCCTGAAATCATATATGATGAAGGCGATGTCGGAAAAGAACCCATGATAAGACTGCTTGGCAAGAATGCTACAGATGTGGTGGAGATGGCCCTGCGAATAGTCGAACGAATTAACTGATCGGTTTTGGGTATAGGTATAAGTAAGTACAGATTTATACCTAATATTTGTTATTTCCAGTATTAATGGAGGAATATTGTATCGCAGTAGGGGCCGATGATTTTTATTTGACGATAATCATAGTTATATTGACATTGCTGGTGATCCTGCTGCTCCAGTATCTTTTCAAAAAATCTTTGGTTTTCAAAGGTGACCCTTTCATAAGGAATCTTTTCTTTACCCTTATAACATTCCTGGGTATGATGCTGGTTATATTTTCCCTGCCGATATCCAGTGATTCAAAACAGATCATTGTAAGTGCGATAGGTATTATTGTTGGTGCTACGGTAGCTCTTTCTTCTACCACTTTTGTTTCAAATGGAATGTCCGGTATAATGGTTCGGCTCATCAAGCCATTCAATGTGGGTGATTATATAAGAAGCGGTGAAATCTTTGGCAGGGTGACGGACAAAACCATACTCTACACACGAATTCAGTCAGAAGATCGTGACCTGATTACCGTGCCAAACCTGAAAATAATGTCCAACCCCCTGACTACCATACGCTCGTCGGGAACTATAATCTCTACTAACGTTTCACTGGGTTATGATATATGCCGGCAGGATATTGAAACAGCCCTTCTCAAGGCGGCTGATGAGGCAGGCCTGGAAGATCCTTTCGTACATGTTCTTGAGCTGGGGGATTTCTCCGTCACCTACAAGGTGGGAGGTCTGCTGAAAGAGACTAAAGCCTTGCTAACTGATCGTTCTAATTTTAAGAAGGAAGTGCTGGACTCCCTTCATAGAATGGATATTGAAATTGTATCTCCTACATTCATGAACCAGAGAGTCATGAATAATGGCAAACGATTCATTCCTCCTCTACCGGAAAAAAAGGAGAATGAGGAGGAATTCCGTCCAGATAGGGACTATATTCCTGAAGTATCCACCGAAGAAATTATTTTTGATAAGGCTATAGAAGCTGAAATGCTGGAAAAGGCTAGAAAAACGCTGGAATATTTTGATAATAAAAAGGCAAAAGTGGAAAAACAAATTTCCTGCCTTCCCGAAGAATCTGCCGAAATCCAGCAGAATAATTGGTCTTCTATAAAGGATCGCTTGGGCAACATAGAGCAGATTGTTGAGGCACTGGAAAAAGCCCCGGAACCGGGAGAAATGGAATCATCGCCCGAAGGCCTGCTTCACTCCAAGGTGCTTGAACACCTCAGTTCCATCATGGACAGCATTCTTGAGGATTATAACCAAATGGTGAAAATAATGGAATCCGAGTCCTGTGAGATTGAGGACAAAAAATCTTACGGTTTATCAGAAAGTAAAGAATCTGTCAGTGAAAATGATGTTAATTAAATAACTTATTTAGGATCACTTTTAAATACCAGATTGCTATAGTGACCGGATATGGACGTTGTATCATTCTTTATCTACTCCTTTGTTAGCATCTTCATTATAGTGAGTCCGATCGGAGTAGTCGTAACGTTCATCTCTCTAACAAGCAGCATGACACAGGAAGAAAAAAACAGTATAGCAACCCGTGCAACCCTTCTTTCCTGTGCGATATGCATTTTCTTTGCCGTTACCGGTCACGGCATCCTCAATGTTTTCGGGATTAGTGTAGATTCCCTGAGGGTGGCTGGTGGAATATTGCTGTTCAAGGTAGCCTTTGATATGCTGCTCTCAAAAGTATCCGGGGAAAGTGTAACTGAAGAGGAAATTCATGAATCCCTCAGCCGTGATGATGTCTGGATATTTCCCATTGCCCTTCCATTGATGACGGGGCCTGCAACAATCACAACCGTAGTCGTGCTTTCAGGTACCTCCCCTTTAATTTCCTATAAACTAGTGGTATTGCTGGCAATTCTGCTGACATTTGGCATATGCTTTGTGACTCTATATTATTCCCGCCGTCTCTATAAATTAATAGGATACACCGGAGCACATGTTATCACCAGACTGCTCGGGCTTTTCCTTGCAGCTCTTGCGGTGGATTTTGTAACTCATGGTGTGTGGAATATATACAGTAACCTTGCAGGAATTACCTGACCGACATTACATCACAGCTGGCATTATGGATCACTCTTTCTGCTACACGTCCCAGCCGGAATGTCCCGTCAGAACCCATGCCCAATGTGCCCATTACAATCAGGTCTACGTTCTTATCGGAGGCAAAATCAAGGACCTCATTTGCAGGTTTGCCTTCGATATGTACTTTTTCGACATCTACGCCCTTATTTTTCCCGAGTTCTTCTACGTAGGAAAGAATATTTTCTGCTTTTTCCTCGAGATGTTTCTTGCGCTCTATTCTCCAGTTCTCGTCGGCAATCTTTGCAAATTCGCGCCACTGGGCCGGAGATATGTGTTCTGGAAGTGAGACCTGCATTGCTGTTTTCCAATCCCTGTGTATTGCTTCCCTGGTCATGCCTACAGGATTCATTTCCATTACATAAAGTGCATATACCTTTGAACCAAACGCATTTGCTAGTTCTATCCCCGATTGCACGGCTTTTCGGGCATTTTCAGAACCGTCGGTAGTTATTAATATAGTGTTATAGACCATTGGTATTCCCCCATAGAAACAAGGGGAGTACTCCAATAAATAGCTAATTCAGCGCAATATTACGGCCATTACATCGCTGACTTCAATAACATCCACTGTCCTGCCTGCAGACGTCACTTCTTTTATTATTTCCACACTTTCAGGTTCCAGACTTATTTTTTCTCCATCAACTTCAATATCAATGGATCCGGATTCCTTCATCTGTGCAACTCGGGATGCATCCATGCTTTTCAGGGTAGTGATGATACTGCCAGCCTGTTTGCGGAATTTTGGTCCGATAATTCCCATGTTGGGTTTCACATCCACAGGCACATGTTCAAATTCGGGTTTTCCTTCTATAACTTCCACCGCGGAATTTGTAGCTCCCTCAAGATCGGTAACATCATCCATTACAGAATATATCTCGATCTTCTTGAGAGGAGCATTCAAAGCCATCCCTGAATCGGATTTATACCTGCGGATACTGCTTGCGAGGTCTTTTATTATTTCACCCTGCTTCTCAGAAGTTTCATCGATCATTTCCCTGTGTGCAGAGGGCCATTTTGTTTGGTGGACGCTGCCTGTAGAAATATGGGAATAAACTTCCTCTGCAAAGAAAGGCGCAAAGGGTGCAAGCATGCGGGTCAGAGTTTCCAGAGTTGTGTGGAGGGTGTAACGAGCTGCTCTCTTTGAAGTTTCATCCTCTCTATATAGTCTGGCTTTAACAAGTTCGATATAGTTGTCTGCAAGGGTTTCCCAGGCAAATCCGCGTATGGATTTGCAGGCTTCGTCGAACTGATAGTTATCCATATTTTTGGTTACTGAAATTATCAGCCTGTTGAGTTTGCTGAGCAGCCAACGATCCACTGTGCCCAGGCTGGATGTGGCAACTTCAGGGATGTCGGGGAGTACTTCTTCCAGATGGGACATTGAAAAGCGGAAGATACTCCACATTTTGTTAAAGTATCTGGACCCTGATACCACGTCTTTCCATCTAAACATTACATCAGAACCAGTAGAACCTCCGATTGCAGCCCACTGGCGGAACGCATCCGCACTGTACTGGTCAACGACCTCTTCCGGAGAAATGATGTTGCCCCGGGATTTGCTCATCTTGTGTCCGTCTTCTCCGAGTACCATTCCATTTATCATGATAGAATCCCATGGCTTGGAATCCTGAAGGGCTTTGGAGCGCAGTATGCTGTAAAATGCCCACGTGCGGATAATATCGTGGCCCTGGGGTCGCAGCTGTGCAGGTGATCTCATTTCATGATCTGTAAGCCAGCCTGTAACGTGCAGGGCTGTCAGGGATGAGTCCATCCAGGTATCCAGTACATCTTCTTCACCTTCAAAATCAGTCGAACCACATTCACAGGGTATTGGAGGTTTTGTCTGTGTGGGATCAAGAGGCAACCACTCTTCTTCTGCAATCAGGGATTTGCCACATTGTTTGCAGTACCACACCGGGATAGGGGTGGCAAAAATACGCTGTCTGGATATGCACCAATCCCATTCCATGGTGTTTGTCCAGTTCTCCAGGCGTATCTTCATGTAGTCGGGAATCCAGTTGATCTCATTTGCAGTCTCAAGGATTTTATCATTTTCAATTTTGACAAACCATTGCCTTTCAGAAAGGATTTCTATCGGTGTGTTGCAACGCCAGCACATTCCTACATTCTGGTCAAGGTTGTTCTGATCATACAGGTAACCCTGCTCTTTGAGATCTTGAATGATTGCATCCTTACATTCTGAAGATTTCATTCCTTCATATTTGCCGGCAATATCTGTCATAAAGCCATTCCGGTCAATAGCTTTGCGCAGAGGTAGGTTGTGCTCGATCCACCAGCGTACATCCTGTTTGTCACCGAAGGTGCATATCATTACCACACCTGTACCGAATTCCGGATCGACCTCTTTGTCAGCGATTACAGGCACTTCATGGTCAAATAAAGGTACTTTTACATTTTCACCAATGTTTTCTTTATACCTTTCATCATCGGGATTGATTGCCACAGCGACACAGGCAGCCAATAATTCAGGTCTTGTGGTGGCGATCTTGACTTTATCAAAGTTAAGATAATTCAGTTTTGTGTCCCTTGCTTCATATTCGACTTCCGCAAAAGCAATAGCTGTTTCACAGCGCGGACACCAGTTCACCGGATGGTCGGCCTGATAGATACGTCCCTGTTTTTGCATCTGGACAAATGAGCGCTGTGTTTTTACGAAGTATTCGGGTTTCATCGTGATGAATTCATTACTCCAATCCACCGAGAAACCCAGCATGCGCATTGTCTGGCGCATTTTCTCTATATTTCCGATTGTAAGTTCTTCACAGAGCTTCCTGAATTCAGCTCTTGGAACCTGATTTTTAGTAATGCCATGTATTTCTTCTACCTTTACCTCAGTGGGAAGGCCATGACAGTCCCATCCCTGTGGGAACATAACATTGAATCCCTGCATGCGTTTGTATCTTGCAACAAAATCGATGTAACACCAGTTAAGAGAATTTCCGATATGGAAATTGCCTGTAGGATAGGGAGGAGGTGTATCTATTATATACTGGGGTTTATTCTCATCTTCCCAATCAAAATGGTACATTGACATGTCCCAGGCATTCTGCCATCTTTTTTCCACTTCTTGGGGGTTATATTCTTTAGGGATCGTCATCAGGACACTCCGATAATTATGATAAATAAGTTTGATATTCAGTACCGGATGGCATAATATGTGTATGTCCGGCAAATCTCGAACAACATCTTGTCTAATCTTATATTAAAGGTTTGCTTATGTGTAATAGTGGCTTCTATAGAATAGCATGGCCACAAAGTATGATTTGGTGAACTCAATTTAAGTTATACAATGACTGAAACAAAGGTACCTGCTATGATTATTGCCACGATGGATGCGGATAAAAATAGACCGGAGTAAAATATAAGATCTCTGTCATGTTCCTGCACTCCGTACATCAGGCCAAAAATGGTAATAAATATCCCGCCAACAGCTATAGCTATCAGATCACGGTATACCGTATACAGAAAAAGAATTGCAATGATATAGAGTACTGCTATAAGATATGGGTTGCGATATAATGATTTTTCTTTTTTCATCCTGTCACCTGGGTACTTTTTTATCAGGTATGGCCTGCAACTTGTTGCGGTTACCAGAGCTTTTAAAATTAATGTTTTTGATGGTTGTAGTTATAATATTCAAATTACAAAAGCTACAAAAGGAAAGTTGAGTAAATCATTCCTTTTCTTCAGGGGGTTTCCAGCCAAAACGTTTCATAACCATCTTAATACGGGCATTAACTTCTCTTTTGTCAAAGGGTTTTGAAATATAATCATCGATACCCAGTTCCATTCCCTTTAGTTTGTCATCTACTTTTGTTTTGGCTGTAATCATGATAATTGCAATGTCTCTTGTGTCCCTTTTCTTTTTCAGGGTCTCAACGACCTCATAACCGTCCATATCAGGCATCATTATATCCAGTAATATAAGGTCGGGGAGTTCTTCTCTTGCAATTTCAATGGCATCTTTCCCGTTATATGCAACTAAAAAATCGTAGGGTTCATCTTTAAGGGACAATTTCAAAAGATCGGGAATATCGGGTTCATCATCTACAATAAGTATTTTAAGTCTTTCTTTTTTGACCTTTTTCTGGATATAGTATAGATTGATTTTTCCCTTGTCCACTACGTATTTCACATCAAGACTTTTCAGTCCCATTTCAACATGCATCTCTCCGGTATCCGAGGTATCTATTACAACATCGAAAAAGGATACCAAAGTTCCTTCTTTTTCACCAGCAGAACCTTTGTTGAGCATTGATACAGCGCTTCCTTCATACTGGTGGACATTTGACATGACGTATTTCAGGAAATTTTCAACAACCTGGAGATTATCCTTTGAAAGGATATTCATGTCATCAATGATCATTGTTGATCCGGGCATTTCAGAAAATAGTTTAGAGGTATGTGACCCGATTTTCATATAATCGGTCTGAGAAGAATAGTAAAGGATGTTTTCTTTTTTCTCTTTTGAAGGGTCTTCAATATCTATAAACCACATTCTGGCCAGATAGTCTTCGATATCCATCCCGTAATCTCTAAAATTAGCTATTACCTTGTCTCTTGAGTTTTTCAGACAGAGCCATATTATATTTTTTTGATCCTCATTTTCCAGTATGGACTGGATATAAAAATAGATCAACCGTTCAATGGATACACTTGCAGGAGCCAGAAAAACAGTAGTTTTGTCGGCAAGTCCTTCACGAAAAGTATCCATAATCTCTGCGGTATCTTCGCCGGACATTTCCCTCTACTCCTCCTGATATCTCTATTTGGCGTTTTAGAATATTAATGTTTGGGACTTCTGTTCACATTATAATAAGTCCCAAACCTGTTTGATGATTAATCCCTGAGTTGCTCTTCTACCATCCGGCGACCCAATGCAAGTCCTTCGTCAATCTTTGCACTATCCTGACCTCCACCACGTGCCATTGAAGGTTTACCTCCTCCGCCTCCACCGGTTAGACTTGCTATTTTACGTACGATGTTTCCTACGTTAACCCCTTTTGAAACTGCACTGTCACCCGCAGCAGCTGCGATCTTGACACCTTCATGATCACTTAAGAGTAATGCAACAATATCGTCACTTGAAGCAAGTTCTCCTGCCATTCGGGTAAGTTCATCGGCATCTGCACCGTCGACTCTTGAACTTATAAAGCGAATATCCTTTAGATGTTCAGCATTTTCAATTAAGTGATTTACGCGGGATTCTGCCAGTTCTTTCTTGAGCCGGGTATTTTCTTTCTTAAATTCTTTCCATTCAGTGAAGAAACGTTCAATGGTTGACGGTAGCTGCTCGGTAGATACCCTCAATGTTTCTGCAGAACTTCTGAGAAGTTTATCCCTTGCCTGGAAAGCTACAACAGCAGCTTCGCCTGCTGCATATTCAATACGTTCCACTCCATCCTGTATCCGTTCTGTCTTCAGGATTTTGATGGGGCCAACCTGACCGGTAAAGGTGCAGTGAGTCCCAGCACAGGCTTCAATATCGCTTCCTACATGCAATACGCGAATGCGGTCCCCTGGTGGTACTCCGCCCTGATAAAGGCTAAATCCGTATCTTTTTTCGGCGGTACTGCGATCCATCCACTCGCTAATTACTCGTTTGTTCTCCATTACCATCTGGTTTGCAATCATCTCAATCTCATTGAGTTCCTCAGGAGCAATCCTTTTGTAATGAGAAAGATCAAGCCTGGCGCGGTCGACGAATTTCTGTGCACCTGCCTGCCATATATGGTCTCCCAGCACCTGCCGCGCTGCATCATTTATTATATGGGTTGCAGTATGATTTCTTGCATGTGCCATACGACGTTTTTCATCCACTTTTCCCGTAACCATATCTCCTTTTCGAATATGGAGTTCATCTTCGATTTCTTCTATGGTATGGGTGACCACCCCGTTAAATATCTGGACATCGATTACTTTGAGTAAGGCATCATCTACCATGAATGTGCCATGGTCTGGCGGCTGTCCCCCTCCTTCAGGATAGAGAAGTGTGCTGTCGAGCACTATATTATTGTCAAAAACATCAAGAACAACAGCTTCGAATTCCATTCTGTTTGGCTCATCGTAGAAAAGCCGTTTTGTAGGGGGGAGTTTCTTGAGATGATCTGCATAGGGGATTTCTTTTTCCTCTTCCTGTACGGATTTGCTGTGCCGCTCAGCGACAAGGGAGTAAAAATTATCGGGTAGTTCGATTTCCACTCCTACTTCAGAGGCAGCTTCTTTGGATATCTCAGCCGGTATGCCATGACTGTCATACATGTCTATAACAGTGTCAAGAGGCATTTTTTCTCCCTTTTTCTTGTAGTGCTTTGCAGATTTTTGTATGAGTTTCTTCCCACGCTGCAGGGTTTCCTGGAATTTCTTTTCTTCGTTATCCAGTATGTCGTTTATTATATCAAATCTGTCGGCGAATTCAGGGTATTCGGGGAGATGGTTGATGTGCATCTGTATAATGTCAGATAACGGGATTGTGATGCCAAGGTCCTGCATCATCTTCATTGTACGTCTGATCACAAGTCTTGCAAGATATCCTGCTTTGACATTTGAAGGTATTATTCCGTCACCCAGCATAAATGTTATACAACGGGCATGGTCTGCAATGGCATATGCCGTTTCCACGGGCTCCATTATGGTGCCCAGTTTATCAGCAGTAATTCCTATGTTTGAAGCTACCTGTTTGCGCAATTCCAGCAGGTTTGCTTTTTCGCTTACATCCATCAGGCCTGCAAGCCGGGCGTTCTGGGATAAAATATTTGCATAATCTTCATCTTCCAGCCGATGTTCCACACCTGCCAGTTCCATAAGTTCCCCGACAACTTCCGGGAATATAGCATCATATACAGTAGGGGTTCCCTGGGATGCCCATACCAGCCTTTCCAACCCGTACCCTGTGTCCACGATGTAATTGTCCATTTTCCTGTAAGTATCACCTTTAATCACGATATCTCCGTCTTTGGATTGCTGGAGATTCATAAACACAAGGGTTGCCACTTCCAGGCCACCTATAAGAACTTCAACACAGGCACCGGCGTTTCCGCCACCTGCCCAGGGTTCTTCTTTGTAGGTTACAGCAAATGGGTCTACTCCAAGTTCGTTGAGCAGGCCGTCACAGAGCTGTACTGTCCGGTCTTTCCAGTAGATCTCATTATCCTTTTTGTTGAATGCGTGGTGTGCCATCATCTCAAAGGTAGTCAGATGACGGCCACTTCTTCCTACTGCGTCAAGATCAGAAAGGCGAATACATGGTTGTGATATGGTGAGTGGATTTGCAGGGGGAGCAACCTGTCCGGAAGTTACAAAGGGCTGGAAATCTGCTATGGAGGCGATAGTAAGATAGATATCATTTCTCCAGCGTGCTATCACAGGGTATCTTTCAATACGTGTGTGTCCATTTTTCTCAAAGTAACTAAGATAAAACTCCCTCATCTGTGCAAGATTAAACTTTTTCTTGAAGACGGGGTTGCCGATGAATGAATATGGGTCACAGGGTGCATCTCCGCATGTATCCCTGTCTCTGTCACGGGTCCAGAAATAACTGCCACATTTTTGGCACTGTTTTCTGATAAAACCGTTTTCGTAGAAGAAATTTATATCGTATTCCTCTTCAAGCATAATAATCCCAAATTGAATAGTTAATCGTAACAATAGAGCCTCAGATTCTTATGCCTAATGCCCCCATGTTTAAAAATATTTCTCATATATACACCTTCTCAACTAATTATTATTTGATATTTATATTTATTTCATCATATTTTTTGAACACAAGCATACATTAATAAGCTTATCTATGAGCAATTTGTGTACATTCAGGTTATATCAATGTCCATAAGTAGATTCTTCTATTTAGGAGATGATATTAATGCAGACTATTAATTACATGTCAATGGTTTTCAGGAGCGCAGTAGAAGATTACGAAAAAACCGGTGTTCATCCTTCAGTATTCCTTGATCCAAGTGGGCAACTCCAAATATATCTCTGTGATCCTGTTGCAGCGGAAGAAGAATTTGAAACTACCTATGGAATGGGTGACTATGAAGTTAACGGAGCCCAGTTTGTGAGCGACATTTCCGAAAATGAGAATATTCATGAAGTTAATTATGCAAAGTTAGTAACTCCCTTTTCTATGGATGATTGAATTCTTCTTATTTTTCTTACCTCCTTTTTATGCGAATCAGTAAATACATAATCAAAACTTTTTTATAACTTGTCTCTGTGCCAGTCTATTATATAGATAGGAGGCAACATGCAGATAAAGGCAAGTCCCGGGTTTCAGGTAAATCCTCATGTTTTTTATGTATCGGCAGTTCTGGTATTATTTTTCGTGTCGATTGGGGTCTTTTTTACAAAAAGATTATCTGAAATTTTTGAAACATTCCAAAATACGATTGTAGTAAACTTTGGCTGGTTCTACATTCTCTCAGTTGCATTTTTCCTCCTATTTGTTATCTGGCTATATTTCAGTCCCTATGGATCCATCCGGTTGGGCAAGGATTCGGATCGGCCGGAATATAAAGATACCACCTGGTTTGCAATGCTTTTCAGTGCAGGTATGGGCATAGGGCTGCTTTTCTATAGTGTCGCAGAACCAATTCTTCATTTCGCTTCTCCCCGGGATGCTGCACCCGGGACGATTGAGGCGGCAGTTGAAGCGGTGAACCTCTCTTTTTTCCACTGGGGGCTTCATGCCTGGGCAATATATACTGTGGTGGGGCTTTCGCTTGCATATTTTTCCTACAGGCATGATATGCCGCTGACAATTCGCTCTACAATGTATCCGTTGTTTGGTGACAGGATATATGGAATACGTGGAAACATTGTAGAAGTGCTGGCCATCTTTGGCACATTGTTTGGTGTTGCCACTTCACTGGGTCTGGGTGTAATGCAGATTAATGCAGGAATGGATTATCTTGGTCTGATGTCGGTGTCTATAAATAACCAGATTTTGCTGATTGTATTCATAACTCTTGCAGCCACTACTTCTGTGATATCAGGTCTGAACAGGGGAATACGTATATTGAGTCAGGTTAATATCCTGCTGGGTCTTGCCCTTGTCATATTCGTCTTTATCGTAGGTCCCTCTGTTTTCCTTTTGAGTTCATTTGTACAAAGTATAGGTTACTATTTGCAAAACATTGTTTACCTTACTTTCCAGACCGATGCGTTCACTGGTCTGGAATGGCAGAAAATGTGGACCATGTTCTACTGGGGTTGGTGGATCTCCTGGTCACCCTTTGTTGGCATGTTCATTGCACGTGTATCCCGGGGGCGCACAATCAGGGAATTTATCAGGGGAGTACTGCTTGTTCCTGCAATTGTAACTTTCATCTGGATTATCGTCTTTGGTAACACAGCAATTCATATGGAGGTGTTTGGTAACGGTGGTATTGTAAATGCTGTCCAGACAAGTATTCCGACGGCCCTTTATGTCCTGCTGGATAAATTGCCGGGTTCATTGCTAAGTTCTGCTCTTGCAACGATTGTCGTAATGACTTTCTTTGTTACATCGTCTGATTCGGGTTCCCTTGTTATTTCCATCCTTTCCTCAGGGGGAGATCCCAAACCAGCAATTCCCCTGAGGCTATTCTGGTCCCTGCTTCAGGGTGCTGTTGCAGCTGTTCTTCTGTTGACCGGGGGGCTTGTGGGGTTGCAAACAGCTGCCCTTACCACAGCTCTGCCATTCTGTGTCGTTTTAATTCTGATGTGTTACAGTGTATCGAAGGGATTAAAAACCGAGTCTGATAGCTACAGGGTCATAGATTCGGAGAAAAAACCGCCGGAAAATACATCAGATAATAGAGCTAAACAACTGGTAGGAGAACTTTTCAAAGGCGGGTCCAAATGAACATGTGGGAACAAAAATTGCGGGATATTTTTCAGGCGGAAAAGAAAAATTCCGGGGAAAGGACTACGGAGGAAATGCATGTCAGGTTTGCAGAACTCAATATGAGGGATTTTTTCAAACATGTGGTATTTCCTGCCTATGACGACCTGAAAAAGGAAATTGAAAAATATGGCAGAACGGTTGAGGTCAATGTGGATGATACCGGGATGAACTCCGCCTCTATGACCATTTATGCTCCTTCCGACAAAAACCCTGATGAACAGGTTGAAGAATTTTATTTTGAAATGAGAGGGAGGGCCTACCAAAAGGCAGGCTTTGCTTTTCCGCAACATGCAGATGAAGAGCAGCCCCGGATCCGTAAGGTGGAAATATTACTTCGCAACGGTACTGTCGATGAATATGATATAGAGAATCTGACACGGGAAGATATCATCGAATGCTTTGTCGCAGAATATTCCAAGTGGATCAATTACTGATTTATTCAATTCATTACCTTTAAAAACCTTAAGGTCAATTTGGCGTTTCATGTCGAAAAAAATTCTGCTTACCAACGATGATGGTGTTTATTCAGCTGGTATACGTGCTGCTTACAAAAGTGTGGATTCACTGGGTGATGTGACGATTGCTGCACCGGCTTTCCAGCAAAGTGGTGTAGGGCGGTCAATTTCTATTTTTGAGCCCCTGCGGATGAACCGTACAAAGATAGATGGCGTGGATGCTTATGCAATAGGCGGTACTCCCACTGATTCGGTGATACTGGGGATATTTTCGGTTATGAAGGAAAAACCCGACCTGATTGTATCGGGCTTCAATGTCGGGGAAAATATAAGTACCGATACCGCCACTACCTCAGGAACCGTGGGTGCAGCTCTGGAAGGTGCAAGTTATGGCATCCCGGCAATTGCTGTTTCCATCCAGGTCATAGAACAGGGGCTCAAGTTCGATGACCTGCGGGATTATGAACATGATTTCGACGTTGGTATCAAGGTAGTAAACCGGATTGCGAAAAAGGTCCTGGAACACGGGATGCCTGATAACGTTGATGTATTGAATGTGAACCTGCCGCATGATGTGGAAGAAGATACCGAGATTGATATCACCCGTCTTGCAAGGAAGTTTTACAATATGGAAGTGGAGGAGCGTCATGATCCCAGGGACAGGCCATATTACTGGCTGGCAGGTGGCCTTATGCCACAGGGTGAAGAAGGTACCGATGTGCATGCAGTTATCCAGAAGGGGCACATATCTATAACACCTCTGAGTCTGGATTCAACTTCCCGGGTGGACAACTCGGAAATAGAAAAATTACTTTGATCATTTTTTGATATGGATGTCGATCTCTTTCCATGTCGGGTCGACACCATGCAGACTTTCTGCAGAAGCTGCCGCAGTATTTCCCAGGAATTTCTGAACAAAATCGTTTATTTCTATATTTTCACCATCAACATTGAGTTCGACTTTCATTTTTGACACTTCCCTTTTTGTGCATATAGAATGGATTCCAATATTTATTATTCTTTGTATCCTTCTATTTCTGTATTAGAGATTCTAATTTGAACCTGGTGTCCGGGAGTCGATTTAATATTTATGTTCAATTCTTCTTCATGCAGAATCTTTTTAACAAATCACCATGTTTTTTCATCTGAATATATGGATTTCCTCAAGAAACTATTTGGTAAGGGCAAGGATGAGCCTGAAGAATTACATCTGGAATTTGAAAAACTCCGTGAATGGAGTAAAATCAGGTATGAAAAGGAAGTTAATGCTGCAAAACCCCTTATAAGCAATCTTTATTCCGATATTGGCAATAAACTTGAACAGCTCAGGGTCGACAAAAATTCCTTTCTGGATGCCACACCGATTGAATCAGCTGATAAGAAAATGGGTAAGATCGCAGATTCAAACCGGGATGTTATTGTTGATAACCTGGAAATACTTGATGAGAAAATCACTGTCCCACATGACAATTCCATAGAGGGGGCTTATGCCTTCTATATTGAATCGCTTTCCCATATGGATACTTTCCTGGACAATACCCGAAAAAGCATGCTTTATGCAAAAAGTCTCTATCCCACTGAATATAACAGAATAAACGGCGACCTTGCAAACCTGAACCATGCTTTAAGTGATTTATTTTCTACAATTGAAAAGCCCCGCAATAAGCTGGATATGATCAACAATATATTTGTAGATATTGAAGATATCCATAATCTGGAATCTGAAATTATAGATAGTCGAAATAAAATTCAGGAATTGAAGAATAAGTGTACCGCCCTGGATGCAAATATTCAGGATGCAAAATCAGATCTTGAAGAGTTGATTAACGGTTTGGAATATCCACGAGCAGAAGCAATTAACAGTGAAATTGACGATGTCAGGCAACAGGTCATGGATGTAGAAGCTGATATCAAAAGAATGTTCACCCCATTATCCAAGGCATTATCCAGAATGAAAAAACAGGATGAAAACGGAATTCATACCCTATCGCCACAAGTGCGTAATATACTTGGTATTGTCATGAAAGATCCTGTCTCTGCACTGGATTACGATCTGGATCCGTTATATGATGAATTAATTCTGAGACTTCAAAGTGATTCACTTGGTCTGAAGGATAAAAAGAAAAATAAAACTCTTGAACAGCTGCATTCAATAAAAAACTCTTTTTCTCTCAAATCCTTATATGAGAATAAAAAGAAATACGATAACAGGCTCGAGCAGTTAAGAGACCAATTGGATTGGATGGATGTGTATCATCAGAAAACCTCAATGGAAAAGGATATTTCAAAAAAGCAAGAGGCTTTTGTTTCCACACAGGATAAACTGGAAGATGAGACAAAATTCCTGAAATCCCTGGAAGAGAAACTGGAAAATACAAAATCGGAGTTGAGTTCACATGTGAATGATGCATTCGAGGAGGATATAGAGATACTTTTCAGGTAACAATTCACCTGTTAGTACTCCGTGATATTTCCCTGAAAAAAGGCACCCTTTTTTCCACAACTTCCTCCAGCAACCGTGGAATATCTTCTGAATTTGCGCCTTTTGTATCCACAAGATTATCATTTACCAACAGGCATGGTTTGAGTTTCCCGTCGGCTGTCACACGCAACCGATTGCAATTGGCACAGAATTCAGTATTGTCGATGGGTCTTACTACTTCAACTTCTGCACCGTCGATGATGTACTTTTTGCGGCGGTGCATTTTGCGTACATGGATTTCATCGGCCCTTTCTTCAAGTTGTTTTTCAATTTCTTGCACGTCAACCTGGTATTTTACAACATCCTGGAAATCCATTAACTGTATGAGTTGTAGTATGATGTTGCCTTTGTGTTTACGGACAAATTCAAGCATCTGGTCGATCTTGTCTTCATTGATCCCTTTGAGCATTACCATGTTCAGTTTTACAGGAGTAAGGCCAACTTCGATTGCTTCTTCAATCCCTTTGAGTACTTTATATACATCACCCGGATTTGCTGCAGTAATCAAACTGTAGTTTTTGTCATCAACACTATCCAAACTTACATTTATCCGATCCAGTCCTGCTTCCTTGAGGCTTTGGGCCCTCTCTTCCAGCAGTATCCCGTTGGTAGTTGCAGATACATCCTTCAAGGGGGGCAGGCGTTTCAGTATATCCTCGAAATCCCTGCGGACAAGTGGCTCTCCGCCGGAGAATTTCACCCTGTCTACTCCATACAGGCTGGCTGCCTTGATGATATCAGATATTTTTTTGGCTGACATTTCATCTGCCGCTTTCATATTCCCTTCATTGTGACAATAAATACAATTGAGATTACACCTATCAGTAATCGATATCCTGAGGCTCTTTATAGTGCGTCCGTAGGAATCTGTGAGATGTTTTTCAGGAGTCATGCTATATCGGTAATTGGTGTTTAATTTGGGATGGTGAAGGGAGTATATAAACTTAAGTTTATCCGGTAACAGTGAAGCTTACTGCCCCATATTTTAAATACCAAATCAAACCAACTTGTGCCATGAAAAAATCAATAGTTATTGCAGGCACACACAGTGGAGTCGGTAAGACAACCGTTTCCATGGGTATCATGGCGGCCCTGACCCGCCGGGGAATGAACGTGCAGCCCTATAAGGTGGGTCCGGATTACATCGATCCCACCCATCATACCGCAATCTGCGGGAGACCTTCAAGGAACCTTGATACATTCATGATGGGCGAGGAAGGTGTCAGGCAGAGTTTTCATTGCAATTATAATGATGCGGATATAGGGGTCGTTGAAGGTGTCATGGGGCTTTTTGACGGCATAAATTCTTCAGATCTTGCAAGTTCGGCCCATGTGGCCAAATCCCTGGGTGCTCCTGTGATCCTTGTGGTCAATGTGCACGGTATGTCCAGAAGTGCTGCGGCCCTCATCAAAGGCTACTCTGAATTTGACAATGATGTACGTATTGATGGGGTGATTCTCAATCGGGTGGGAAGCCCCAAGCATGCTCAAATGATCAGGGATGCCCTGGGGGATGTGCCGGTTGTTGGTGCTCTTCCAAGGAATCAGGACCTGACCGTTCCATCCCGCCACCTCGGATTGCATATGGCTGATGAGCGGGATTATGATCTGGAAAAACTGGGTAACTTCATCGAGGAAAACGTTGATCTGGATACTGTGCTGTCCCTGGCAAAAGAACCTCTCCCGGCTGCCCCTGAGGAATGCATACCCGACAAGGAGGCGGATGTGACAATAGGTGTTGCAATGGACAGTGCATTTTGTTTCTACTATCAGGACATGCTGGACTCCTTCCGCAGGGCCGGGGCTGAAATCAAATTCTTCAGCCCGCTTGAAGGTGATATTCCTGATGTGGACGGCATGTACTTCGGAGGCGGTTATCCCGAGCTCCACATAGCAGAACTTGAAAAGTCACGGACCACTCATAAGCTAAAGGACCTTTCAGCAGATGGGATGCCAATCTATGGGGAATGCGGTGGTCTGCAATATCTCTGCACTTCCTACGAAATAGAGGAGAGGGTCTATAAACTGGCGGATCTTTTCCCCGCTGAGACCGTCATGACGAAAAAATTGCAGGCACTGGGCTATACCAAAGGTCAGGCCGATTCCCCCATATTCAGGGGAGAAGTACGTGGCCATGAATTCCATTACTCTGTAACAGATTGTGCGTCTGACAGCCGTCTGGCTTACACTATGGAGCGGGGCAAAGGAATTGTTGATGGTATGGATGGTATCTATGAACACAATTCCGTGGCAAGTTACATGCACGCCCACCCTGGTTCCTTCCCTGTAGATGATTTTGTGAACAGCTGTCGCAAGTACAAACAACGCTGATCTCAGGTCTCATCCATGCTGCCACTTCTGTAGCCTTCGAGGTCCAGGCAGACATGTTTGATCCCTGTAGCTTTCAGGTGACTGATTAGATCATCCATTTTTAGGATGGCTGTTGGAATCTGTTCAGCGGGGACTTCTATACGGGCAAGGGTTCCCCCGTCATGCAATCTCATCCGGCATTGCAAAAATCCCATTCTGTGCAGAATATCCTCTCCCTGTTCAATTTTGCCGAGTTTCTCGACGTCCAGCATCTCGCCATAGGGTATACGTGAGGCCAGACAGGCAGAAGAAGGCAGGTCCCAGAAATCGCAATCTTTTTGTTTTGCTATCTGCCTGATATCTGCTTTGGTGATATTTGCAGATACGAAAGGATGAAGTATTCTCTCTTCCCGACTGGCGGCAAGCCCCGGTCGCAATGTCTGTGTATCCGAGACGTTGGTACCATCAGCAATAACCGTATAACCCAGGGATGCAGCATATTTCCTTGCAATTTCTATTACTTTCTTCTTACAGTGGTAACAGCGATCCCTCGGGTTCATTCTTATATTTTCATATTCAAGGGGATCAATATCCAGTACATGCAGCTTTAATCCGTAATCATGGGCAGTTTGTTTTGCCCTGCATACCGCATATTCGGGTATGAGTGGGGAATTCAACAGGATGCAAATATGTTTGTCCCCAAGCACTTCCCTGGAGACAACCGAAAGCAGGCTGCTGTCCACACCTCCCGAAAAAAGAATTGCAACTGGGCCGGTGGATTGTATGAAATCTTCCAGTTGTTTCAATTTGTTATTTGTCATGTTTTTCATATTATAAGTGGCCGCACTCTGGACAGTCCATCCTGCGGCATATTTTCATCCTGTCTAACGTTCCGCTCCTGCCGTCCCACATTACAATATGGCCGGTATGTAAATCTTCCCAGCCAAGCAGGTACTTGATCACCTCGTTTGCCTGCATCGTACCCACTACGCCTGCGGTGCAACCGATGATTGGAAATACTTCTTTCGGGGGTTTTTCAGGGATCAAACATTCAATGCAGGGTGTTTTGCCCGGGATGACTGTAGTGAGTTGCCCGTGGAATCCGTGAACTGCACCGTGGACCAGAGGCAATGATTGTCGGATTGCGGCCCTGTTGAGCAACATTCGTGTTTCATAGTTATCCAGCGCATCTACGATTATATCTGCTCCCTGTATCAATTTATCTATGTTTTCGGCATTGATTTCCTTATTGAAGGCTTCCAGTTCGATGTTGGGGTTGAGTTCTGCAAGTTTTTCTTCAGCAGACTGGCTCTTGCTTTTTCCGATATCCCGGTGCCAGTGCAGTATTTGTCTGTTGAGATTGCTCATTTCAACAGTATCCTTATCGACAAGGCGGATGTGACCTATACCGGCAACAGCAAGGTAATGCATAATTGGTGAACCCAGACCTCCACAGCCGGCTATCATTACGGTTGCGTTTTTAAGTTTCTCCTGGCCTTCTTCACCGACCATCATTATCTGGCGGCTATAGAGTTCTTTTTCAGTATCATTAAGCATCGGTTTTCTCCTTCAAAGGCTCAAAACCCTGTTTTTCCCTATAATCATTGATTGCCTTGTGTATGCCTTCTTCAGCCAGTACCGAACAGTGCATTTTTACAGGGGGTAATCCTTCAAGTGCCTCTGCCACTGCCTTGTTTGTAACCTCCCAGGCTTCTTCAAGGGTCTTGCCTTTGATCAGATCGGTTGCCATACTACTGGATGCGATGGCGGCACCGCATCCGAAGGTCATGAACTTTGCATCTGTGATTACATCATTCTCAATGCGCAGGTATATCCGCATGATGTCTCCGCACTGGGGATTGCCTACCTCTCCGACTCCGTCGGGATTTTCCATCTCGCCTACGTTGTGGGGATTCATGAAATGTTCCATTACTTTTTCACTGTACATCATTAATATCATTCCCTCTGTTCCTTTGGTGTCATAGGTGACATTGCCCTGAGCCTCCTGATAATTGGCTCCAGCGTTTGCAACAGGTAATCCACATCCTCTTCCGTATTTTCCTTTCCCAGGGTCAGGCGCAGGGACCCGTGTGCGACCTCATGGGGGAATCCGCAGGCAATAAGCACATGTGACGGTTCAAGGGAAGCCGAGGTACAGGCACTTCCCGTAGAGGCTGCAATAGAGTACGAATTCAGCATCAACAGAATGGATTCGCCTTCTATGTATTCAAAGATTACGTTCACATTGTTCGGCAAGCGTTTTTCCGGATGGCCTGCAAGGTGGGTGGCCGGGATCAGCAGGAGGCCTTCTACCAGCTGTGCTCTCAGTTTTTTCATATGAGCGGCATGCTCTTCCAGTTGAGATGTGGCCTGTTCGATAGCTGCACCCATTCCCACAATACCGGGAACATTTTCTGTGCCTGCCCTCTTTTTCTTCTCCTGGGCACCCCCATGGCTATGGTTATCGAGCCGGGTGCCTTTTTTGATATACAGGGCACCTACACCCTTTGGTCCGTAGAATTTATGGGAGGAGAGGGAGAGTAAATCCACATTCAGAGCTTCTACATCCACAGGCACCTGACCGATGCCCTGTACGGCATCCGTATGGAAATAGATGTTCTTCTCCCGGGCTATCCTGCCAATTTGGGGGATTGGTTGAATTGTGCCGATCTCGTTGTTTGCCAGCATTACAGATATCAGGATTGTATCGTCCCGGATGGCTTTTTTTACATCCTCTGTTCTGACCTGTCCGTATTTGTCCACTGGAAGATAGGTAACCTCAAAACCCTGCTTTTCCAGCCACTGGCATGTATGCAGGACTGCATGGTGTTCTATGGAGGAGGTGATTATATGGTTGCCTTTTTTCCTGTTGGCAAAGGCAATACCCTTGATTGCCCAGTTGTCGGACTCGGTCCCTCCACCTGTAAAATATATCTCATCTGTATCTGCATTGATGGCAGTGGCCACCTGCTGTCGGGCACTGTCAACCGCTTCTTTGGATACGTTTGCCATATCGTAAGGTGAAGAGGGGTTGCCGAAATTTTCAGTGAAATATGGCATCATCGTCTCCAGTACCTTCGGATCAGTAAATGTTGTGGCTGCATGGTCCAGATAGATGATATTTCCTGTATCATCCTTGTTGGTGTTCATTGTGACCTCCTTTATTTATTGTGATATTTTATCGTTCTTTAATGCTTAATACGTCCGTGTCACAATTGTGAACATATTATCTTTTTATGCCTTTTAAGTTTTTGCACGTATGTTCGGTAGAAAGCACCAACTGCCATTCACAATAGTGATATACCTGTAGGTCAATATCTATAGAAAATGAAGCGTGAGAATATGAAAACTGAAACTCCGTGTCAGGTTGTGGTATGGGATGTCCTGCCTGCTATCAGGGCTGCCCTTGCAAAAGAATTGGTGGATAACGGTGTAACCCAACAGGAAGTGGCTAAGCTTTTCGGGATGGCTCCTTCAGCGGTTTCCCAGTATCTTACCAAAAAAAGAGGTTACAGGATTGAATTTGATGACGAAATAAAAGCTTCTATAGCCAGTCTTGCGGTCGATATCCAGAATGGTACGGTTGATGATCTCTCTCACAGGTTCTGTGAGATTTGCCGCCAGCTCAGGGCTGATGATGCCTGCCCTGACGATCAGTAATGACTAACTTTTCTTTTTGCTATTCCTCCACAAATTATATATACAAGGGGCAACAATTCACAATTGTTAATTCACTATTGTGAATTGAGGGCATCAAATGTCTGCAAACACCAACCACCACGAAAGAAGCGATGAAGGCACTGGCTGCCTTTATCTCTTCTTTATAGTTTTTCATCTGGAAAAACAATGATGTGGATTAATAATGGATACGTATCGGCCGGGTGGCAGAGCGGTTATGCAACCGACTGCAGATCGGTGTAGGTGAGTTCGACTCTCACCCCGGCCTTTAGGAGGAAGAAAATGAAAGGCTCCAAAGACCATTTGATAGAGAAGACCTTTGAGGCCTTTTTTGAGCTGGAGGATATGCGGGAGATAATTCGTCGATCCCTTCCCACCGGCATGTCTGCCGTGGAAGAAGACGCATTCATGAAATCTACTGCTAACCTTAAATCGGTTATTGAGGCCCTCGAAAAAGGTACTTCTGAAAAACAGGCCAATTTTCCCCAAATAGTTGACCGTATAGGATTGAGGTACAGGGAAGAGGGAAATATAAACATCCAGCCTATCCAGGCTGCAGGCAGACTTACACCTGAGGCAAGGAAGGCTCTCATATCCTACGGGGATGGATATTCCACTTGTGACTCATGCCGCAAGCCTTTTCGTCTCGACAAAATTAGTCGCCCTCCAATTGCTGATTTCCACGAAGAACTGGCAGGCTTTGTGAATATGGATACTGCCAGGGTGGTTCCCGGGGCCAGGAGAGGTTTCCAGGCAGTTACATCTTCTCTTGTGGAAAAAGATGATCCGGTAATCGTTTCATCCCTGGCACATTACACGGAATTCCTGGCAGTTGAGGCTGCCGGAGGCAAGATCAGGGAAATACCACTGGACGATGACAACAAGGTAGATGTTGGCTCAACGGCCGAAAAGATAGAGGATGTTATCAGAGAGGACGGAAAACCTCCTTCCCTTATGATGATGGACCACTTTGATTACCAGTATGCAAATGAACACGATATCAAATCCATAGCCGGGGTTGCACATGATTATGACATACCGGTGCTCTATAACGGTGCATACACCGTGGGTGTGATGCCTGTCGATGGCAAGAAACTGGGTGCCGATTTCGTGGTAGGTTCCGGTCACAAAAGTATGGCCTCCCCGGCTCCCTCAGGGGTGCTGGCCACAACGGATGAGTATGCAGACCTCATCTTCCGCACAACCCAGATGAAGGGAGATGTAACTGGACGTAAGTTCGGCATCAAGGAAGTGGAGATGATGGGATGTACTCTTATGGGAGGTACCCTGCTTGCCATGATGGCCTCATTCCCGCATGTGAAAAAACGTACACAGAACTGGGATGAGGAGGTCCGCAATTCCAATCGGTTCATGGAAGAGTTCTTGAAAATAGAAGGCAACAAGGTGATTTCTGAGTACCCCCGTAGACACACACTGACCAAAGTGGATACAACACAGACCTTCGATAAAGTGGCAAAGGAACACAAACGCCGTGGCTTCTTCCTGAGTGACGAACTTTCAAAACTAGGGATTGTCGGGATGTTCCCGGGTGCCACCAGGGCATGGAAACTGAACACCTATGGCCTCAGCAGGGAAAAGATAGACTATCTTTCAGATGCCTTTAAGGAGATAGCAGTAAAATATAACCTTAATGTCGATTGAGGTGTAAACAATGAGCAGATCAAATAATTATGATCCGGAAACCCTTTCCATACATGCTGGACAGGAACCGGATCCCACCACAGGTTCAAGGGCTGTTCCCATCTACCAGACCACAGCCTATGTCTTTGATGATACAGAACACGCGGCAAACCTGTTTGCCCTGAAGGAATTTGGCAATATTTACACTCGCATGATGAATCCTACCACCGATGTCTTTGAAAAGAGGATGGCGGCCCTGGAAGAAGGAACAGGCGCTTTAGGGGTTTCCTCCGGCATGTCGGCCATTTCCCTTGCTCTGCTGACTATCACCCAACTGGGTGATGAGATTGTGGCTGCCGATAACCTCTATGGTGGGACATACCAGTTATTCAACCATACATTCCCCAAACTGGGCAGGAAGACCACCTTTGTGAATTCCACCGACTCGGAAGCCTTCCGGCAGGCCATCAATGAGAATACCCGGGCTGTGTATATCGAGTCCATAGGAAATCCCAAACTCGATGTCCCGGATTTTGAAGCAATTGCGGCCATCGCCCACCAAGCCGGTATACCGCTGATCGTGGACAACACAGTCGGTGTCGGGCTTGTGAAACCCATCGAATACGGTGCTGATATTGTCGTTCTTTCCGCTACCAAGTATGTCTGTGGCCACGGAACCTCTATTGGAGGTGTCATAATAGATTCCGGCAATTTCGACTGGAGCAACGGTAAATTCCCTGAGTTCACTGAACCTGACCCGAGTTATCATGGGCTGGTGTACTGGGATGCTTTCAAGGAAGTTCCTGAAATGGGTAACGTTGCTTTTGTCATGAAGGCCCGGGTCCAGTGGCTAAGGGATCTGGGAGCGGCAGTAAGTCCTTTTAATTCGTTCCTTTTCCTGCAAGGACTGGAGACTCTTTTCTTGCGTGTGAAAAAGCATTCTGAAAATGCATTCGAGATTGCCCGTTTCTTGCAGCGTCATCCGAAAGTTGCATGGGTAAATTATCCGGGATTTGAAGACCATGTCAGCCATGAAAGGGCTGCAAGGTATCTCAAAGGGGGTTTCGGACCGATCGTAGGATTCGGTATCAAGGGAGGATTTGAGGCAGGTAAACAATTCATAGAAAATCTTGAACTGTTTTCCCATCTTGCCAATATCGGGGATGCAAAGAGTCTCGTTGTCCACCCCGCTTCCACCACCCATCAGCAGCTTACCTCCGAAGAACAGGCAAGTACCAGTGTTACGCCTGATTACATCCGCTTGTCCATTGGTATCGAGGATGCAAAAGACCTGATCGCAGACCTTGATCAGGCGTTGAACGAGGTGGATGTATGACCGAGAGGTCTGTAGGTTATGTGGAAACAAAACATCATCATCTAAAAGAACTCTTCAGGCTTGTGAATGGTGATGAACTGGCAGGGGTTTCCATAGCTTATGAGACCTATGGCAAACTTAATTCTGACAAATCCAATGTGATTCTTATATGTCATGCTCTCACGGGGGATGCCCATGCTGCCGGCTGGCATGAAGGCGATAAAAAACCGGGATGGTGGGATATTGTAATTGGGCCCGGGAAAGCCTTTGATACCAATAAATACTTTGTAATCTGTTCTAACGTTCTGGGGGGGTGTAAGGGAACCACAGGTCCGGCCTCCACCAATCCCCAATCCGGTTTGCCGTATGGTTTGTCTTTTCCCCGTATTACTATTGAAGACATGGTAAACCTGCAGTACAAATTGCTTAAAAATTTGGGTATATCCAGTCTTTATGCCATAGCCGGGGGTTCCATGGGAGGCATGCAGGTTCTGCAGTGGACCGTTTCCTACCCGGATTTCATGAAAAAAGCCATTGTACTTGCATCCACGGCAATTTCCTCGCCCCAGCAGATTGCCTTTAATGAGGTTGCAAGACAGGCAATAATTCGGGACCCTTATTGGAATGATGGGGATTATTATGGTGGGGAATTACCCAAACAGGGTCTTTCCCTTGCACGCATGATCGGACACATCACTTACCTGAGCGATGATTCCATGCATGATAAGTTTGGCAGGGATACCAGGGAAAACGAAATGTTCCAGGTGGAGAGTTATCTACATCATCAGGGTGATACTTTTACCAGCCGTTTTGACCCAAATTCCTATCTTTATCTTACCGGAGCAGTTGACAATTTTGATCTAAGTAATGGTTTTTCCCTTGCAAAAAGTTTCAGCAATATAGAATCAGAATTTATGATTATTTCTGTCTCTTCGGATTGGCTTTATCCTTCCTACCAGTCTGAGGAAATAGTCCAGGCGCTGGGTTCCAATGATATAAATGTGCAGTATCGTAAACTCATTTCACATTTTGGGCATGACGCCTTCTTGCTGGAAAAGGGGCAATTAAATTATCTTCTATCCACTTTCCTGGGGCATCTCACCGTAGGAGATGTCATGTCGGAGGATGTGTCGACTCTCCGTGAAGGGTGCACGCTGGAAGAGGCGGCACAACTAATGATTTTGAATAATGCAACACATATTCCGATTCTGGCAGCAAGTGGCCGTATTACTGGTATAGTGACTTCCTGGGATATCACAAGGGCTGTTGCCAACAAGATAAGTTCCATCGAAAAAATACTGTCACGGGATATTTTGACATCTCATCCAGATGAAAGCCTTTCAAATGCAGCTCTTATAATGGAAGATAATGCCATCTCGGCCCTTCCTGTGGTTGATGACAGAGGTTGTCTTGTTGGAATTCTTTCCAGTGATACTATCAGTGCAATGGTGGGAAGAGGTGCTAAGTGATACGAGTGCTGTGATTTATGGCAGTTACTCTGTATCTTTCTTTTCTTTTGTAGTCGCAGGCTTTTTTGATTTATTTTTATACCACATTTTCCTGCGATAATAGTTCAGGGGATGATTGATTCTTTTGCAAAGTTCATCGGCTCCATGGCAATTGCCGTAGGTCTTCATGGTACTGCATGAGGGAGGAGTATATTTTGTACCTGAGGAACCGGCAATATGTTCAATCTGGTATCGTGTTTTTTCTTCATCAAAATCCGGGGATACATTGAACATGTTGATTATATCATCCACTGTCATGCCAATACCTGCCAAAAAGGAAGTCATTGCAAAACGCATTGAATGAGCAAGGTTTACCCCTGTGCGAACATTATTGATGGCATAATTGATGCAGGGAGGAAACAGTTTACTGTCTACTTCTCCTGTCTGTCCACTTTCAATATCACCTTTCTTTTGCTGGAGGAGTTCCTTCAATCGTGACAGTGCATCTGAACAATCGGTGCAGGTCTTTTCGGGAACTTTGAGGGGCAGGCTGTCATGAATACTTTTTTTAATTGCTTCCTGCAGCAATCGGGCAAAATCTTTTCTTTCAACAAAAACGTTGCCATGTACCATTCTCTGGTTTATCAGTTTCCACTCAATTGCTTTGAGGGTTGTGGAATATTTCAAGAAATCCGCAAAATGTAAATGGAAGCCTCTTTCGTGCTGTTTGGCATGGATTCCGAATTCTTCTCCTATTTCCCTGAGAAAAAAATCTTCTCTCTCTAACAGCAGGGAATATGCAGCTTCGGCTTCAGCATGAGAATATTTACGGTTAAGGTAGGAATCGTTCAGGCAGGATACGAGTATTCTTGCATAAGGGTAGGAAAGAAGTTCTGTGAGTACCCGTCCCTCATCTGTATTTGTGAGGGAGGGTTTACTGATGCCCGTGGTCAGAGACTGGATTAATCTTTCCTCACCCCTGAGTCTGGCTGATTGGAATGCCCTTGAATTTATAAGGCGGTTCAGATCAAAATCCAGTACTCCGACATATTGCGAAGCGGCGGATGTAAAGGGGTACAGTGCAAGTTCTGCCCTTTCCATAATTTACTCAGACTCTATTCGGGGGGCCAGCAGGTATCCGACCTTTCCCCTTCCACCTGCAATTTCAAAATTGATCTTGATAGGGAAATCATTTCCTATCTGAAGGGTTACCTCATTGGATTTAGAGGCAGGTTTAATGATGTCAGATAGATAATCCAGGGAAAACAACGATCGTGCAGGTGCCGGGGTGATGCTTATCAGTTCATCGCGGGGCATTTCCTGACGCATACGATCTGTGTCGCCTTCTGCTTCCAGGAAGAAGATTTCTCCTTCAACTCCCATTGACATATGGTCACTTATCTTCTCGGCTGCTTTTACGGTCCTGCTGAATCCTTTTCCGTTCACAACGATCTCTGCAGGCAGTTCGAGCTGTGGGATCCTGGGTTCTGCACGGATTGTAGATGGATCAAGCAATGTAAGTGTATATGATATTCCGCCAATGCTTATGGAGAGTTTCCTGGAATCCTCTTCCAGTCTCATCTTCACTTTGTCCGTTTTTTCTGCGACACCCAATATGTCCAGTACTCTTGTAAGGTCTAAGCCAATCTCGCTTTCCTCTGCCTGGTATTCATCAAAGGCATCAGCCTGAAGTTCAAAGCTGACCATGGCAACGTTGGCCGGGTCCACAGCTTTCACACCTATTCCTTCGGGTGAGATGTGTACTCGGGCTTCGTCAACCAATACTGATAATGATTCAATGGAGTCTTTCAGAAGTGATGCATCAATTGTTGCCTCTAACATTTTGTCGCTCCGCCTGATTATTTTAAAATCTGAAAATCATTATACGCGACAGGTTATATAAGTTTTTATTTTGTCGGAGGAATCAGTCATATTCTCTCCAGGTATAACTGCATTTTGTACACTTAAAGAATCTGGTCTCCGATTCATCTGCCGAACGTAGTTGTCGCATCCACCAGTAGGCTTTGTTATTCCCACATTCCGGACACTGGGCAAGGGTTGTAGGTAATCCTTCATCGACATTTTCCTCAAGCACTGTAACCTCATGTTCATCACGTTTGGCTTTCGAAACCATGTTTTCTGTGCCTTCTTCTCTGCTTTTCTCATATCCACATTTGCGACACTTAAGGTCCCCGTTACTGGGAAACATCATACTCTTACATTTTGGACAAAATTCCATCAATATCATCTCCTGCATCATTTAGAATCTGCTGGTGGTCAAAAGCGAGCTCTGGCAGGTTGTTGGGATCAAAACATCCAACGTCTGCAGCATCTGTATCTGCCTTTGGTTCGCCTTTGGCTACTGCAAGGTAGGCCACGGATACTGTGTGACCCCTGGGATCACGGGAAAGGTCTGAATATACACCAACCAATTTGAGTATTTTGATTAGAAGCCCCGTTTCCTCCATTACTTCTCTCTTTACCGCTTCTTCTGTGGTTTCGCCAATCTCTACAAAACCACCCGGCAGGGCAAACGATCCCCTGTAAGGTTCATTTTTCCTTTTAATAAGTACTATCTTTCCATTTAATATAATTACGCCATCGACTGTTAGTAGGGGTGTTTTCGGTCTCATTCTGACAAAACCTTAATAGGATAATACTATATTAAGATTGGATACTTATCAAGGTGCTTCCAAAATGACAGATTATATTTTATTGATAGCAATAGGATTAATGGTTCTTTCAGCTATTCTTCCCGGTAAATTATCCTATCGTAAACTGATAGGTGCTTTTGGATGGATTACTTTTGGTACGCACTGGGCTTACCAGCCAATCCATTATATGGAAATTAACGATTATTTCAATGTATTCCTTACAATAATGATTGCCTGCTTCTGTCTTATGATGGCTTACTCGATGGTAGATGAGTACAGATCAAAGACCCTGCCGATTGCGAATCTGGATATTACTTCAATGGTCACCAGCGCGACTGCAATAGGTTCGCTATTTTATTTTCCTTTTGCCCAGTTACCTTCACTTAATTACTGGATTATTGCTACTGTTACGGATAACATCACATGGGTTCTTGGCGTTCTGGGTTATCAAGTTACTCAGGATTCCTGGAACCTGATCTCCTACAATGGTTATACAGTGGAGATTATCCTTGCCTGCACTGCTATTGAAAGTATTGCCCTCTTTAGTGGCCTTATCGTTTCTGTCAGGGCGCCCGCTTCTAAATTGTTCCAGGCATTTATGGTTTCAGTACCGGTTATCTATATACTGAATATTTTTCGTGATGTTTTTGTAATTATAGCTTATGGGGAGCAATGGTTTGGTGCAGAAAGTTTTGAGATTGCCCACCATGTGATTGCCAAGATGGGTTCGGCGGTAGCCCTCTTTGTAATAGGCTATGCTGTTTTGAAGATTCTTCCCCAGCTCTTCGATCTGATTGACGGACTTGTGTCCCTTTCAAGATTCAGGTTAAAGGACATTATTGATAAAATTGCAGGAAACAGGTAAATGCTTGCAAAAGGTTCTCATAGCTGGGTCTTTACGGTCTCATTGCTCACAATTGCAATGGGATTTATGTATGTAACTTCGCGATTACAGATATTTAACGTTCAATCAATGGTGGATGTGCCTCTGCTGGGCGGAAATACTTTCTTTCTGAGCCTGTTTTCCGGAAGCCAAATATTCCTCTACTCCACTTTTGGGTTTGGCTTGCTGACAATATTTTTTGTTTTCTTTTTCCGTGATCCTAAGAGGGATTCCACTCTCTGTAAAAGCTGTATCCTTGCCCCGGCCGATGGTAAAATTTCTGATATCAGGGGCCGTAAGGTTTGCATCTTCATGAACCTTAATAATGTTCATGTAAATCGCGCTCCCTTTTGCGGTAAAGTTTTATCTGTAAAACACTTCAAAGGAAGATATCTGCCGGCATTTACCAAGGATTCCTCACGCAATGAGAGAACAAATATCCTGCTGCAGACATCCGTTGGAAAAATAGAAGTAACCCAGATAGCTGGTTTCCTGGCGCGCCGGATAGTTACTTATGTGGAGGAAGGGGATGAAATCCTGCAGGGAGAAAAGATTGGAATGATAAGGCTGGGGTCCCGGGTGGATGTTACTATCCCTGAAGGATTTGATATTTGTGTCAGTAAAGGGGATAGGGTATATGCAGGCGATACCAAAATTGCAAAAATCCCACATCATGAGAGGTAATGGATGGATATCTTCAAGGACCTGGTCCTGCCGGACATAATGACATTAACAAACGCTGTTTTCGGACTTTTGGCTATTTTCGCAGCCTTCAGTGGACAGATTGAGCTGGGTTTTGTTTTTGTGCTGATTGCAGCGGTAGCCGATGGGATGGATGGTTATCTTGCACGTACCATAAGTCAGGGTCCAATGGGGGAATACCTTGATTCCCTTGCAGATGCTGTTTCTTTCGGAGTGGCCCCCTCATGCCTGATCTTTTTAGGTACCACAGTTTCCCTGCGTTATGCAGCAGGTGTTTTTGCGTGCCTGTATCTGGTATGTGGGATATTGCGGCTTGCCCGTTTCAACACAAAGAAGAAAACGATCCCGGATTTTGAGGGATTGCCGATCACGGCTTCTGCTGTGGTTTTATCGTCCTACGCCCTGCTTGCCCCCCAGTATATCTATACCTGGGTTATCTTTGGCCTGGTCGTGCTGTTGTGTTATCTAATGGTCAGTGACCATCCTTATCCCAAACTTCGCGGTCCCAGGGCCATGGGTGCTGTATCAATACTATTTTTCTCAACAATACTGTCCTATTTCCTGCTAAATTCCTATGTGTGGATATTCTCCACTATCCTGTTTTTGTCCCTGATGCTATATCTGGAATCTCCTATCATGAGGATTCCCAGACAGTATTATGAAAAATGAGTTAATTCAAAAAGAAAAAGGGAGATCATGTATGTTCTTCTCCCTTTCTGATCTCGAAATTAAGGCCCCGCTCATCGGCATCGACAACAACAGTATCGGATTCCATCACCTCTCCACTGACAATACGTTTGCCGACCTCGGTTTCAAGTTCGTTCTGAATGACTCTTTTCAGTGGTCTCGCACCGTACGTCTCACTGTAGCCAGCATCTCCCAGGTATTTCTTCGCCCGGTCAGTGATTTCAAGATCAATTCTGCGCTCTTTGAGCCTCTGCACAAGGTCCTCTATCTTGATATCCACGATGTATGTCAGCTGGTCCTTGGTAAGGGCGCGGAATATGGCGATCTCGTCGATACGGTTGAGGAATTCCGGCCTGAAGTGTTTGGTGAGTTCGTTCATGGCCGTCTCCTGCATCTTGCTGTAGGCAACTCCTTCTTCAAGTTTGGATATGGCGTAATCCACACAGATATTGGAGGTCATGATCACTATTGTATTCTTGAAATCCACAGTCCTGCCTTTTGAATCGGTCAGCCTGCCGTCATCGAGCAACTGGAGCATGATATTGAATACATCATGATGGGCTTTTTCGATCTCATCAAACAGGATTACCGAGTAGGGATTCCTGCGTACGGCTTCGGTAAGCTGGCCCCCTTCATCATGGCCGATGTAGCCTGGCGGTGCACCGATAAGCCTTGCAACTGTGTGTTTTTCCATGTACTCGGACATATCAATGCGGATCATATGATCTTCGCTATCGAAAAGTTCGGTTGCAAGGGCTTTGGCGAGTTCGGTCTTACCCACACCGGTAGGTCCCAGGAAGATGAAACTGCCGATTGGCCGGCGGGGGTCCTTGATTCCCGCCTGGGCACGGATCACAGCATCTGAAACGGCTTTTACTGCCTCGTTCTGGCCGATCACTCTTTTATGCAGGCGATCCTCCAGATGCACCAGTTTTTCCCTTTCTCCCTCCATGAGTCTGGTAACCGGAATTCTGGTCCACTCGCTTACTACATGGGCGATATCCTCCTCATCCACTTCTTCCTTGAGCAACATATTGGTTTGTTTTTCCTTCAGCCGATTTTCCTCTTCCTCGTATTCATGCTGCAGGGGGACCAGGGTACCGTATTTCAGGCGGGATGCCTTTTCAAAATCGCCTTCTGTCTCTGCCAGTTCCAGCTGGGTCTTGGTATCATCGATCTGCTCTTTGAGGCTGTTCAGTTTTGCAATGGTGGCCTTCTCATTTTCCCAGCGAGTGCGCATTGCATCGGATTCGGCCCGTATTTCTGATATCTCTTTCTCCAGGCTCTGCAGCCTTTCCTTTGAAGCAGCATCTTTTTCCTTTTTCAGGGCTTCCTTCTCGATTTCAAGTTGCATCAGTTTCCTGTCAGCTTCATCCAGGCTGGCCGGTTTGCTGTCAATGGCAGTCTTGACTTTGGATGCTGCCTCATCCAGCAGGTCTATGGCTTTGTCAGGCAGGAACCTGTCCGATATATATCGGTCACTCAACACGGCGGCTGCTACAAGGGCACTATCCTTGAGCCGTACTCCGTGATGAACCTCATATTTCTCTTTCAGACCCCTCAAAATAGAGATTGTGTTCTCGACATCCGGAGCATTCACCATCACAGGCATGAACCTGCGTTCCAGAGCTGCATCTTTCTCGATGTATTTCCGATATTCATCAAGGGTGGTTGCACCTATACAGTGCAGTTCTCCCCTGGCCAGCATAGGTTTGAGCAGATTGCCGGCATCCATTGCACCTTCAGTGGCTCCTGCTCCTACAATGGTATGCAATTCATCGATGAACAGTATAATCTGGCCTTCAGATTCAGCTACTTCCTTCAGGACTGCCTTGAGCCTTTCCTCAAATTCTCCCCGGAACTTGGCTCCTGCGACCAGGGAACCCATGTCCAGGGCCACTATACGTTTGTTCTTCATTGCATCGGGAACGTCCTTTTTTGCAATACGCTGCGCCAGTCCTTCCACAATGGCGGTCTTACCCACACCTGCTTCTCCGATAAGTACCGGGTTATTCTTCCTGCGGCGGGACAGTATTTCTATCGTATGCCTGATCTCATGATCCCTGCCGATTACCGGGTCAAGTTTCCCCTGGTTGGCAAGTTCTGTAAAATCTATGCCGTATTTTTCCAGAGGTTCATATGTATCCTCCGGGTTTTCTGATGTCACTCTGCGATTCCCCCTGATTTCCTTTATCGCCTGGTTCAGGCGTTCTTCATCTGCCCCGAATTCCTCGAGTAGTTTCTTGCTGTAGCTGTCCTTTTCCCGGGCCAGGGATACCAGTATATGCTCTACACTGGTATATTCATCATTCATCTTACTCGCAAGGGTTGCAGCATTATCCAGTACCCGGATGGCTTTCTGGGTGAAGTAAACATTCTCGCTTCCCGGACCTGATACCTGCCCAAGACCTGACAAATGTTTTTCGAGTTGTTCTTTTACCATTGCACTGGAAATATTCATCTTGTCAAGCAATGAAGGCACAAGTCCTTCCCTTTGTTCTAAAAGAGAAAGGAACAGATGCTCCGTATCAATCTGCTGATGATAATATCTTGCAGCAATGGTGCGGGAATTTTGTATTGCCTCCTGGGCTTTCTGTGTGAAATTATTCAGGTCCATAATTATCCTCCCTCATTAAATTCAATGTTTCAGGGCTTTATACTTTTGGAGTGTTTTTTTGAAGACATTCTCCCCCCCCCCGGGTGTAAAGCCTCAAAAAAGCCCTGCAAGATGGCAGGGCTTGCCCTATGCCATCAGATTATTATTGCAGGTGCCTTCTCATCCTTTTCCTCATCGTATTCAGCGACAAGGGCTTCGGTGGAGAGTACCATTCCTGCAATAGAGGCTGCATTCTGTAAGCCGCTTCTGACTACTTTTGTCGGGTCAATTACACCTGCATTGTAAAGGTTTTCAACGATTCCCTTCTTGGCATTGTAGCCCACTTCTTCGTCAGCTTCGGCTTTAATAAGTGCTATCACCTCGGCACCTTCCTTACCTGCGTTGTGTGCAATCTGGCGCAGGGGTGCTTCAAGAGCCTTTTTAACAATATTGGCACCAACCATCTGCTCTTTCTCGAGTTCCAGGGTTTCCAGACTTGGGATTGCATGGAATAATGTCACACCGCCACCTGCAAGTACGCCTTCTTCAACGGCGGCTTTTGTGGCATTGAGGGCATCGTCGATTCTCATCTTCCTTTCTTCAAGTTCGGTTTCTGTTGCAGCACCAACTTTGATTACTGCCACACCACCGCCGAGTTTGGCCAGTCTTTTTTGCAATTCCTTCTTCTTGTATTCAGCATCAGTGATATTGATCTGAGACTCTATCATTTTCATACGGCTTTCGATAGCACCTTTATCCCCTTTACCTTCAATGATTGTGGTCTTCTGCTTGTCCACACTGACCTTGTGGGCACTTCCGAGCATATCGTCGGTAACATCCTCGAGTTTCATTCCCTTGTCTTCACTGACAACAGTTCCGCCTGTCAGGACAGCCAGGTCTTCCAGCATATCCTTCTGGTCGTTACCAAATCCGGGGGCCTTGACCGCACTGACTTTGAGGGACCCTCTCATAATATTGAGAATAAGGGCTGCCTGTGCATCCCCCTCTACATCCTGTGCGACTATCAGGAGGGGTTTTCCTTCCTGTGCGACTTTTTCGAGCACCGGTACTATCTGGTTTACATTATTGATTTTCTTGTCTGTAAGGAGGATGTACGGATTCTCAAGTTCACAAACCATTTTTTCCTGATCGGTTGCCATATACGGTGAGACATATCCTCTGTCAAACTGCATGCCTTCAACAACTTCCAGGGTTGTCTCCATTGTTTTGGAGTCGTCTACGGTAATTACGCCATTGTATCCGACCCTGTCCATAGCATCGGATATCAGTTTGCCTATTTCCTCATCATTGTTGGCAGAAATTGTTCCTACCTGTATGATTCTTTCCTTATCCTTTACTTCCTTGCTCTGGGTCTGCAGGTATTCAACGGCTTTAGCGGTTGCTTTATCGATTCCCCTTTTGATTTCAATCGGATTGCCACCCGCTGTAATATTACGTATGCCTTCACTGATCATTGCCTGTGCGAGCAATGTTGCTGTAGTTGTCCCGTCTCCTGTATTATCCTGTGTGCGTGAAGCGACTTCCTTGACAAGTTTTGCTCCCATATTCTCAAACTTGTCTTTCAGCTCGATTTCTTTGGCAATTGTGACGCCGTCATTGGTAACTGTAGGGTTGCCTGATTTATCAAGCACAACATTTCTACCCTTGGGTCCAAGAGTTACTTTAACGGTGTTGGATACTTTGTCGATACCTCTCAGTAAAGCCTGCCTGGCATTTTCGTCGAAAGTGATCTGTTTAGTAGTCATTTATATACCCCGATAATTTATTCCTCAATAATTGCAAGTACATCCTTGAAGTCTATGAATAGATATTTCTCTCCGTCCATTTCCATTTCATCACTCTGGAATCCACCATAGATGATATGGTCGCCTTTTTTGACCGGTAATTCTTTACCGTCTTCATATGTGCCTACGGCTACAATATTTCCTTCCTTTTTCTCTTTCTGGGCACTTTCCGGGATGTATATTCCACCGGAAGTGACCTCCTTTTCCTTAATGGGTTTGATAAGAACTCTTTCTCCAACTGGTTTTATGTTCATGCTTTGTCCTCCTGACCATTTTCAGACTGACTCGGTCAGTATAGAATCTTAATGGTATGTATATTATTTAAACTTTTTGTATTTTATGCATTTCATATGTGTTTTGTATACATCATATCTACATAACTCAGTTATTTTTATATACTAGTATTCTGTTATTATCTTTTATGAGCCAGCAGATTATTCTGGTAAAACTGGAAAAACCTAGGGAGAAGGACCCTGACCAAGATCTATACTGGTTATGTAATAGCTTTGGTCTGTCTTCGGGAAGGGACATAGAAAACACGGCAAACCAGATTGTAATGACTTTGCTTGATAACATTGCCGAGAATGAACGTGTTTCATCGGAAATGATAGCTGAGGCCCTTGGCATAAATCTCTCTCGTGTTAATCACCATGTGCGGAATTTGGTAAAGGCAGGACTTGTTTACCGTGAAAAACGTCTGCTTCATCTAAGAGGAGGAAGCCTGAAGGCAGCAGTACATGAAATGCGCAAAGACTCCGAGCGTATGTTTGATGAACTGGAAGCCATTGCTTCAGATATTGACAAGCAAAAAGGTATTAGTAATCGTTGAAGAATACTTTTGTTGTATCCAGCTTATAAATTAAGGTCTTTAATTTCCATATTTTTTCTTCGGTAGGCCAGTTTATTTTATATGGATAAATATTAAGATACTTCTCTATGGCAGAATATGCCTGCCAGAAAACAATTTATGGATTATTCAGATTTGACATTTTCTTTTCCTGGATATTTTTTAAATCGGAGGACAAAACGAGCCCCATGTGGATCATTGTCTTCTACCTGTATTGAACCATAACGATTCATCGTGGTCTTGACAATGTATAATCCCATTCCGCCTTTGCCTGTGGAAAATCCTTCATCAAAAACCTTCTTTTTTATGGAATCAGGTATGCCGGTTCCGTTATCACTTACCCGAACCTCTACATCATCTTCTTTCTCTTGCACCTTTATGTCAATAATATCTGCTTTTCCATGTTTAATTGAATTTTCTATCAGATTTTCAAAAATTGAATATATGACCTCATCGGCCATGACTGTGGCATCACCCTCTATACTTATTTTTAAGTCATATTTACCACGTAGCTTTTCAAAAACCTTACTTAATTGAAATGGTTTGAGTTTTTTCTCAAAATCCAGTGTTTTTTCAAACATTCCCATTTCGTTTATCCGGGAAATACTCTTTTTCACTGCCCTTTTAATCATGTCAAGGTATTTATCATCCCTTTTGTTCCTGAATATATCTACAGACATTGAAATCGCACTCAGATCATTGGATATATCATGGCGAAGGATCTGGTTGACGGTTTGCAGTTCTTTTGTGAGCTGTGCCTGCTGCCTTTGCGTGTTCTTTTTTTCTGTAACATCCTCATAAACAGCAACAACATCTCCGTTTGCAAGTTTGTAGATGTCGTTTTCCCTCCATCCTTCTCTTTCTGAGTCACAATAATGGATGGGTTCCGTATGTATGGGATCGCCGGTATTCCATACCTTCCTTAAGTTGTCCAAAAAGCCTGTTTCTCTGGAATTGGGGAAGGTTAAAGTTACTTTTTTCCCTATGACATCTTCCTTCTTCACCCCTTCAATTTTTTCCACTGCCGGGTTTATATCCTTGATAAGGAAGTCTTCTCCGTTATCAACCGGCTCAAAAACAGCTACTCCGTTTTTCATTGCCCTGAAAAGGTCTGTATATTTTTTCCTTTCCTGATTCAATTCCCCAAACAACATCTCATAGGGTTTGTCAAGACTTGTAACTATTACTGCCTTGTAGATAAGGTAAAAGGAAATCAACTTGAAAAAATGTCCCACAAGGTTTGAAAATCCATACACGCTTATGTAGAATGTAAAAGCGAGTTCTCCAATTATGGTAAAAACAATAGCCAATGCCAGATATTTGTACACATTAGGGAGGAAGTTGCTTCTTTTTTGGTGCAGTAATGTAAGTGCTACTAGCAGGATAGAAGCGATCAGGTATTCACTGTATATTTTAAAAGAAGTCAACCCTGCTCCTTCTATGTAAGAATCCGGGAAATATCCGCCAAAAATTGAAACAATCAGGATTGTTGTGATGATTAGATAGGTTGTTGTCACATTTGAAGCTTTCACCTTTTTCCCCATGAGGAAAAATGATACTACAAGGATCAAACTTTCCAGATATCTTGCTGCTATCCACAGCTGTGTGGGTAGATTTGTATCATAGCCTGGAAATATACCCATGCCTTTATACGCAAAGGTATGCAAAAGATCAATCGAGGCTATGAAAAGGTATCCAATCCCTGCAGCCAGTATGTAATTGTTTTCTATAATGTTCCTGCGGTTCCAGACTATCAGGAAAAAAGCAACTGCAACTACTATGCTGAATAATTCCACAAGTGAATGGAATAAAAGAAAATTATCAAGGCTTATAATATACAATCCGGCTATTACCACTGCTAGAAAGATAATATCACTGTCTTTCCTAAAATCGGTATTATTTTGATTCATATAGCCTCTTCAATGCGAATAGAAGGAACTGTTCTTTTCATTATATGTATTAATGTTATATATGTATTATATTATCCAAATACTGTCGTGTAATACATGAAAAAGAAAAATACGAAACCTATGATAATTGAAATGGAGAATGTCACAGTTTGTAAAAATGGCAACATATTACTGGACAATTTCTCTCTTAATATTAAAAATGGAGAAAATGTTGCGATTATCGGTCCTAATGGAGCGGGCAAATCTTCTTTTATCAAAACGGTTACAGGAGATCTACGTCCTCTTCACTCTGAAAAGACGATTGTCCGCTTATTTGGAAAGGAGCGCTGGGATATTTTTGGGTTGCGCAATAAAATGGGTATAATCAGCGGTGACCTGCAGGACGAATACATGCGTAATATTCCGGGAATCGAGGTGGTGGTATCTGGTTTTTTTAGCAGTATAGGCCTGTATCGCAATCATACTATTACAGGGGATATGAAAAGGCGGGCTCATGAGGTGCTCGGCTTTCTTGGTATTGAGCATCTTGCCTCACGTCCCATAAACGAAATGTCAACCGGACAGGCTCGCAGGCTACTGGTTGCCAGGGCACTTGTGCATGACCCGGATGTACTGATACTGGATGAACCTGCAAACAGCTTAGATATCAGGGCACGGCATATTTTCAGGCAGTCCATGCGCACTATTGCTTCAAAAGGTAAAAACATAATTCTTGTGACACATAATCTCGAAGATCTGATTCCCGAAATTGACAGGGTGGTCCTGCTCAGCGAAGGAAGGGTATACAGGGACGGGCCAGCGGATGAAATATTAACTGCAGAAAACCTGTCTGATATATTTGGAATACAGGTGCAGGTTTTCTCTAAGGATGGTTACTATCACGCCTGGTGATTATTTACGTATCATGGACTGGATTTCTGAACTGACTGTGGGGAACACATAAACCACTCTCTTGAATTCAGAGAGCGTCAATCCGAGCCTTATTGCCATTGCAAAGAGATTAATCACTTCTTCTGAATGAGACCCCAGTAGGTGGGCGCCTGCAATTGTTTGGCTATCTTTTTCTATGATGACCTTTGAGGCTGCATAGTTTTCCGACAGGCGCCTGCTGTTATACCAATGGCTGCGGTCATGGATCAGGACTTCATACTTTTCAGTAGATTCGGACAGACTAACACCTACACTTGAGAGAGGAGGAAGGGTAAATACTGTGGAAGGAATGCCGGTATAATCCACTGTCTTGACATTTCCTTTTATTATATTGTCTGCTGCAGTAGTTCCCTGCAGACTTGCAACAGGGGTTAAAGGAGCTCCCGGCTTTACACAATCGCCGGCTGCATATACATAAGGATTGGAGACACTTTGCATGTACTCATTTGTCTCCACGAATCCGTCTTTGGTTTCAACATTCCCCTTTTCAAGTTCCATTCCTTCAAGGGCTGCAACCCTGCCGGAACCGTTGACAACCAGGTCACATTCAATCCGGGATTCTTTGCCCTCACTGTCCCTGGTATTCACAGTATATCCTGCTGAAGTACTTTCAACAGAACTGACAGAGACACCGGTATTGACATTTATGCCGGCTTCTTCGGAAGCTTTTACCAGTAATTTGACCATGTCCCTGTCAAAATGTTTGAGCACTTCACTTCTTTGTAAGATAGTTACCTGGCTTCCCGCCCGGGCAGCGATATGGGCAAATTCGAACGAAATATAGCCACCACCCACAAAAACAATTCTACTGGGCAATTCATCGAGATTGAGAAATTGTTCACTTGTAATCAGATGTTCTTCTCCCTTGATTCCGATTTTTCGGGGTACTGAGCCGGATGCAATCAAAATGTGTTTGCCCTTGAGGACTGTATCTGCTATCTTGACTTCATTTTGGGAAACAAACTTTGCCCCGCCATGATAGGTCTCAACATCCATATTTTTGAACTTTTCTTCCTTGTTGGCGGGGAATTTTTCCACAAACGTTTGCTTATATTCCATTAACTTGCTCCAGTCTACGGAAGATTGTGGCATGATCCCCAGTTTGTTGAAACGATTAACCTGTTCAACGGTTTCTGCAACACCCACAAGTACTTTTTTTGGCACACATCCCCGAAGTGCACATGTCCCGCCATATTCTCTGATATCTGTAATTGCGATCTTCATTCCTGCCGCAGCTGCCTTGTTCGCACAAACGGTACCTGCTACACCTGTCCCAATGATTATAATATCATATTCTCTGGCCATTTCTTTCAACCCTTAGGGGAAAATTAGGTGGTTGGAAGATAAATGGCTATCGCAAATATGGTTTAAAAATCGAAAAGAGTCTTCTGGGATTTGGCAGGTTTTGGATTATCCTTTTCCTTTCCTCCCATTTGATTTTCTTCTGCAGGGTCTTTTTCTGCTGAAAACATGGAATCAAGGGTTGACTGTCCCTTGTCTTTTTCAGGAGCATGCATGAATATGTCGATATCTTCATCTTCCTTTTCATGCATCATTTCCCGGGAAGCATCATAGATTTTCTGGATTTTCTTGGTCACCCTTTTGCTTTCCGTCAGGTAGGCAATCTCATCTACATCGAGTTCAAGAGAATATGCTGCATCAACTGCATAGTCCTCGTTTTTGAGTAAAAGCCCGTACATTCGAAGCAGGTCTATACGGCAATCCCTGATTGGTTCATTGCAATGTAATCCCACCTTTGCAGCTATGTTATCCCTCATGTTTCTTTTGGAGCGCAGTTGGCCCATACGTCTCCACATGGAAGGGGGTTGTAACTTGCGGAAACCGGAATGGGAATGCTTCTTTGCCATTGCCGTTCCTCCGCTTAACAGAAATCCTGCATATCTCCAGAGCCCGTAGTTCTGCCGCAATCGTACCCTGCCAAGATATGTGTCAGCTCTTGAAAGATTATGGTAGGCGACAGTTAAATCTTCACTTAGTGTTTCATCCTTGTCCAGATACTGGTTGGGGAGGTTCTCGTCCACCCACTGAATAAGGTCTTCAGGTGTTTCGTCCAGGGAAAAAGTAGCCCTGTAGGCTTCAACAGGGTCCATGCCCTTGAAAACTTTGGTAAGTACTTTGAAAATAGATTCTTTTGTATCCCTTTCGGCTGTTGTTACATCCACAACTTCTATCTCTTTTTTATCTGTTGCTGTTGCCTGCAAATCTTTTATGGCACTTCTTAGATCACCGCCTGTATTTTCAGCGATTTTCTCCAGCACGCCTGTACCACATATTATCCCTTCCATTTTGCATATCTTTTTCAGTGCAGACAGAATGGAGCGCTGGGGAATGGGATTGAATTTTATATTCACACAATGAGAACGCAGAGTTGATGAGAGGGCATACAGGTCATTGGCAATGAGTATAATAGGTTGATTGGATTTCTTGATCACATTCGTAATGGCCCCGGTTCCTCCCCTGTCGGCCGAGCCGTGCATATTATCTGCTTCATCCAGTATTATGAGGCGCTTTTGTATCCCTGTAAGTGTACTCATGCGTGAGGCAGAACCCGCCACCTTCTCGATAATCCCGGCAGTCCGCTGGTCACTGGCATTCATTTCTATAATTTCCCAACCCGTCTCATTTCCCAGTGCATGAGCAGCGGATGTCTTTCCAACACCGGCAGGCCCACTCAATATGACTGCTTTTTTTTCAGGAACTCCATGCTCCCATTCTTCTTTCCAGTCACGGAGGGCCTGCAGGGGCTTATTGTTCCCCACAACATCTGCCAGTTTGGCAGGACGGTATTTTTCTGCCCAATCTTGCGCTATTGTCATCTGTGACCTCACCTATATTAAAGCGAAAACTAATTAATAATTGTGTTGTTTGTTGATTGTTTAACTTTGCCTATTAATGAGGGTGCCCATGCAGAAAAAGACAGACGGATTGCTGGATATCATACGTACGAGGGCTCTTGATAATTGTCCCCGGGTTGCACTGGGTGTGCGCAATCCCACCCCCAAATTGATCCAGAGTGCAGAAAAAGCTCAGGTTGAAGGTTATGCCAGGGTGGTTCTTATAGGCAACCAGCGTGAGATATCGGCAATCGGGACAAACCTTGAAGTGATCGATACCCCACAACCGGAAAAAGTTCTCGGCAGTCTGCTTGCATCCGGGGATGTTGATGCGGCTGTGAGAGGCACGGCAAAAGCCTCGGGTACCCTGTCTCACCTCAAAGAGGTACTCGGCATCGAGAAATTATACAGGGTTGCTTTCCTGCTAACTCATGACAATAATCCTTTTTTCCTTGCACCTGTGGGTATTGATGAAGGCCACTCTCTTTCCGATAAAATCGAACTTGTACAAAGAAGTGCTGCCTATATCCGCAGGTTTGGTATTGAGCCTGAAATTGGCATCCTGTCGGGAGGGCGTATGGGGGATCTTGGCCGTGACGAACGTGTGGATCGCACCCTGGCAGATGCGGATTTCCTGGCAAACCGGTTAAACGATGCAGGAATCGATGCAAAACATTACACGATACTTATAGAGGATGCCATCAGGAAATCTAACTTCATCCTTGCCCCGGATGGCATATCAGGTAATCTTATCTTCCGTTCACTTGTATTTCTGGGTGGAGGCAATGGAATAGGGGCACCCGTCCTACTGGATAAACATGTGTTTATTGATACATCCCGGGCGGGAGGCCATTATACTCTGGCCATAATGCTTGCCGCATCTCTTGTTTCCAACAAAAAGGAGGTAGTATAAATTGTATACAGTTTCTGAAAAATGGCCTGTTACAAAAGGGGATTTCAGTGCAGGCAATCCCAAATCCTGTATTGCCGTGGTAACCCTTGCAAGTTCGATGCCTCTGTTTGAAAAAGCAGCAATCTGGGGTAGTTGCAAAACGGAAAACCTGGGGGCTGAGAAAGTCGTAATGAATGTCGTTTCCAACTGCAATATCAGGTACATACTTCTCTGTGGTAGTGAATCCCGGGGCCATCTTGCCGGCCAGACCCTGAAAGCCCTTTATGAAAACGGTATTGATGAAGATGGCAGGATTCTGGGCTCCGAGGGGGCGATTCCCTTTATTGAGAACCTGGAGATTGAAACCATTGAGCGTTTCCGCCAACAGGTGGAACTTATAGACCGTACCGGGCTTACTGACATTGAGGAAATATACTCGATTGTTGACAATTATCATGATTCGGAGAAACCCTTTGAAGCTTCTCCAATATCCTTTAAAAAAGCTGTCAGGAAATATCAGCCACCTGAATCCATCGGTGCTGATATACTTATCAGTGAAAAAGTGGTTATGGATGCATTTTCCGGTTTTATTTACGAGATCGCTTGAGGTTTTCAGATGTTCAGGTTCCAAAAAGAGCAAAAAATTGCCAATATTGCCGGTGTGAAAATCGGCGCAAATCCCGGTGAACTGCCCACAGCCCTTGCAGGCACAATATTCTACGAAGGACATGATATAGTGGAGGATGCTAATGAAGGGTTGTTTGATCGCAAAATTGCAGAGGACCTGCTCAATTCCCAGCGGGCATCATCTGATGAAACCGGTAATCCCTGTCTGGTGCACATATTCGGCAATACCGAACAAGCCCTACGCAACTATATTGATTTTGTCAGTGAAATTACGGATTCTCCTTTCCTTATCGATTCCCCCGACCCCTTGGTCCGGATGGCTGCGGCAGAATATGTGAGCGAGATTGGTTTGGGGGACAGGGCAGTTTACAATTCCATAAATATGACCATTGGTGAAAAGGAGCGCAAGGTGTTAAAAGATTCAGATATAGACAGCTCCATAGTTCTGGGTTTTAATGCCATGGATTCAGGTTTCAAAGGCAGGATGCAACTTCTGGAGTCCGGTACATTTTCAATGGACAAAGGCCTGATTGATATCGCTCTGGAATGCGGAATGTGCAATATACTGATTGACCCCGGGATAACTCCTATGGGTAATGGTTCCGGGGTCAGCCTGAGGGTTACGCTGGCAGCCAAGGCCAAATGGGGGTTGCCGGTAGGTTCGGGAATTCACAACGCTCCTTCTTCCTGGGAATGGCTCAGGGATAAAAAGAAACATGATCCCCTTGTGTTTAAGATGTGTGATATCGCATCTGCCGTAATGCAGCAGGCAGCGGCCGGAAATTTTGTGCTTTATGGCCCCATTGAGAATGTACCCTACATCTTCCCGGTGGCTGCGATGTCAGATATCATGATCTATGAATCTGCCGAGGAATTTGAAATAGAACCTGCTTCTTCCCATCCATTTAACAGGTTGGTCTGACTATATCGTTTTATAAATAAGTCAATGGTCTATACTAATGAAGTGATTCAGATGAGACAATTGAAAATTGACATTCCTGATAACCTCTTTGCGAAACTGGAACTGATGCCGGATAGTGACAATTTTATATGCAGTTTGCTCGAAGATGCCCTTGATACTGAAAAGACAATCGATGATTCAGGCTTGATGGCTCAAAAACTCATCTCAATTGAAAACAGATTGAAATCTATTGAGGACCACATTGCATGCACTTCCTCGCCAGGTCCAGTTCCCCCTTCTTATGTGGCTGATACTTCATCTGCGGATGAAATACCTGTAGTGACTGCAAATCCTGAATCCGGCGAAGTTGGTGAACAGGATGATGATCCGTTCTATACTGGAATGAAAAGGATAAGGAATAATGAAAAAGTGATCTCCGTGGACGAAGTGCCTTCTCCTCTTAAACAGAGTATACTCCAGTATCTTCCTGATGGTATGATAATTAAAAAGCAAGTTCTTATAAGCCTGCTTTCGGTCCGCTATCCGAAGGATGAAGTTGAAAATAGTATTGAAGATATGATAGGGGAAGGCACCATCTCCACCGTGGATAAAAAAGATGGCCCCTGCGTTCAACGTAGCTGATTATTCCCTGATAGCGCCCTTGTTGGCAGAACTTACGGATTTCCTGTAACGGGCAAGATATCCTTTTACTTCTTTTACAAGAGGTTCGAAGTTTTCTTTTCTCTTTTGCATCTCTTCTTCATCGATAAGAAGCTCCAGTTTCCTTGCAGGAATATCGATCTCTATCATGTCCCCTTCCTCTATTAGGCCAATTGGTCCGCCTTCCATGGCTTCCGGAGAAATATGGCCTATACAGGGCCCCCTGGTTCCACCGGAAAATCTGCCATCTGTGATAAGGGCAACTGAATCTGCCAGCCCCATGCCTGCAATTGCCGATGTCGGGGAAAGCATTTCCCTCATTCCCGGCCCTCCTTTGGGGCCTTCATAACGGATTACCACAACATCTCCGGGATTGATGTCATTATCAAGGATTGCATGCATGGCTCCTTCCTCGCTTTCAAAGACCCTTGCAGGGCCCTTGTGCTGCATCATTCCGGACTCAACAGCTGCCTGTTTGACCACTCCACCTTCCGGGGCGAGGTTTCCTTTCAGTATTGCCAGGCCTCCTTCCTTATGGAGGGGCTTATCAAGGGTCTGGATAATCTTCTTATTTATGGCAGGATTTATGATCACGTATTCGTCGATATTTTCTCCAACTGTCTTTCCGGTGATAGTTCTTTCTCCGGGATTGAGTTTTGGTTTCAATCTCTGCATTATTGCATGCACGCCACCGGCTCTTTCAAAATCGATCATGTGATATTTGCCACCAGGTCTCAATCCGATGAGATGCGGGATTGAACGGCCCAGGCGATCAAATGTATCCAGGGGCAGTTCCATATCGAACGCATGGGCAATAGCCGGCAGGTGCAGGGCTGTGTTGGTACTCCCGCCTACTGCCATGTCTACCATGATCGCATTCTCGAAAGATTTCTGGCTGACCACCTTGCGTGCTGACAAACCTTCATCCACCATTGCAACGATACGTTCTCCGGATTCCTTGGCGATGTGGATCTTTTTGGCATCTACCGCATGGGCCGTGGCACAGCCGGGCAGGCTCAGTCCAAGCGCTTCGGTCATACAAGCCATTGTATTGGCGGTAAACATCCCGGCACATGACCCGGCACCCGCACATGATACATTTTCAAGTACTTTCAGTTGCTCGGCGGTGGCTTTGCCGGTGCGGTGTTCCCCGATTCCTTCGAATACGGAGATCAGGTCCCGGGGCTCATCTCCCGAAAAACCGGGTAGCATAGGTCCGCCGGTAACCACGATAGTCGGAATATCAAGCCGGCCGGCAGCCATGAGATGGCCGGGTGTGATTTTATCACATGATGTGATCATTACCATGCCGTCCAGACGGTGGCCTTCGAGCATGAGTTCGATCGAATCCTCGATGACTTCCCTGCTTGGGAGGGAATATCTCATTCCTTCATGACCCATCGCAATACCGTCACATATGCCTATGGTATTGAATTCAAAGGGAACTCCCCCGGCATTGCGTATGCCTGCCTTGACGGCTTTGGATACTTTATCAAGATGAATATGGCCTGGAACAACTTCGGTCCAGGAATTCACCACCGCGATAAACGGTTTTTCCATTTCTGAATCGGTAACTCCTGTAGCTCTGAGGAGGGAACGGTTGGGTGCCCTCTCTGTCCCTTTTTTGATACTGTCACTTCTCATGTGGAAACCTCTGGGTAATTACTCCATATGTATGAAACATTAAATATAAGTAAGCTTTCTGTTTGTCATTATAGGAAGGTCCACGGTATCCATGAAAGTTGCAATCATAGACGGTTATGTTGACGAACCCGCATGTTTCGGAGTTCCTCCTTATATTTCTCCCTACATACGCTATATAGCAGGAGCCCTGGTTGAGCGTGGTATCGGTCGGGATAATATATCCTATTTCACAATAGACGGTATCAGGAACAGTAAAAAGGAAGACCTTGCCCTGCTTGGTCGGGCTGATCTTGTGGTTATCCTGTCGGGAATGACCGTCCCCGGCAAATACCTGCGCTCCTCTCCTATCACCCTGAAGGAAATCGAATACCTTTGCAGGACCGCTGCGGGTGTGAAGGTGATCGGTGGACCTATACGCCTGGGTTACAGCAGTGAAGGCGGCATGGCAGCCTCAACCCTTGAAATGGCTGATGAAAATGTATTTGTTGCACGGCAGGACATCGAGGCATTTGTGCATGATATAATTGCCCCCGGCCCTTGCATCGGGGACCCTGATAATGTTGAACACCGGATGCGTACGGTTGGGGAGATTGGCAGATGGGCCGACAAGGGTGCCTTTATAATCAGGCAGCATCCGGATTTTCCGAATATAATGTGTGAGATGGAAACCTATCGCGGATGTGGCAGGGATACTCACTGTTCTTTTTGTACTGAATTCTTTTATGGTCCGTCAACCTACCGTTCCGTGGAGGATGTCGTTGCCGAAGCCGCCAGTCTTTATAAGGAAGGCGCCCTGTATTTCCGCCTGGGTCGTCAACCTGATCTTTTCACCTATCATGCAGTGGATTCAGGGGATTCTCTCCCAAGGCCGAATCCGCAGGCGCTTGAATCTCTGTACTCGGGTATCCGGAAAGTGGCTCCGGGGCTGGAGGTACTGCATATGGACAATGCCAATCCGGCCACTATAGCCACCTATCCGGATGAATGTAGTAAAATAATGAAGACCATTTTGAAATATCACACACCCGGGGATGTAGCAGCCATGGGTATGGAAAGTGCTGATCCCGCTGTAATCAGGGCCAACAATCTCAAAGCAATGCCTGATGATGTATTTGAAGCTGTAGAATTGATGAATGAGATTGGAAGCATAAGAGGCTCCAATGGTCTTTCACATCTGCTTCCCGGACTTAATTTTGTACACGGTCTGGCAGGAGAAACAAAGAAAACCTTCGGATTGAATTATGATTTCTTGAAAAATATACTGGATGATGGTCTTTTGTTGCGCAGGATAAACATTCGCCAGGTTATGCCCTTTAGCGGTACTCCTGCAGCAGAACAGCAGTTGCCTTTGGCCAAAAACCGGAAAAATTTTTTGAAATACAAGGAAAAGGTCCGCAAGGATATTGACTTGCCCATGTTGAGGAAGGTAGTGCCCCGGGATACTATACTCAGGGACGTGCTTTGTGAGGTATGGGGTGAGGGCTCGGTGGGCACCTTTGGCAGGCAGATGGGCTCCTATCCGATACTTGTAGGTATCTCAGAAAAACTTCCCCTGGGTGAATTTGTTGATGTGAGGGTAACAGGTCACGGTTTCAGGTCCATTTCAGCAACAGTGATCCGTGAATGACAAGTTTTATCATGAATAGTAAATTAGTCAGAGCATGAGGGAACTACTATTTATTTCAGCCATTGCCGCAATTCTTCTCATAAGTGGCTGCTCGACCCCTGCTGAAGTTGCAGAGGAAGGGGACAATGTCACGGTGGATTATGTTGGTGAGCTTGAAAACGGTACGATATTCGATACTTCCGTGGAAGAAGTTGCCCTGGAGGCGGGTATACACAACCCTGACAGAACATATGAGCCCCTGGGTTTCACCCTGGGAGGAGAAGGGATGATCAAAGGTTTTGACAGTGCAGTGCAGGGAATGGCTGTCGGGGAAGAAAAGACAGTGCAACTTTCACCTGAACAGGCATATGGCCCCTACAAAGAAGAACTTGTCAGGGCAGTACCCCTTGGTGATTTGCCCAATACAACGACACCATACCAAATAGGTGACCGGCTTTCAACCGCCTATGGCCGGCAGGTAGTTATTGTTGATGTCAATGACACCGCTGCAATGATTGATTTCAATCATCCTATGGCCGGTAAAACACTGAAATTCAATATTACGCTGGTATCCATAGAAGAATAAAAAGTAACATTAAATGGTTGAATATCCTGAGTGGATATTCAATCACTCTTTTTCAAATTAACCATAATCAGGATTTAATATATTTTCCTGTATTATGGATGCACTTTTGATTGTCAGGTCCGGCCAGATCTTGACATTGGAATGGATTGTTGAATCGTTCCCTATATGTACTCTTGGGCCTATTACAGTCCCGTTTTCCAGGCTGCAGTTTTGGCCAACCACTGTAGTGTTGTCAATCACAGTACCTGAAGTGTTACAATTACTTCCTATGGTCACATCATTGAATATATAGGATGAAAGAATTCTGCATCCATCCTTGATGACACAGTTAGAACCAATCGTCGTATATGGGCCTATCAGGACATTGTTGCCTATTGTTGTGTTCTCACCGAGCACCACTGGGCCCACAACTGCGGAGTTGGAACCGATCACCACATTGTTGCCTATTTTGAGGGGGCCGTTTATACGGGAATCCTTGGTGTTGAAGTGACCTTCAATGGTAGTTCCAGGCATTGATTCAAGCATCCAGCGCTGTGCCTGGCGATAGGCTGCCGGATTGCCTACATCGGTCCAGTGTCCTCGCACAAGCAAACCATTGATTCTTCTGTCTTCTGCCATCAGTGATGGAAACAGATCTTTGGCAAAATCGTAGGGCTGGTTTTCCGGGATCCATTTGAAGATTTCCGGGTCACACATATATATACCCGTGCTTGCAAGATTGCTGAATGTTTCACCGGGTCCTGGTTTTTCAAGGAATCGATTTATACGGTTATTCACATCCATATCCGCGATGCCGAATTCCCTGGGATCATCTATGGATAGCAGACCGATTGTAATGATTGCGTCATTGCGCTCATGGAACCTGTACATATTACGGAGTTCAAGATCCATGACATGATCTCCTCCAACAACCAGGAACGGTTCATTACAGAGGTACTTCTCGGCATTTTTCACACCTCCTGCTGTGCCCAGTTTTGTTTCTTCATACACATATTCCACATGGACACCAAACATGCTGCCGTCACCCAGTTTTTCCAGTATCTTATCACCCATGTAGCCCAGGGTGATAATTATCTCAGTGAATCCCTCTTTTGCAAGTTGCTCCACAAGGTGTACCACTGATGCTTTGTTGATGATTGGAATATTTGGTTTTGGTCTGTCAAAAGTTAAAGGCCTAAGTCGGGTCCCCTTTCCTCCACACATAATACAGGCTTTCATATATAGGAATGATATTTTTTATGACTTAAAATTGTACCGATTTACATTTTCTTGATATCGTTTTCATTTTTCACTATGATTTCCTGTTCCCCCTTATACTCATCCACTTCTCCCTTTATCCTCAATTTATCCCCGACAGTTATCCGTGAATCTATATTCATTGCACCGTTATCTTCCGGTATAAATACAGTTAGCAAATCGGAATTATAATCTATCTGAAGAATCAGGTGATTTCCATTGAATGTGGCTTCCTTACTGTATAGGGTTCCTTCGATTGTCACAGTTTTCCCTACTTCTGTAGAATCTGTTAAGGGCTGTTCACCTGTTTTGTTAAAAGAGTTGGGAAAATAGGTGACATATGCTACAGCCAGGGATAATATCGCCATTGTCAGCAAAATCGCAATTACCTTTTCTTCTTTCTCCATGCTTAATTTTCCGTTCATCTTATTATGTTCGACCAATGTGTGTGACCTAGAAATATTTTTGTATCGATGACTAGTCGTGTCGTTTATGCGATAGAAGATAAAATTTCCTCTGATGGCAAATACTGGAAGGATTCACTGGCTCAATGAGGAACCTATTGGAAGGGGAACATACGTACTTTACTGGATGCAATCGGTTCATCCCCACATGTGTGGGGAACTCCCATGCAAACAATCTTCATCACCGGCGGACCCACCTGAAACGCTTCGTCTACTTCAGCTCCGCCGCCATCTATGGCGACACCTTACATACCCCCATCGATGAGAACCATCCCACACAACCCCTCTCCCCCTACGGCGTCAGCAAACTCGCAGGCGAACAGTACGCCCTCATGTACCACCGCGCCTTCGGCCTGCCCGTAGCAGTGCTGCGCCCCTTCAACATCTACAGCCCCCGCCAGGATCCCTCCAATCCCTACTCCGGTGTCATCACCAAATTCATCGAGCGTGCAAAAGCCGGCCAATCCCCGGTAATCTTCGGCGATGGCGAGCAGACCCGCGATTTCATCTCCGTGCACGACATCGTGGATCTGGTAGAACTGCTGGTCGAAAAGGACGCAGCCATCGGCAGGGTCTTCAACGCCGGCACCGGCACACAGACCGCTGTCAACCGGCTCGCCGAAATCGTGCTGGAGGTTTTTGGCAGTGACCTGGCCCTGGAATACCGGGAGGCCCGCACCGGTGACATCCGCCACAGTGTGGCCGACATCAGCGCGGCTAAAACACTGGGATTTGTCCCGCAAGTTTCCCTGGAGGAGGGGCTGGCGGAATTTGCGGGGGAGTGAAAATAACAATATTAATTTGTTTCAAGCCATTTGTCCCTGGCGATTTTGGCCTGCTTAAGAATTCTTTTTAGTAAAGCCACACCAATTTTCCCTTTGTGTGGATTTGGTATGGTTAAAACAAGATCGCCTTTTACCATAAACGGATGCTTTCCTCCGGAATAGGGACCCTCAAAACCCAATTCTCTGAGTCTTTTTACAAGGGTTTTCCAGTCTACAGGATTTAGCTTAGGCAACGGCAAATTCTCCGAGATCGTCTATTGTATGGTTGCCAAGAGGGGGAATGGGGAGATTTCTACGCAATCTTAAAATGAGCCACTCCTCGATGATTTCCTCCAGGTTCTTACGGCATTCTTCAAGAGAAGTGCCTGTTGCCCAGACCCCTTCGAGTTCAGGTATTTCTCCATAGTAAGGCTCCTTTTCATCTTCAATTATCTCATATTTGGCTCTTTCAAGGGCTGTCTGTATATATTCGATCAACATCGACTTATCATCTCAAGCAATTATCACTTTGGGGATTGTATATAGCATTGTTTATTTCAGATATTTAGTAATTATCCTCATTTAGAAGTAGACTGGCAATCCTCTATGGAAAGGGACTGCATCGATCATTTCTGAGATATAAAGTACAGAATCTCTCATGGGGTCACCTCTTTCAGGACATCATCTTGCATCCTGGGATGCAGGGCTCGTTTTGATACCACGTCCACAGGTAATCCGAGCATGTCCTCAAGATAGTCGCCAAGTCCCACAAGATCAAACAGGGTTGCTCCGGTATAAAAATTGACCAGCACATCAACATCACTTCCCGGTTTTTCTTCCCCTCTGGCATAGGACCCAAAGATTCCGACAACCTCGGCTTTGTACTCCTGCCTGATCTCAACCCTATGCTCTTTAATCAGGAGTTTTATCTCATCCAATCCCGGTGGGACTTTTTCTGATTTACTCATAATTTCAGTTCCTCGTGAGAGATAAGTGTACCAGCCTTCTTCTCAGACCTGTATCGATTCAAAGACAGATTGTCATCTTCTGTCATAATTGAATCGATATCAACCATATAATTTTTCATGAAATGAAGATCTTCCCTGATTGCTCTTAAACGTACAATTTCTCCGGGGTCGATCTTTTCAGACATAGTTGGAAATTAGTTTGTAGTTATAAATAAGTAATACGCCCCACCGTCAACCGGCTCGCCGAAATCGTACAGAACGTCTTTGACAGTAATCTGCCTGTAGAATATCAGGACGCCCGCACCGGCGACATCCGCCACAGCGTGGCCGATATCAGTGCTGCGAAAACACTGGGATTTGTCCCGAAGGTCTCCCTGGAGGAGGGGCTGGCGGAGTTTGCGGGGAAATGAAAGGGTTCATCTTGTCATATCTTTGTATAATCTATCAGGTCCTGCTTTAAGGGCGGGCAATTCGTTTTCGATTGTATCCCATATCAATTTATGCATATTATGCATCCAGTTCTTCCAGCAAACATCGGATCACAGGCTTTGCTTGTGGAATATCTTCTTTCGCACTGAGCCAGACAACCTCCAGATTAACTCCAAAATAAGCATGTATCAATTTGTCCCGAATTCCTGTCAGGTCTTTCCAGGGGATTGAGGGATACTTTTGTCTGACATCATCAGGGATATTCTTTGCTGCTTCACCAATAATCTCCAGGGCTCTGATAACGGCATATTGGGTCTTTCTGTCTTCGAGAAAATCTTCAAGGGAACAATCACTGACAAAATTCTCTGCCGCCTCCATGGCAGCATAGATGTCATTGACATAATCCCTGATGTCTCGAATCATATATCACACTGCCCTGACTTCGTTAAGTATGTGTTTTCCAATATTGGGTTTCAGTGAATCCTTCATGACCAGATCCACCTTGATTCCCAGGGTATCAGAGAGATAATTCTCCAGGTTAATGAATTGGAAAAGGGTGGGAGTCTTGCTGAATTCCACCAGGATATCGAGATCACTTTCCGTAGTTTGCTCTCCTCTTACATAGGAGCCAAACAGTCCAATATACTTGACGTTATATCGATCTTCCAGCTGAGGCAACATCTTTCGGAGTTTTTTTCGGTATATTTCAAGGTCTGGGTTGTATGACATAGCCTCTAAGAAAATTCCTCCTAGTTAATGTTGTTTGCAGGGTATAATTATTTTGTGTACAGCTGTAAAGCCAGGGCCTCTATTTTCCGCCTTCCTCGTCAATCCACCTGCACCTCATCACGGGAAAGTTAACTACATCTCCCGGACAAATGCTTAATTAACATTCAAGCCCCTTGCAGTAAAGGGAGGGGTAGTTGACAGCACCTTAGAATCACCAATTTGAAATCACCGATTGTGCCTGATCTAACTGTGTTTTAAGAGTCTCAAGACCCCTCAAAAGTCCCCACCATTCAAAAAAATCCTGTGAATCCCCGAGGTCGCCGTTTTCAAATTCTATACAAAATCGGGACGACGGCATATTATACCTGTCTTCAAAAACAGCAATTTCTTTTTCTGCCAGGCGTATTTTTGCCCGCAGCAGAAGAATCTCCTTTTCCAGTGATTCTTTCACAACAGGTAATGCATCATCTGAGATTGCGACTTCCATAATAGGAAATATACGTACTCAAATTAAAGGTTTTGTGGCAGATAAGTAATACTGAAAACCAGGATAGTTTTTAGATAGCAGTGATGTGGACTCCAGTCTACAGGATTAAAGTTTAGGCAACGGCAATTTCTCCGAAATCATCTATTGTATGGTTGCCAAGGGGTGGAATAGGCAGATTTCTACGCAATCGTAAAATGAGCCACTCCTCGATGATTTCCTCCAGGTTCTTACGGCATTCTTCAAGGGACGTACCTGTTGCCCAGATCCCTTCCAGTTCAGGTATTTCTCCATAGTAAGGCTCCTCTTCATCTTCAATTATCTCATATTTGGCTCTGTCAGGGGCTGTCTGTATATATTCTTATCATCTCAAGCAATTATCACTTTGGGGATTGTATATAGCATTGTTAATTTCGGATATTTAGTAATTATCCTCGCCTTACGGGATGACCCCTGCTCTAGAAGTTGAACAGATTAAAGGGTCAATGGATGAATATTTATATTTATAGGCACCTATAGCATTCTATAGACAAATATCACAACGTCTCTGCAATCGGTGCAAAGGAGAATCAAAATGGCAACTACTATCTGTGTGGATCCACAAACAAAAGAAAAACTCAAGGTTCTAAAAAAATACCCAAAAGAATCCTTTAATTCTGTAATCGAGAGATTAACCAGAATGGCAGTAGATGAGGATGAACTAAGCGATGAAGCTATTCAGGACATTGAAGAAGCTTTGGAAGACATCAAAATGGGTAGGACCTATAGTGAAGATGAGGTCAAAAAAGAGCTTGGTTTGTTATGAGTTACGATGTAATCTATACAAACAAATCACTGAAACAGTTGAAAAAACTATCTGAAACTGTAAGTGAGAGCATAATCAGTTCAATAGACGAATTGAAAAACGACCCCTATTGTAACATAAAAAAATTGAAAGGCACAGGAAAACAACCTCTGTATTCTCACCGGGTTGGGGAATATAGAGTCATCCTGACAATCGAAAACAACAGAATGCTAATATTTATTGTAGCAGTTGGGGATCGTAAAACAATCTATCGGAAATATCAATCCTGAGATGATTTCCTCCAGGTTCTGACAACACTCTTCAAAACAAATACCCGTTGCTTGGGACCCCTTTCCAGTTCAGCTATCTCCCCATAGCAGAGCTGCTCTTCGTTTATCTCCACAAAATTGAATTCAAAAAAAGCATTATATATTTATCAACTAAACCACATAAAAAACATCTGGAGAAACAAATCATGAAACAGACTGTAGAAAACCTGTCAAAAGCATTTGTCGGCGAAAGCCAGGCCCGGAACCGGTATACAATATATTCAAAGATTGCTAAAAAGGAAGGTTTCGAGCAAATAGCAGATCTTTTCCTCCTCACCGCCGAGAACGAAAGAGAGCATGCAAAATGGAGTTTCCGGCTGATCAATGAACTGAAAGAAGAAAGCGGGGAATCCTTCGATGACATTGCAATTCAGGCTGATGTCCCGACCGACTACGGCACCACCGCTGAGAATCTAAAAGCCGCGATCAACGGTGAGGATTATGAGACCACCACCATGTATCCTGAATTTGCACAGGCTGCTGAAGACGAGAACCTTCCTGAAATCGCAGCAAGATTCAGAGCAATCGGTAAAGCCGAAATGCATCACAAAGAACGCTTTGAAAAACTTCTCCGGGAAGTGGAAAACGGGACCGTTTTCAAAAAAGACAGGGAAGTTGAATGGGTCTGCCGCAAATGTGGTTATGTGCACAGAGGGCCCGAACCTCCCGAAGAATGTCCTTCATGCGACCATCCCTACAACTATTTCGAGAGAAAGTGCGAAGAGTACTGATAGTTTTAATGAGGTTGCAAAACAATTGCAATCCCCTTTCCTTCAATTTTTTCTGATAAAAACGCTGAATCAGTCTAATTTTTTGAAAAAGAGCAATCACACTGGAATGTATCTCATCCCTTAATCATATCTGCCAGACCAATCAGAATTACTTCTTCCTCTGCAATATCCTGCATTCGTGGAGAAAAACCGGCCTGATTTCTTTAATTGGGAAAACGAGACTATCACTGATAGGTTTATATAGGTATCACCATATAGTGATAGGTAAGATGAGTGCAGAAACTACTGATTGGAACAACGTGCAAAATCATATCCGCAAATATCTGGATATTTCACCACAATCCCTCCATACCGACATCACTACTTTAAGTGAAAATATTGCAATGAACCTTCCTATCTATCCTGATCTAATAGTAGAAGAAAATGATGCTATCTATTTTATTGGAATAAAATCGAAAGCCACTGTAGACATTATTGCAAAATTGAATCTTCTTCGGGATTTCTGTCTCAAAAACACATTCCCAAAAAAAATACAATTGGTTATTGCCGCCAAATCCTTTCCTGTACGAGAAAAACTGCTCATGGACCAACTGGACATCACCATGGTAAAACTTCCGTGGTCGATTAAACTCACCACTGAAAAACAGTCCAAACCCAGCAACCATCGAATAACTTCGGCCAAATCATGGAAAATAGTGTCCCGCCTTTTGAAAGAAAAGAAAACCTCTATCCGGCAGCTGGCAATTCTTGAAGATATATCGTACGGCTGGGCGCACAAAACAATCCAGGCACTTATTCAGCAGAATATTGTGAAAAAGGAAAACAACCGTGTAAGTATTTCTAATGCTGATAAACTGCTAAATGGTATTGCATGGGAACGTCCTCTAAATAAACTTAAAAGTTGCGAGATCCAGATCCCTTTCAGTGAATCGATGGATGCAGCAAGGGAAATTACCCGGGCTTTTTCTATGCAACACAATATACCAGTCGGATTTACTTCATACACAGCAGCGGCTTTGTATACCGGTTATGGAGTGCGCAATGATGCAGTTTACTTATATTTGGATGATGAGTATATAGATTATTTCAAAGAATTATTCGAATCTTCTTCGAGAAATAGTATAAAGGCAATAATCTATAGGCCTGACAGAGAAGTTTTCCAGAACACTCTGGAAAAAGAGG
>Ga0247721_100014_pt1 | contig 108285 bp, 104 predicted proteins | sample MSEWel2017_08_16_FD_189089 | JGI IMG/M metagenome (GOLD analysis project Ga0247721, IMG submission 189089) | Subsurface sediment microbial communities from gas well in West Virginia, United States - MSEEL Well Study Marcellus 3H_2017_08_16 | ecosystem: Environmental > Terrestrial > Deep...
ATTGTCTTTATCTATATTTTCATTCATGTTTTGTCCCCTTAATCACAATTTTAGGCAAGTAATGGATGAAAAATTTAGTTGTAAAAAGCAATTCATATCTGGTGGTGCAATTTACATTGAACACAAAAAACGCGATTTCAGGTATATCCTGGAATATCAGAGATGCTTGTCAGCCACCCAGACCAATGTTAATTGACATTCAAGCCTTTGCCGTCAGGGAGGGGTGGTTGACATTTCCGTCAATGAGATAAACTTATCCTTTCTTCCAGACGCTTGTACATTCTGTCCATGAATTCCTCCCTATCCATCATCCTTGTGAGAATATCACTATAGGTCTCCCCTTTATGGCCATAGTTTTTCAGCCTGTCTCTTATCGCTTTTGTTGTGGGGATAGTCGTCGTCTGGCTAACGTGTGTACTCATGTGTCCTATCTCCTATGATTATTAGACGTGTCAACTAATTCTCCTGGATGAATGCTTAATTGACATTTAACCCACTTCCGTTAGGGTGTAGTTGACTGCAGCCAAATTAAGCATTATAGGTATATTTGTTCACACGTTATTTATATTACGTGAATAAAAATGGACATGATATATGTCCCTGTGCAATTATGGAGGCGCTTACCCGCTGTAGGCAATCCTGTCCAGTTTCCTGGAAACCTCCGGCTTGTAGTAAGCCTCCCCGCAGGTATCACACACATAGGCAGGTACTCTCAAAGAAACACGTTTCCCATCTGCTTTCTGGATTTCCACCTCGGTGTTTTTCTAAACCAATTTGCCCTGGCAGAAATTACAACTGTCCGGTAACATATTGATTCATATCTTCTGGATAGCCCAAATATTCTTTGTCTGGAATGAAATTTCTGGCTAATATGCAAAGGATTGATTTTATATATTATTGTTTGCACAATAATTGTTGTGGCAATAAAAAGTGAATTCATCATCAGGCAGCCAGAACCAGCTGGTAGATATAGATGCCTGCAATCCCTGATTGATAAATCCGGGCTTGTCTTCCATATACGATAAATCCTACTATTTTATCGAATACAGTCGACAAAATATACAGACATAATCTGTATCATTTCACCCTACTGTACCATCGCACAGCACCCACCATACAGATCACAATCCCGAATACCTCCGATATAAAAACCATCGATATGGCCGGGTCATAGCAGTTGGAGAAAACGTGCATCAGGTAATCCAGAAATCCGCCTGCAATCTCATCGGCCGGGAAACTCCAACCCAGAAACGGCCAGAACAAAACTTCGGGAGTCTGCCACATCGAATCTTCCAGTAAATGCAAAACTGCTGCACCGGGCAATACCAATAAGAAATCTGCCCGCCACTTCTGCCATATCAAAACAATAATGAGGCCAACCAGTATCCAGAAACTCAGGGTATGGGCAAATATCCTGCCGCTTGCCAGGGAATCCGCCAGCAAAAACCGGCCCAGCGGCTTGTCGATCAGATCCGGCAGCAGCGCTCCGATCGCCACAAATCCATAATTGACTTTACCCTGCAACCCGGGCAGCCATTGCTCTGCCAGATAGAATGCAAGTAAGGTCAGTCCGATATGGCCAAACACAAACATCAATGGTGAAATAATCAATAGATGTGTTTAAGTTTATGCTTATTTTATAAATTTAGAGCAGGAAGTATCCTGCTCCATTTCAGCGATCGCCCTTTTGCCTGGTCAGAAGTGCTGCACCTGCAATGATTGCTGCTGTCGGATTGATACTGAGGCAGCAGGACTGATTTGAAGTAAGCGGAAACCTGCTTTATTATTATTTTTTTAGGACTTTTCTTCTTCTCTCAGTGTATTGAAAATTCGTTTCCCGGCTACAATATGAATTCTATACCTGCTGACCGAATAATATTTAAGTATTGTAACAATTGATTCTGCAATCAATTTGAGGGTACATATTGGCGGATATAAAAAAAATCCCTGTTGACATACAAATTGTCGTAGGCCTGGTACTCCTGACGGCAGTATTTATTCTTATTCCACAGCTCAGTGATTCAGCCATACGTACTGTGCTGGGTCTGCCCATGGTATTGTTCCTTCCGGGTTATGCCCTGATTGCCGCCCTATTTCCCAAAAACGATGACCTGGATGGTATTGAGCGTGTGGCCTTGAGTTTTGGTCTTAGCATTGCCGTTGTGCCTCTGATTGGCCTGGGATTGAACTACACACCCTGGGGTATCCGTCTGTTGCCTATCCTGATCTCATTATCCATCTTCACAATCGGTATGTGTATCATAGCCGTGGTGCGCCGCTCCAATCTGGTCGAGGAAGAAGCATTTTACGTCCCCCTAAGGCAATCCTACGAGTCCCTGCAGGATGAATTTCATTCAGAGTCCCAATCTCGGCTGGATAAGGCACTAACACTAATTCTGGTGATTTCGATTCTGGCCTCGGTCGTGACCCTGATCTATGTGGTAGTAACTCCGAAACAGGGCGAACAATTCACCGAATTCTATATCCTGGGCCCGGGAGGAATGGCGGATGATTACCCGGTCAATTATACTCTCGGAGACAGTGGAAAGGTAATTATCGGGGTGGTAAATCATGAATATGAGGATGTCAATTATACTATTGACATACAATTGGAGAATCAATCCCTGCAAACCATACAAGAGGTAAACCTTGAGCATAATCAGACCTGGGAGCAACCTGTCACGATAACTCCGCCGTTTAACGGCACGGACATGAAACTGCAGTTTTTGCTTTACAAGAATGGTAATTACACAGAATCCTACAGGGACCTGCATCTCTGGATCAATGTATCGGAGGATGCAAATGAGTGAATTTCATCCTTTCAAAAACATGGATCTGCCGGATCTTTCAGATGTACAGTTTAACCGGGATTCAGCTGTAATCATGGTGCCGGTACTGCTCATTATGCTGGCAGAACTGCTACTTTTTGCCGAAATGGATTATCTTTCCATCTGTATCCATGTGGCTTTACTTCTCGGCCTGCCCCTGGCATCAATCCATTTTAGCAAAAAGGAAGTCACAATGGCCTTTCAGGCCCTGATGTTGCTGCCTCTGTTGCGCCTGGTAAATATCTCGATGCCTATCTTTTTCGATACGACCCTGTACGTATTCATATTCATTTATGCCCCACTTATAATTCCTGTTTATCTGGTTGCAAAAGATCAGGATATTACGCTTTCTTTAAGGGGGTTTAGGGATGTAAACAGGATGTGGCTGGTTTATATATTTCTGGCAATTCTTGTGGCGATTCTGATTGCCCAGGGAGAATATGCAATCCTGGCGAGTAGTTACCTGATTTCGGATCTGTCATTTATCAGTTTGCTCAAGATTTCTCTGGTAATGGTGATTTTTGTGGGTTTTGTTGAGGAGTTGATTTTCAGGTTCATACTCCAGACCAGGCTTGCAGATACTTTTGGAACATGGCCGGGTCTGATTATAACCAGCTTGTTGTTTGGTGTTATGCATTCGGGCTATGGTGCCCCTTTAGAAGTACTTATGACGGCATTTGCAGGAGTGATCCTGGGTTACATGTTCCTCAGGACTAAAAGTATCTCTTTTGTTTCTTTAACCCACGGATTTGTAAATGTATTCCTTTTTGGAGTAATCCCTCATCTGGGTCCCGGGTTGGGCCTGTTCTGATAACTAACAATCAACAGTCTATGAGATAGACTGCATTTCAAACCCAGTTCAAAACAATTCAAAATAAGTAAAAATTATGTGGGAAAAAGAGATGTAAAGGAAAATTACACTATTTCTGCTACCTTGAACACAACGATGGCCACAAAAGCCACCAAAAGTGGCATTATTCCCATGTTAAGAGATGTATTGAGTGTTTTATTCCATTTACTGGAAGCGGAAAGTATCTCTTTGGCTGATAATAGTAGAATAAGGCCGATTACAGCCAGTACGCCGTATTCCGGTAGTCCGATGCCCGTTGTCATTGAGATAGCACCTGCCGCGGATGAAATTGCACTGGTTGTTGAAATTACACTGGTAAGCATGATTATCCACTTCCTACCTATGTATATAGAAATATAATTATTTAAGTCTTTGCTTCACTCCAAATGAGGTTGTGATTTTTCTAAAGGATATAATTAAATTCATAGTGTGTAATATTGGGGTGCTATGAATAATTATGAAATAAAAAATTAAATGTAAAAAAAGAGAAAATAGTTTCACACTATTTCTGCGACTTTGAATACCACTATGGCCACAAAAGCCACCAATAGTGGCATTATTCCCATATTCAGGGACGTGTTGAGTGTCTTGTTCCATTTACTGGACGCAGACAGTATCTCTTTTGCCGATAACAATAAAATAAGTCCTATTACTGCCAGTACTCCATACTCCGGCAGCCCAATGCCTGTAGTCATTGAAATGGCACCTGCCGCGGAAGAAATTGCGCTGGTTGTTGATATTACACTTGTAAGCATGATTATCCTCTGAAGTTCCTGTAATTAAATTATAATGTTACTATTAAAAGGTTTTGGATTTATCCGGAAAGAATATGCAGGTAAAAAACCTGCATATCAATTCCTTTACAGTTTCCTCCTTCTCAAAAGGCCTGCTACTGCCAGCAATCCCGCAATGGCAAAGATTGCTTCAAATCCAGGTATTCCTTTATCTTCTTCCTGTGCAGTTACTGTGATCAGGTCCGTCTTCTCCACAACATCGGCTCCACCTTCGCCCTCAACTGTCAGTACAACAGTGTAGGTGCCAGGTTCTTCATAGGTGTGGGTTGGGTTCTGTTCTGTTGATGTGCTGCCGTCACCGAAGTCCCATTGCCAGGAGTCGACATTATCTGCCTCTGCTGTAAAGGTGACTTCCAATGGACTCTGTCCTTCCACAGGAGTTGCCGTGAAGTCCGCCTCCGTCTCTGCTGGGCCTGTAACAGGTGCAGATTCCGTGTCAGCCACAATTGCGAAACTGGAAAAGCCAGGTGTGTCTGCAGTATAGTACACCTTATCTTCATCTTCTCCTGTCATTGTGGTTGAAAGAGGTGTCCATTCCGTGGTGTATCTCAACAACCTGATGTTTGAAGAGTCCACATCATTTTCATCCAGCCAGGTTTTGTCCACACTGAAGGAGATCGTAGCATCCTCGATCACATCTTCGTTAAGTCTTGAACCTATCCAGATGTTAATATTGCTGTAGAGCAGACCTGAAGGCTTTGTATCAACCAGAGTGGATGTATCTTTCAGTACTTCGACTACTACACTGGTATAACCTGCATTGATCAGCGGGTTAAAGGTGATATTTTCCACCGGTCCGCTGCCTTGAGCGAAGCTGTAATCTGCCTTTACATTCCTGCCAATGTACTTGCTGTCCACGTCTTTGGATTCAACATTTTCATAGGGTTCTGCACTTATAGCAGCTCCACTGCCACCACCACCACCAGTACTGGGACTGGGACTGGGCTCACCTTCTGTTGTAGTGTCCACTATGGGTGTTCCCATTGAATAATTGGAAAAGTGTTTAACTTTGGCCCAGACGTAGTTCTTATCAGTATTCACACCTGTATCCTGGCAGAATGCAGGATTGCCGGCTTCTAAAACCATCCATTCATTTCCATCATACCAATAGACCTGGAGTTCATTTTCATCGATATTCCCAAGTTCGTTTTCGTCATAACTCATGTTGATGAAAACATAATCCATGGAATCATTGACGTTGTCACTTTCATCGAACTTGAGGAAAGATCCTGAAGACTGGAAACCAGGTTTTCCTACTCCTTTTGAAGGCGTTTTGGTCCTTTGAACCTTAATCGAACCTCCTACCATACTCTTGTTGTTTCTGATTGTCAGTTTGACCCCGGAATTCCTGGCATCTACTGATGTATCATTGCCTTCAACACCTGAGATACTGCTGTCCAGATTGTCGGTACCTTCTATAAGGTCATCAAAGGTAATTGGCTCGTCAACCTCATATTCAGTATCGTCGACAGTTATGGTGCCGTTTATGATCAGGTTTGCCTTTACATATCCACCAACGATTTCCAGATTTTTAAGTTCGGAATCAATGACTGTGCTTTTGTTCACCACAGAATCCTTGATCTCGGAGTTGGTTATTGTAGAGTCTGTCACAAGCGAGTTCTTGATCTCGGAGCTGGTGACATCAGAACCTTTTACAGTTGATTGATCGTCGATTTCACTGTTGTTTAGTTTATTCCCTTCAACTTTTACAACCCGTGTGATCAGTTTTGTCCTGTCGCTTATTGTTGAGTTTGTGGATTCAACAGTCACATAGATTTTATGTGCACCCGGGGATGATGGCCAGTGATCAAGGGTTACGATCTGTTTGCTGCCAGCAGTTCCACTTGCATTCAGTTCAAGGGATTCGACTCCAAGACTGGTATTGGTGCCTGGAGTTGTCAGATTGAAAGTCTCGTTGGTATTACCGAGGTTGCTGACCGTAAGGAAATAGGTAGCATTCTTTCCGGATTTAATGGCCTGTTTGTCCTCATCGGTTTCGATGGATACACCATAGACATTTTCTTCCAGATACAGAGCGCTTGCAGCAGCCGTTTCATTCTTGTAAGATTCACCATCTACGCTTGCCAGAAGTGTGGCTTCTATAAGTCTGTCTGTGTCACCTGTATTGTTGAAGGTGAAATCCACTTTTTCGGATTCTCCCACCGCCAGGCCCGGAATTGTCGCCCTGTTCAGCACTGCGGTTGTGTTGGATGAATTCTCAGACACTTCCAGGTTGTAGGTGTGTTTCTGTGCACCGGTATTGGTAATCTTCACCACATACTCTGCAGGTTCACCGTATGTCACTGTCTGGGTGGCAGGGGTTACTTTCATTGAAACGGCGTCTACGACCTCTATAAAGGCTGTCTTTTGAGCATCGGCATTTTCATCTGTATCTGATACAACACTTACAGGTATGGTGTATGTGCCGGTCTCATTGATACCTTCCACTGTCATCTGGGTATAGCCGGCTTCTCCTGCAGCTAGAGTTATGGTGTCTGAACCGAGTGTGGCATATCCGGAAGTTGTTGATAGGCTGAAAGTATCTTCCACATTACCTGTATTCCTGATCTTGAGAGTATAGGATATTGTATCCTTTATCTCCATGGTATCGGAAACAGGGTCAATTGAAAGTGCTACACCGTATCTATCTTCTTCTTCAACAACAAGGTCAAGTTCGAGAGATGTGTTTTTCCCGGAGTCCGAGTCCGATTCTGCAGTAATTGTTGCAGTTATATCAGTGGCAGCGGTTGAATTGGAAAGTGCCACATCAAAGTTGGCTGTATCTCCTGCTGCCAGATTGTTGATTGCATCAGGCATTATCAGACTATCAGCATTGGTGGTATTGCTGAGTGTGAAGTTGTCCTCTACATTACCCGTGTTCTTGAGGGTTAAAGTGTAGTTGACCATCTCATCGGGTTTTGCTGTTGCACTGTAGGAATCAGCAGAGAGTGTCAATCCGTAACTTTTGACCTTTGTGGTTGTTATGACACTGTCATATTCGGCAGACTTCTGAGATTGTGCTACCACTTTGACATTATAGGTACCACCCTCACTGGAATTTACTTTGAGGTATCTTGTTTCTTTTTCACCGGCTTTCAATTCAACAGGTGAAGTATCAGTGAGAGAAGCGTCGGCCTGTGGACTTACCACACTGAGGTCATAGGTATCAATCGTGTTACCATTGTTTGTTATCGTAATGGCATAGGTAGCATTCGTCCCTACATCCACCGATTGATCAGGAGTGTTGGAAGTAACCGAGACTCTATATACATCACTCTCTTTGACGGTTGTTACCAGGTTCAGGGTTTCTGTAATAATTTCCTCGGATGCATCAGTAACGTTGATTGTAGAGGTGTATGTCCCCTTTGTACTATTGTTAACATTGAAATTGATACTTTCTGAACTGCCCTGTGCAAGAACTACGGATGACTTGGAGAACGCACCTTGATATCCATCATTCGTAAGTTCATAGGTATGTTCTTTATTACCGGTATTTGTAATGGTAATTACATAACTGGCATTCTGACTGGTGTTGATATATTTACTCGTGGAATCAACACTGACATCCAGAGCATCGATTACTGTGGTCTTGGTGTTTATACTCTCAGTGTATTCAGAACCTTCTGCCATGACATTAATTGAATGTTCACCAATATCGGTACTGCTGACATTCATTTTAATGTGAGCACTTTCTCCCGCAGCCAGAGTAACTGAAGTTTCATTTAACTCTGCCTTGCTGCTGGATGTGCTGAGATTTATTGTATCCTCTATATTTCCGGTATTTGTCAGATTAACCAGATAACTTGCATTTTCATTCTGCTCTACTGTTTGGGATGTGGTATTAACCGTCATTTCAAAGTCGTAGTTCAGATTAACTTCTGATTGATCAAATGCAAGCAGATCGCTTCCTGATCTGGCAGTTGTAAATAGAATATAGTTGCCTGCAGACAAACCGGTGGTAGGTATATTCAGGGTTGTGACATTGGATACAGAAGTATTTTCTACCGCTGCGATATTTTCAATACCACTCATGTTCTTCAGGTCAGAACTGGTGGGGTTTGAGATGTCCAGGCCCACAAGGGATAATCCATCCACAAGAGGATTGCCGTTTATAGATGCATTGAGCCCATCTGAAGTTCCGTTGAATTGCATGAATACGTCTGCTTTGTATTCACTTTCCTTCACAAGGATTGCATCGTAGGTGTATTGGGATTCAGGTGCATTCAGTAGATTGAAATCAACGGCCACGTTATCTTCATTGGCAGATACTGAAGTGGTTGAATCGTACTCCAAGACTGTGAAGGCAGTGGTGGAGAGGATCGTATTTTCATCAGCCAACTTGATAATTAATACATAATCTCCAGCAGAAAGAGAATCATAGTTTCCGCCGTCAATATTGCCAGAACTGTCAAGTGTATAAGGAACGGCTCCAGATTCCATTCTGTTAATTAAATCTGTAAAGCTGTTTGTATCTCCATTTTTGATATCGCTAAATATACCGGACAATTCTGAAATGTTTGTCTTCACAAGAGAGATTTCCACATCCTCGGTGCCAAAAGCAGTTAAACCATCAAAAGAGAATGATACATCATTTTTCCCTGTAGTGTTGACATACATTGGATGTGTTTCATATGGATAACTAATGGTGTGGTTGGTATAATTATCCAATTTCAATTCTACGGCTACATTATAACCTTCGACTGAAAAGTCAGATTTGTTGACACCATTGTAGGTAAATGAAACTGGATTAGGCAATCTAAAATCTTCCCCGCCATTTAATTCTATCCAGTTTCCATTAGTAGTGGATGATGTATGATTTGCAAAAGTCAAATCCAAATTATAATTGCCACTTACTGTCACATTCATTATATATTCATCATTCGATTCCGCGCCTGCAATACCTGAACCCAGCATTGCAGTTGAAGCCAATAATAAAAACATTATCATTAGCCCGTTCTTTAATATCCTCATAAGCAGTTGCTCCTTTTGTGTATGATTAGGTCTTAGGTTATGATTTGCAATACTATCATTTCAATAGTTTTCAATTACTTGATTGTATATTAACAAATTTTAAAGTGATAAACCTTATCCTTGCGTTATTATATAATTAGTATTGCAATTTTAAAAAGTGGCTGAAAAATCTGCCAGGTGCTGAAATGGCTTGGTTTTTCAATTTCAGGACTTTCTCATTTTCAGTATTATTATACCAACGAATCCTGTAATTATCAGAGCAAAAATCCATGCATTTGTGTAAAAAGATTGATTGTCTGTTTCACCAGTTGGGTTATTATCCGTAAAATTGGAACTATTTACAGTTGAATTCTGGCTTTCGTTGGTGGAGTTTGTATTATTAGTGGTATTATCGATAGTTTCCTGATCGATTTGCCCGATGATTGCAAAGGGAGAAAAATGAGGTGTAGATGCCCTGTAATTTGTGTACTCTTCATTCTTTGAAACTTGCTCTGTAGGTAATTTTGTCCATTCATCTGCCTCTTCTTCATAATGCATCAGGACGATTGTGTCAGGGTCAATATCATTGTCAGTTATCCAGTCATTGTCTACCCTGAAATGAATGGTAGCAGAATTAATATTCTCCGGGACTGCAAATCCGGTATTGCCTACCCAGATATTGAGATGTTTGTAGATCTTTCCCGAGGGCTCCTTCTTGACCATTACGGAAGTATCATCCAGGACTTCAACTTTGACGGGTATGTCCATTGCAGTTATTCGGGATGTGATATTTATTGACCTGACCGGGATGGACGATTGGGAGAACTTGTATTCCACAGGCATTTCACTGAATACTCTTTTTGTATCTGATACGACTATATCCACATTTCCGTTTGCTGCATCAGGAGTGGTATCTCCTCCACCTCCTGTATTAGTGCTGCTTCCGCTACTTCCACTGGAACTGCCGGAACCAGTTGAACTTAAAGTTATAGTTTTGGTTTCCCCACCTACGGTAACTCTGAAATCCCCCGCAGGAATGCTGCTTGTGGAATAATTCATCTCCCCATCATCTGTATTAATGGTCTGTGAAGCGGTAATGGTTAGATACACGTCAGACTGGTCACTTAAAGCATTGCCTTCAATTTTTATATTGTACTTTCCTGAAGGTACATTAGATTGGGATACGGTTGCTACACCATTGGATGCATCAGCATTTATATGAGGTGTGAATAACCACATATCAACTCCGACAGAAAGGTCCTTTACACCTTCTGCTTTTACTGTGAAACGATTGTTACCATCAGGAATTTCCACATCGTTAACGTTATATTCATATTTTCCATCTTTATTTACAGGTACAGTTTTGCTAAATTGGACTAAAACATCTGTTGACTCGCCAACGGGAATCCCACTAATTGTAATTTTATCTCCCACGACAGGATTTGCAGGGGACACTTCAAAAGCAGTGGCTGTAGAAATTCCCAATAGCAGGGCGATAAACAGTAATAATATATATTTATTCAATCGTTTCAATGGTGACACCTTTTATTGATATTATTGATATACTATACTCTCTTTTTCTACTAACAGTTTATATTTGTGATGTACAAAAAACTATCGAATATTTGTCATTCACAGACCAAAACCTAATATCAATTGGACACATCAGACTTAACAGAAAATGATACCAGAGGATACTGAAATGGATGTAAAAAAGGCCGTGATACCGGTGGCGGGGCTGGGGACCCGTTTCCTGCCGGTTACAAAATCAATGCCCAAGGAAATGTTGCCGATAATTGACACTCCCGTGATCCATTATGTGGTGCAGGAAGCCATTGAATCCGGAATCGATGACATCATATTTGTAACCGGGCGTAACAAGCGGGCAATCGAGGATTATTTTGACGGCTGTCCTGAACTGGAGATGCATCTGCAGGCCCGGGGCAAGTATGATATGCTGGAAATGGTTCAGGAGATCTCTTCCATGGTGGATATCCACTACATCCGCCAGAAGGAGCCCAATGGACTGGGGGATGCCATAATGACCGCTCGCAAGCATGTCAGCGGGGATCCTTTCGCAGTGCTGCTGGGGGATGATATCATTGTCAATGAAAAACCCTGCACACGTCAGTTGATCGATGTCTTCCGCAAATACGGCCGCTCCACGATCGCGGTGGAGGAAGTGCCGCAGGACAAGGTCAGCAGTTACGGGATAATAAGCTGCAGTCCTGTGGATGACCACCTGTATGCCCTGGATGATATCGTGGAAAAACCTTCTGTGGAGGAGGCTCCCTCCAATATCGGTGCCATCGGGCGTTACGTCTTCACTCCGGAGATCTTCAATTGCATAGAGCAGACCTCCAAAGGTGTGGATGGCGAGCTCCAGCTGACCGACGGGATCCGGTTGCTCAATGATTCACAGAAGGTTTATGCGCACCAGTTCACCGGACAGCGTTATGATTCCGGCAATAAGGTGGAGTATGTGAAGGCTGTCTTGGATTTTGCCCTGAAGGATGAAGGGATGAGGGACGAGATTCTGGGACATTTGGAGAAGCTGGGCTGAAGCGGTTATTGATTTTATGGAATGTATTCCCTGCAGCACATCAGGACCTTTGTGCTAAAAACCTCATTTTCTCATTCCCTTTTTTTGAAATCAAAAGATAGGCTTCGGCAAGAAGTAGCAATCCAATGCAGACAATTGTGGATAATCAGGGGATACTGCCCTCCAAAACCATCAGTTGAGATGTGTTTGGACAATATGCTCGCATATGCCCACACAATAACAAGGCCATAGGCAACATCCCTGTTTTTCAGTAAAGCTATCGGGAGGTGTTGTTAAGTTCAGGTGCTCAAAATTAGCTAAGTACTGTAATTAACTTTTAGATTTTTGCTAACCCAAATGAAGTCACAAAAAAATATAATATTAATTATGGCGTAAACTGCTTCTGTGGAGAATTACACTTCACCAAATGTATTTATATAGCATGCAACCAGAAACGCATGTACTAAATTGGGGTATAACATGTCAGAACATGAAGAACTTGAACATGAAGAATTACTGGACAGTATGAGCAACAAACTGGGTTTCACTCCTCAAATCCTGAAAACATTGGGTGAGATCGATCCGCATTTCCTGAAAAAATACAATCATTGCAATCAGAAACTCCTATCCGATGGTGCGCTGCCTGCAAAGATGAAAATTCTTATGGCACTTGCAGTGGTGGCATCCAAGCAATGTGAACGATGCACGGTTGTACAGATGCAGAGTGCCTTGAAAAACGGGGCCACTGCTGAAGAGATTATGGAGACCATGGAAGTCATATCCATAACCTCGGGTGCACCCGCTGTAGCTGCCTGCAGGGATGCTTTGAAACTTCTCAAGGAATAATCCCGAATTATTCCGGTTTTTCAATTTTTACGGGGGTACATTTGAATGAAAGTTTTGGTTTTTGGGGCTGATGGTTTTGAAGATCTCGAGTTGTTTTATCCTTTGCACAGGTTGAAAGAGGAATGTATCGATGCGAGGGTGGTATCTGTTTCCCGTGGGACTATTGAGGGTAAACATGGCTATCATGTTGAAGCGGACCTGTCTTTTGATGAGGTCGATCCCAATGAATACGATGCACTGGTAATTTCCGGTGGCAAGGGGCCTGAGATAATGCGGCTGAATGAATATGCGCTGGATATAGTGAAGCATTTCATGAATGAAGAAAAACCTGTGGCTGCTATCTGTCACGGCCCTCAGCTTCTGATCTCCGCCCGGGTGCTGGATGGTCGCAAGGCCACCTGTTGGCCCGGTATCAGGGATGACCTGATCGTAGCAGGTGCAGATTACAGGGATAGTGAAGTAATAGTTGATGGCAACCTTATAACTTCACGTCATCCGGGTGACCTTTTCGCCTTTGGACGTGAGTTGCTTGGTTTGATTAAAGGATGAAATAAGGTTTCCGGGATTTCCCGGATCCTGTTTTTTGCTATAATTCGTCTAATTTTCAGTTTGATTTATTGAATTCGAAATGTTGTAGGTTTGTAAATCTGTCTGAAAATAATTAACTATATATTAAAATAATATCTTTTTTTAAATTCTGTCGGTCATATTTATATATACCTTTCTTCATCACCCCGGCTAATAAGTGATCATTATGAGTAATGAGAAAAACAACCTTAAATCGTTGAAGAATAATGGTTTTCTGCCCCAGAAACAGGACCACAAATTTTCAATGCGTACACATCTTGTTGGCGGGTATGTAGAGGCAAACCAGTTGCGTGCCCTTGCCGATGCTGCAGAAAAATATGGGGCAGGGCATATCCATATTACCTCGCGGCAGGGTGCGGAGATTCCTTTTGTGGATTTGGATGATGTTGCAAATATAAGTGAAGAGATGAAATATTCAGGTCTCTTTGGCGGGGCAAGTGGCCAGAAGGTACGGGGTGTAGTGTCATGTCAGGGTAACACCGTCTGCAACCACGGTCTCATTAACTGTCCTGAACTGGCTGCAAGAATCGATGAGATATATTTTGGAACCTACGTTCCCAAAAAATTCAAGATTGCAATAACCGGCTGTCCTGCATCCTGCATGAAACCTCAGGAAAATGATTTCGGTATTATGGGGGTGGTACGACCTGAATGGGTGGAAAACAATTGTGTGGCCTGTGGCCTCTGTGAAAAGGTTTGCAAGGCCGGTGCCATAACCATTGATAACGGCCAGGTAGACATCGACAGTAACAGTTGCATATATTGTGGTGAATGCATCACTTCCTGCAAAAAAGATGCAATCCTGGGAGTAGAATCCGGTTACACTATATTTGTAGGAGGCAAGGTTGGACGCTTCCCTCGCGCCTGTGACAAACTCATAGAATTAACCGATGAACAAAGCCTGTTCTCTATTCTCGAAAAGACGCTTGCCTATTACAGGAAATACGGACAGGATGGAGAACGTTTTGGTGACCTGCTTGACAGGCGGGGATTTGCTGAATACAGGGATGCGGTCCTTTAATTCCATTATTTTTTACGGGCGACACCACTCTTTATAGCCGCATCTGCAACAGCCTTTGCCACAGCAGGGACAACTCTCCTGTCAAGAGGATTGGGTATTATGTAATCTTCTTCAATGCCGTCCTCTTCTACAATTGCAGCAAGGGCATTAGCGGCTGCAAGTTCCATCTCCAGATTGATCTGGATGGCCCTGGTGTCCAGTGCACCTTTAAAGATCCCCGGAAATCCCAAACAATTGTTGATCTGGTTGGGACAATCAGATCTTCCGGTTGCCACTATACGAGCGCCTGCTTCAAAGGCTTTAAGGGGCATGATTTCAGGTATGGGATTTGCCATAGCAAAGATAATGGCGTCATTGTTCATGGAAGCAACCATATCTTCTGTAAGGATTTCGGGAACAGAAACGCCTATAAATACGTCAGATCCAGCTACGGCGTCAGTAAGACTTCCCTTTTTTTCTTCAGGATTTGAAAATTCAGCGATTTTCACTTTTTCAGGATTCATCCCCTCTGTACGTTTTTTGCGAATAATTCCATGTCTGTCACATACAAGCAGGTTTTCAGATCTCACTCCTGTATGAAGGAGTTTTCTGGCAATGGCCATGCCGGCAGCACCGGCCCCAGATATAACGAGTTTAATCTCGTTGATTTTTTTGCCGGTAAGTTTAAGTGCATTCAGCAGGCCTGCGATTGTAACAATTGCGGTTCCATGTTGATCGTCATGTATTACGGGTATTGGCAATTCCTTTTTGAGCCGCCTTTCAATTTCAAAGCAGCGGGGTGCACTTATGTCTTCGAGATTGATCCCTCCGAAAACCGGGGCGATATTTTTGACAGTTTTAATAATTTCTTCGGTGTCCTGGGTATCAAGACATATCGGGAATGCATTAATTCCTGCAAGTTCCTTGAATATGATAGCTTTACCTTCCATCACAGGTAAACCTGCAGATGCACCGATGTTTCCCAGCCCCAGAATAGCTGAGCCGTCTGTTATGATTGCGACGGTGTTCTCTTTCAGTGTATATTTATATACATCATCATTGTTTTCAGCGATTCGTTTGCAGGGCTCGGCAACACCGGGAGTATAGGCAATGCTTAAGTCCCGGGTATTGTCCAGACGGACTTTACTTGCCACTTCAAGGACACCATGATGTTTTTCGTGTAATTGGAGGGACTCCTCTCCCAGTGAGTCATCGGCTTGTATGCACGATTTTACTGTCAATTTTTTCAACTTTTACTCTCCTTTATACTGCTTAATTCCCGGATTTATAATTATGAAAGTTATCTACTTATAATCTCGCTAATGTGAATTTCACCCAAAACACCTAAGTAAGGTAGACAACCTCGGTTGGCTATGAGATGAGTGAGAACTCGTTTTTATACAACACTGAGTTGATATATTGTCAATAAAAGATGGCGACACAATAAAGATCGATTATACAGGCACTCTGGATGATGGCACAGTTTTCGACAGTTCCGAAAATCATGAGGAGCCTCTTGAATTTACTGTAGGGGCAGGTCAGGTTATTCAGGGATTTGACGATGCTGTCAGAGATATGGAAGAAGGTGAAGAAAAAGAGTTCAGACTTGAGCCTTCTGAAGCCTATGGTGAATACAAAGATGGTCTTTCCCAACCAGTACCTAAAGACAACATTCAGTCAGATATTGACGTTGAAGTTGGAATGATGTTGCTGGTAAAAACACCAGATGGCCAGGAACTTCCTGCAAAGATTGTCGAAGTGGGTGATGAGGAAGTCATACTCGATATGAATCATCCCCTCGCCGGTAAGGCATTGAATTTCAATATACAGGTCAAAGAGATATCAGCCTGATATCTCTTTTTATCTAATTTCCTAATTCCTTTCCTGAAATTACTGCTGACTGATTAACGTTTTTTATCGATATTTTCTACCTAGGGAAGGCTCTGGAAATGTATCGCTTAGGTAGCAAAATATTATGTGAATCAAATATAGGTATAATTTTCTGGAAAAATATGAAAAAAGGAGAAGAGGGGATTATTCCCCTTTTACCTTATCTCTCAGGAACTTGTGCAGAATTCCACCGTTTTTGCAGTAGTCCACCTCTATATCGGAATTGAGGTTTACAGTTACATTGAATGTGACTTCTTTTCCATCTGGATTACGGGCTACAACCTCGAGTTCTCCGCCGGGCTTCATTTCCGGGATGCCCCTGATGGTGTAGGTTTCATCGCCTTTAAGTCCCAGGCTTTCTTTATTTTCACCTTCCCTGAACTGCAGGGGGATCACTCCCATTCCCACAAGATTACTGCGGTGAATTCTTTCGTAGGACTGTGCGATCACAGCTTTTACACCGAGAAGTTGTGTACCCTTGGCCGCCCAGTCACGGGAACTGCCTGTTCCATATTCCTTGCCTGCGATTACCACCAGTGGAATGCTATTTTCCATGTATTTCATGGCAGCATCATAGATTGGCATCTCCTCTGCCTCAGGGAGGTAAACAGTCCATGAACCTTCCTTGCCAGGCACAAGTTTGTTTTTCAGGCGCACGTTACCGAAGGTTCCACGCATCATCACTTCGTGATTGCCCCTTCTGGAACCATAGGAATTGAACTCTTCTTCCGCCACGCCGTGTTCCATCAGGTATCTGCCTGCAGGATAATCAGCAGGAATCGAGCCTGCTGGAGATATATGGTCGGTGGTAATGCTGTCATCCACAACTACAAGCGCCCTTGCATCCTTTATATCTTTCATATTTTCGATATCAATAGGGAAGTCCTGGAAAAATGGAGGTTCCTGTATGTAGGTGGATGCGTTGTTCCAGTCGTACAGTAATCCTTCCGGAGCGTCGAGTTCCTGCCAGCGCTCAGTCCCCTGGAATACATTGGCATATTCTTTCTCGAACATTTCGGGTTGTACATATTCGCCACAGTACTGTTCTATCTCGCCGTTCGCAGGCCAGATATCCTTCAGGTAGACCGGTTCACCGTTCGGGTCACATGCAATAGGTTCTTTTGTGAGGTCAATATCCACCGTACCTGCCAGGGCAAAGGCAACCACGAGCATAGGGGATGCCAGGTAATTGGCTTTTACATGGGGACTAATCCTGCCTTCGAAATTCCTGTTTCCGCTGAGTACCGATGCGACAGTCAGGTCACGGTCCTCAATTTCCTTTACTACAGCTTCGTGCAGGGGGCCACTGTTCCCAATACATGTGAGACAGCCGTAGCCCACAAGGTGGAATCCCAGGGCTTCCAAATAAGGTACAAGGCCGGCTGCTTCCAGATAGTTCATTACCGCTTTTGATCCGGGTCCAAAACTGGTTTTCACAAATGGTTTGGCCTTAAGCCCTCTTTCAACTGCCTTTTTCGCAACCAGTCCGGCACCGATAAGCACTGAAGGATTTGAGGTATTGGTACAGGATGTGATGGAAGCAATGGCAACAGAACCATGGTTTAGGTCGGCTTCTTCTCCTTCACATTTGATCTTCATGATCCCGCTGTGGTCGGGATGGATTTTCTCCACAACATTATAACCCCCCTCTTCAAGCCAGCGATTGTAATCCGGATCGGTCTCGAAGTCTTCAGTTCCCTTCTTCAGGGAGTATACATCTTTCATTGTCCTGTGGAAAGCTGCGGACATATCACTGAGCACAATGCGGTCCTGTGGTCTTTTCGGACCTGCAAGGGAGGGCTGCACCGTACCCATATCAAGTCCAAGAGTGGATGTATATTCCGGAACCGGTGCATCACTTTCTGCAAACAAGTCCTGCTCCTTGCAATATTGGAAAACCATGTTCACATGTTCTTCACTGCGTCCGGTCATGCGCATGTAATCCAGTGTAACTTCGTCAACAGGGCAAAATCCCATTGTTGCGCCGTATTCCGGACCCATGTTGGCAAGGATTGCCCTGTCAGGCAGGGAAAGTTTCCTGTAACCGGGACCATAGAATTCCACGAATTTACCTACAACACCGTGTTCCCTGAGCATCTGGGTTACTGTGAGTACAAGATCTGTGGCTGTGATTCCTTCTTTCAGTTCTCCTCTTAGTTCAAAACCCACAACTTCAGGTATTGGCATATAGTAGGGCTGGCCAAGCATAACCGCTTCGGCCTCGATCCCACCGACACCCCATCCCAGGACACCCAGGCCATTGATCATTGTTGTATGGGAATCGGTTCCTACAAGAGTATCGGGATAGGCGATAGTTTCGCCGTTTTCTTCCCGCAGATGTACCACATTTGCCAGGTGTTCAAGGTTTACCTGGTGGATTATGCCGCTTCCCGGAGGTACTACGTTGAAATTGTCAAAGGCATTCTGTGCCCAGTGCAGCAGTTCGTAACGTTCCCTGTTTCTCTGGAACTCATGTTTCTCATTACAGTTTCTTGCATAGGAAGTGCCGTAACAATCGACCTGTACTGAGTGGTCTATAATAAGATCTGCAGGAATTACAGGGTTAATTTCTTCCGGATTTCCACCAAGTTTTTTCATTGCAGACCTGATTGCGGCAATATCCACAACCGCAGGTACGCCTGTAAAATCCTGCAGAATTACCCTTGAAGGAATATATGGGATGTCTGTTTTTGGTACATTGCCGGGTTTCCAGCCTGCAAGGTTTTTTACATCCTCTTCGGTTACAACCTTGCCATCTGTATTCCTTACCAGATTTTCCAGTAATACCCGGATGGAATAGGGAAGAGAAGTAATTTTGCAAAGGCCATTTTCCTCAAGTTTATCCAGACGGTATATGGTACTTTTCTTACCCCTGGTATCAAGAGTATCTCTTGCTTTAAAAGAAACTGAATTATTATCCATAATTGACACCTGTAAATATAAATCCGTTAAACGAATTTGCGCGTGGTCTTATCAATCTGTTATCTGAATATTGTTCGAGACAATGTGCAAAGTCAGCCCGATATCCTTCCAGTGGCAAAAACTGCCGTTGCAAGTTTGGGAGGGTGTCAAGCTATTTGTAGACGACCGGAGTAAAAATCTACATTCGGATATATAGGTTTACCCCTTTTTACACATATTTTTCATATGCCTTTCTCTATCTTCTCGGCAATCTCGAACCACTATTAGGTCACATCGATCATGATAGTTTTCCAAAAAAAGTAAGAAATAATAATCGGTGTTTTCCTGTATGACCAACCGATTTTCTATTGTGCTTTTTCACCAGATGTACAGGAGTTTCAGTTTTTCTCATCCTCGAATTCAATGTACCGGTGACTTCCATCGCAGAATGGTTTGTTTTTGGAGCCCCCGCATCTGCACAGGCAATAGTGGTCCTGGGTCTCAGGTTCAGATCCATCAGTATCCTCAAGTTCAATATTTCCCACCACATTATAGGCATTGTCCTTCCCGACGAATACTTCCGCATCATGAGGGTAATCTTTGTGCAGCTGTCCATCCATTGTGTAGCTCAATGCTCCGGATGGGCACATCCTGATAACCCTCGCAATCTCTTCTGGATCTGCGCCGTCAGGGTCTATCCAGGGTTCAACGCCTCTTCTGAAAACCGAAGGCAAATTATCTGTACAGTGACCCCTGTGGGAACATACACCACGGTTGTCATGGATCGTGATTGATTTTCCTTTGTAAGTATCCATTTTGTCAGGAACGCGGTCTTCTTTCTTTTCCCCTGAAAAATCGTTCTTCATGTGTGTGCCATCGCAAAAAGGCTTGCTTGCGGACCCTCCACATCTGCACATTGCCATGGTGGGCTTTGTTTCAATGAATACCCCTTTTGAATTACGCAGGGTTTTTAGATTGCTTACAATGTATGGTCCGTCTTTTGATACTCTTATAATGGTTTTGTCTTCTTTATCCATTGACATTCCCCTTGCATAGACTTTTGTCTGAATAGCTTAAGTAATTATTACGAAATAATGTCTATGTTTTATTCAGTATTTTCCTGTAAATTTAGCAATTGATCTGTGCAGGCCATGGATGCTGAAATCCTTCCCCAGGTACATCATGGGGCACTTTCCCTTGATTATCTGTATACCAGGGTCCCTCATCTCCTCAATTTCTGGAGTTTCGGTACGCCAGTGTATCCAGAAATTAGAACATCCTTTTTTTTTGAGAGCCTGCACAAAGTCTGCTGGATCGGAGGTTGTGATTCCCAGTACAGCATTTTCTACATTATCTGGTATGTCATCAATACTTTTTATGTCTCCTTTATCGGGGTTAGCTGATAAATCAAAAACGTACACTTCTTTACCTCTATTATTGAGTTCATCTATAGTGTATTTCATTGCTGGTTTAGTATTGTCAGTTATTACTACAAAGGATTGTTTTTCCCAGAAAATTTCCCTATCGTTGTTCATGGAATTCCTCCTATCAAGTAATATTGTACTTCTGGTTACTAACAGATGTCGGTTTTAGAATGTACCAATATGTATGATATCGGGTCGGATTAGACGGGATAATGGAAAATAGGATTAACGTTAATCTTTACTTTCTGTTAACCACTGCTTCAAGTGCAAAGAATATATTGCAAATGTACGTTTAATGTGGTTCTATAGTTATTGGTTTAATTACTCTTTTACAATTACAACTAGTTAATATCTTTTAACTTTTATTTTGCTCTGTTCAATTGGGTTTAAATATGTTGAATGCATATAGAGCAACGTTGTGATTGCATAATTTATTATCAGGAATTGGTTTTGTTTTGGGGATAATTTGTATTAATTCCGCCTTCTGATTACTAAAATAAAATTCCTTCATAAAATCTAAATGAGGTATCAATCTGGCTTATAACAACTATAATAAAAAAAAGAATAAGAATAAACAGCAGAACGAGGGTGCACAATTTACTAAAGTCCGTACTCCGCGTAAGGACAGGAATGAGATTGTTGCTACAGTAACCAGGATGCTTGGAGGCAAAAGGCTTGATCTTCAATGTATGGATGGTGTTGTAAGAATGGGAAGAATTCCCGGTTCCCGTAAAAGACGTATGAGAATACGGGAAGGTGACGTGGTCCTTGCAGTACCTTGGGACATTCAGGATTCAAAAGCCGATGTCGTCTGGAAATACAGAAGACAGGAAGTCGCCTGGCTTCAGAAAAAAGGTTATCTGAAATAATTTTCACTTAATGTGTTGCAGGGATGGAGCGTTTTTTCCATCCATTCACACAATCAGTTTTTAATTAGACACCTTTTTGGGCTTGTCTGGATGTGTTTTTTTGTCTGGATTTGAGCAATACAACTTTGCTCTATTTACAAATATCTACCATAAACAATATATTTTATGACTATTATCTCTTGATAAGGAGTATTCACTATAATGAGTGAAGAATGGAAAGATCAAATTACTAATCAAATTAACTCTCTTGAAAAGCTCGAAGAAATAATCAATCTGACTGAATCTGAAAGGGAAGCCATAAAAACCCTTGATACACACTGGGGTACTACACCTTATTTTGCTTCCCTTATGGACAAGGATGATCCGGAGTGTCCAATCAGGAAACAGATTGTCCCATCCCTTCAGGAAACTCATAACAGGTATGGGATGAAAGATTACCTTGTCTGGAAAGAAAACAGGGCCACCGATGAAGTACGCCCTGATAGTATAGCCAGGCAGTATAAGGACAGGGTCGCATTTACGGTTTTCCAGAAATGTGGTATCTATTGTCGCCATTGTTTCAGGAAAGAACTGGTTGTGAATCATGATCTGAAACTGGATTTTAATGTGGACGATGGTATTGAATGGATTCGCCAGCATCCTGAGGTTCGGGATGTTCTGATAACTGGTGGGGATCCGCTTCTTTTATCGGATGAAAAGATTGAATATATTATTGGAAGTCTTCGGGATATTCCCCATGTTGAGATGATTCGTATTGGCTCACGTTTGCCTATAGTTTTGCCTCACAGGATTACTGATAATCTGAAAAGGATACTGGGTGGATATCATGATGTACCAATTTGGCTGAATACCCAGTGCAATCATCCCAAAGAGATTACTGATAAAACAAAACGTGCGGTCTATGATCTTGTATCTGCAGGTGTTAACGTAGGTAATCAGGCCGTATTGCTGAAAGGCATAAATGATGATGTGCAAACCATAAGGGATTTGCATCAGAAATTATTGACTGCAAGAATCAGGCCATATTATCTGTTCTACTGTGAACCTGCACCGGGAATCGATCATTTCCGTACTCCGGTAGAAAAAGGTGCGGAATTGATACGCGATGGTCTGCGTGGGCACACAACAGGACTTGCTCAGCCAATGTATGTAATTGCAACCAACGTTGGTAAAATTCCTTTGATGCCGGATTATTATATGGTAGATAAAGATGAGGAAAAATATATTCTCAGGAATCATCGGGGTGAATTAACGGAAATCCCGAACATACCCGAGTAAAAAGAAAATGTTTCTTCAGGTTATACGATGTCAGTTTGCTGGCACCAATGATCTATACTATTTATATATTTTTTATAATTATCGGTTTTTAACTTATCAATAAGTTCTTTTTTCTTTTCAGTTCAAATAATTTTAATCTAGGGTCTTCCTACGCGACAAGTATATATATTAAAATTGGTTTGTAGCACTCACTCCAAACGGGAGGGATTCTGCTTGTATCCCTCTCCCAGTTCATTTACAGTTTCTCATCATTTTCTACGCTTGTCAGGACATTCTCTATTCTGTAAATTATCCAGGGGTTAAATTTATATTTCATTATCCTATTTGTTCGATAAATTGACTATTTGGAATATGAAATATGCTGTGGAGTTGTTGTTAATTGGAAGATGCTCATTCATCTATGAAAGAACTTGCAGCACTGAAACTGGAATACGATATCTTATCCAGAAAACTTATTTATGGTGCTGTGGAAAAAGTTTTTGATGACAAGTCCGAGCCGTTATCATATTTGAAAAATCGCAATCATGCAATCCTTATTCTCGGCCGGGAAAAGGAGATGATGCCTTCTACTCTGGCCAGGTTCCTGAACCTGAAAAAAAGCAGTGTGACAAGCATTATTGATTCTCTTGAGAAGGAGGGTCTGGTAAAAAGGACAGCAGATCCTATGGATCGGAGAAAAATATGGGTCTCACTAACATCCTCTGGTTACAGGTATATAGATGTTCTTGAAGGCTGTGTGGAGAAATTAGTCGATGTCATGCTTGAAGGGCTTGAAGAGGATGAAATTGACGAAATGCTGCAAAGTATGCGTTCGGTAGTAAATCTGGAACGAAAAATAGCTGACAATGCTTTAAATACTTAAAATAATTGATAAAAATGAATTTTTTTGTGGGTAATGAATAAGTTATATATAGAAGAATTACATGAATCAGCCCCAATATGTAGTCAAGTACTCGTATACAAAATATACAGCATATTTGCGTATATAAATATCTCTCTATAAATTAAAAGGAGTGTTTCCCTATTAAAAACATCTTTGAGAAACTGGGTATTTTCGTTGAGGATCATTCGATTGCCATTGTGATAATTGCAATGTTACTTGTTCTTGTTTCATTTGAAGGTGCTCAGCTGATCAAGATGGATTCGGGTACAGAAACATTTGTAGATAAAGATTCACAGTTGTACCAGAATTATGATCATCTTTATCTGAGCCTTTTCAGTAAGGAAGCCATCGTTGTTATGGTGGAAGGGGGTGATGTACAGGACAGGGCTTTACTGGAAGCGATCGATCGTCTGGACAGGATGTCGTCTTCTATACCGGGTGTACTGAGTACGCAAAGTGCTTCTTCGGTTGTAAAGGAAGCCAACAAACTGGAAAACGGAAGATTTGAGATCCCGCAAAATGATGAACAGCTGTCCGAATTAATTCCTTATATTCCATCTTCCCTGTCTCCGGATAAAACCCATACATTTGTTTTTATTGAAATGGCAGGGGATACCAGTGAGGTCCGAAAACAGGAAATTCTCAATGAAGTTGAAACTTCGGTAGACCTGGCAGAGATCCCTCCTGGTTACACTTCGATTGTCACCGGTGACCCTGCATTTGAGATAGGGATGAATAAGGAAATGATGTCCAGCATGGGCGTCTTACTCTTGCTCTCTGTCTTTTTGATGATCATTGTTCTCTATCTTGTATTCAAACACGTAAGATGGAGATTGATGCCCCTTGCAATTGTGCTTCTGGGAATAATCTATACATTCGGTGTAATGGGTTATCTGGGTATACCCATGACAATGGTTTCCATGGCAGCATTTCCGGTACTTATTGGTTTGGGAATCGATTATGCCATACAGTTTCATAACCGTATTGAGGAAGAACTGGAGAGGAGTGATACTCCCCGGCAAGCTGTTATTGACACGATCAAACATACCGGTCCGGCTGTCATCATTGCGCTTATAATCACATCACTGGGCTTTGTTTCCCTTACAACTTCCACAGTACCTATGGTGCAGGATTTTGCAAAACTCCTTCTTATTGGTGTGGTTATGTGTTTCCTGTCCTCTCTTTTTGTAGGTGTGACTGTTATATACGGGCTTGATACATTTGCAAAAAAAAGACAGGAAAAAGCAAAAAAACATCGTGTCGACTCCCTTCGTCACAGGCTTATTACACGCAGGTTCAAAAAATCTGGTAAAAAGAAAACCACTACAGATTCACCCGGCTTTATTGAAAATACCCTGCGTTCGGTAACGACTTTTACAATGAAACATGCCGTGCCTGTACTCATAATTGCAGGTTTGATCTGTGTAAATGGTCTCTACGCCGATACCTTTGTACCAATCCAGACAGACACTGAAACTTTTGTGCCGGAAGATATGCCTCCCCTCATAGACCTTCAGCATCTAAGGGATATTGCAGGTGGGGATGATGAGATCAACATAATCATAAAGACTTCAAATGTTGCAGATCCGGACCTTTTACATTGGGTCGATAAATTCAGCCGGCATGAAGTTGAGAATCGTGAGAATATCTATGGAGCCACAAGTCTGGCTACCCTTGTCAAATCGAACAATGATGGAGTGCTTCCGGATTCAGAGGAAGGGGTAAGGCATGTTCTTTCAGAAATTCCTGATTCTGCAAAGGAGCGATACATAAGTGGCCAGAATATAATGGTTGTCAACCTCAACATCGGTGATGCCATGAGCAGTCTGGGAATGGAAGGTATTGAAACTCTTGCCAACGTTATTGAAAACGACATTCAGTGGCTTGCTCCTCCGCCAGATGTAAGTGTGACAATCACGGGAAATTCTGTTGTGTTTATTGATGTCATAGATGCCCTTACATCTGGAAGAATTTTCATGACATACCTGGGTCTTGGAATGGTTTTTGCCGGTCTGCTTGTAATATACAGAGATTTCCTGAAAGCCTTTGTACCTGTCATAACCATGTTTATGGTAATTGGATGGACTGGAGGGCTTATGTACTATCTGAATATGGAATATACGCCGATGACCGCGACCCTCGGAGCTCTGATACTGGGGGTTGGTTCGGAATATGCGGTACTTATGATGGAGCGCTACTTTGAAGAGAGGGAAAAGGGTGCTCTACCTGAAGCAGCCATGTGTGAAGCCAGTACTAAGATTGGTAAGGCTATCGTTACTTCCGGCTTGACCACACTATTTGGTTTCCTGGCACTGGTTGCTTCTGCTTTTGGTATTATAAGCAGTTTTGGTATCATTACTGTAATCGATGTTGCCCTTGCTCTGATTGCTACATTTGTCATATTCCCTCCCGTAATTGTAACCCTGGACAAATGGAGGGATAAACACAGAGCAAAAAAAGCAGGGCATAATATGAATTCATCTGCAAATAATCTTCAAACAGGGGCTGATATCACATGAGTAGAACCCAATATAATATAAAGAATTTCAGAAGACCGCTGGTCTTTCTGTCCCTGATCTCAGTAATACTGCTTGCAACTCTATTTAGTGGTATGTCTACGGCCCAATCGAAAGAGTACATTCCCCCGACTTATGAATATACTACAAATTATTACAGGGGCTATGGCATGCCGGATATTCATGCTTCAGTGGTAGGGGACACTTATTTTGATCGGGGTGAAACAGCCAATGTCAATGTTATTCTCTCTAACAGGGGTATTTTGCATGGCTTGAAATCCGTCACAGATGTGAAGGGTGATAAGGCCAAACAAGCCCTTGCCATGAAAGAGCTGGAATATGAAACAAAACGCACAACTGCTTACGGTATAAAGACAAGTCTCGTTTCCCCCACTGATTATATAGAGATTGATTCTTCGACCAGTGGCCAGACCCTGGAAAAACTGGGTCCCGGAGATTTACCCTCGCATCCTATGACATTCACAATTGAAATTTCGGATAATGCTCCAGCAGGAGACTATATACTTTTTCTCCCTGTAAGTTATGAGTATCAGAAGGATGTCCGTATGACAGGTGGCCGGACTATTCAGCTAGGTCTACCTGATATGGATCATGCTACCTATTATAATAATTCGAATATAACTCTGCAAATACCGATCCATGTGGAAAAAGCAGCAGAATTTGAAGTCGTTGATGTCGATGGAGAGCTGGTTGCCGGTGGAGAAAGCCAAATAGTGGTGACTTATCGCAATGTGGGTGAATTGACCGCGGATGATGCTCTTGCCAGGGTGGTCGTCATGGACCCCTTAAGTACCGGCAGTTCTACTGCATTGCTGGGTACTCTTAAACCGGGCGAAGAACATACAGTTTCATTTAATGTGAATTCAGACGCTATGGCTGTTGTCAAGGAATATGCAATAGATAGTGAGATACGTTATATAGATGAGGATGGCAATTACGCATTCTCTGATAACATGAAAATAAATGTGCCAATGCAATCATCAGATGGATGGATTGATATCACCCAGATTTCACTTATATTAACTTTTTTGGTAACCATGTATCTGGTAGTTGACAGTATCCGTAAAAAGAAAAAAATAACTCTTAATGGAGAGGAGTGAGCATGAACAACAGAAATTTAATGATAGGAATAATTGCACTGGGAATATCCCTGATGTGCCTGATTCCGGCCTCAGCTGCCGGCTTCACCCCGCAGAATAATGCCTTGCCTGATTACTTTGATTTTAGTGACAACTACTACACTGTATATGGCGGTCCCGATGTAAGCGCAAACATCGTTGGTGACAATGAATTTTACCGTGGCGATAGTGTCACCCTTAATATTAATCTTATGAATAAGGGGGTGATTACAGGCTTTAAGTCTGAAGAGGATGATGACCCGATAGATAAACTTGATCAAAAACTACAGCAACAGGAACAATCCTATGAATCACAACGGACAACTGCGATTGGTATTGTGGCAATTCTTACTTCCCCTGATCCCAATGTAGAAGTAAAATCCGGCCCTCAGGAAGCCGGTTCACTGGCTGCCGGTGAGCAGACTACCTCTCCTATCATGTTTAATGTGGAATTTTCGGAGAATGCACCGTCAGGAGAATATCCGCTGACTCTCAATCTTTATTATGGCTATCAGAAGAATGTCCAGGTTTCCGGTGATAATGAAACAAGTCTTGGTGTCACAAATATGGATGTGGGGCTATGGTATGATGTGGGTTCCCAGAATGTTACCATTCCCGTATATGTGAAAAAGGAAGCACAATTTGAGGTTACCAATGTTTCCGGGCAGCTGAATATAGGTGAAGAAGGAATGCTGCATGCTACCTATACCAATACGGGTAATGAACCCGTAAAGGATGCCATTGTTCGTATAAGTGCAGCTGATCCCTTCAGTACTACGGATGACCAGGCATATCTGGGGGATATGGATGTCGGGGAAAGTGCCGTTGCGGTATTTAAGATAAAAGTAGGGGATACTGCGATTGAAAAACCCTATGCCATAAACAGTGAAATCAAGTATGAGGACACTAAAGGTCATGACAGGGTTTCAGACAATGTGAAAATCAAAACACAGGTATCGGCTTCATCCAATACCGATGCAAATGGATTAATGTTACCCGTGGGTTTTGTGATTGCAGTATTGGTTATAGGTGCTATTGTGTTGTATATAAAGCGTAAACCACGTCAAAAACCAGAAGAGTGATGTCTTTATCACTCCTCCCCTTATTTTTGTACAATCCTGTTTTGACAGCAACATTTTTACGTAATTAGAATTATTAAGTGTTTCACGTTCAATTTCATCTTATATCAACTACATTTCTACTTTAGTCCCAAAAGGGAGGGAAATTAAAAATTGAGTCAGCCTTGTGTTAATATTGGCATGGTAGGTCATGTCGATCATGGAAAAACCACTCTTGTACGTTCATTATCCGGTGTATGGACTGATAAGCATAGTGAAGAACTGAAAAGAGGTATCTCCATCCGTCTGGGTTATGCAGATACAACTTTGATGAAATGCCCCACCTGCCCTGAACCGCGGTGTTATTCAGTAAAGAAAGAATGTCCACACTGTGGCGCAAAAACAGAGCCTGTCAGGACTGTATCCTTTGTAGACTCTCCTGGTCACGAAACACTAATGGCCACGATGCTTTCAGGTGCAGCCATAATGGATGGTGCTATTCTTGTCATTGCCGCCAATGAAGAATGCCCCCAACCCCAGACCAAGGAACATCTCATGGCTCTTGACATCATAGGTATCAAAAATGTTGTCATAGTCCAGAACAAGATTGATCTTGTAAACAGGAAAGATGTCATAGAGAACTATAAGCAGATTAAGGATTTTGTCAAAGGCACTGTTGCAGAGAACGCTCCCATAATTCCTATTTCTGCCCAGCAGGATATCAATATAGATGCACTTATAGATGCAATGGAAAAAGTTATTCCAACTCCTACCTATAAACTTGATAGAGAGGCACGAATGCTCATTGCAAGATCTTTTGATATAAACAGGCCAGGTATTCCTATTGACCAGATATCAGGTGGTGTTATCGGTGGTACCCTGACAGAGGGCACATTGAAAGCTGGTGATGATCTGGAAATAAAACCGGGCAGGAAAGTTGAAAGTGAAGGTGCCATCCACTGGGACCCTATTCATACCAGGGTAACTGGCATTATAGCAGGTACGACTACTGTTGATGAAGCAACTCCCGGCGGTCTTCTGGCAGTAGGTACTGAGCTTGATCCGGACCTGACAAAAAGTGATTCTCTTACCGGGCAGGTAGCAGGTATACCCGGGACATTACCCAGTACCAATCATTCCTTCACCCTCAGGTTAAAACTTCTTGAACGTGTTGTCGGAGTGGATGATGAAGGGGAAATTGGTCAGATCAAGACAAGTGAGCCCCTGATGTTAAACGCCGGCACAGCCACAACTGTGGGTATTGTAACGAGTGCCAGGGAAGATGTTGCGGAGGTCAATCTTAAAAGACCTGTTTGTGCAGACATTGGTTCAATGGTTGCCATAAGCCGCAGGATTGGTTCCCGATGGAGATTGATCGGTATCGGGGTAATTGAGGATTGAAGGTAATCATTGACACAAACGGGATAATGCTTCCAGCACAATTTGGTGTGGACATATTCACAGAACTCAGGAGACTGGGTTTTGATCAATTCCTTCTTCCCACAGCGATCCTGCACGAACTTGATGGCCTTGTAAGACGGTGCGGGGGTAAGGATAAAATGGCTGCGAAATTAGCTATTTCATTATCCGAAAGATGTGATATTATAGAAGGAGAGGGATTTGCGGATGATGTTATTGTCCGTCTTGCACCCGTTTATGATGCAGCTGTATTGACCAATGATATTGAATTACAGCAAAGATTGAAAGAAAAGGAAATACCTATTGTAAGGCTGAGGCAAAAGAACAAACTTGATTTCCTGTAATCTTGATAATAGCACAATGGTTTATAAGGGATGAGAAATTCTGGTATTCTTATATAATGATATTGCGGAGATAATTATATGTACAAGAGGATGAAGCTTGTTGATACAGTTCGGGTCGCTCCCAGTCTCCTTGCCGATGATGTAAGGGTCAGTGTCAAAAATGCTCTTAAGAATAAACTTGAAGGGCGAGTTGACAAAAAGATCGGCTCTGTTGTAGCGATCACTGATATTGATGAGATAGGTGAAGGTCATATTCTTGTGGGAGATGGTGCAGTCTATTATGATGTTACTTTTGAAGCGATAATGTTCATACCGACGCTGCAGGAAGTAATCGAAGGTGAAGTTGTTGAAACCGTTGAATTTGGAGCTTTTGTCAGCATAGGTGCAATGGACGGTCTTCTGCATGTTAGCCAGATCACAGACGATTTCATGTCCTATGATGGAAAGAATGGAAGGCTGATCAGTAAGAACGTAAGTAAAGCTCTTTCTGAGGGCGATCGCGTAAGGGCTCGTATAGTGGCTGTTAGTATTAATGAAAGGGAGCCACGTGACAGTAAGATCGGTCTGACAATGCGACAGTCTGCTCTGGGTAAGCTGGAATGGCTCGATGAACAGAGAAAACCCACTGTGGCAAATAAATAATCAGGAGTTATAAGTATGGTTGAATCTGTTTGCATGGATTGTCACAGGCTTGTTGCAGGTCAGGAATGTCCTGTTTGTGGAACCACTAACCTTAGTAACGATTGGAGCGGACTTTTGGTTATAGTGGACCCTGAAAAGTCCGAAATCGCAAAAAAGATAGGGGTTACGATTCCTGATAAATATGCTTTGAAGGTGCGGTAATTTGGGTGGAACGATTTCGATACCCGCATCCCTGCGTCCTTTGTTACGTAAAAAATTCGGAGTCCTCTATAAGGGACTCGGCGAAGAAAACATTGGAAAAGTATCAAGGGATCTTGATGACCCCATAAAACTTATATCTGTAGGTGATGTTACTACGTTTCACTTGCTCAAATCGAATATTATTCCAGATATACTTGTAATCGATGACAAAACTCATCGGCAACCTGCTTGTGAGCAGATGATCACAGGTACAAAACAATCAGGTTTCAAGGAATTGGTTGTAAATAATCCCGCCGGTTCAATTACCGAAGAACTGGTGGATGCACTTGCGGAAGCATTAAATTCAAATCGACGATTCAGGATATTTGTGCAGGGAGAAGAAGATCTTGCATCTCTTCCTGCAATAATGATGGCCCCTGTAGGATCCGTCGTTCTCTATGGACAACCTGGCGAAGGTATGATGTTTGTCCGTATTACTGCTTCCAAAAAGGAAGAGATGACAGAACTAATTGACAAGATCATTGATAAACAGCATTGTAAAGAACAATTATACACTATGTGGAGGAAGTTGTATGGATATCAGCATAATTGAAGAGAAGAACAACACTCTTCTAAACAGAAAGGAACTGAAGTTCAATGTGACTTTTGAGGGACCAACACCTGCAAGAAATGATGTCAAATCAAAACTTGCAGCCATGCTGAATGTGCCTATTGAACTTCTTATAGTCCAGGGCATGAGAAACATGTTCGGTAAACAGGAATTATCCGGTTATGCCAGGGTCTATGAAGATGCGTCCCGCATGAAAGAAGTTGAAAAGGGATATAGCCTCAAAAGAAATGAGGTTCCAGAACCTAAAGCAGAAGAAGCAAGTGAAGAATAAGGTGGTTACATGGCTGTAAAAGAGTATTATAAAGTAGACGGCGATAATATCGAACGTACCAGGCAGTTCTGTCCCCGTTGTGGCGAAGGTGTATTCCTTGCCGAACATAAGGACAGGTTGACCTGTGGTAAATGTGGCTATACTGAATTCAAATAAAGATTTTCACTCTTTTTTTTCTTTTTCTTTTCTGTAATTGTCCAGAGCTACTTTAATAGTATTTTGAAGGGTTTTTTCCTCAAAGGGCTTTGTAAGATAGCCGTAGGGGTTTGTTTTCTTTGCCCTTTGGCGCATTTTTTCATCCGAATAAGCTGTAAGGTATACAACAGGGATGTCCATGGCGCCATATATTGTTTCAGCTGCTTTAATTCCATCAATTTTACCTTTCAGCATTATGTCCATAAGTACAAGATCCGGAAAAGTGATCTCAGCTTTTTGTATAGCTTCTTCACCTGAAGCTGCTATGCTGGGTACCCTGAAACCCATTCCTTTGAGCATTTTTTTAATGCCAAGGGCTACTATATTTTCATCTTCTACCACGAGAATTTTTTCACCTGACATCTTCGCCCTCTGTTATTTCTTGGTTTTTTTCCTGGAAAGTAATTTCAAACCTTGTACCATTTGATGTGTCTATTTCTATTGTTGCATTGATCTGTTCTGCAAGTGTATGGACAAGCAAAAGGCCAAGGGAATCTGTGTCTTCGAAATCAATTTCATTCTCCATTCCAATACCATTGTCACTGACAACCAGTCTGTGATGATCATTTATTTTTCGAAGCTCGACTATTATAGTGCCTTTACCTTTATCAAAAGCATACTTTAATGAATTGGATACCAGTTCATTAATAATTATTCCGAGTGGTACTGCTGTATCCATTCCCAAAAATATGTTTTCCACATTAATTTTTATATCGACTTCACTTTTTTCCAGTACATAGGATTGGGACAGATAATTAATAAGATTTTTGCTATAGTCTGCAAAATCAATACTCTCCATGTCCTTTGACTGGTAGAGTTTCTCGTGTACGAGGGCCATTGTGCGAACTCTGTCCCTGCTATTATTGAAAGCATCCAGCACATCCTCACCCTTGAATTTTTCAGATTCAAGGTACAATAGTGTGGATATGACCTGAAGATTATTCTTTATCCTGTGATGTATTTCTTTTTTTCTTATATCTTCAATTTTAAGAAGGGCTTCTTCAGCTTGTTTCCTTTCATCGATATTCACTATTACTCCCTGCAGATATTTCACATCCTGACATTTGCCTTCCAGGCCAGAAACCTGGCTATCGATGTCATTATCTTTATTGATCATATTATGTATGATTTCACGCTGGTCTCTCTGGATGAAGGTACGTTCATCGACCCATCGGGTTTCACCTTCTTTTGTCAGTATCCTGTACTCTATATTGAACTGGGTTTCCTTACTGGCGCATATCTCTCCCAGTTTTGTCTCAACCTCGGTCAGGTCATCCGGATGTATAATATCTCCGTAATCAAGGCCATTCGGTCCGAAATCTTCCGGAGAGTATCCAAACTGGGATATGTTCTTTGATACAAATTCAACAGGCCAGTTCTTTTCTGCTTTCCATTTAAATACAATTACCGGGCTGTTGTTGACAACCTTTTCCATTTCTTCCCGTAACTGGCTGGCGTTTTCAAGAGCATTGAGTATGTCGTTCAACCCTTCAGGTATTTCCCGGAAATCAATATCGACATCGGTTTCGGCCCTTTCATCAAGTTTCCCCCCGATAGCAGCATCAGATATGTTCTTAAAGTCGTTCACTATTTCATTTATCGGGCCTGTCACCGATCTGGTAATCAAGATTGCAACAGCTCCCATGAATATCAATGATATTGAGGATATCAAAAGTAATCTATTCCTGAGGTCTGTTACTCCTGCAAGCATCTCATCCTTTGGTACCACCAGGATAAATGCAAAATTTGAAGTCTTTATTGGTTCATAGAACATGACCACATCTTTGCCGGTAATGGGATCGATTGTTTCAATATAGCCACTATTGCCGAATTTTATTTCATCAGCCATGCGTGTAATTTCCGGTACACCGTAGTCATAGAGGGTTTTTTCTCCCACAAGTTCTTCATTTGTAGGATGGGATATGAGAATCCCCGTATTTCCAGTCATAATCGCATAACCGGTATCAAAGGCTTTTATATTGTTTACTATGCCATTCAGATGATTCAGGGATACATCAACCCCCCCGATTCCAATAAATTCGCCTTCTCTCATGATGGGTGTGACATAACTTACAATGAATACACCTTCATAGTAATAGGGTTCGGTAACTATATCCCGCTTTCGTTTTTTGGGGAGCTGGTAATATCCTGATGTTTCATAATCAAGTAGTGGATCAAGTGTTATATTTCCCGATATCCTGTTCCAGTAGGGAATAAATCTCCCGGTTTCATCATGGCCGGTTGTATTTATATAACGACTATCCATCCCATCAAATGCATTGGGTTCAAAACAGACATAGGTTCCCAGTAAGTCAGGATTTTCTTCCAGCAGTTTTTGCAAAATATTGTTTACTTCTGTGCGGTTGTTTGAATGGTACTGTGAAAGGGCATGGGCGATCGCCTGTCCTGTAGCCTGATTTGATCGCATTTCAATATCAAACTTATTGGCATAGTTTTTCGCTTTCTGTATTGATTGCTGGTATGCAAGATCCTCTTCCTGGGTTGTCACTGTTGAAATGATCACTGCAGTGGATGTAATAAGTACCACAAGTATCCCCATCAGGATAAAAAACATAAGTTTGGATTTTAGTGGTACATCTTTCCATGTCATTTCAATCAGTCAGTCCTGCTCAATCCCATTCTATCAGAGTTGATTTCTGGCGGAAGTGTTCGTATAATTCAGTACCCCATTGAAGTGCACTTGCATCAAAACTCATTATTTTCTTGTGATCGTACATATCATTCTTATTGAAGAGGCAGAGATAAATGAACCTATCTGTTACAACGGATGTAAGATTGACTTCGTTGCAAATATAGAGATTGGTATGTTCCCTTTCAACAATGTGGCGGAATTTATCAGTATATTCTTCTTTCATCCGCTTGTAAATTGGCTCAGTAAGTATAAGGTCGATTTGAACGCCATCATTTGCCAACTCATAATATAAATCAGGATAAAGAGGATGGAAATAGGCCATTATTGTCATTACTTTTTTGGACTTGATAAGATTCTTGCTGAATTCTTCGGGCAGGTCAAAAAGGTGGTTCATATCCGGTTCTATTACCATACATTCACCTATATCGCCCAGCCGTGAATCAAGCTCTTCCGGGATTGAGCTTAAATCCCGGGTTGCCCAGTAGTCATTATTTTCCTCTATGACTCCCAGGGTTTTCAACAGTGGGACCATGTTTTTTACTATAATTTCCCCTATATCCGAAAGCTGATAGACCCTGTCCTCTTCAATGATCAGGTTTTGCTCTTTGAGTATTTTTATCTGGGGCATCATTGCCTTGGAGGTAACATTAAGGGATGTTTTAATCTGATCTATATTTCTGGGTCCTTCCATTAGTAGTAAAAGAAGCTTTTTCCTTTTTTCAGAGAGCCAGATAGCATCACTCAATGATGATTGCATACATTCACCTTTTAGTTAAGGGGGTTAACTTCTTTTTTAATATTATTTATATCATTTCAGAACAAGGTCCATTAAAACGAGGTTATGTATTTTAAAACCGTTATAATTTCCCATACCACTGGTAATTACTTATGCCCCTTGACAAACCTCATAGGGTTCGCTCATTCTTTTACCTTTCGCAAATTCGATGCAATTCAGGCTATATACAATTCATATCCTCTTTTTCATGTGAGTAAGCCGATTGAATCGGTGGTCTCAGAATCTCTATGGAAAGGAGGTTGTAACTACGTCAAAAGAAGAATTATACAAAGAATTGTCTGATGCAATTGTAAGTTGCAAAAAAGACCAGGTTCTTGCTGCTGTCGAAAAAGCCCGTGGTGAACTCGAGGCTCCCGACATCATCGAGAATGGTCTTGCGGCAGGTATGAACGAAGTCGGTACTCTTTTTGAAAGAGGTAAACTTTTCCTTCCGCATGTCATGATGGCTGCAGAAGCCATGCAGGCCGGTGTGGACGAACTCAAAGACGATATGCCTGAAGCATCCGAAAAGGCTGCCAGCGTAATAGTCAATGGTACAGTAGAGGGAGATGTCCACGACATTGGCAAATCGATTGTATCCACCATGCTCCAGACATCAGGATTCGAAGTTCATGACATTGGCCGTGATGCACCTGTAGCGGATTTCATTGCCAAGATCAAGGAAACAGGCGCAAACATGGTCGGCATTTCCGCACTTATGACCACCACTCTCCAGGGCCAGAAGGAAGTAATCGAAGCCCTCGAAGAAGAAGGTCTCCGTGACAAGGTAAAAGTCATGGTAGGCGGCGCACCTGCAACCAACTCCTGGGCCAAAAAGATCGGTGCAGACTGCTATGCAGAAAATGCAACTGAAGCTGTCAACAAGGCAAAGGAACTTCTCTTATAAGGTGATTATTTATGGCAAATGAATATTTCTTAAGAATGGGAGATGGTGAAAGGATCTCCATGACCAGGGAGCAGATCATTGCAGACCTCCAGGAAGGTACTGCAGATGCAGCAGACCTTGGTAACATTCCTGAACTTTCCGGGGATGAAATCGACAAGCTCGCAGATATCATTATGGATCCCAACCGTATAGTCAGTGTCGAACCAGGTATGGAAATCCCGGTTACCCATGACATTGGAACTCTGAGGATCGATGGTGACCAGGGTAACAGTGGTGTAGGAATTCCATCCAGCCGTCTTGTTGGCTGTATGATGCACGAGAGAGGTTTTGGTGCTGACACAATGGAACTGGGTCATATCGACTACAGTTTCAAACCAGTCAAACCGGTTATTGCCCAGGAACAGCAGGCAATGGAAGTCTGCCAGGAAAACATGACGATTCCACTTCTCTACGGCGCAATGCCAAATCTTGGTCTCTATTACACCCCAGATGGTCCATTCGAAAACCCTGGTGACCTCCTGAAGGCTTTCAAGATCAACGAAGCCCGTGAATCCATCGAGCATGCAGGTGACCATGCAACCCGTGACATGACCTGGATCATGCAGCACCTGCAGAAAGTAGGCTGTGACGGTGTCAACTTCGATACCATCGGTGCAGCAGGAGATGGTGACTTTTATGCTTCCCTTTATTCTATCAAGGCACTGCGGGAAGAATTCCCTAACATCTACATTGAAGCAGGTATGGCCGGAGAATGTACTCTTGGTATGCACGGCGAACTTGAGTTTGAAGGTAAGGCTCTTGCAGGTCTATGGCCACACGAGCAGGCACCCCTTGCAGAAGAAGCAGGTGCAAACGTGTTCGGTCCGGTCTGTAACACCAACACCAGCAAGTCCTCCGCATGGAACCTTGCCCGTGCAGTAACCTTCACCAAAGCTACGGTTGAAACTTCAAACATTCCCTGTCATGTTGATATGGGTATGGGTGTCGGCGGTATCCCGATGTTTGAGACTCCACCTATCGATGCAGTAACCCGTGCCAGCAAGGCAATGGTTGAGATTGCAGGTGTCGATGGTATATAGATCGGAGTTGGCGACCCAATCGGTATGCCAATCTCACACATCATGGCTTCCGGTCTTACAGGTATGCGTGCAGCAGGTGACCTTGTTGCCAGGATGCAGTTCTCCAAGAACATGCGCATAAATGAAGCCAAGGATTATGTTGCCAAGAAACTCGGTGTACAGGCACTTGACCTGAGTGACGAATATGTCATGAGGGATATCCGTGAAGAACTTGATATTGGTGTACTTACATCCGTGCCAGGATGTGCCAAAGGTATCGCATCCAAGATGAATATTGAGAAACTTCTCGATATTGATATCAACTGCTGCGATAAATTCAGGGATATCACTGGATAAATAAAAAGACCGGGAGTTTCCCGGTTTTAATTTATTATCTCTATAATACATTTCAATAAAAAGGAGCGTGGTGTTTCTTATGAGCGAAGAAAAAGGTGATGCAGGAGTTGATCTGCATCATGCGGAACAATGTAGTAAAGTCGTGTGCGATGCCAGTGAACTGGAACGTACTATTGACTGGAAACAGGGACTTGCCATCGCACTTGGTGTCCCGCTGTTGATCCTGCCTTCTCTGGGATATTTCCCTCTTTGGGTATCATCAGCTGCAATAATAGTTTGGGGTCTTTCTGTATTCCAGGGCTTTATGCAAAATCTTGCCTATGGTGAACTTGCAACAGCTTTTCCCCATGCATCGGGTCTTCCCGGATTTGCACAAAATGTGTTTAAAACAAAAGATTACACGGGAAAATTCGATAAAAGTAAATTGATAGGTGGTTTCAGTGCCTGGAGTTACTGGTTTGCATGGAATCCTGTACTTGCGATATATGCCATCCTTGTCGGTAGTTATACGTACAATCTCTTCCCCATACTTGCAGAAACATTTTCTGAATACCAGCTTTCTCTGGTTGCGGGAATAGTAATATTCGGTGGGCTTATCCTTGTAAATTACCGTGGTCTTGAGGGTGGTGCACTTGCAGGTTACATATTAGCAGCCCTTTCACTGTTGCCTCTTATTGTCATTACTCTGGCACCCTTTGCAACCGGTGATGTGGTAATGTCTAATATTACAAGTCAGTGGCTTCCGGCAGATTGGGCATGGGATGCTCACCATATATTGATACTTCTTGGTCTCTTTGCAATGGCCCAGTGGAGTGCCTGTGCCTGGGAAACAGCGGCTGTCTATGGCCCTGAATACAAGAATCCGGGATCTGACATACCAAAAGCTCTGTTTGTCTGTGGTGTAGTATGTTTCTTCTCTTTCGTACTTGTACAGGCAGCAGTAATTGGTGTACTTGGTGTTGAGGGCACAATAGCCGAGCCGATCTCTCCAATGATCCCTGTGGCACAGGCTGCCTTTGGATCTGCGGGTGCAATAGTTGCGATTGTCATGCTGATTGCAGCAATGGTACTAATCATTCAGACTGCTTATCTTGGTTCTGCCAGGGCAATGCACTCAATGGCTACTGAAGGAAACCTGCCAAAAGTTTTTGGTAAGCTAAATTCCTCCGGTACCCCCATTGTGGCAATGGTAGTAATCGGTATTTTCAACTTGTTGTTGATATCCATGGGTACACCTACTGCAATCCTTGCAGCATCTGCTATTGGTTACACATGTGCAAACGGTATCAGTCTATTTGCCTATGTAAAAGCCAAATTGAACCCTGAAATGGCCGCACTAGACAGGCCTTTCAAGGCACCAACAGGCTGGAAGAACATTGCATTGCTATTTGGTCTATTCAACATCCCCCTATGTCTTGTGGGTGTAGTCTATCTTAACAGTCTTGAAGTCGGATGGACTTCAACCTGGGTAGGATTCATAGTACTGGCAATTTATCTGCCACTTTGGTTCTACTCCAGGAATGAGGCATATAAGGAAAAGGAAACAATCAGTGCTGTCAGCCTTGTTTCAAATATCTCCTCCAGTAAAAAGAAGTGAGTGGGATTTGTCGAAAGCATTTCCGGGTTTCTCCTAACCGGAAATGCTCACTCCTATATTTTCTAGCTGTCTAAAATCCCATTCTTTTAATTTTTTGTTTGTTTTTATACACTATTTTTTATTTTATTCCTTCTGCAAAAATACATATACATATCATATCGTTTTCACTTTGCATTCATACCAAAACTGAATCAGAGCGAAAAACATGCCAGACATTGAGGATATGATTATCGGGCTACTTCTCACAAGTTTCACCGTTGCACTTGGCCTATATCTTGTAACATCCGGCTCGGAACTTTATATTCCACAGATGGAAGAGGTCATGATGGGAACGGTTCTTGTTTTTGTAGCAACCGGTTATAACAATTTCCTGCGAAATCCCTGATATAAAGACAAAAACTCTATATCATAACTGATCTTTTTCTACCCATGGATTCTAATTACCCTGTACCTGAACTTGTAGTAGGTGTAAGGGATGAAGGTACCCTTTATGCATGTTCACAGTATGCAGATGCTGTATATTTTTCCGTAGATCGGCTGAGCCTGCGTTCTCGCGCAAAGACGATTACTGTGGATAATCTTTCAGGCTTTGTAAAATCGGTACGAAAAAAAGGGTTGAAAGCCTATCTTGTTGTCAATTCTGTCATATATCCTGAAGACGCTTTTGATTTATCGGCTATCCTCAACGTTGCTAAAAAAGCAAAAGTGGATGCAATCGTAGCCTGGGATCCTGCTGTGATATTACAGGCATCTTCTATGGGACTTGATATACATATTTCCACACAGGCCAATGTTTCCAATGCAAATACGGCAGAATTTTATGGTTCTCTGGGTGCAAGCCGCATTATTCTATCGCGCGAGCTAAGTCTTGATCAAATAAAACAAATCAGACAGAATACTGATATTGAACTGGAGGTTTTCGTTCACGGGGCTATGTGTCAGGCGATTTCCGGTAGATGCTATCTTTCGGCATATCTTCTGGGTAAATCCGGTAACTGTGGTCAATGTACCCAGCCGTGTAGATGGGAATGGACACTCAATGCGGATGACGGGTCACAGGTGCAGGTGGGTGGAAAATACCTGCTAAGTGCCAGGGACCTGTGCATGATTGAACATATTCCCCAACTTGTGGAAGCCGGGATAGATGCCTTCAAGATTGAAGGACGATTACGTGACTCAAGATACATTTCTACTGTATCCCGATGTTACTCAGAGGCTCTGGAGGCCTGCAGAAGCGGGGAATTTGAAAGCAACAGGGTACCTGAATGGAATCAACAGCTTTGTGCTGTTTATAACAGAGGTTTTTCTACAGGTTTCTATTTCGGCATTCCTTCCCGGGAAGGTTTCATTGTGGAAAAAGACATGAATGTTTCGCAAACCCACAAAGAACTTGTAGGTGAGGTTGTAAATTATTATAAGAATCAGAGTGCTGCATATGTGAAGCTTACTGATTCTGGCCTTAATATAGGTGATACGATTCTGATTGAAGGGGAAAATACCCATCTTGAACAGCATGTATCTTCCATGCAGGTGACAGGTAATACTATTAAATCAGCTGAAAAAGGTATGGATGTGGGGCTTGCGGTAGATGGCAGGGTCAGGCCCAATGATAAGGTATTCAGGATAGCAGATCCTGATACATCCGGGAATGAGTGAAATGGATCAATTCATGAAAGAAGCAATAAATGAAGCCATGGCCAGCCGCGATAAAGGTGGCATCCCCATAGGCTCTGTACTTGTGAAGAATGGAAAAATTATCGGAAGAGGGCATAATCTCAGGGTTCAGGACGACGATCCACTTGCACATGCGGAAATTTCCTGTATGAGGGATGCGGGCAGAATTGGAAGTTATGCGGATACAGTGTTGTATTCCACCCTTATGCCCTGCTACCTGTGTGCCGGTGCTGTGGTGCAGTTTGGTATTAAAAAAGTGGTTGCCGGGGAGTCAGAAACCTTTGAAGGAGCACAGGATTTCCTGCGTAGCAAAGGAGTTGAGGTGGTTGACCTGGATATATCTGAATGTAAAATATTGATGAAGGAATTTATTCAGGAATACCCTGAGCTCTGGAATGAGGATATAGGGAAAAGTGCGCCATACTAACAAATATATAAATATATGCTAACTATATTGTAGCGTCTCCTGTGGTCTTAATTTTGCAGGAAATTTGTTTTTAAGGGGATGAAGGTTCAATGCCAGCACCAATTGCGGAAGAACTTGCAAAAAAACAACAGTCAATAAGTGTAGCCGAATTTTTCGAAAAGAACAGACAGATACTGGGTTTTGATTCGGCCCCCCGAAGTCTTATTACTACTATAAAGGAAGCGGTGGATAACTCTCTGGATGCCTGTGAGGAATCAGGGATACTACCTGATATTATGCTTCATATCAAACGTTCGGGTAAAAGTGGGGTCGTTGTGATTATTGAGGACAATGGTCCGGGTATTGTGAAAGATCAGATTCCGCGGGTTTTTGCCAAACTGCTTTACGGTTCCCGCTTTCATGCTCTCAAACAGAGCAGGGGTCAGCAGGGTATCGGTATCTCTGCAGCGGTCCTCTATTCCCAGCTGACAGCAGGCCATGCTACCAGGATTATTTCAAAGATAGGCTCCCAGTCCCCGGCTCACTATTATGAACTGATGATCAATACCCGTACCAATGATCCCGAGATATTGAAAGATGAAATAACCGAATGGGATCGTCCCCATGGAACCCGGGTGGAGATGGAAATGGAGGCTACCTATGTAAAGGGGCGCCGCCAATCGGTAGAGGAATATCTCAAGGCCACAGCCATTGTAAATCCCCATGCCCGCATAAAACTCATTGACCCTGAAGGTGATGAGAGGATATTTGAAAGGGCCACTGATAAAATACCCGAACCTGCAAGCGAGATCCTGCCGCATCCCCATGGCATTGAACTGGGTACGCTCATGAAGATGTTGCGTTATACCGGCAGGCAGAGACTTGCTCCATTTCTGAGATATTCCTTTTCCAAGATAGGGTTACTCACAGCAGAGGAAATCTGCAATGCTGCCGGGCTTGATGAGGATATGGACCCGCACACCATTGAAAGGGAAGGTGCAAAACGTCTTCTGGAAGCTTTCCAGAAAGTAAAAATCATGTCTCCTCCTACGGATTGTCTGTCTCCTATCGGGGAAGAGTTGATTTACAAAGGTCTGGAGAAAGAGTTCAATGTGGACTTTATTGCAACTACCACACGTACTCCCTCAGTGTATTCCGGTAATCCTTTTGTCGTGGAAGTTGGGATTGCTTACGGAGGCAACCTGCAAAAGGATGACAGGGTCAATATAATGAGGTTTGCCAATCGGGTTCCTCTTCTGTATCAGCAGGGAGGCTGTGTGACTACACATGGCGTGGAAGGTATCAAATGGAAACAATACGGCATTGACCAACCGGGCGGAGGGCTACCGATTGGGCCTCTGGTATTGCTTATACATGTTGCATCCACAAATGTGCCTTTTACATCTGAATCCAAGGATGCCATTGCGGATATCCCTGAGATTCAGGCGGAAGTTGAACTGGCCCTCAAAGAGGCGGGAAGGAAACTAAACCGCTTCCTTAAAAAGAAGGGTTCCCTTAAAAAACGCAAGGAAAAGGAAGTTATTATTAACAAGGTATTGCCCCGCATGGCGGAAAAACTGGCAGAAACACTTGACAGGGAAGTACCGGATATCAATCCTGTTGTTGCCAGGGTAATGGGCAACCTGCTCGTTGACAGGCAATATGATGATGGTAATACCAATGTATCCATCAGGACAAAGAATTTTGGAAGTAAGAAAGTAGAATTCAAATTACATGAGATGTTGCCTTTCCAGGTCGAGGCAACCCCGTCACCCAAAGTGGTCAGTATGGGCAATGATTATGATTACATATGGAAAATTGTTCTCAAACCAGGTGAGGCTTTTGCCGTGAATTACCGGTTACCTGACCCATCGGATCTGGATTCTATAAAAGAACCTCCTATTGTTGAAGGGGTTGAGGAAGAGATTGTTACAGGTGCCAGAGCGATAAAGGGGGTTGTATAATGGCTAAGAATGAACACCGTAAGGAGCATGACAGGCTTGCAGAGCAAAGGTTAACGGGTCTTGCATCGGAGTTGTATTCGCATTTTGTGGATGGAAAGATTCCTTATGTGAATATGCCCAGCAGAACCAAGAACAATATTGAATTTAATGAAAATAGTGATGTATGGGTGTATGGCGGCCGGGAGAGTGAAAGAAGTGCCAAGACCGTCAAAGGTGCATTCCAGTTATTGAAAACCTCTCATGTGCTTGATTTTCTTTTAAAGAACCATATCGGGAATAACCGTGGTTCAACTTTGAGGGAATTATACTATATTTCCGAGAACTGGGATATTGCCAAGTTCAAGGAACAACCCGAAAGTGATCGTCTGGTTGAGGACCTTGAGATTATTTCCAGTCTCCAGAGGGAATATTTCCACATGCGTCCCGAAGAAGACGGTGCTACACTTTTTGGTCCCCTGCAGCTGCGGGAAGAGACCAAGCGAGGGGACCGTGATATCCATTGCCAGGAGGATGTGGGTGAAAGTGGTTATCAGATCCCTTTCAATGTGGAGAATATCGATTTCATAGATCATGATGCCAAATTTATAATAGCGATTGAGACCGGTGGTATGTATGCCCGTTTGATTGAGAATGGTTTTGATGAACTAAATGATGCTATACTTGTACATCTCAAAGGCCAGCCCGCTCGCTCGACCCGGCGTATGATCAAGCGTATGAATGAGGAGCTGGGTATTCCAGTTGTGGTTTTTACTGACGGTGACCCCTGGTCCTATCGTATCTATGCTTCAGTTGCATACGGTGCCATCAAGAGTGCCCACCTTTCCGAGTTCATGGCAACTCCTGCAGCCAAGTTTGTCGGAGTGCAGCCTTCGGATATCGTGGAGTATGAATTGTCCACCGATAAATTGACCGATAAGGATGTCGATGCCCTGCGCAGTGAACTTACAGACCCGAGATTTGAAACCGATTACTGGAAAGAACAGATTAACCTGCAGCTTGATATTGGGAAAAAGGCAGAACAGCAGGCCTTTGCGGGCAAGGGTCTGGACTTTGTCACAAAGACATACCTGCCCGACAGGCTTTCAGATATGGGTATAATTTAAAGAAAATCATTCAAAGAATTTTGTGCGTTGCAGCAGTTCGTCAACACTCTTTTTTGTATGGAGGCCTTCCAGCATCCTGTCCCTGTCAATCCACATATCAGCCGCACTCTGAAGGCCGCTTGTTTTATGGGGGACATAATTAATGCCTTCATCAGGTGTGGCCAGACGGTCGGGAAATCCCATTTCCCCTATCTTCCATTCTTTCACGGACACCTGTGCCTCTGTTTTTGTTTGCTCGGTTTTCTCTTCTGACATGGCATCCCTTTTTGCATTTCCCTCAATATATAACTTACCTGGGTTTGCATCAGTAAACTTAATATTCCTCACTTCCCATTAGCGCAAAGGAGTTATTGCAAGTGACGCTGGTTCTTGGCATAGAGGGCACCGCATGGAATCTGAGTGCGGCTGTTGTTAATGAAGATGAAGTTGTCTGTGAGGTGACGCATACATATAAACCGGCAACTGGGGGCATTCATCCTAGAGAAGCGGCTCAACATCATGCCCGGTTTGCTTCCTGGGTGATGTCCAATCTTTTCGACGAACTGGCAGATAAAAGCATAAGTCCCAATGATATTGATGCAATCTCTTTTTCACAGGGTCCGGGTCTGGGTGCCTGTTTGAGGACCGTGGCAACTGCTGCCAGGGCTCTTTCCCTCTCCCTTGAAATTCCTCTGGTGGGGGTGAACCACTGCGTAGCCCATGTGGAGATTGGTAGGTGGAAAACACCTGCAAAGGACCCTGTGGTTCTCTATGCAAGTGGTGCAAATACCCAGGTACTGGCCTACAGGCGAGGAAAATACCGCGTATTCGGGGAGACTCTGGATATTGGTGTAGGAAATGCCCTTGACAAATTTGCCCGCAGCGCAGGCCTGTCCCATCCGGGTGGGCCGCAGATTGAGAGGTATGCAAAGGATTCGGTGAATTACGTAAACCTGCCCTATGTGGTAAAGGGTATGGATTTCTCTTTTTCCGGGCTTTCAACTGCAGCCACAGATGCCCTGCAAAAACATACGCTGGAGGATGTTTGTTATTCTCTGCAGGAGAATGCTTTTGCAATGCTTGTGGAGGTGACCGAGCGGGCACTGGCACATACAGGTAAGACTGAGGTGTTGCTTGGTGGTGGTGTCGGTGCGAACATGCGCCTGCGGGAGATGCTTGATATCATGTGTGATGACCGTGGTGCATCTTTTTATGTTCCTGAAAAACGTTTCATGGGAGATAATGGTGCTATGATCGCCTGGCTTGGTCTTCTTATGTATAAGGCAGGCGATACAATAGGGGTCGAAGATTCTCATGTAAATCCCAATTATCGTCCTGACATGGTGGATGTGACATGGCTGAAGGAGTAAATGAAATGGTCAGGGATGGTGCAGAGGCAAAGGTCATTCGGAAGAATAACCGTCTGGTCAAGAGTCGTATCCCCAAACGCTATCGTGTGCGGGAATTGGATGAGCGGATACGCAGGGAGCGCACCCGTGCAGAGGCCCGTCTGATATCACAAGCCCGCAGGGCCGGGGTGGCGACACCTGTTATCTATGATATTTATAATTCCACCATTGAGATGGACTACATTGAGGGTAAGCCATTAAAATATGTCATCTCTGAAGATTTGTGTGAAAAACTCGGGGAACTCGTGGGCAGGCTCCATGCTGCAGGTATAATTCACGGAGACCTTACGACCTCGAATATCATCTGGGATGGAAGCAGGATGTGGCTTATCGATTTCGGGCTTGCTTTCAGTGCAGAGGACCTCGAATCCCGTGGTGTAGATGTTCATGTGCTCTTCCAGACCCTTCAAAGTTCCCATCCCAACCATGAGGCACTCATAGATGCCTTCTGCAGGGGTTATTATCGCACTCTTGAATCTGCGAAAGATGTACTGGAGAGGGTTGTTGAAATTGAATCGAGGGGAAGATACTCCTGAGTAATCTTTATCATACATTTTTGTTCTTGTACAGTCATATATAATCTATTAATAGCCCATAGTGTGATACCATGCGCAAAATCGTATTCGTTACCGGTAACAGCGGCAAGTTCAGGGAAATCAAGGCAATCCTGGGACAGAGGGGGATTGAGGTCCTCCAGAACACTGATGGTTATCCTGAGTTGCAGGAGGATGATCTGGAACCAATCGCAGCCGAGGGTGCCCGCTGGGCCTGTGAAAAACTGGGAATGCCCGTGATGGTTGATGATTCCGGGCTTTTCATTGATGCCCTGAATGGTTTCCCTGGCCCCTATTCTGCCTTTGTGGAAGATAAGCTTGGCAATCCCAAAGTCCTGAAATTAATGGAGGATGAAGAAAATCGCAGTGCTTATTTCAAATCCGTTATTGGCTACTGTGAGCCGGGTAAAGAACCCCTGACGTTTACCGGTACTGTTGAAGGCAACATCGCCTATGAGGAAAAAGGAGAAGGTGGTTTTGGCTATGATCCTATCTTTCTGTATGGTGCCCGGACATTTGGTGAGATGGGAGATGAGGAAAAGAATAAAGTATCCCACAGAAAGCGTGCTGTGGACAGGTTTGTGGAATGGGTTGACTCAAATTTATGATTGGAGAAGTATTGCTCGAGCCGGTGCCCCATCACACCCTTTTATTTTTAGTGGCAGACAGACAAATCCATAATAACCCGGCTCAACCTTTTTAAGGTCCAGATTCTCAATAATATTGATTCCTTTTCCAAGCAAAATCCTGTGGTTATCCAGTCCTTCCCCGGAATCCATCGACTCAGAATCGATACCCACAGTCAGGAATCCTTTTTTTACAATCCATTCTGCAGCATCCGGGAGTATCTTTGCAAATTTTTGGTCTGATGATTCAGTTTTCAGCAATATGATTTCACTGCTTTTGTCTTTGAAGGAAAAAGTTTTTTCCATTTCATCATTTCCAATTTCGGTTTTCCCGGAATGATCGATCAGATAAGCCCTGCCCACAAGAGAGGCTAATTCCAATTCATCCACTGTGCGCCCACTCTCAAATATGTGAGCAGGAGCATCGATATGGGTTGCAGTGTGACTTCCCATTTCGAGTTTTGAGACACTGTATCCACAGGATTCGATGGAAGCAACTCTCTCGACAGTAACTTTTGGATCCCCCGGATAAACCCTGGTTTCAGGACCGATGGATTGTGTAATATCAATAATTTCCTATGTCATTTCAGATAAAAATCCTTGAATTTTCCAGCACCTGCTTTGCTTCATCCTTTTCAAGACCTGCTCCCATTGCCACTTTCAATGCAGTACTTGTTGTTATCAGGTCTGAAGGATGGTGAGAATCGGTATCCACTACCATTGTCGCACCGCTGAGTTTTGCGATTTTGGCAACATGGCCATTGGTGCGGTTATGTCCGCCTCTTGCGGTAATTTCCAGGCATACATTGTTATCCGCTGCAATTTTAGCTTCTTCTTTAGTGATAAATCCGGGATGTGCCAGGATATCTACATTCGGACATTGTGCAGCTGCACGGTTTGTGCCGGGCAAAACTGGTTCTACCGGACTTTCCCCGTGTACAACAACAATTTCGGCCCCCAGTTCTCTTGCAAGTTTTGCAAGGGATGCTATTTTTTCAGGGGGGACATGTGTTATCTCAATTCCGGGAAGCACCTTTATGTCCATTAGCTCTTCCAGGTATTTTGCCTTGGTAACACAGTTGAGGATGTGTTCTACATTGGTGAAATCGGCATGGTCTGTTAGGCCGATTGCCTCATATCCGAAGGTTTTTGCCCTGCGGACCTGCTCACTTGGAATAAGTTCTCCGTCGCTGAATATTGTATGTGTATGCAGATCTATCATGATAATTCCTGTTGTGTTTTGTACAAAGTATTTATTGTTTGCATTGATAATATCTTCTGTGATAGATGTCCATATTTTTATATCATATGCATGGAATGGATATCTAAATAATTCTTCATGTTGGAGATAATGAATGATGAATAATAAGTCAGGGATTCGCAGGTTGGTTCTGGATGTTCTGAAGCCACATAATCCTTCCATAGTTGAACTTGCAGGTGTGTTGGGTGATTTGGAAGGAGTTGATGGTGTCAATCTTAGTCTTTATGAAATGGATCAGAAAACCGAAAATGTAAAAATCACCCTGGAAGGGCTTGATCTTGACTATGAACTTATCCGTCAGGAAATAGAGAATATGGGTGCCGTGGTCCATAGCGTAGATGAGATTGCAGCCGGTAAAAAAATCATCGAAGAAGTGGAGACTCACCAGGATAGGTGATTCTCATTTTTCTTCTTCAGGACTCTCAAGTCTCTGTATAACATCTGCAAAAGCAAAATTGGGTTTTACATCTCTTACCTTTATGCGCACTTTTTCTCCTTTTTCAGTGTCACAGATGAATACTACAAACCCTTCCACAAAAGCAGTACCGTCGCCGCCGGATCCTATTCTTTCGATAACAACATCATATTCCTCCCCTCTCCTGATTGGTGCGGTAAGGAATTTTTTGCCTACGACGTATATTTCGGCACTTTCTGACCTTGAAGCCTCTGGTGAATGGGCCCGGACATAGGTAAATTCACCTCTTACTTTATCCAGGTATTCCTTGAACATATCTCCCTGGAATACTTTTACAACAAAATTTCCCTGGGGTTTAAGGATGCGGGTTGCACATTCAAGTGCTGATTCGGCCAAAGCGATGGAGCGTGCATGATCCAGGTTCCAGTTTCCGGAAAGATTGGGTGCAGCGTCACAGATAACAGTATCAGCTCCTTCTTCTCCTACTGCTTCCTTGATCTGATTTGCAGTCTCTTCCCGGGTAATATCGCCACGAATAATGGTTATTCTGTCCATTGGCTTGATGCGCAATATGTCTACACCGACAACTTTCCTTTTCGTCAGTTCTCTTGCGACTTCAAGCCACCCACCCGGAGCGGCTCCGAGATCTACAACATCACTGTCTTCTCTGATTACATTAAACTTCTTGTTAATCTGCTGGAGTTTGTAAGCTGCCCTTGAGCGATAACCTTCGGCTTTTGCACGCCAGTAATATGTATCTCTTCTATGCCTTGCCATTGGATTGCTTCCTTCATTATATAAGTATAAAAGGTTATGCCTCTTTAAGTTCCTCTATTCGCGCACTCAATGAGAATATATTTTCCTCTATCTCGGTGAGGGCATCAGGAACCCATGTATCAAAATCGTAGTAAATATTTACAAGATCCATGTATTTTTCCTCCAGATCCTGTATGTATTCAGGTTCTGCAGGGGTCTGCACATCATTGATAAGGTTCTCCAGATGTGTGGTCCGCATCTTCAATCTTCTTTTAAAGCGTGTTGCTACTTTTCCCATATCCAGTTCTCTTTTTTCTAACCCAAGCAAATCGAGTGCATCACTCAGTTCCTGTGGGTATTCAGGAAACGCATCTGGCCCCAGAATAAAATATTCTGCCCCCTATGTGTTTTCCATTCCTATTATTTCTTCACAGGATACCTTTTCCAGAAAATGTCTGGAACAACCCTTTTCACACATCTTGAGTATATCTTCCTCTGCAGGGGGTTCATCATCCCTTGCATAGGTGATTTCCTGGGCAGTGCAGGTAATCTCGTGTATCGTGGCTGCTCCCAGTACATCAATTATCCCGGAAAGTTCTTCAATTGAAATCATGATTATTTCTGTATCATTTATGGCTTAATAATGTCATGCCCGTGACGTTCAAGTGGTTGTCAGGCTATTTTTAAATAATTGGATGGTTTACACTCTTCCATAACACAGGCGAAAATCATGCATTCTACACTATGGATCAAAGGAACTAAAAGTAAATCCCTTGAGGGTAAGACCGTTGTGCTGGCAGTTACTGGTAGTATTGCAGCCGTAAGGGTTGTGGAACTGGCACGTGAATTAATACGCAACGGTGCAAATGTCTATGCTGTGATGAGTGAAGCGGCCACGCGTATTCTCCATCCTGATGCATTACATTATGCTACCGGTCATGAAGTGATTACGGATATAACCGGAGGAGTGGAGCATGTGGGAATGTGCGGTATGCAGGGTATGGCAGACCTCTTATTGATAGCTCCGGCAACGGCGAATACTATTAGCAAAATCGCAATGGGAATTGATGATACGCCTGTAACGACTTTCGCAACCACTGCTATAGGTAGCGGGATGCCCACAATAGTTGTACCTGCAATGCATCAGTCCATGTATGACCATCCTGCGGTGCATTCCAATCTCGAAAAGCTTGGAAGTTATGACATCAGTTTAGTTGGCCCCCGTGTAGAGGAAGGGATTGCCAAGATAGCTTCAAATGATGATATTGTCCTGGCAGTTGAGCGGCAACTTATGGGGAAAAAACTTGCAGGCAAGAAAATAGTGCTGACATCCGGTGCAACTGCCGAAGCCATTGATCCTATCCGTATACTCACAAACCGGGCTTCCGGCAAAACCGGTCAGGAATTGGCCAGGGAAGCCTTCCGGCGGGGCGGGGATGTTACAATAATCCACAGGAATGAACTGGATGTGGATGGTATAAATGAGGTTTATGCAGAAAGTGCAGCCAGTATGCTGGATAGGTGCATGGAAGAAATAGACAGGGGATGCGATGTATTCATAAGCTCGGCTGCGATTTCGGATTATACACTTGATTCTTCAAGATCCAAAATAAAATCAGGCCAGAACCTTATTCTTGAAATGCATCCCACTGAAAAGATTTTGCCACAGGTACGAGGCAATCATCCCTACATAGTGATTGTGGGCTTTAAAGCTGAAACCGGTGTTGATGAAAAAGAGCTTGTGGGAAGTGCGGCCCGTATGCTTGAAGAATACGGTCTTGACATGGTAGTTGCCAATGATGTGGGGGGAGGGGGAATGGGCACCTCTGACAATTCCGTATATATCCTGCAGGAGGGTCTTTCACCATCTCATTATAGTGGATCCAAACGTTACCTTGCATCTGTAATAATAGACCAGCTTGAGCAAATCCTGTTGTGAGGGTTTCTATGGACCCAAAACAAAAATGTGTAACATGCTTTGCTCCGGGACATATAACGGGTTTTTTCACAATCCATGAAAACGATGACCCGGCCTTGAAGGGCACTACGGGTTGTGGTGTAGTTCTTAACAGAGGGGTCACTGCAAAAGTAGGTGTGGGGCCCGATATTACAGAGACAGAGATATTCCTGAGTGGTTCAAGGAAACAAGCACCTGTAACTTCTCATCTGGTTGCCTCTCTCACCTGTGAACCTGTAAGGATAGAATCTCATGCTGATATCCCCGTAGGCTGTGGCTTTGGTGCTTCCGGTGCAGGTGCACTGGCAACTTCCTATTGCTTAAATGATCTTTTCTCATTGGGCCTGACTCAAAATGAACTCGTGGAAGCTGCTCATATTGCCGAAGTTGTAGGGGGAGGTGGACTGGGCGATGTGGAAGCCCAGGCACACGGCGGGATTGTCATCAGGAAAAGACCGGCTCCGATTACAAAAGGAGGCCTGCTGGATCGTATCGTTTCTTCCTCTTTTAGTGTACACTGTGTGGCTCTGGGTAAATTGTCTACAAAAACAACCCTTGACGATTCATCTATGACTGGAAAGATCAATATTGCTGGCAAAACCGCAATGAATAACTTGCTACAGAATCCGACAATTGAAGAATTTATGCGCCAATCCCGCAGTTTTAGTTTTGAACTGGGTCTTTTGAGCAAGGGGGCAAAAGACATTATCGAGGCTGTGGAAAATGTTGGTGGATTTGCTTCACAGGCTATGCTTGGAGATGCGGTTTTTGCTATTGCTGGCCCGGAGTGTACTGATGCTGTCATCAGGGATACGATGAGTGAATTCGGAACAGTATTTAGCAGTACAATTGCAGGTACTTATTGATATCTCTGCAAATTCTATCTTTTTCTTTCATATTGACATAAGAATTATTGCAAAAAGGGCGGATATCACTCCTAACCACTGTCTGGGGGCAAGTTTTTCTTTTAGTATAAAATATGCAAGCAATACCGTGATACCCGGGCTTAATGAGGATAGAATTGTGGTAATATCCAGTCTGCCTGCTTCTGAAGCCAGTGTAAAGAATGTACCTCCTCCGGTATTGAAAAGTCCTGCAAGAACAATTACAGGCAGTACGTCAATGGAAGGGGGTTTCACTTTTACTGATCCTGTCAGTATGACAAAACCTACAAACATCAATAAGGCTGTTCCTCTGGCAAAGGCCAGTGGCCAGAATATGGCAGTTTCACTGAAATTATCTATGGATATAAAAAAGAGTCCAAAGCCCATTCCCGCTAGAAAAGGATACTTCAGGTCATTTATTTTGACTTTTGGTCCGTTATCCATACTGACAATAAGCCACACTGCTATAAAAGCGAAAATGAATCCTGCAATTCGCAGGATTTCCGGAAATCCTTCATAAAACGCAGAGTAAATTACCGGGACAATGGCCGATATCATTGCAGCCACCGGGGCAACTATACCCATTTTTCCTTCAACCAATCCCTGATAGAGGGCTAACAATCCGGATGTTCCAAAAAAACCTGCAAGACATCCCCATAACAATTTACTTAATGGGGGCAGGTTTTCTGAGAAAACAAATGCGAGTATTGGAAAAAGTACAACTCCTACAATCTGGGTTACCAGAACTACTGAATATACGTTAGTGCGCCTTGAAGCACAACCACCGGTGAAATCCCCCGCCCCCCAGGAAACGGCAGATGCAAGGCCAAAAAAGATTGCCATAAGTTCAACAGGGATCATTTTGGATTCTCCGGTTCATTTGTGGATTCACATTGGCTGATTGGTGTATGTGGTGTTAAATCTGCGCTTTAGTCGATAGATTGAAGTAGTCTTCAGGTGAGATTATTCATAAAATTAGCTGCAGATAACCACGTCTGAATCTCATATCTGGATTTCCTTGCAGGATTGCAATTTGATATTTTGTATCCGGAGGCATTTAATGACAGGCATCACACTAAAACAAAGATTTTTAGATTCCCTTGCAGGAAAGGATGTTGACAGGGTACCGGTCTGTTCGGTTACCCAGACAGGTACAATTGAACTGATGGAAGCCACGGGCAGCCATTGGCCGGAGGCACATTATGATGCTGAAAAAATGGCTGCACTGGCTATAGGTGGGTATGAGGTGGCCGGTCTGGAAGCCGTACGTTATCCTTTTGACGGTACGGCCATAGCCCAGACCCTGGGATGCACAATAAAGGAAGGAACTTTTGATTCACAGCCATCTGTTCTTGACAATCCCTGTAGCAATAAGGAGGATGTAGGGAAATTCAATCTCCCTGATAATTTCCTGGAAAGCGAACGCATATCCACCATACTGGATGCCACGAAAATTATCCGGGAAAGGGTTGGGGAAGACATTCCTGTTGTTGCAGGCATGCTTGGTCCTGCTGCGATTGCTATCTCTCTTGTGGGTGCAAAGAATTACCTTATGTGGTCCCTCACGGAGCCGGAAATTATGCGTGAACTGCTCGGTATGGGTGTAGAAGTATGTGTGAAATATTCAAATGCCCTTTTCGAAAGGGGTGCGGATGCAATCTGTATGCCGGATTCCGAAGCAGGACCTGATTTGCTACCTCCAGATATCTTTGAATCCCTGGTTCTTCCGGAATATGGCAAAATCTGTGCCGGCACTGATGGGCCAATGATATTGCATATGTGCGGAGATGCCACTGCAATCCTTGAACCTATGGCTTGTTCCGGATTTGAAGGATTGAGTATTGAAGAAAAAGTGGATGCCAAATATGCCAAAAGGATAATTGGGGACAGGGCTTGTTTAATAGGCAACGTCTCGCCTGTAGATATCCTCCTTTCGACTCCTGCGGAAGAAGTGAAAAGACAGGCTAAGATGTGTCTTGAAGACGGTGTGGATATTCTTGCCCCGGGTTGTGGACTTGCACCATATACTTCGCTTGAGAACCTGAAAGCCTTCGTGGAAGCAAGGGACGAGTACTATAAGGGTTTAAATCCCGAGTTATAAGAAGGTGCAAATACCTGTTTTTCTTTTGAAGCAACAATTAATTTGTCGATTTATATTTGTTCTGATTATTGAGGTGTAAAAAATTGACTGGCATTCCCCGAACACATCCTCGTTATCATTCCCTGATTGCAAGGGAAAATATTGTTGAAGGTGTGAATAAAGGTATTACGAGTATGCAGGGTCTTGTGGCTCAGGGCAGAGGTGAATGTTTTGACTACCTGCTTGGTGAAAGGACTGTTCCTTCGGCTTTACTTGCAGAAAAGATAGCTTCTGCACTGCTTCTCCTGGCAGATAGACCGGTCATTTCGGTAAATGGCAATACATCGGCCCTTGTCCCTGAAAAAATGGTTGAGCTTGCATCTGTCACAGGAGCATCCCTTGAAGTCAATCTCTTTCACCGTACCGAGGAGAGAGTTTCTCGTATAATCTCTCATCTGGAATCCTTTGGTGCGACCCGTGTGCTTGGGGTACGAGGGGATGGCAGGCTTGATCTTGAACATGCCCGGGCTATTGTGGACCAGGAAGGAATCTACAGTGCAGATGTGGTTCTTGTTCCCCTGGAGGACGGGGATAGATGCCAGAAATTGGTGGAGATGGGTAAAACTGTTATTGCAATCGATTTGAATCCATTTTCACGCACATCAAAGACAGCCACCCTTACGATTGTGGACAACGTGAGCCGTGCGATGGTAAATCTAATCAGTTATTCCCGGCAGTTTGGAAACTGTAGTCATGAAGAGCTTGAGGAAATTGCAGGGGATTTTGATAACGCTACATTTCTCAGAGAAGCTGTTGGAGAACTAATGGAGAATCTTAAGAATCAGTGAAGGTGATCATTTATGGATATTATTGAAATTACAAGAGATTATGTGTCAGATGTACTCTCCGATGAACCCGGTAGCCATGATATGGGTCACGTGGAGCGGGTCGAATCCCTTTGCATGTATATAGGGGAAAAGGAAGGGGGAAATCCTGATGTATTGAGGCTTGCTGCCCTATTGCATGATGTGGGTGTTGTTCGCGAACATGAGGAAGGCGGTGATCATGCATTGTATGGTGCTGAAATCGCAGGTTCTTATCTGGCTGACAAAGAAGTTGATGAAAAGACCATTGAACATATTGTATCCTGCATACGTACTCACAGATTCAGCCGGGGTATGGTTCCCGAATCAATCGAAGGGCAAATTTTACAGGATGCGGATAGGATTGATGCCCTGGGTGCGGTAGGTATTTTCAGGTCACTGGTTTCAATGGGGGCTTTGCGAGGCTTAAAACATGCCAATGGTAATGTGAAGGAAAGTTCCATGAATGCCTATGCACAAAATCCTTTTGAAGGTTTTGAAGAATATATGGAAAGGAAGCCTTTTAAGATAATGGATCGTCTGAACACACATACTTCCAGGGATATTGCAACAGAGAGGCTGAAAATTATGGAAACTTTCCTTGAACAGCTCAAAAAGGAAGTTTATTGATATTGGAGGGGTTTTATGGTTGATATTTTGATCAAGAACGGTCACGTCCTTACTATGGATCCTGATTCAGGAGATCTCAAAAAAGGGGAGGTTGCCATTGAAAATGGCAGGATTGTCTATGTGGGGCTCTCTTATAATGGCAAGGCAGACAAAATAATAGATGCAAGCGGTTCGGTGGTCATGCCCGGTCTGGTAAATACCCATAATCATGCAGGAATGACACTTTTAAGGGGTTATGCCGATGATCTGCCCCTTGCAGAATGGCTTGAGGATTATATCTGGCCTGTGGAAGAAAAATTGGGGCCGGAAGAAATCTATGCAGGGGTTAGGCTGGCATGCCTGGAGATGATAAAATCCGGAACAACCACCTTTGCTGACATGTATATTCATGAGCAGGCAGCTGCTCGTGCAGTTGAGGATTGTGGTATGCGTGCAGCCCTTTCCTATGGTATGATTGATTTTGGAGATCCTCAAAGGGCAGCATCTTCCCTGTTAAAAGGCAGGAATTTTGTAAAGGATTTCAATGGTGCAGCCAATGGGCGCATATCTGCTATGTATGGTCCACATGCCCCTCATACCTGCTCTCAGCAATTCCTGCGGGATGTGCGTAAGCAGGCTCGCAAGGATGGTGTAAAAGTTCATATCCATGTGCTTGAAACCGAAGCTGAACTGAACCAGATGAAAGAGAAGTATGGCAAGTGTTCGGTCAACATGCTTCATGACATTGGTTTTTTTGACAGTGATGTACTTGCTGCTCATTGTATCTGGCTTTCAGAGGGAGATATGGACATTTTGGCTGAAATGGGAGTTCATGTGAGTCATGATCCAGTGAGTAATATGAAAATGGCAGCAGGGATCGCACCGGTGCCAAAGCTGCTTGAAAAGGGTGTGAATGTATCCCTGAGTACGGATGGATGTGCTTCAAACAATAATCTTGATATGTTCGGGGTAATGAAAATGGCCGCCCTTCTTCATAAAGTTGACAGTATGGACCTAACTGTCATTGATGCCCGGAAAGTGCTTGAGATGGCCACTGTAAACGGGGCAAAGGCACTTGGAATTGAGGCCGGTATGATCAAGGAAGGCTACTATGCCGATTTGATTGTTGTGGATATGAAACGTCCGCATCTCACTCCATTGTATGATATCGATTCGCATCTTGTATATTCGGCTCTTGGTAGTGATGTCACAACAGTGTTGGTGGATGGAAAAGTGCTCATGGAAAACGGTCAGGTTCTATGTATGAATGAATATGAGATAATGGTGGAAGCTTCTAAAGCTGCGAAAAAGACTGACAGTCAGCATCTGATTGATGTTCTGGGTTTGCAGGATTATTCAGATGATCAGTAATTTTATCCACTATATAACTTTTAATATTGAACGTCTGTGGCTACAATCAGGTGGCTCTCTTTCAATACCTACTCGCAATATTTGGCTAGAGATCCATAAAAACAGATTCTATTTATTATTTTTGAAGTGAAATATATATCTGCTTTCTTATATTCTGTAAAAATAATTTAAAAACCTTCAATTTGGAAACACATATATAGTATGGCGTAGTATGTGATGTCAATCAATTACGATTAAAATTATGGTGGAATTATTATGTTCGTGGTAAACAATGATTTCCATTGATCCTCGAACTTCCCACTATATTATGCTATAGGGATGTTACAGTGTGGAATTATCCATTCTTGACATTTGATTGCGAATTCAAATCTAAATGTATGTCCGTTCATCCGGGCCTTTAACGTATCCGTTCAATCGGACCTTATAACGTATCCGTTCAATCGGACCCTTAGCGTATCCGTTCAATCGGACCTTATAACGTATCCGTTCAATCGGACCCTTAGTGTATCCGTTCAATCGGACCTTTAAGATAAAACAGGAGTGTGAAAATGAGCAAACTCAAATATGACCACGTATTTACTTCAGAAGCAGTCGGGGCAGGGCATCCAGATAAGATATGTGATCAGGTGTCTGATGCAGTTCTGGATGCATGTCTGGAAGTTGATCCTGACAGTCGTGTGGCATGTGAAACACTTGTAGCCCATGACCTTGTGGTAAATGCAGGTGAAATTACCTGTAAAGGTATGGAACAGATTGATACAGAGAGTATAGCACGTGAAGTTGTTCGTGATATAGGGTATGATCATAAGGACCTTCTTTTCTGGGACAAATCCTTTGAATACATCTCAAAAATCCACGAACAATCCCCTGATATTTCTATGGGAGTTACCGAGGGCACTGGGTTATATGAAGAACAGGGTGCAGGGGACCAGGGTATGATGTTTGGTTATGCTACCAATGAAACAGATGAATATATGCCTGCTCCAATTGCATTTAGCCACAGGTTACTCCGGTATCTGGATTCTATCCGTAAGGAAGGTAGGGTGTCCTACTTAAGACCGGATGCCAAATCACAGGTTTCAGTGAAATATGTAAATGGAAAACCAGACCACATAACAGCTGTAGTTATATCACAGCAGACTGACGACATCCCACTTGAAACAATTCGTAATGACATGGTAGGATTTATCAATGAAGTCCTTGAGCCAACCGGCATGTTGAGGTCAGACACCGAGTATTACATAAACCCAACAGGCGGATTCGTTCTAGGAGGTCCCTATGCAGATGCAGGACTTACCGGACGTAAGATAATTGTGGATACTTATGGAGGAGTGGGCAGCCATGGTGGGGGAGCTTTCTCGGGTAAAGATCCTTCCAAGGTTGATCGCTCAGCAGCATACTATGCAAGATATGTCGCCAAAAACATAGTTGCAGCAGGTCTTGCTGATAAATGTGAAATCCAGGTGGCCTATGCCATTGGTGTCGCAAAGCCTCTCAGTATCAATGTTGATACCTATGGTACAGGTGTAGTAGAAGATCAGGAAATCCAGAATGTACTGGAATCCGGTGAAATATTTGATTTCAGACCGGCAGCCCTGATAGAAGATCTGAATTTACTGCATCCTAAAGGGTGGTCATACAGGCAGGCATCTTCTTATGGCCATTTTGGCAGGAATATTTTCCCCTGGGAACAGCTTGACAAGGTGGATAGCCTCAAAGGAAAATTCAATCTCAACGTAGTGAAATGATTTTTAATTATTGGTGAAAACATGGTTACAAATAAGGATTATAAAGTTAAGGATATTGGACTTGCTGACGCAGGTCGCAAGCAGTTAGATATAGCTGAACAGGAAATGCCGGGTCTTATGGCCACACGTGAAAAGTACGGGCCTATGAAACCACTTAAAGGAGCACGTATAAGTGGCAGTCTTCACATGACTGTTCAAACTGCAGTACTTATTGAAACACTGGTTGAACTCGGTGCAGATGTGCGCTGGGCGTCATGTAATATTTTCTCGACCCAGGATGAAGCAGCAGCTGCAATAGCAGAAACAGGTGTTCCGGTTTTTGCATGGAAGGGTGAAACACTTGATGATTACTGGTGGTGCACCAAACAGGCATTGACCTGGCCAGATGGTAAAGGCCCCAATCTCATTGTGGATGATGGTGGAGATGCCACCCTGATGATGCATCGTGGGTATGCAGTAGAAGATGATCCTTCAATCCTTGATGAACCTACAGACAACAAGGAACTTATAGCCCAGAACGAAGTGCTTAGAAAATCCCTGAAGGAAGATCCTCAATTCTGGCATAAAGCGGTTGCTGATTGGAAGGGTGTGTCCGAGGAAACAACCACCGGTGTGCACAGATTGTATCACTGGGAAAGGAAGGGAGATCTTCTTGCACCTGCTATAAATGTCAATGACTCTGTAACCAAAAGTAAATTCGATAATGTTTACGGATGCAGGGAATCTCTTGTGGATGCCATTAAACGTGGTACTGATGTGATGATTGCAGGTAAGGTCGCAGTAGTCTGTGGCTATGGTGATGTCGGTAAAGGCTCAGCAGCAGCACTTGCCAATCACAAAGCAAGAGTGATTATTACAGAAACCGATCCAATCTGCGCACTGCAGGCATTGATGGAAGGATACTCTGTTATGACTGTTGAGGATGCACTACCCTACGGGGATATTTACGTGACCACAACAGGAAACTGTGATGTCCTCACAACCGAACACATGTCTAACATGAAAGACCAGGCAATTGTCTGTAATATAGGCCATTTTGATAATGAGATTCAGGTTGATGCACTTAACAAGATGGATAATGTGAAAAAGGTCAACATCAAGCCACAGGTAGATGAATATCAATTCCCTGATGGGCATTCCATATATATTCTGGCAGAAGGCAGGCTTGTCAATCTGGGTCTTGCAACAGGTCACCCTAGTTTTGTCATGTCAAACAGTTTCACAAATCAGACACTTGCACAGATCGATCTCTGGGAGACTCCAAAGGAAGTTGGTGTTTATCGATTGCCAAAAGTGCTGGATGAAGAGGTCGCAAGGTTGCACCTCGAAAAACTGGGTGCCAAATTGACCAAGATGTCACAGAAACAGGCTGAATATATCGGGATCCCTGTTGAAGGGCCGTACAAACCAGAACACTACCGCTACTAAATAATTAAGTTATGGATGTTCTGATGAGGGCTGCCAGGGTGGTAGTCCTTATTTCATTTCACTTAATCCATTCTGGATTCATGGTATGCATGAGCCAGACGAATAGCAACAATTGACTGTATTTGTAAATATACTACATTAAATAACAATAGGAGGATCTACATGAACCAATATGAAAAACAGGATTTTGGAGAGAATCCAATAGAAGTAAGGGAATCTGACCATTATGAGGAAGAGTATGTTCCTGGATTTGTTGATAAATGGGACGAACTCATCGATTGGGAAAGCCGTGCCAAGAGCGAAGGGGACACTATCATAAACATCCTGAAAGAAAGGGGTGTTAAGAAAGTACTCGATGTGGCAACAGGCACCGGTTTTAACTCTGTTCGTTTACTTGAGGCAGGTTTTGATGTCGTAAGTGCAGATGGCAGTGCAGAAATGCTTGTCAAGGCCTTTGATAATGCCCGTGATCATGGGTATTTGATGAGGACCGTTCAGGCTGATTGGAGATGGATGAATAAAGATATCCATGACAAATTCGATGCTGTTATATGTCTGGGTAATTCATTTACACACCTTTTCGATGAAGACGACCGCAGAAAAGCTCTGGCTGAGTTTTATACGCTGTTGAAACATGATGGTGTATTGCTTCTTGACCAGCGTAACTATGATGCCATACTGGATGATGGTTATTCCAGTAAACATGCCCATTATTACTGTGGTGATACTGTATCAGTCTATCCGGAACATGTTGATGAAGGGCTTGCCCGCTTCAAATATGAATTCTCGGATGGTTCTGTCTACAATCTCAATATGTTCCCCTTGAGAAAAGATTACACCAGGCAACTTCTGCATGAAGTTGGTTTCCAGAAAATAAACACCTTAGGGGATTTCCAAGAGACCTACAAAGAGGATGAGCCTGATTTCTTCCTCCATGTTGCAGAAAAAAATTAAAAAATATGGGAAGATGAATTCAACATGTCTGAAAACCAAAAAACCGCAGTAGATAAAGCACAGGAATACTACAACAGCGATGACGCCGACAATTTTTACTTTACCATTTGGGGCGGCGAGGATATCCATGTTGGTCTCTATAATTCAGAAGATGAACCAATATTTGACGCCAGTCGACGTACAATTGAAAGGATGGCATCAAAAATAAGCAATCTGGATAAGGATAGTAAGATTCTGGATATCGGAGCTGGTTATGGTGGAGCTGCCAGGTATCTGGCCAAAAAATATGGATGTCAGGTAGTTGCTCTTAATTTGAGTGAAGTAGAAAATGAACGCGACCGAAAAATGAATGAAGATCAGGGTCTTGACCATCTTATAACAGTTGTTGATGGTAGCTTTGAAGAAATTCCCTATCCCGATTTCTCTTTCGATGTAGTGTGGTCCCAGGATGCAATCCTTCATAGTGGTAATCGTGAACAGGTTCTCAAAGAAGTTGCCCGTGTGCTGAAAAGTGGCGGAGATTTTGTATTTACTGATCCGATGCAGACTGACGATTGTCCGGAAGGGGTCTTGCAACCAATACTGGACCGTATCCATCTGGAATCTCTCGGTTCACCCGGTTTTTATCGGGAATCTGCCAAAAAGTATGGTATGAAGGAAATTGAATTTGAGGAACATGCTTCCCAGCTGCCGACTCATTATGGAAGAGTGTTGAAAGAAACTGAAAGCCAGGAAGATGAGCTCTCCAGGGTAGTCAGTCAGAACTACATCAATAATATGAAACAGGGTCTCAATCACTGGGTACACGGTGGTAATAACGGATATCTTACCTGGGGTATATTCCACTTACGTAAAAAATAATTGGAATAATTACCTTTTTTTATTTTCATATGGATGGTCTATAATTCAAACTAGAATCATAATTTAGGAGTACATATAAATGGACAAAGCTTTAATTTGTGGATCTTTTGCTTTTGATAATATCATGGTTTTTAATGACCAGTTCAAGAATCATATTTTGCCGGATAAAGTGCATATATTAAATGTGTCATTCCTTGTACCTGAACTGCGTCGTGAGTTTGGAGGTTGTGCGGGAAACATAGCCTATAATCTCAAGTTACTAGGTGGTAATCCCCTCCCGATGGGGACGGTTGGTACAGATTTTGAGGATTATGCAAAATGGATGGATGAGAAGGGTATCAACCGGGAACATGTGAATGTGGTTGATGGCACATTTACAGCACAGGCTTTCATTACAACAGATATGGATGACAACCAGATAACTGCCTTCCATCCCGGGGCAATGAACTATTCTCATAATTATTCAGTACTTGATGTAAATGATCCTGCGGTGGGCATTGTATCACCGGATGGCAGGGAGGGTATGATTCAGCACGCACGGGAATTTGTGAGTGCGGGTATACCTTTCATCTTTGACCCCGGTCAGGGCCTGCCTATGTTTGATGGTGATGAATTGATGGAATTCATAGAGCAGGCTACCTGGTTGACAGTTAACGACTATGAGTGGCAATTGATTCAAGAGAGGACTGGCAAGAGTCAGGAGGAGATATCTGCAAAGCTCAAAGCTCTTATAGTTACAAAAGGTCCGGAAGGTTCATTGATCTATAAAGACGGGGAGGTAATCCAGATTCCTGCTGCCAAACCAGCTGCTTTGCAGGATCCCACGGGTTGTGGGGACGCATATCGTGCTGGCTTGCTCTATGGTCTAACAAATGACCTGGATTGGGAAACCACAGGACGGATTGCATCTTTGATGGGTGCTATAAAAATTGAACACCAGGGTACCCAGAACCATCACTTTAAGCTAGCAGATTTCAAGAGACGTTTCAAGGAAGCCTTCGGTACGGTCTTTTAAACAAAATCGGACTAATTTCAGGTGGAAGAAGTTCTGGTCTATTACACCATAATTTCTTCTTATTTTGTTTATTTGGAGCTATTTGTATTTGTATTGATGGGGTTGCTTATGTTGCAATTACACATGCAAATGATTTGGGAATTTTGGGGTTATTTGCATTTTTGGTTAATTTACAAGTGCGGGTTGCAATATTGCAACCTGTCGTGACGTCTATGGTTGCATTAATAAGGTTTAAGTATTTTACAGACAAAGTATATTCATTCATCAGTTTTTGTTTTTCCCAAATATTGTCGGTGTTTCCTTTGTGTGGGATTAGAAATTGTAAATAGTTTTTCTATAGAATCATTATCAAATGAGGTATTGTATGATCGATGAGGGACTTATTGAATCTGGTGAACAAAAGATCGAGTGGGCCAGGAATCATATGCCTGTTCTTTCTATAATCAGGAAGGAATTCGAAGAAGAAAAACCTCTGAAAGGTCACAGGATAGCAATGGCACTTCATGTAGAGGCAAAGACCGCCGTATTGGTAGAAACCCTTGCTGCAGGAGGCGCCGAGATTGCTATTACCGGTTGCAATCCTCTGAGTACGCAGAATGATGTGGCTATGGCTCTGGATACGAAGGATAATATCGATTGTTTTGCAAAATATGATTGTTCCAGCAAGGAATATTACGGCTCTATTGACAGAGTACTTGATATTGATCCGGATATAACCATCGATGACGGTGCGGACCTGATTTTTAAGCTTCATACGGAAAGGACCGAACTCCTTGATTCAATACAGGGTGGGTGTGAGGAAACTACCACAGGAATCCATCGTCTCAAGGCAATGGAAGCGGAAGGAGCCCTGAGGATGCCGGTAATTGCCGTAAATGACGCTATGACCAAATTCCTTTTTGATAACCGTTATGGTACGGGGCAATCTTCCTGGGATGCGATCATGAGGACTACCAACCTGTTAGTGGCGGGTAAGACCGTTGTCATTGGTGGCTATGGCTGGTGTGGTCGTGGTGCTGCGATGCGGGCTTCAGGTCTGGGTGCAAATCTCATTGTGACGGAAGTGGATCCAATACGTGCTCTTGAAGCAAAAATGGATGGCTTCAGGGTCATGCCTATGCAAAAAGCCGCTCTTTATGGTGATATCTTTGTGATGACTACTGGGAACACTGATGTACTGAACAGGGATCATTTTGAGTTGATGAAAGATGGTGCAATACTTGCCAATTCCGGGCACTTCAATGTGGAAATAAATCTGGAAGATCTTGTTGCATTGTCTTCTTCAGTAAGGGATGTCAGGAAAAATATCAAAGAATATACGGTAGGCGGTAAACACATTAATGTTCTTGCCGATGGCAGGTTGGTAAATCTTGCTGCAGGCGATGGTCATCCGGCTGAAGTGATGGATATGAGTTTTGCGAACCAGGCCCAATGTGCGCGTTATATTGCCGAGAATAAACTCGACATAGGGGTGCATGCGGTACCTTATGATCTGGATGTGCGTGTGGCCAGGCTGAAACTGGAATCTCTTGGTGTCGAAATAGACTCATATTCCCCCAAACAGGCAGAATATATGGGTGGCTGGGAATGTGGAACATAAACAGCTAACTTTGTAAAGTCCGGAAATGATGCTATATATATCTTGTTTGTAGTAGTGTTCTACTGCTTCTTTATTTTCCGCAATTATGGTTCATTTTTATGCGTTGGAGGCATTTGATTTTCGGTAGAAGTGCCCTCTACAATAAACCTTATATACAATGCCACTCATGTATTGGCGCTGCCTAAGGGTGGTATAAATGGTGTATGCAGCAAATATTGTGGGCTCGTAGCTTAGTCAGGCAGAGCGTCTGGCTTTTAACCAGACGGTCTAGGGTTCAAATCCCTACGAGCCCGCCACAAAATTATGGGAAACATTTACCTGCAGATTTTTTAGGAGGATATTATTTGAGTAAGTTCAGCCTGCTTGATCATGAATTCATTCCCCGTCATGAAATTATTGATGAGGATGAAATAAAATCTGTTCTTAAAGAGTATAATATTGGTAGGGAACATCTACCTAAAATCAAGATAGAAGATCCTGTTATTAAAGAAATTGGTGCTGAAGTGGGAGACGTAGTAAAAATTACCCGCAAAAGCCAGACTGCAGGAGAGGCCCTCTATTATCGGTATGTAATTGAATGACATGCATGACTAATATTCGCCGGGTTTCTGTCCCGTTCATTGATTTTGTTCTCACGCTTACATTCGCATGCGCTACGTTGTTTGCCTGAATATTCTATATTAACTTAAAAGAAGGTGCTAGCATCGCTTTGGATACCAGTTTTCTGTCGGAAGCCTATTTCACAAGGGATAAAATCGTACAACACCACATCGATTCATATAACAAGTTCTTAAACAGCGGTCTTCAGAAAGTTATCGATGAACAACATCTCATCGAAACTGACATTGAGGATATATACGTCAAGTTAGGCCGCATCAGAGTTGAGAAACCGGTTGTCAAGGAGGCGGATGGTGCAATTGAAAACCTCTACCCCAATGAGGCCAGACTTCGAAACCTTTCTTATTCTGCTCCTCTTTTCCTCGAAATGTCCGTGGTCAAAGGTGGAGAAGAATCCGAACCAAGGGAAGCCAAAATTGGGCAACTACCGGTTATGATCAAATCCGAGATCTGTAATCTTGTTGGAATCGATGATGAGGAAATGATCGAACACGGCGAGGATCCGCTTGATCCAGGAGGCTACTTTATCGTTAATGGTACCGAAAGGGTAGTTATGACCCTTGAGGATCTTGCACCCAACAAGATACTGGCCGAAATCGGAGAGCGTTACGGGGATCGCATAGAAGTTGCAAAGGTTTTCTCCCAGCGCAGAGGTTACAGGGCACTTGTGGTGGTTGAAAGAGGCAGGAAAGCCCTGCTGGAAGTTTCTTTCCCCTCCATCTCCGGAAGGATTAATTTCATCACTCTTCTCAGGGCTCTTGGTATTGAAACAGATGAAGATGTCGTCAAGACGGTTTCAACAGATCCGGAAATAATGAAGTTCATGTTCGAAAACCTCGAAGAATCGGAAGTAGATACAGTAGAAGAGGCGGTTGAGAAGATTGGTATGAGGGTGGCCTCCGGTCAGGCAAGTGAGTATCAGGTCAAGAGGGCAAATTATGTTATTGACAGGTATCTGCTTCCTCATCTTGGTAATGAACCAGAGGACAGGATTGCAAAAGCCCATTTCCTGGGTCGCATGGCCGAATCATGTTTTGAACTGGCTCTTGACCGTCGTAGTGCGGATGATAAGGATCACTATTCCAACAAGCGCCTGAAACTAACGGGTGACTTGCTGGAAGATCTCTTCAGGGTGGCTTTCAACCGCCTGACACGTGATGTCAAATACCAGCTTGAAAGAGCAAACATGAGGAACAGGGAATTGAATGTTTCCACATTGGTCCGGGCAGATGTCCTTACCGACCGTCTCCAGCATCCACTTGCAACAGGTAATTGGGTTGGAGGAAGGAGTGGGGTATCCCAGTTGCTTGATCGTACTGATTATATTTCTACACTTTCCCACCTCAGGCGAGTAATATCTCCTCTCTCCAGGGCACAACCTCACTTTGAAGCCCGTGATCTGCACTCTACTCAGTGGGGCAGATTGTGTCCCTCAGAAACACCAGAGGGTCCCAACTGTGGTTTGGTGAAAAATTTCGCCCAGATGGTGGAACTATCCACAGGGGTGGATGATTTCGATAAAGTGAAAAATGTGCTTTATGGTCTTGGTGTGGCACCGGCGCAGCTTCATGTGCCTGAAAAGATCCTTAAGTATTCCAATGAGATTGGAACTGATGCAGAGGAACATGAAATGCCAGTAGATGATTTGATAAAATCCCCTGGTTATCAGGATATTACTGATGATAGTGGTAAGAACCCTCTTGGTAAAGAGGGGGTGATTCTTGGTGACTGATGCTAAAGTATTCCTGAATGGTGAACTAATAGGCACACATCCTGATCCCGTCAATCTTGTGGAAGATATTCGCAAGCAGAGAAGGGCCGGTATGCTTTCCAGACAGGTAAATGTAGCCCTTTATGAAGATATTCATGAAGTGATCATCAATTCCGATATAGGGAGGGCAAGAAGGGCGCTTGTAGTAGTGGAAAATGGCTTGCCTCTTGTTACTGAAGACCATATTGATAAGCTCAAAAGCGGAGATTTGACGAGTGCAGATCTCATCAGGCAGGGTCGTATTGAATATCTGGATGCCGAAGAAGAAGAAAATTCATATGTGGCTCTCTATGAGAGTGACATCACTCCCAAACACACACACCTTGAAATAGATCCCTCTCTGATTCTGGGTATCTGTGCAGGTATGGTCCCTTATCCGGAACATAATGCATCCCCCAGGATTACTATGGGTTCGGCTATGATCAAACAATGTATTGGTGTGTCCACTTCCAACCTGAAACTCAGGCCTGATACTCGTGCACACGTGTTACATTACCCCCAGAAAGCACTCACACGTACGCAGACATGTGAATCAATTAACTTTGATGAAAGGCCTGCGGGTCAGAACTTCGTTGTGGCTGTAATGTCCTATGAAGGTTATAATATTGAAGATGCACTGGTTTTTAACAAAGGGTCCATTGAAAGAGGCTTGGGTAGGAGCCACTTCCTCAGGACTTTTGAGGGCGAAGAACGTCGTTATCCCGGTGGGCAGGAAGATAAATTTGAGATTCCCGATTCGGAATTCAGGGGTGCACGTAGTGCGGAAGCCTATGCGAACCTGGATGTTGACGGGCTTGTCAATCCGGAGACCACAGTTGGGCCTAATTCAGTATTGATCGGTAAGACCAGTCCTCCGCGTTTCCTTGAAGAACAAACGGATTTCGGTATCACCGTAGAACAGAGAAGGGAAAGTGCAATCACCATGCGCTCCAATGAAAAAGGTGTGGTTGATACTGTTCTGCTTACTGAATCCATTAACGGTACCAGGCTCACCAAGGTAAAGGTCAGGGATCAAAGGATTCCTGAGATTGGTGACAAGTTTGCTTCAAGGCACGGTCAGAAAGGAGTAATCGGACTTATAGTTCCATATCACGATATGCCCTTCACAGAATCCGGAATGGTTCCGGATCTGGTAATCAATCCTCATGCAATCCCTTCACGTATGACAGTTGCACATGTTCTGGAAATGATCGGTGGTAAAGTAGGATCTGTAGAAGGAAGACGTATCAATGCAACTGCCTTTTCCGGAGAAAAAGAAGATGACCTGCGTGCAGGTTTACAGAAACATGGTTTTTCGCACACCGGTAAAGAAGTCTTTTATGATGGTGTGACCGGTAAAAAGGTCCAGGCCGATATCTTTGTTGGTGTTATTCTTTATCAGAAGCTACACCACATGGTAGCATCCAAGATGCATGCAAGGTCCCGTGGCCCAGTTCAGGTTCTCACACGCCAGCCAACCGAAGGACGTGCCCGTGAAGGTGGTCTGCGATTTGGTGAAATGGAAAGGGATGTACTTATTGGTCATGGTGCAGCGATGACCCTTAAGGAAAGATTGCTTGATGAATCTGATAAGGTTGAAGAGCTTGTCTGTAGTAATTGTGGCATGATCGCGACCTTTGACCGCAGGCGTAATGTGAGGTACTGTTCAAACTGTGGATCAGAAACGGACATCCACCGTGTAGAAATGAGCTATGCATTCAAACTTTTGCTGGATGAAATCAAATCCCTTGGAGTAGCTCCGAGGCTCAGACTTGATGATGCTGTGTGATGGTGATATCAATGGATAATACTATACCCTCTATTCCCCAGAGAATTGGTGCAATCAGATTCGGTCTCCTGTCTCCACGGGAAATCCGTAAAATGAGTGTTACTTCTATTATTACTGCTGACACATATGACGACGATGGTTATCCAATTGACATGGGTTTAATGGACCTTAGACTGGGTGTTATAGATCCGGGTTTGAGGTGTAAGACCTGTGGAGGCAGGGCCGGAGAATGTCCAGGTCACTTCGGTCATATTGAACTTGTGGCACCGGTACTCCACGTAGGATTTAATAAGATACTAAGAAAAATATTACGTTCGACCTGTCGTAATTGCAGCCATCTTCTTCTTGAGGACAAACAGAAAAAGGCCTATCTTAATCAGTTTGCCAAACTTGATGTAATGAGTCATCTGCCTGATGATCTTATTAATAATGTATTCAAAGAAGCACGAAAGACCAAGATTTGCCCTTATTGTGGTGAAGAGCAACTTGAGATAAAATTCGAAAAACCCTTGGATTACATAGAGAATGATTACAAGCTGACACCGACTGAAATCCGTGATCGTCTTGAACATATTCCGGATGATGACCTACAGGTCATGGGTATGGATCCTGTTTCTGCAAGACCCGAATGGATGGTTCTTACAGTGCTAGCAGTTCCTCCTGTAACAGTTCGTCCTTCTATTACTCTGGAATCAGGTCAGCGTAGTGAAGATGATCTAACTCACAAACTTGTGGATATTATCCGTATTAACCAGCGTTTTCAGGAAAATCGTGATGCAGGTGCACCACAACTTATTATAGAGGATCTCTGGGAACTGTTGCAGTATCACGTTACTACGTTCTTTGACAACGAGGTTTCAGGCGTTCCTCCGGCAAGACACAGGTCTGGCCGTCCCCTTAAGACCCTTACACAGCGCCTTAAAGGAAAGGAAGGTCGTTTCAGGGGAAGTCTTTCCGGTAAACGTGTGAATTTCTCTGCACGTACAGTAGTATCTCCAGATCCCAACCTTAGTATCAATGAGGTGGGTGTACCCTATGCAATTGCCAGGCAAATGACAATTCCTGTAAGGGTTATCTCCAGAAACCTTGAAATGCTGCGTGCATATGTTGCAAGAGGGGGAGAAACTCATCCCGGTGCTAATTATGTATTCCGTGAAGATGGTCGCAGACTCAAAATCACCGAAGCCAACAAGGAAGAACTTGCTGAAAAACTTGAACCTGGCTGGATAGTTGAAAGGCAGATGCAGGATGGGGACATTGTTCTCTTTAACAGGCAGCCTTCTCTTCACAAAATGAGTATAATGGCACATAAGGTCAAGGTTTTGCCAAATAAGACGTTCAAACTTAATCCATCAGTCTGTCCTCCTTACAATGCGGACTTTGACGGCGATGAAATGAATATGCACGTTCTGCAGACGGAAGAATCCCGCGCGGAAGCAAGCATTTTGATGCAGGTTCAGGAAAACATCCTGTCTCCTCGTTTTGGCGGTCCTATCATAGGTGGTATTCATGACCATATTTCAGGTATGTTCCTGCTGACGCGTAATGAAAAGATGATCAGTAAGAACGATGCTCTGGAACTTTTACGTAAATCAGAAGTACGTGAGCTTCCGGAGCCTGCAGGTTATAATGATGCAGGAGATCCTTTCTGGACAGGTAAACAGATTTTCAGCCAGATTCTTCCAAATGATCTCAATCTTGAATTTAAAGCCAATGTATGTTTCAAGTGTGATGTATGCAAGGGCAGGGATTGTGAGTATGATTCTTATGTGGTGGTTGAAAATGGTGAACTGGTGGCCGGAACAATCGATGAGAAAGCAATCGGTGCCTTTAAGGGCAAGATACTTGACTCCATTGTGAAAAGATATGGTTCAACCGAGGCTGCTCAGTTTGTGGACGATATGACTCGGCTTGCGATTCGTGGTGTGATGCGTACCGGCCTTAGTTTTGGTATCAGTGATGAGGACATTCCTCGTGAAGCAAGACTGAATATCGATGAGGAACTTGAACGGGCTGAAAACGAAGTTGCAGAACTTATTCAAGCTTATGAAGCAAAAGAACTTGAACCCCTCCCGGGCCGAACTCTCGCTGAAACCATCGAGCTTAAGATCATGCAGTCTCTGGGTAAGGCGAGGGACCATGCAGGTACCATTGCAGGAAACCATCTGGGACTGGAAAATTCTGCTGTGATCATGGCAAAATCCGGTGCACGTGGTTCTATGCTGAACCTGACACAGATGGCAGCCTGTGTGGGTCAGCAGGCTGTGCGTGGTGAGCGTATCAGGAGAGGCTATGAAGGACGTACACTGCCACACTTTGATAGAGGTGACCTTGGTGCTGATGCACATGGTTTCGTAAAGTCCAGCTATAAGAGTGGCTTAAACCCTACGGAATACTTCTTCCATGCAGTGGGAGGTAGGGAAGGTCTTGTTGATACTGCGGTGCGTACATCCCAGTCCGGTTATCTTCAGCGTCGTCTTGTAAACGCTCTTCAGGACCTCGAAGTACAATATGATCGATCCGTACGTGAGACACGTGGTGTTATTGTACAATTCAAGTACGGAGAGGATGGTATAGATTCTACCAAGAGCGATTACAACAGTAAGGATACGGTACATAACATAGTAAGTTCTGTTACTGGTAAGGAGGTGAAATAAATGGTACTTCAGGAAGCAACAATTGAAGGTATGGTCAAAGACTTACCTCTTCCCAGTGATGTAAAGCAGACTCTTATTAGTGATTCGGTTAAGGCGAGTGTAAATAAGAAGCAGATGGAGGAAATTATTGAAAAACTCCTGGAAACTTATGATAAATCCTGCGTGGAACCCTGTGAAGCTGTAGGTGTTATTTCTGCACAGTCGATCGGTGAGCCAGGTACACAGATGACAATGCGTACTTTCCACTATGCTGGTGTGGCTGAGATCAATGTTACACTGGGTTTGCCCAGGTTGATTGAGATTGTTGATGCACGTAAACGTCCCAGTACACCAATGATGACCGTCCATCTTGACAATGAGTATCTCGAAGACAGGGAGTTTGCAAACAAGATTGCCTGGATGATTGAAGCTACGCATGTTGAGCACCTTGCCGATGTCACTACTGATCTTTCTAACATGCAGCTTGTTATTGATTTGAATGAAAAGGCCATGAATAAAAGGGAAGTAGGTATTGAATCGGTAATGGAAAAACTTGAGCATGGTCTTGGTGTTTCCGTTGTTCAGGCCAGTGAAGTTTCCAACCAGCTTCTTATAAAACTGAAAGAACCCTCCTATCGTGAGCTATTACAGCTTGCAAAGAAGATCAATACCATTACATTGAAGGGTATTGATGGCATCAAGAGAGTAGTTGTCAGAAAAGAGGATGGTGAATACAGGCTCTATACAGAAGGTTCCGAACTCAAGAAAGTCCTTGAAATTGATGGTATAGATCCCACAAGGACAAGCACCAATAACATTGGGGAGATCTATGAGGTCTTTGGTATCGAAGCTGCAAGAAATGCAATAATCAAAGAGGCTACAGATACCCTGCGTGAACAGGGTCTTGAAGTTGATGTGAGGCATATTATGTTGGTGGCGGATATAATGTCCTGTGACGGTGAAGTAAAACAGATAGGTCGTCATGGAATATCCGGTGAAAAAGCCAGTGTGTTTGCACGTGCGGCTTTCGAAGTAACCGTAAATCATTTGCTTGATGCAGGTTTGCGTGGAGAGGTTGATGAATTGAGTGGTGTTACTGAGAATATTATTGTCGGCCAGCCAATCAAACTCGGAACAGGAGATGTTCATCTCGTTTCCAGAAATCCTCTACAGGGATGAAACTGTAACCAGAAACTAGATATAAGGAATCAGGTATTAAAGTACCAATCTTAAATTCAAAAGGGTTGATCTATATGGATATTAATGTTGATAAGGCATTGCTTAAAGTCATTAGGACAGGAGATGTTGTGGTCGGGGCAAACAGGACCATTGATGTAGCTACAAACGGAGATGCAAAAATGGTAGTAGTTTCTGCAAACTGCCCGGCATACATCAGGGAAAAAATCGAGGAAACAGATTTACCAGTACTGAAATACGCAGGTTCAAGTATGGATCTTGGCACTGTTTGTGGTAAACCGTACACTATCACCACCATGGCAATCGTTGATGCTGGTGAATCTGATATTATAGGATTAGTTTAAAATAGAGGGTGTTTTATTTTTGAGTGATATCAAACTTTCAACAGATGCTATCAGATATATAGCCCTGTTTGAAAGTATGACCGGGGCATCCATTAAGGATTGTCTTATAGACGATGATCGAATTATCTGCGTGGTCAACAATGGCGATATGGGTGCTGCAATCGGGAAGCATGGAGATAATATTAACCGCTTCAAAAAAGCAGTCGACAAGCAGGTGGATTTAATAGAGTATTCCGATGATCCGGTAACCTTCATCAAGAACGTATTTGGCACAATTCCTACAGAATCTGTAGAAATCAGCGATAAGAACGATAAAAAGGTTGCCTATGTTGAGGTTTCCAGTATGAATAAAGGTCTGGCCATCGGGAAAAGCGGTCGAAATATTGATAAGATAAAACGGATTGTAAACCGTCATCATGATATCGAAGATTTAATATTACAATAATCCGGGTTTCAAATATTTAACTCATCTATTGGAGGATACTAAATGACAAATGGAAAATATGCAGCTCATAAACTTAAAGCGGCACGTAAAAATGCAAGGTGGAAAGATACTCGCTACAGCAGGCGAACCCTTGGACTGAATGTAAAGTCTGATCCTTTATCAGGAGCTCCTCAGGGGCGCGGTATTGTGCTGGAAAAGGTAGGTATTGAAGCCAAACAGCCCAACTCTGCTATCAGGAAATGTGTAAGGATTCAATTGATCAAGAACGGTAGGCAGGCAACTGCTTTCTGTCCCGGGGACGGTGCCATCAATTTCATTGATGAACATGACGAAATAACAGTGGAAAGAATTGGTGGACGCATGGGTGGTGCAAAGGGTGATATTCCCGGTGTGCGCTTTAAGGTCACAGCTGTTAATAACGTCAGTTTGAACGAGATGGTCATCGGCAAAAAGGAGAAGCCAAGGAGATAATTCTTATGAATAAATTATTCGGTAAATGGGATATGACTGAGGTTGAAGTGGCCGACCCCGGTCTCAGAAGGTATGTGAATGTCGATCCAATTGCAATTCCCAATACAGGCGGCAGGCACGCAAGACAGCAGTTCAATAAGTCCGATCTTTCAATTGTTGAAAGACTTATTACCAATCTGATGCGTGGAGAGGAGAATACAGGTAAGAAGCAGTGCACAATGACTGCTGTAAAGGAAGCTTTTGATATTATCCATTCCAAAACGGACAAAAATCCTGTTCAGGTACTTGTTGAGGCAATTTCCCATACTGGTCCAAGGGAAGAGGTAGTACGCCTTAAATACGGTGGAATCTCTGTACCAAAAGCGGTGGATACCGCACCTCAGAGAAGAGTTGATTCTGCACTGAGGTATATTGCTATGGGTACCAAGCAGACATCTTTCAAATCCAAACGTTCATTTGCCAGCTGTCTTGCGACAGAACTTATCGCAGCATCAAACGGGGATGCAAAGTGCTTCTCTGTGAACAGGAAAGATGCAAAAGAAAGGGTTGCAAAGGCTGCACGTTAATCTTGTATTATAGTGAATTACTGCGTAGGTTGTAGTTATGGGACGAAGGAAAAAAATGGTAGAGCGTGTAAAAGCGCTTATGAGTAATCCCGATATGATCCGAAATATCGGTATTGTAGCACACATCGATCATGGTAAAACCACTTTATCAGATAATCTTCTGGCAGGTGCAGGGATGATTTCTCAGGACCTTGCCGGAAGGCAACTTTTCATGGACTCTGATGAGGAAGAACAGGAAAGAGGTATTACCATTGATTCAGCTAACGTTTCAATGGTGCACGAATATGATAACAATGAATACCTCATTAACCTCATAGACACCCCCGGTCACGTTGACTTCGGTGGCGATGTTACACGTGCCATGCGTGCAGTGGATGGTGCTGTTGTTGTAATAGATGCTGTTGAAGGCACAATGCCACAGACTGAGACTGTTCTGAGACAGGCACTTAAGGAACACGTAAGACCTGTACTTTTCATTAACAAAGTTGATCGTCTGATCAATGAACTTCAGGAAGGCGGACAGGAAATGCAGATGCGTCTCGGGAAGCTTATTGATCTTGTTAACAAACTCATCAAAGGTATGAATGAGGAACGTTATAAGGCCGGCTGGAAAATCGATGCTGCAGGCGGTACTGTTGCATTCGGTTCAGCTCTTTATAACTGGGCAATCAGTGTTCCAATGATGCAGAAGACCGGTGTAAGTTTCAATGACGTTTATGAATACTGCCGCAATGAAGATATGAAGACACTTGCTGAAAAATGTCCTCTCCATGAAGCAGTCAACGATATGGTAATCAGGCACCTTCCAAGTCCGATCGAGGCACAGGAAGGGCGTGTCGGTGCCATCTGGCATGGCGATAAAACCTCTGAAATAGGCAAGGCTATGAAAGACGCCGATGCAAATGGAGATCTTGCTTTCATGGTTACCGATATTGCAATGGACCCGCATGCAGGTGAAGTTGCTACAGGAAGACTCTTCAGTGGCTCTTTAACCAGAGGTATGGAGGTTAACGTTTCAGGAACAACCGCCAAAAACAGGATTCAGCAGGTCGGTGTGTTTATGGGTCCTGAAAGGCTGGAAGTGGAAAAGATTCCTGCAGGCAATATTGCCGCTGTGACGGGTCTCAAGGATGCTATTGTAGGTTCTACTGTCACCACCCTGGAAGATATGGTGCCATTTGAAAGCATTCAGCATGCAAGTGAACCTGTAGTAACAGTGGCTGTTGAAGCCAAACATATGAAGGATCTTCCAAAATTGGTAGAGGTCTTGCGTCAGGTAGCTAAAGAGGATCCAACTCTTCAAATAAAACTTGACGAAGAAACCGGTGAGCATCTTCTTGCAGGAATGGGTGAGTTACACCTTGAAGTCATAGGTCACAGGATTGAACGTGATAAGGGTGTAGAAATCACTACCACCCCTCCAATCGTTGTTTACCGTGAATCTGTAAAATCTCATGCAGGTCCTGTTGAAGGAAAGTCCCCTAACAGGCATAACAGGTTCTATATCGAGATTGAGCCACTTGACCCTGAAATCATCAAGCTTATCAAGGACGGCGAAATCAACATGAGGATGCCTGAACTTGAAAGAAGGGAACTGCTTATGAATGCCGGTATGAGCAAGGAAGAGGCCAAAGGCCTTGTAGATATTTATGAAAGCAATATCTTCCTTGACATGACCAAGGGTATTCAGTACCTGAACGAAACAATGGAATTAATTCTTGAAGGTTTCACAGAGGTTATGAAAGAAGGTCCTCTTGCCAGGGAACCATGCATGGGTGTAAAAGTCAAACTCATGGATGCCAAGCTCCACGAAGATGCTGTCCACCGTGGTCCTGCACAGGTAATTCCTGCATCAAGACAGGCTATCCAGGCGGCAATGCTTCTGGCAGGAGATGTTCTCTTCGAACCGTACCAGAAAGTATTTATCCAGGTGCCACAGGAACAGATGGGCGGCGCAACCAAAGAAATACAGGGTCGTCGCGGAATCATATTGAACATGACATCTGAAGGTGACACTACAGTGATCGAATCCAAGGCTCCGGTATCAGAACTTTTTGGATTTGCAGGTGACATACGTTCTGCAACCGAAGGTCGTGCCATGTGGAGTACTGAATTTGCAGGATTTGACTCTCTGCCTGCGAATATGGTTGCAGAGATAGTTAATGAGATAAGAGAAAGGAAAGGTCTCAAGGCAGGCGTCCCGCAGCCTGAAGATTTCATAAGTATGTAAGAAGGGAATTCCCTTCTTACTTTATAATGTCGTTAGAAAGATTTAAACCTATTAACGACTATTACAGACAAAAACCCTATAATAACATCAAATTAGAAGGAGAATCGATATATGGCAGACAAACCACATATGAACTTAGCAGTTATCGGTCACATCGACCACGGAAAGTCCACCCTTGTCGGTAGGCTCATGTACGAAACCGGTGCTATCCCACAGCACGTTATCGACAAATTCAGGGAAGAAGCAAAAGAGAAAGGAAAAGAATCCTTTGCCTTCGCATGGGTAATGGACTCTCTCAAAGAAGAACGTGAGAGGGGTATCACTATTGATATCGCCCACAAGAGGTTTGACACCGACAAGTACTACTTTACAATCGTGGATTGTCCAGGTCACCGTGACTTCGTTAAGAACATGATCACCGGTGCATCCCAGGCAGATGCCGCAGTCCTTGTGGTAGCAGCAACAGACGGTGTAATGGCACAGACAAAGGAACACGTTTTCCTTTCCAGGACCCTCGGTATCAACCAGCTCATTATCGCTGTCAATAAGATGGATGCAACTGACTACAGTGAGGACAAGTACAACCAGGTCAAAAAGGACGTATCCGAACTTCTGGGTATGGTTGGTTTCAAGGCTGCAGATGTCCCATTCATTCCAACCTCTGCCTTTGAAGGTGACAATGTATCTAAGAACAGTTCCAATACTCCATGGTACAATGGTCCAACTATCCTCGAGTGCCTGAACAGTCTGAAACTTCCAGAAGCTCCAGACGATCTGCCTCTCCGTGTACCTGTACAGGATGCATACACAATTTCCGGTATCGGTACAGTACCTGTAGGTCGTGTAGAAACCGGTGTAATGAAGAAAGGCCAGATGGTCACATTCATGCCAAGTGGAGCAAGCGGTGAAGTAAAGTCTATTGAGATGCACCACGAAGAAGCAAACGAAGCCAGACCCGGTGACAATATCGGATGGAACGTCAGGGGTGTCGGTAAAGCCGATGTCAGGCGTGGGGATGTCTGTGGTGAATCCAAGAATCCACCAACAGTCGCTGATGAATTCACAGGTCAGGTTGTTGTTCTGCAACATCCATCCGCAATCACAATCGGTTACACACCTGTATTCCACTGCCACACGACCCAGACTGCCTGTACACTGATGTCCATTGACAAGAAACTGGATCCAAAATCCGGTCAGGTCAAAGAAGAAAATCCAACCTTCATTAAGGCTGGTGACGCAGCAATCATAACAGTCAAGCCAACAAGGCCAATGGTCATTGAACCTGTCAAGGAAATCCCACAGCTCGGAAGGTTCGCTATCCGTGATATGGGTATGACCATCGCTGCCGGTATGTGCATGAGTGTTAAAGAGAAAAAGTAAACACTCAATTTTACCCTTTTTAGGGGGAATGAATAATGGCACAGAAAGCAAGAATAAGACTGTCGGGAATAGATCCGGTAAACCTGGACGGTGTCTGCGATCAGGTAAAATCCATCGCTGAACGCACAGGTGTAAGTATAGCCGGGCCTGTCCCGCTGCCCACCAAAAAAATGGTGGTACCAGCACGCAAAAGCCCAAGTGGTGACGGAACCGCTTCCTGGGATCACTGGGAAATGCGTGTGCACAAACGCCTGATCGACATAGCTGCAGATGAGCGTGCTCTCAGACAGCTAATGCGCATTCAGGTGCCTAAGGACATCAATATTGAAATCGTTCTTCAGAATTGAGGGAAATTTCCCTCTCTTTCTTTTGTTTTTAATTAATTGCTAATTCTCTATTCCTGCACATTTTCACACCGTTAATTATATTTATTAAATTTACTTCTTATCCTGAGTGATCTATATGTCAGAAGAAATAGAGGATGAAACCGAAGGTAAGGTCTATAGTGCATTAAAAGAAAGCGGAAAACCTATGCGATCCGGTGAAGTTGCCGAAGCTACAGATATTGATAAGAAAGTGGTCAGCAAGACAATAACCAAACTTAAGAAAAAAGGACTTGTATGTTCCCCTAAAAGGTGTTATTACTCTGTGTCTGAGGAATGATTGCTTTCCCAAGCATAAGTGAAGGCCATTTGTACTTGTACTGTCCGACCAGAAATCTCACTTCTTTGTCAGGATAAACTATATATCCATCGCTATTCAATAAAAGCAAATCTGGTGGGCCTGTAGTGTAGAGGATATCACTTTAGCCTCCGGAGCTTAGAACCCGGGTTCGATTCCCGGCAGGTCCTTAAAAAAGAGATGCCTGTTTTTACAGGCCGTACAGTTCACACAGGGCATTCTTTATTTTCTTAAAGAGATGAATCCTGTAGACATCTGTATTCTTGATGTCAAATATGACTACTCCCTGAGTATGCCATGAGACGTTTTCAATCAGGCCCAATTCATCCATTTCATCCACAAAGAACCTGGCCTTGCTGTAATTGAGGTTATTTCTCCAGTCCCCCACCTGCATCTTAGATTCGCCACTTTTTTCAAGTTCGAGTTCTTCCAGACCAAACTTGTATATTTCAAACCATTGAATATCTTCCTTTGTGGCTTTGATTCTTCCCTTCTTGGTATCCTCATTGAGCATTTTAATAATCAGGTCTATATCAGAAGGTGTTATTGTGCAATCATTGATTTTATTCAGATAAAGGTCAATTTCTTCCATATTGTTACCTCGTTCTCTTTTTTTCTTTATGTGAGGTTTGTATTTTATGCAGTATAAGTATTTCTTAACTCAATCAGGGAAAAGCACATAAATCTTACTGTTTGAAATCCTATTAACCTTCTGGCTAACAAATCCGCCTTTTTACTTTAGTTGTTCATATTATAAATGCTGAGTATATTGTTTTCCAGAGATAAGTTTCAATCATAGTCACAGCAGAAAAGAAACAACCTATGTTTCCTTAATATATCCAAATAGGAAAGGTCTCTTTTTAATAAAGGATATATTTTATTCATCTTCATCCAATTCTCCATCAGCCACGTAATTTTTAGATCTGAGTATGTTGTACGTGTCATAAATTGCCTTTGCGCAGGGAATGCTAACAATTATCATTAATATTATTATAATTAAATATATCCATAATTTAACCCTACTACTTAAACACATTTAATATGATAAGTAGCCTGGTTCCTTTTAATTATATATATAGAAGATTAAATGGAAGTCTTTTGGCAAACTCAAAATATACGTGTCTATATAGGGTATTTAGATATTGATTTAGTGTAATTTGAACATGCTATAGATGAAAGTCTCTTTAAACCATTATTATTTATATTTCAGGTTTCAACATTATTACAATGACTTTTTGTTTAGGTGTTATTTCAGGGGGAATCATTATCGTCGATATAAACATAAAAATAGGTGGAGAAGCCGGTCAGGGCATACAAACTATAGGATTGGTTCTTTCAAGAACATTTGTAAGGGATGGTTTCTATGTTTATGGAAATCAGTTCTATCTTTCCAGGGTGCGGGGCGGACACAACTATTTCCACATAAGGGTGAGTGATCACCCTGTATATGCACTGGATGAAAAGATAGACGTATTGGTGGCTCTTGACAACCAGACAATTCCTGAGCATATTGAAGAGGTCAAAGAAGGATTCGTGCTTGCCGATGAATCTATTGTCAGGGACAATGTAGATGAAAAGATTGTATCTGTTCCTTTCACAGAAATCGCAAAGGATGTAAGTGGTAAAAAATTATTTTCAAATACCGTTGCTGTAGGAGCTGTATTTGGACTGCTTTGCTATGATCTTTCAACACTTAAAAAGTTCCTTTCCGAGACTTTCAAAAGAAAAGGTGATGAGGTTGTAGAGAAAAACATAAAGGCAGCACAAGCAGGTTATGATTATGTAAAAAATGGTAAATTTGAGGGGATTTGTAACTATAATCTCAGCCCACAACCGACTAACAGGCGGATTTTGATAAATGGTAATGACAGTGTGGGAGTGGGTGCCCTTGCTGCAGGAGTGCAATTCCTTTCGGCATATCCCATGACCCCTTCAACTGGTGTCATGACCCGAGTAGCAGCACATGCAGACGATTTCAATGCTGTTGTGGAGCAGGCCGAGGATGAGATCGCTGCCATAAATATGGCTATCGGAGCATCCTTTGCAGGGGTGCGTGCCATGACTACTACTTCAGGTGGAGGTTTCTGCCTGATGACAGAAGGATTGGGTCTCTCCGGCATTACTGAGACACCGATTGTCATCTTTCTGGGCCAGCGTCCCGGGCCTGCTACCGGCCTTCCCACAATGACCGAACAGGGGGACCTTAATTTTGTGCTTCATGCGGCACAGGGGGAATTCCCCCGTTGTGTACTTGCCCCTCGTACGGCAAAAGACGCCTTCAACCAGACAAGACGGGCATTCGACATAGCTGACAAATACCAGATCCCGGTTCTGATATTGAGTGACCAGCATCTTGCAGATGGTCTCTTTACCTATGAGATGTTTGATACATCCGGCCTGAAGATTAACAGGCATCTTCTGGAAGACAGGGCTGTGGGAAGTGACTACCAGAGATATACAATTACCGAATCCGGTATATCACCGAGGGCTATTCCCGGCCAGAACGGTGCACTGGTGGTTGCAGACAGTGATGAACACAACGAATCAGGTCATATCGATCAGACTACTGGTAACCGCATTCGTATGAATGAAAAACGTCTGCGCAAGGTAGATGGACTTACGGATGAAATGCAGATGCCAGCTATTCATGGTATAGACGGAGCAGATATTTCCCTGATAGGCTGGGGATCTACCTATGGTCCCCTTGCAGAGGCAGTTGAGATCCTGAATCGTGATGAAGTATCCATAAATTTGATTCATTTTAGTGATATTTACCCGTTTTCTCATGATACTGTCAGTTTACTGGATGGGTTGAACACCACTATATGCGTGGAAAATAATGCAACAGGCCAGTTTGCACGCCTGCTGCGGGCCGAATTAGGATTTGAAGTTTCAAAGAAGATGTTAAGGTATGATGGCCTGCCCTTTACACCACAATCGGTAATCAGGGAGCTTAAAGGAATGGGGGTGATCTGAAATGGTAACAATGGACAACTATAAAGACGGTGAAACTGAATGGTGTCCCGGGTGTGGCAATTTCAACATACTTGAGGCTGTGAAACGCTCTCTTGTGGACCTTGGTAAAGAGCCCCGCGAAGTTTTGATGGTATCAGGAATCGGTCAGTCGGGTAAATTACCACACTACCTGAAATGCAATACATTCAACAGCCTTCATGGCAGGACCCTGCCTCCGGCTACTGGAGCAAAGGTTGCCAATCCTGAACTCACTGTGATTGCGGTAGGTGGTGACGGGGATTCCTATGGTGAGGGAGGAAACCACTTCATACATGCCATTCGCCGCAATCCCGATATTACTTTGATAGCACATGACAACCAGATATACGGTTTGACCAAAGGCCAGGCCTCCCCTACAAGTGAATTGGGCATGAAAACCAAGGTGCAGACGCATGGTGTTCTCCATACCCCTTTCAATCCTCTGGCAGTTGCTATATCTCTGGATTGTCCCTTCGTGGCACGAGGATTTGCCGGTGATGTCGATCATCTTTCATCATTGCTCTCACAGGCGATTTCTCACAAGGGATTTTCCCTTGTGGATGTTCTTCAGCCTTGTGTTACCTTCAATAAACTCAATACATACAAGTGGTATCATGACCGAGTTTACAAAATGGAAGATGATGGGCATGATCCTGCAAACAGGATTGCAGCTTTTGAGAAAGCTCTTGAATGGGGTGACCGGATTCCTACAGGTGTGTTCTATAAGAGAGATTCAGAGCCATTCGAGTCCAAACTGGAGGTACTAAAAAAGGGACCACTTACAGGAAAACAATACGATTTTGCAAAGCTGGACAGTGTGTTTGAGAATTTTTCCTGAGGTTAATCATGAATCCCAAAATCAACAGGCTTGCCCGGGAAAACAGTCCCTACCTGAGACAACATTCCACAAATCCTGTTGATTGGTATCCGTGGTCAGAAGAAGCTTTTGAGCAGGCGACAAGGAAAAACCTCCCGGTCTTCCTTTCCATTGGGTATTCAACATGTCACTGGTGTCATGTGCGCTACCGTGAGTTAGCCCGTACAACCCTGTCGGCGTTTGGTGGAATGCTGCAGCGTTCTCCACCGGCCTATAGCTACATGTTAACAGGCCTCATGCTTGAAGCAGAGGCTACCCTTGTGGTAATAGTTACAGATTCTGAAAAAATCGGGCTTAAGGAAATGATGGGTGTTGTAAGGAAAAATAATCTTCTCCAAACAATATTGTTATTGAAAAACCCCAAATCTGCCAGAGATCTGGCCAGGATTGCCCCTTATACGTTTGATATGGATGTAAAAGAAGGGAGAACTACAGCTTATGTCTGCAAAGGACAAAGCTGCGCTCCTCCGGTCAACGATCCCCGGGAATTAGAAAACCTGTTGTTTTGATCATTTAAAAGTACAGGGCATCTTTTGGACAGGCTTCTACACATCGGCCACATTTTATGCAGTCGGGATTATTGCCTATATCCCTGACCGTCAGTTCCATGGGGCAAATTTTTTCGCATTTCTTGCAATCTATGCAAAGATCATGTGCCATTTTAAGCTGGTAGCGGTCTCCTCCGATTATTCTTTGTGCAGTTCCCATCGGGCATACCGTACACCAGGCCCTGGAATTGTAATATCCACCAAGCAGGATTGCTGCTACAGTTGTCACGATACACATGGATACCAATATCACTCCAATCTTTTCGAACATATTACGGGTGGCAAATACAATTGATACCCTGTATATCATCAATGACATAATCAGAATGAAAAGAGGCACTCTTACCCACAAACTTCTGAGAACACCGGGTATGTTCTTTTTCCTCGAGATTTTGTTCAGTACAAAATCATTGAAACTTCCACGTGGGCAGAGATTTCCACAGAACCAGCGTCCACGGAAGACGGCAGTGATCATCAGGGTTAGCATTACTACAGCCATGACATATCCCAGGTATGGATACCACAATCCTCCCAGAGTAACAATAAGTACAAGTACCCACAAATAACGTGTTATATTCAACATTTCACCATGCCTCCAGCTCTTTATCGACTTTGTTTACCCACTCATGTACAATTTGCATAATAATTTCCTTTATCTCATTTTTTTCCTTCAGTTTATAGATATAGGTGTATCCTCCACGATCCAGATTTGTTTGGGATTTGGTAAGGATTTCTTTTTCATGTAATTTTTTAACGGACCTCTGGACCGTTGAAAGGTCAAGCCCGGTATCATTTGCTATATCTTCGGTATTTACCCATTTTTCCGGAGCATCAAAGAATAACCCGATGACCTTCATATCGGCTCTTGTAAGGTTCAGGGCACATTTGATAACATCGTTTAAACGGAATTCTTTGCAGGCAAAGTCTATCATTTCAATACCTCTTATTATATGCAGTACTGCTTATAAATCACAGCGTATATAAATGCTTTTAACAACTGTGATCTATTGCCAAAAAACAGCAGTACTCATGGTATTACGAGATATATTTATCAATAATGTATATTATGAAGTAGCAGGCGATTACCATGAGCGGTCGTGAATATATGCTAGGCAACGTTGCCATTGCCCGCGGTATTGTAGAAGGGGTTGTGGACGTTGTGTCCGGTTACCCAGGGACCCCTTCTTCCGAAATTGTGGATACTCTGGCTTCTATGAAGGAAAGGGACTTCTATATTGAATGGTCCGTAAATGAAAAGGTTGCAATGGAAGTGGCTGCCGGTGCCTCTATGGCAGGAGCCCGTTCCGTGGTTACCATGAAACACGTAGGTCTGAATGTAGCTGCTGATCCCCTGATGACTCTGGCATATATGGGTGTCAAGGGAGGCATGGTTATTATAGTGGCCGATGACCCTTCCTGCCATTCTTCCCAGAACGAGCAGGATACCCGCAGGTATTCCGTGTTCTCACAGGTTCCCTGTCTTGAACCATCAACCCCCCAGCAGGCCAAGGACATGATTCCTTATGCCTTTGAATTATCTGAAAAATATGAAATACCGGTAATCTTTCGCTCCACAACACGTATATCCCACGGGAAGTCAGATATCGAACTGGCTCCAGTCAGGCAGAAGACAGGTGAAATTAAATTTGAAAAGAATCCTGACCGCTGGGTAATGGTTCCTAAAAATGCGAGGGTACGACATCCTCACCTGCTCTCGATACAGCAGGACATTCGCGGCGAACTTGAAGTTTCTGGCTGGAATGAACTTTCCATAGAAGCAGAAAGTACTGTTGGTATCATTGCTTGTGGAACAGCTGCGGTTTATGCAAAAGAAGCGCTTGAACGGCTTGGTATTACTGTTTCTTTCTTGAAGATAGGGACGTATCCAATTCCAGAAGACAGTGTTCGTCAACTTCTCGCGAATACAGAACAGGTAATTGTGATAGAGGAGCTTGAACCTGTTATTGAGGAACAGTGCAAGGTAATTGCAAAAGATGTAGGCTTTGAAACTGAAATCTTTGGCAAAGCAGATGGCCTTCTTCCCCGTACAGGTGAATTCAATGTTGATATTTGCATGGAGGGAATTGCTAAAGCCTTTGGAATTGATTCATGTGAATGTAAACCTGCAAAGCAGGATATGGAACTGCCTGTAAGACCGCCTGCAATGTGTCCGGGTTGTTCCCACAGGGGTACTTTCCATGTCATGAAAAAAGTATTTGGTGAAGATGCAGTATTTCCCAGTGACATCGGCTGTTATACTTTAGGTATCCAGCACGGGACGGTGGATACCACTCTATGCATGGGATCCAGTATCAGTGTTGCTTCGGGAATCTATGATGCCGGTGAGAAAAAACCCATATGCTGTACAATCGGTGATTCTACCTTTTTCCACACCGGGATTAACAGTTTAATGAATGCTATCTACAATAAATCTGATATCACCGTATTGATACTTGATAACAGGACTACTGCGATGACCGGTCACCAACCCAATCCGGGTATGGGTAAGACAGCAACCCGTGAACCAACCGTCGAGGTTGCGTTTGATAGATTGTGCAGTGCAATGGGTGCTGAATTCGTGGAAGTGGTTGATCCCTACGACATGGCTGCCACAGAAGATGTACTTGAGAGAGCAAAAGCCTATGAAGGGGTTTCAGTTGTGATAGCCAAACGTGCCTGTGTTATTTCCGCAGCAAGGGAAGGTATAAGATACACTCCGTTTATGGTTGACACAGATCTCTGTAAAGGTTGCCGCAAATGTTTGAAATTTGGCTGCCCTGCAATTGAATTTGATGAAAATTCCAAAAACGCCCTTATCAATTCGATGTGCAGCGGTTGTGGATTGTGTGCTGAAATATGCACTTTCAATGCTATTGTGGAGGTGAAAAAATGACTTCCGATTTATCAGATTTTGATCTTGTGATAGCCGGTGTGGGAGGTCAGGGTGCTGTCAAGGTTTCCGATATAATAGGCAAGGCAGCGGTTTCTGAAGGGATGGATGTCCGGGCAGCAGAGACCCATGGGATGGCTCAGCGTGGTGGTTCTGTTGTGAACTATGTAAGACTTGGTTGTGAGTTGGGATCTCTTATACCCTGCGGCAGTGCCCATGGTATGCTGGCACTGGAGCCTGTAGAGGCAATGCGCTACATTCATGATGTTGCAAAGGATGGAATAGTGGTGATGAATACCTCCCCGATTTATCCGATAACCGTTACATCGGGACAATGCACCTACCCTGACCTGCAGGAAATTGTTGCCAGACTTGAGAAGGATTACAGGGTTGTGGCCTTTGATGCTGTGGCCCTTGCCAGGCAGGCCGGGAATATGAAAACCCTGAATGTCGTGATGCTGGGGGCAATTTCCTCTTATCTTCCAATCCCCGAGGAAATCTTGGTGGAATGTACAAGGAATATGGTACCCCCCAAGACCATTGATACCAACCTGAAGGCATTCCGGCTGGGCAGGGAAACAACAAGACAGTAACAATATTACCATGTACAGTATACCGGTTTCATGCTTTGACCTTGACCACACTTTGGGATGTGGTCAGGTATTTCGCTGGACAAAAGAAGATGACTGGTGGCACGGTGTGGTACAGGGAGATTATGTACATGCCTTCTATGAACAGGAGGCGGAGACGCTTTACATTGATTCCCGTCTCCCTGTTGAGTTTTTTGTGAAATATTTCAGGCTGGATGATGACCTGCCCTGTATCTTTTCTTCAATCGATCATGATCCTTACGTACATGAAGCAATATCAAAATACAGGGGGTTGCGCCTGATTAGGCAGGATCCCTGGGAATGCCTTATATCTTATATGATAGCAACTGCTTCGAATATTCCCCGTATAATGAAATCCATAGAGAAACTGTCCCGGCTGCTGGGTAGGGAAATTGTAGATGAGATTTATGCCTTTCCTGAAATATCTGCCCTTGCAGCTTGTTGTGGTGAGGATCTTTGTGACTGCAGTCTGGGTTTCAGAGCACGCCGACTTATCAAAGCTGCCAGGATGATAGAATCAGGGGAATTAGACCTTTATGGGCTGTATGATATGGATTATTTTCAGGCCAAGCAGCAATTGATGAATATAGAAGGTATCGGGGAAAAGGTGGCTGATTGTATCCTCCTTTTCTCCTATGGAAAAATGGAAGCTTTTCCTGTAGATACCCATGTTGACAGGGTAATCAGAAATTATTATTCCGATAGTTTTGAAGGGCCTTACACTAAACCTAAAATGGCTGAGTGGGCACGATCCTATTTTGGACATTACTGTGGTTATGCCCAGCAGTATCTTTTCTATCAGCACAGGCGTGAAGGTAAACTGGGCAGTTGAATGTATTAAAGGAATTCATTGAGAAAAGCCCGGTAGTCGGTATCCTTTATTTGCAGGATACTTTTCCCGGACAGGATTTCATATTCTTCTTTAATGTTCTTTGCAACCTGTTTTCCCAGGGAACAGTTGTAAATTTCATTTTCAAGTAATGAAGAGGCTGTAGTATATTTGCGCGGTACTTCAGCTACATATTTCCCGTCTTCTATGTAGAATGCAAACACATCTGTTCTGTTGGTGTATTTCTCCCTGAACATTTCAGCATGTTGCTTAACCCATACTGGCGGACCCCTGTGTTTTTTGACCGTTGCAATCTGGGAATTTTCCAGTTCAATGATAAGTACGACATCCTTGCCTACCCATATACCACTTTTAATGAGTTGAAAGTCCTGTTTTTCAAGTAATGCTTCCACGGACTTTTGCATTTTGAAAAGCTGGGGATACAATATATCTTCTACAACTTCAGGAGTATGGAACTTCAACGCAATTATGGAGCTTGTTCTTTTATTCATTCTCTGGATTACTTGTTCATCGGACAGTGGAACAGGATTTTTTCGGACAAAAAAAGATTCATTTGGTTCTTTCAGATACTGGCGGCAGAGATCAACGAAGAGGCAAAATTTATCCAGGGATAGAGCAGCGGCTACGTTTCTTCCTGCATCTGTGGGGTCAATCACCTGAAGAGGCTCGCTATATTCTTTTGTGGGCTTCAGGAACTCTATTTTCTGATTCGGCTCCCACACTGCTGCGGCTTCAAGCACGTTTTTGAAAGAGCCATAATGGATTATGAGCAGTTCGGTGAGATAGCCCGAGAAACCCCGGGTTTTCAGTTCTGAGCCATATGTCCCTCCGGCTTTCATGAATTGTTTGAGTAAAAGCACGTCATCTTCAAGACCTTTGATCCTCTCTTTTATGAAGCGGTTGTGAAAAGGAGTCCTGTCAACAGCTGAGATAATTCTGGAGGCGTCGGTTACACGGTAGCAGGGAACGATATCTACATCAAATCCGGCATAGTTCATTTTGGTGTAGGGGTGTTCTGCATAACCTTCCTCCCAAAATCGGCTTTCTTTTGCGAGTTCGTGACCTATGAACAAACCATACTCTTCAAGTTTTTCCCGTGGAAGGGATGGGTCAAAACTTATGAATATATCAAGATCATGTGTTCCGGTGATCCATGTATTGCGAGCAGCTGAGCCTACCAGCTGGACCTTCACATCGGTAATACGTTCTTTTTTGGCTATCTGGATCGCTCTTCTCATCAGATAATCGGCAGTTTTTTCCAGTTTTTCTTTTTCTTTCAATGAAGGTTTGATACGTTCCAGTACCTTTTGTTCAAGAGGCAGCATGCAAATCCTTTTGAGTTCTGTGTTTTACAGTTATGTTATGTATGGCTTTTCAGCTGTTTTTTACTATATATCCTTTGAAGCTATATACTGTTTCTTTTATTGTTATTTTATAATATAAATGAACATAAAACTGTCTAACGATAAAAATTTATAGCTATCTATCTTCTCTTCTATGGATAACGGGAGTTTGACAGATGGAGAACAGGTGGTGCAGTTTAACTGTCGTTGTCTTTTTTGAGTCTATATTTGGAGGTAAATATGTTAAGTGAAAAGATGATCGATGCGCTGAACGAGCAAATAAACAGGGAAATGTACTCTGCTTATCTTTATATGGCAATGTCAGCTGCAAGTTCATATAAAGGACTTGACGGCTTTTCGAACTGGTTTATGGTGCAGTATCAGGAAGAAATGACTCATGCCATGCGTATATATGATTACTTGAATGGACAGGGGGCACAAATCCAGCTTAAGGCAATAGAGCAGCCACCAAAGGAATTTGGTACGCCTCTTGAGATGTTCAAGGCAACCCTTGAACACGAACAGTTCATCACAAGGTCCATCAATGAACTGGTCACTCTTGCAAATGAAGAGAAGGACTATGCAACAAACATATTCCTGCAGTGGTTTGTCACCGAACAGGTCGAAGAAGAGAGCAATGACAATGAAATAATCAGCAAACTCCAGCTTGCAGGTGAAGATAGCAATGGCCTTTTTATGATTGACAAGGAACTCGGGGCAAGGGTTTTCACCCCACCGGCACAGGAAGAACAGTAATCAGTAAAAGGAGGATTTGATATGGATATTGAAGAATTAATTAAAGGAAAGGTATCGGAAGGCAAAGAGAAACATGTACCTGATATTTCAATCAGCAAGTCCCATGGTTCAGACGTGGAAGACCTTGTGACGGTCCATGTGGGAAAGGAAGTTGCCCATCCCAATACGGTTGAGCATCATATTGTATGGCTTGAGTTGTATGGTGTGAAAGGGAACGGGCAGGTAGTAGATCTTGGACGTGCGGAGTTTGGCCCCTCTTTTACCGAGCCTCTTGCAAGGTTTAAGTTAAATGTTGCCGATTTCAAGGCCGTGTTTGCTATGTCCTATTGTAATGTACACGGCCTGTGGCAGAACCTGATCGAACTCTAAGGTTAGGTGAAATTCATGGGCACAAATGCAGATAATGTAAAAGAAGTCAAGGGTTTCCTTCCAAGGTCCATAAGGTATGCCCAGGACATAAATGAAGACTTCTCTGAGGCCCTTGCATCCTTTTACACTGCTGTTTGGGAAGACAGGGAGGATGGTCTCTCCATGAAGGAGAAACATCTTCTTGTCTTTTCCATTGCCTGTTCCAATAATAACAGTGAAAGTGCAGTGAAAATTCTTGAAAGACTCAAGAAATTTGGGGCAACCCGTACTGAGATCACGGATTGTATGATGATCGCTGCCTGGACAGGTGGTATCCAGAATTTCACTGATTTCAGCAGGCAGGTATTAAAGCAGATGGATAAATTGGAATTCTAAAAGGCAATCGACTATGACTTTCAAAGATATATTGCTCGAGGAAAATGTCGGCGGATTTGACCTTTTCCTCAGAGCCCTGATTGGTTCAGTGGCAACGATTGCCCTGGCCATGGGTCTGGTAGAAACCTCCCCCTGGAACTGGCTGGTTGCTCTGGTGGCTTTGGCTGGATTATTTACGGCAATGATAAGGCACTGTACGCCCTATCATTATCTGGGTATCAATACCGCAAAAAAATAATTATTCCAGCCCGATCTCTTCATCTGTAAGATAACAGGCCGGGTCATCTGCCCAGACATTGCCATAAACAGCTTCTGCACGGACACGGAAATTTCCGTTACAGATGTCCAGCCACTTGCACCGGCCACATCTTTTTGCATGTTCCTTCAATAGGGGTTTGCGATCTTTCAGGCCTGCAAGTAAATTGTCGCTGAGATCTGTCCATATCTCACTGAAAGGTCTTTCCCTGATATTCCCGATGTTGTAGTGGCGCCAGAACTGGTCCGGGTGCACTGTTCCATCCCAGGAAACACAACCAATTCCTACGCCGGTGGAATTTCCTCCGTTCATTTTCATAAGATCGAGGACCTCGGTTGCACGTTCGGGTTCTTCGTCCTTTAATTTCATGTAGAGGTAGGGGGCATCACAATGATTGTCCACGGTGAGTACCTCTGGTTTAATTCCCTTCTCATAAAGCTGTTTTGTACGATCCATGATCAGGTCTACGGTTTCCCGGCTTTCTTCATGTGTCAGGTCCTGTTTTATGAGGTCGCTGCCTCTGCCTGCATACACAAGATGATAGAAACAAATCCGCGGAATTCCTTCTTCTTCCAGCAGGTCGAATATTGCAGGGATTTCCCGGAAATTACTTTTATTGATTGTAAAACGCAGGCCAACCTTGATTCCTGCTTTCATGCAGTTGCGGACACCTTCAAGCGCCTTTTTGAAAGCCCCTTGTTGTCCGCGGAACCTGTCATTTGTCTCTTCCGTGCCGTCAATGGATATTCCAACATAGGACAGGCCGATTTCCTTTAGTTTTTTTGCCATGTCCATATCTATTAGTGTGCCATTTGTGGAAATTACTGCTCTTAGGCCTTTTGAGACTGCATATTCGGCCAATTCAGGCAGGTCTTTCCTTACAAGAGGTTCTCCTCCGGAAAAAAGTATGACAGGCGTTTTGAATTCTGCCAGATCATCGATGAGTCTTTTTCCTTCTTCTGTGGATAGTTCTCCCTCAAAATCCTTCTCATCTGCCTGGGCATAACAGTGAATGCATTTGAGGTTACATTTGCGGGTGATATTCCATACTACAACAGGTTTCTTGTCCTTTGAGAACTGGAGTAGGTGGGAAGGTAACTTGGAGGAGTGCCGTCCATATCTCAGGGCATCCGATGGTTCGACAGTTTTGCAATAGAGCTTTGAAATACCGATCATTTCTAAACCTTCTTCAGTCAAAGTATTCGTCTTTAATGGTTTTTAGCATTTCATCGAAGGTGTACTTGCAGGGCTTTATAGTTGTTTCCACGCCATATTCCCGAATGGTATTTGCTGTAGGAGTGCCAATTGCAGCCACTATAGACTTTTTCATAACTTCTTTTATGTCATCGGTTTTTCCCATCTCTTCTGCCAGGCTGAAGAAATTGCGTACCATCATGGAACTTGTGAAGGCAAAAATAGCAATATCTCCGGCTGCCGCCCTTCTGATAAGCTCCCTCTGCTTGTCCCCTTCGGGTCGGACAAGTGTATATACCTGTGTTTCCAGAACCGATGCGCCACACTTTTCAAGCCCTTCTATGAGCAGGACTGAACCATAAGCACTGCGTGCGGTATCAACAATCTTTCCCTTAACATCAGGGCAGAGATATTCCACCAGTCCTTCTGAGCTGTAGACACCTGGTATACCCAGGACTTCAATTTCAAGTTCTTCCAGCCTCTTTTTAGTATTTGGGCCGATGGCTATTACTTTTGTCCTGTTAAGAGCATTGGTAAATTCATTCCTGTCTTCTACTTTGTCCAGGGTATAGTCGATACCATTGGCACTGGTAAATATAACATAGTCGCTCTTTCCAGAAAGGATATGGTCGGTGAATATATCGAACATGTCGTCTTTCATATCGGTGAGTTCGATCATTGGTGCCTCGAATACCTCGTATCCCATGGATTGTGCCATCTCGCGGGATTTTGCAAGGTAATTGCGTGGTCTCATTATTGCTATGGTATTACTCTTTTTATCCATGTTATCCCCATACGACCTCTTGCATACCCAGGATATCATGTACGGAAACCACGTCACCCACAACTGTTATTGCAGGGGCCTTTACACTGGCCTTTTTTGCTTTTTCTGCTATGTTCTCAAGGTTTCCTGTGGTGATCCTTTGATCTGGGCGGGTTCCTTTTTCGATAATTGCCACCGGAGTTGTCGGAGGTTTGCCATATTTTTTCAGTGCATTCATATTCTCTTCCAGCCTTTTCACTCCCATAAATATGACCAGCGTCCCGGGGAATCGGGCCAGGGTTTCCCAATCAAGGCCGGTTTCCTTTTTGGTCGGGTCTTCATGGCCGGTGATGAATGTAACCATCGATGCATGGTCCCTGTGGGTTACAGGGATTCCGGCATAAGCAGGCACTGCAATTGCAGAGGTGATACCGGGTACAACCTCAAAATCGATTCCTGCCTGCACAAGTTTTTCAGCCTCTTCGCCGCCCCTGCCGAACATATAGGGGTCCCCTCCCTTTAATCGAACGACACTTTTTCCTTCTTCTGCCTTTTTCACTATCAGATCGTTGATTTCTGTCTGGGTTAGTTTATGGTTGCCTGCATATTTTCCTGCATCTATTTTTTCTGCTGTTTCAGGCATGCTTTGCAGGATTGCTTCTCCTGGCAACTGGTCATAGACGATGACCTCTGCGTTGTCTATTAACTTTCTTGCTTTTATTGTGAGCAGTTCCGGATCTCCGGGGCCGGACCCAACAAGATATACTTTCCCGTATCCGCTATTCATGATATTAATCCTCTATTGACGTGTTTGAGGAACTAAGGATTTGATTGGTTAAAAAGGTTATATGTACCGGATAGAAGTTGGAGGAAGAAAAAGTGAAAAATATACTCATTGTTTATCGAGTATATATAATAAAATGTCCTTGTTGAGTTTTCCTTCTCTTTCTATCTTTCTGGCAATTTCTTCGTCTGACATGCCTTCCGATTTCAATTCCTTTATCCTTTCATTAACAGAAGGAGAGATACTGTAATATTCATTTATGTCTTTCCTGTGACCCCACACATCTCCTTCTATAAGTCTGATTCCTTCCATCTCAAGGAACATCTCAATGGATTTTGATACAGTTTTCCTGTAAGAAGAAGGTATCTGGATCACTTCCACATTCTTACATCTTTTAACGAGATCAAATATGTCCTTATTGGACGGACGGAAAGCCAGATGAATCACTCTTTCCCCTTCATCGAGTGTTTCAATTTCTTTCCTTTTGCTGACAACTCTGATTTTCATGATTCCACTCCTGATATTAAGCTCGATGTACAACTCAATAAATTATTATTAATTCTAACCTCTTAAATAATTATCGAGTGAGAGGATCATTAATTTTTCTTCAAACGCAACCTTACGGCATCAGCATGAGCGTACAGCCCTTCTTCTTCTGCAAGTGTGATTATTGTATCACTCAGGGATTGTAAACCTTTCCTGTCCAGCTGCTGTATTGTGGAATATTTCAGGAAATGATTGATGTTTAATCCCGAGTAGAGTCTTGTATATCCGGCTGTAGGGAGAACATGATTTGTTCCTGAAGCATAATCACCGGTTGAAACGGGAGCATATTTTCCCATAAAAATCGATCCGGCACTATCAATTCTGTCCAGGACTGTCTCATCATCTGCTGTCACTATCTCAAGATGTTCGGGTCCGAAACGATTGGATAATCCAATACACTCATCAAGGGAATCGCCTATAAGGATGGCCGCATTTTGCAGGGCTTCTTTCACTATTTCTGACCTGGGTGTAGTATCTGCAAGTTCCCCTAAGCGTTGTTGTGTATTCGCTGCAATTTCCTCAGAGGTAGTGGCTAATACACAGATTGCATTGGGATCATGTTCGGCCTGTGCCAGCATGTCAGATGCGATAAAATCCGGATCTGCAGTTTCATCTGCAATTATCAGGATCTCACTGGGCCCTGCCGGGAAATCTATCTCTGCATGTGTGCGGATAAGCATCTTTGCCGCAGTCACAAATACATTTCCCGGTCCTACAATCTTATCTACGGGTTTAACACTTTCAGTTCCATAGGCAAGAGCTGCAACAGCCTGGACCCCGCCGAGTCTGTATATCCTGTCAGCACCAGCGACCTTTGCAGCTGCAAGTGTCAAAGGATTCACCTTACCATCGGGCCCGGGAGGAGTACACATGGCTACGTCCTTCACTCCTGCAACTTTGGCAGGGATTATTGTCATAAGGGCGGTTGAAGGGTATGATGCTCTTCCTCCTGGCACATATGCACCTACGGATCTTAAGGGTACTGTTTTCTGTCCGGCTTTAACTCCCGGGGAAATTTCTACAAACCATTTGTCCCGGGGTAATTGTGCTTCATGGAATTTCCTGATGTTGGATGCAGCTTTATCCAGATGTTTCAACAAAGACGGGTCTATTTTTGTCATTGCTTCATTAATTTCGTCTTCAGTTACTTCGATGGCACCAATTCGGGCTTTGTCAAATTTTTCAGTATAATGACGCAGGGCACTATCCCCCTCCTTTTTCACATCCTCAAGAATTGTTTCAACTGCATCCCTTACAGCCATCAGGTCTGATGCCCTTTCCATAAGATTATCCAATTCACCATTGGTGAGGTCTTTAATTTTTTTATAAAGCATGGGGTAAGTCTCCGTCTTTGTGTTTATGTATTAGATAGTTATCTCAGATAAAGTCCTGAAATGTTTTCTGTTGTTTCTTATTTTCCAATGTTTCCGGCTCTACATAACCATTACTGTGAGTTTCCCTGCCTAGGTATGAAAGGATTTTTTGGGCAATCTTTGGCCCGACTATTCCTGCAAGTTCCTTTTCATCTGCTGTTGCAAGTTTCTGGCGGCTGCGATACCCCTTCTTGAAAAGTTTGCGTGCTCTTGCTCTGCCCACATTGGGAATTTCCACCAATTCCATTAGTTCACTGCCTGCACCATAATGTATCCTTTTTTCAAGTTTTGCACATTCGGTTTCAAGTTGTGGATTTATTCTGGATGCAATCCTTAAAGTGGCATGCATCAACCACTCGGCAATATCAGAGCTGGCATAAATGTCGCCTTCTGCGACCTGATAGTTCTCAACAATTTTTTCCAGGCTTTTCTCATTGATCCATTCCTGGAGCAACAAAGCGGTCTTGACCTCTGAAAGAAACCATTCATATTCTATCTGTTTGAATGGACTGGGCACTTCGATAAAATCTTCGGTATGATTCATCACATAATCATTTATTATTTCATAATCCCTGTTGCGCAAGTAAAGCAGGCGCATATCCGGTGTACTGCAAATCAGTTGTAACAAAGTAATATCTGTGACATGTGTGGTTTTTTCCAGTCCGCGGATGATCTTTGAAGCCGAAAGAGGATCAATATATAGAGAGGATATCATTTTTCCCAGTTCGGTTGCCCGGATGATCTCATTATCCTGTTCAAGCATTCCCTCATTTTTAAGGAATATCAGGCAGTCTTCCAGCAGTTCTTCGAAATTCCAGCTCTCTTGCTGGTGGGCAAAAAAAGTGGAACCCAAAAAGGTAAGCACCTCCTTGTGGCAATTTGCAAAACCGCTTGCAATAGTGGAAAGGATGTGGGTGCGCAGTGCATTCTCGGTACCCAGTTTGGACCAGATATCTTCTGCAGAAGCGTTGATATATCTCTCCAGCACATCGGTTAGTTCTTCATATGTTTTCACTATGACTACAGCCTCTCCATAGGGGTCCAGATGTGGCCTGCCTGCCCTGCCGGCCATCTGTTTGTAGTCAAGCACAGGAATGGGTTGCATTCCTGCATTGGGATCATAACGTTTGTAACTGCGGATGATCACACGTCGGGCAGGCAGGTTCAACCCGGCTGCCAGTGTGGGTGTGCTGCAGATCATCTTTATTAAATTGTTCCGGAAAGCATCTTCTACGATCCTGCGATGGGCAGAATTCAGTCCTGCATGATGAAAAGCAACCCCTTTTTTAATACAGTATGCAAGAGTTTCAGTAAGTTTGGTCTCCCCGTTTTCCAGAACCTCTGTTGCAACTTCTTCCAGTTCATTGCGATTTTGCCTGTCGAGAAGTTCTCCTGCAACAGGAGCACATTTCTTTGCAAATCCGACACAATTTCGCCGGCTGCTGTCAAATACAAGACATTGTCCTTCTTCGATAATAGTGTCCAGTACAAGATTTACAGTATCTTCCTTGTGGCGTCTTTCGATAAACTTCTGGCTTTCATTGAAATTGATGGCATCTCCGAAGAAAATTCCCTCATATAAGTCCGTGGGTCTCCACTCACTTAATACGAGTTTTGCTTCCAGCCACTGAGCAATTTCCATCGCATTACCAACTGTAGCTGAAAGAGCAACCACTTGTGCCTCAGGATTGAGTCTTTTGAGTTTTGCCAGGGTTACTTCCAGGGTGGGTCCTCTGCTTGCCGAATCCAGCAGATGGACCTCATCAACGATCACAGTGGTGATGTCTTTCATCCAGGGTGTGGAATTACGCAAAAGGGAATCCGTTTTCTCGGAGGTAGCAACTATTATGTCATTGGAACCGAGCCATTCATCCCTTGAATCAAAATCTCCTGTAGATATGGCAGTTTTTATACCCAGACTTTCAAATCGTTTAAAATCCCTGAATTTTTCAGAAGCCAGTGCGCGCAGTGGTACAATGTAAAGGGCCTTGCCTCCCTTTTTGACAGCCTTTAACATCGCCATCTCTGCAAGTAAGGTCTTCCCTGATGCTGTGGGGATTGCTGCAAGTAGGTTTTCTCCTTGCAGAAGTCCTTTTTCTACAGCATCTGCCTGGGGCGGATAGAGTTCTTCTATACCGGCCTGAAGATATAGGTTAATGGCTTCTGAAGGCAGGTCCAGTTCTTCTATTTTCATAAAATTTCACATCTAAAGGCGAGTTTGGATATCCATTTTGCTGGTGAAAGTTACAAATACAATTAATGGCATTTATTATTAAGGGAATACAGGTTATTTTGCAAATAGGTATTCTGCTTCAAAGTAAAAGCATCGGTTTAATCCCGTTCTGGACATTTAATAGTAAAAACTAAATTATAAGCACTATTATTTATTGGATGTTTTATTAAGAATAAATATGGTAGGTCCAATGGTAAACACATCAGATGTATTTTCTGAAACTTCATGGCAATTCTGGAATTTCTGGAATGTACTGGATGTTCTATTCGTAATTTTCGTTATCGTTCTTACGTTTGTTGCATCAAAATTGGTTGACAGGATAATTCGGCATCAATTTGAAATAGCCAACCGTAGAATGGCTGTAGATGAAACTGCTTATCGAATTATCAGGCATACATCCATAGCTCTTGTCTATGTATTTGGATTAGTTCTGATAATTATGCATTTTCCGACACTGCAAGACCTTTCTTTTGCTATCCTGGCAGGTGCAGGATTTTTGGGTATAGTCGTTGGTCTTGCTGCCCAGAGCACAATGTCAAATATTATTTCAGGCGTATCCCTTGCCATATTTCGCCCCTTTAGGGTGGGAGACCGTGTTAATATCAGGGATGATTACGGCAAGATTACGGATATCACTTTACGTCATACGGTCGTTAAAACCTGGGACAATCGCAGGCTTATCCTGCCAAATCATGTAATCAGTGACGAAGCTATCATAAATTGGACTATAGAGGACCCAACGGTATGCTGGCCGATTGAGATAGGTATAAGCTATGATTCCGATATTGATCTGGCCCGTAAGATAATGGTCGAAGAAGGTCGCAAAAACAAAAATACGATGTCCTTCTCTGAACTTCGTAAATATGATGAAAAGTTCAGTGATGATGATGTTTCTGTCCTTTTAACAGGACTCGGAGATTTTTCAGTTAACCTGAAATTATTTGTTTGGGTAAGGGATAGAAGTTTTGCTTATGGTACAGGATGTGAGATTAGGGAAGCTATCAAGAAACGTTTCGATAAAGAAGGAATAGAAATTCCATTCCCATACAGAACATTGGTGTACAAAAAAGACCTGATTGCAGAAAAAAGTTACATCGGGCAAAAAGAAGGAAAAGAGGATTTTTAATATCCTCTTCTTTTTTTATTCGTTTCCAAGTTCCCCGTTGAAATACTTGTCGTATGAGATCATATCAAAATGACCATGGCCACTCAGATTGAACAGGATGGTCTTTTCTTCCCCTGTTTCCTTGCATTTCAGTGCTTCATCGATAGCACATTTGATTGCATGGGATGATTCAGGAGCTGGGGCAAATCCTTCCGTTCGGGCAAAGGTCACGCCTGCTTCAAATACTTCGATCTGGTGGTAGTTTGTGGCTTCCATGAGACCTTCATTGACAAGCTGACTGATTATGGGTGAACAACCGTGATAGCGCAGTCCACCGGCATGGATTGCAGGCGGGATGAAATCGTATCCCAGAGTATGCATTTTCAACAATGGTGTCATCTTTGCCATATCTCCATAGTCATATCTGAATTCCCCTGCGCTTAAGGTAGGACATGCGGATGGTTCTACACCGATTACTCTCAGATCATTGCCATCCATTTTATCCTTGATGAATGGAAGTCCGATTCCTGCAAGGTTACTACCGCCACCACAGCAGCCGATAACGACATCCGGGTAATCCTCGGCCATTTTCATCTGTTCCTGGGTTTCCAGTCCTATTATTGTCTGGTGATGCATAACATGGTTAAGTACACTACCCAATGCATATTTGGTATTATCATTGAGAGCAGCATCTTCTACAGCTTCACTGATGGCTATACCCAGACTTCCGCTTGTATCAGGGAAATCTTCCTGGATCTTTCTGCCGAACTGGGTCTCATTACTCGGGGATGGAATTACATTTGCTCCCCAGAGGTTGATCAGGGATTTCCTGTAAGGTTTCTGGTAAAAACTTGATTGTACCATGTATACCTTACATTCAATATCAAAATAGTTGCATGCAAGAGAAAGAGCACTTCCCCACTGTCCTGCTCCTGTTTCAGTAGTGATCCTTTCGGTTCCCTCTTTCATGTTGTAGTAAGCCTGGGCAATGGATGTGTTGGGTTTGTGGCTTCCAGCAGGGCTCACACCCTCGTGTTTGTAGTAGATCTTTGCAGGTGTGTCGAGTTCCTTTTCAAGTCTTGAGGCACGGTAAAGGGGTGATGGTCTCCAGAGCTTATAGATATCTTTAATTTCATCGGGAATGTTTATGTAACGCTTATCAGACATTTCCTGTTTGATAAGTTCCCTGGCAAAAAGAGGTTCGAGTTCCTCCGGTTTGATTGGTTCGTTAGTTGCCGGATTCAATGGAGGCTCAAGGGGGGTGGGCATGTCAGGTAAAATATTATACCATTTCTCTGGCATATCATTTTCATCAAGTATAAATTTTGTATATTCCATGATAAGTCCCTCATGTTTAGTGTACACTTTAGTACTATTTTGTACGGACAGTTGTTTATTTAAGACTATCGGATAATCATACCAGAAAGGTTGCAAAAGAAAAGAGATATTTATGAATTTTCAGGGTTTGCAACCCAGTTCCATTCTTTCTTCTGGTGAGAGGGATAAATAAAAATCGACGATTTCAAGGTCATTATAGTGTTTGCTATGCAACACCTCAAAAAAACGGTCAAGTTTCTGAATAGTTTCCTTATGCATAGGTTCTAAAGACAGGAATTCTTTTGACTCTTTTTCCAAACCCACTTTTGCAAGCTTGTCTGCCAGTAATTTCACTGTTTCTCTATCCTGTTTCAAAAATTGTTGCCTTATATAATCTATATCATCATTGGACTCATCTATGCCCTCTTTATTCTTCCTGAATTCTTTGGCAGTAATATCATCATAAAGATGCATGTATCTTTTATGCAATTTTGCACTTTTTTCCATGTACCAGTACCAGAAACCATTATCCATATCGGGGTTGCTTTCCCTTGTACCATGGCTACTTCTTTCTTTTGCCTTTTTGACCAGCCATTCCCTTCTCCATTTATTGAATTCCGAATCGGGGTTCTGGCTGGTCTCAGAGGCTTCGTTTGGACTATCCCCACTCTTCATTAGCTCATACCACCACTGCTATAAAGATAGAGAAGCACAACAGATAGCCTATACTATGGCTAATAATGTAAGCTCTCTTGTTGTACCACCTGCTATACCACTAGCAAGTTCAAATTATATTTATTCTTATTTAACGTTATTCGCATCGTCTTGTATAGTAATCATCAGTATGAGGGAGTATGTTTTAAGATTTTATTTTCTAAAGATTATTATGCGTGAAATACTTGTAACAATATGTGCTAATTATACATATTCAAAAACTCATTAGTGATCACAATGAATACAGAAAATCAACTTTCTATGGAAGAAAAGGAATTATTGAGCCAACTGGTAAGTGGCAGCCTTTCAATGCATCGTCTGGATAAACATGTCGAAAAGGACAGGGCTGTGCTCCTTCGCAGAATGGCTCTGGAAAAAATCAGAGATGTACAATTGGAACATATTGGTAGTTTCAGTATAAATGAAAATGAAGCAAGTAAGCGCAATATTGAAAATATGATTGGAGCGGTGCAGGTTCCTCTGGGAATTGCAGGTCCTGTTAAAATAGGTGGGGAATTTGCGCAAGGGGAGTATTATCTTCCTCTTGCCACTACAGAAGGAGCTCTGGTTGCCAGTGTGAATCGTGGTTGTTCAGCGATTTCTGTTTCAGGTGGCACTGTAGTGAGGGTCTTCAATGAAGTGATGACCAGGGCGCCTGTGTTCAGGATGAATGATATTAATCATGCAAAAGAATTTGTTGACTGGATAAAAGACGGGGACGTTTTTGGCCAACTTCAAAATAAAGTTTCTGAAACGACACGTTTTGGTAAACTTACCGGTGTTGAACCATATGTACTGGGTAACAATGTGTATCTGCGTTTTGAGTTTGACACCAAGGATGCTATGGGAATGAATATGGTAACTATTGCTACCCAGGCGATTGTGGACCTGATCAGTAACGAGTTCGGTGTTTATCCGATATCCCTTTCTGGAAACATGTGCTCCGATAAAAAACCCGCAGCTATCAATAACATCAAGGGCCGGGGTAAAACTGTGGTTGTTGAGGCTGAATTGCCTGCTGAAGTTGTAGAAAAGAAATTAAAGACCACTCCGCAAGCAATGGAAGAGGTGAATTACAGGAAAAATCTTCTGGGTTCAGCCCGTGCGCAGTCCCTGGGATTCAATGCCCATGCGGCCAATATAATCGCTGCCATGTATATTGCCTGTGGCCAGGACCCTGCTCATGTTGTTGAGGGTAGCAGTGCGATAACTACAATGGATGTTACAAAATATGGCTCCCTTTATTGTACTGTGACCCTGCCGGCATTACAGCTGGGTACTGTAGGAGGAGGCACTATAATAGGTACGCAGGCAGAATGCCTGGCTTTGCTGGGAGTTGCCGGTGGAAGTGATGTGCCTGGTGCCAATTCAAAAAAACTGGCTGAAATAATAGCATCAGCGGTACTTGCAGGAGAAATCTCTCTTGTAGGTGCACAAGCAGCCGGTCATCTGGCACGCGCCCATGCTGAACTGGGACGATAATCAGGATCTCTGGGAGTGGTATATCTCCCCGATCCTTTCCAGGCTCTCTGCTTCTTCAGGAGATTTATCATCCCTCACATTAACAAGCCTGGGAAAACGCAGGGCATATCCGGATTCATAATTGGGACTCTTTTGTATCTCTTCAAAAGCAATCTCAAAGACAATTTCCGGTTTTAATTCTATTTTTCGGCCGGCTTCATAAACAATCAAGTCAGAAAAAAGAGTGGTGAGTTCTGCCAGTTTTTCGTCTGTAATACCGGTGGCAACCTTCCCAATGGCAGGGAATTTCCCGGTGTCCGGATCATAACAACCAAGTGCATAGGAACCAATGAGGTTTGCCCGTCGTCCATATCCCCATTCGGCACCGATAACTACAAGGTCCAGGGTTTCCATGAGTGGCTTTTTCTTGAGCCAGTTCTTGCCTCTTTTACCGGGTGAATAAGGTGCATCGGGCTTTTTTATCATTATTCCTTCATGGCCTGCCCTGAGGGCATCTGCATAAATTTCCTGTATCTCTTCCTCATTATCGGTAATAACCTGTCTGTCCACGAGTATCCTGTCATTGCTCTGGACATTCTGGAACAATAACTCTCTTCTTTTCCTGAGTGGGTTATCAATCAGGCTTTCCCCGTTAAAGTAGAGTATGTCAAAGAGGTTTAGTTTGAGGGGGATTGCTTTGGCAATTGCTTCAACATCATATTTTCTTCTGAACCGCTTAAGTATGTCCTGGAATGCGCGAGGTTTACCATCTTCTCCGATTGCCACGGCTTCTCCTTCCAGAATAGCCGTGTCTGCATTCACATTTTCCTGAACTGCTTCTACTACATCGGGCAGGGAGGATGTTACATTTTCAAGTCTGCGGGAGAATATGTGTATGTTATCTCCTTTTTTATGTATCTGCACTCTTGCCCCATCAAACTTCCATTCCACAGCAACTTCTCCAAGGTCATTCAGGGCTGACCGGATACTGGGTGTTACCTGTGCCAGCATCATTTTGACAGGCCGATTCAGCTGAATGTCAAGTTTCTGTACTTCTTCATTGCCACCATTGCAGGCCGCAACGGCTACAAGCCCCAGGTCGTTTGTCAGCATGAATGCCCGCTCGACTGCAGCCACATCAGTATCAAAGGCTTTGGATATCGCATCTCTGACAATTCCTTCTCCCACACCGATACGCAGTTGCTCGATAGCAAGCCGGGCCAGGTAACGTGCCTCTATCGGGGTTGCCGAATTGAAAAGATATTGTAGATTTTTTATTTTGGTACTCTGAGAACGTTTTCCTGTAGCATCTGCAATATGGGTGAACCTCTCATAAACTTCTTTGATTTCCATGCCGGGTTTTTCTTCAGTAAATGCTGAGAATGTGGACTGTCCTGCAGGATTGGATGACAGGGCCTGTACTGCTGTTTCCCCTATGTCCCCGGTTTTACGGATGATATTTTCGATTTCTTCCTCTGAAACCCCTGATGATTTTGAGAGGGCGGTATATAGGAGTCTGTTCCCGACACCCATTTGCCTATCACTCCAGGCAGGGAAAACCGAACCCATTACAAAGTGAGTCACGACAGGAAGTTCTTCAATTGTAACCTCTTTCAGGAGTTTTGCAATCACATCGGTCATTTCCAGTGAACCGGGGATTTGTTCGATACTTGCACATGTTTTTGCAAAATATTCAAAAGAGGTCACTTATGAACACCTATTCTCAATCTTCTCTGTAAATTGATATAAGGTCGCTCAGGATTGCACTCGCAGTTTCGATAGAACCTGCACCCCTGCCAGTTGAGGTAACTGTGCCTGCAAGATCGGTCTGCACCGATACAACATTGAGGGTTCCTCCAACGGCAAGTGGATGACTTTCCGGAACAAGACGTGGTGAGGTTTGGATAAATCCATCCTTGACTTCTCCTATTTGCTTGATAACATATCCTTCGGATTGTGCAAGGGAGAGAGCTTCAGGAGTAATTTTGGTGATACCTTTTACATCCACATCATGGTATGTTGCTTTCATTCCGAATACATAGTTTGCAAGAATTACAAGTTTACAGGCAGCATCGATTCCTTCCACATCATATGTTGGATCAGTTTCAGCAATGCCGAGCTCCTGGGATTCTGCAAGCATCTGTTCATATGATGCGTGCTCCTCCATCATCCTTGTTAAGATGTAATTGCAGGTTCCATTCAGGATTCCTTCAATACTGATAATTGAGTTGCCTGCTATACTATCACGTATCAGGTTTATTGCCGGCATGGCACCACCGACAGTTGCCTCAAACCTGAATTTAGCATTGTTTTTTTGGGCAGCTTCTGCAAGTTCCCCATATTTGAGGGCCAGGGGACCTTTGTTGGATGTTACCACATCCATTCCCTTTTCAAAAGCTGTCAACATGTTGTCAAGCCCGACTCCTCCGGTTTCAATGTCTGTAGGGGTGGTTTCAATGACAACTTCATGATCTACATTTCTGATAACTTTCAGGCCGCTTAATGTTTCGGGTCCTACCCGGCCAATTTCCTTTTTACTCTTGAGAATCTTTTCAAGATCAAGGCCTTTTTCATCGATAGCAGCACTTCTGGAATCAGCCACAGCAACAACTTTCAGGTCAAAACCCTTTTTTTGGATCTCCTCTTTTTTCTGGAGTAATACCTGAGCTACTCCCTGTCCTACAGAACCAAAACCGATTATTGATGCACGAATAATTTTCATATGTATAACTCCTCAGGAAAATTCTGCCCTTATGGGCTCAACAACAAGCAGGTCTTTTTTCTCTGCAATATTTTTTAGTATGCTGATTGCTTCATGCAGTTCCTTTATCCCTACAGCACATATCTTCAGGGAAGCAGATGAAGCGGTATTTATATGGGGCATGGAAAGAGAAATGTCCACAACTTCTGCATACCCGGTCCTGTCAATGCTGTCGATAGTGTCCTGGATATCAGTATGGACGATATGGCCAATCAGGATGACTGCTCCTTCCTCGATCAATCTTTCTTCATCTACTCTGCTTATGCCGATACCATTTTCTTCCAGTTTTTCTATAATTGCATCGAGATTATCAGGTTCTGCCTCAAAAACGAGCTGTACGGGAATGGTGCCTCTTGGTGTCCTTTCTTCATGGTGGTGGACAATTGATTTCAGGTTCCCGCGTAATTCTGATATGGGTGTCAGAGCGCAAAGGAGCTGACCAGGCGTGTCTTTCAGTTCTATATCCATTGAAACTCTCATAGGTAACCTCCTTTTGGTATAATTCGGATTATCTGTTTTGCATTCCTAACGGGTAATAAACAATTATAGGTTTTGGTGGGCGGGATCATTTTCATCCTTTTAATACCAGTATATTTCCCCTTCCTTTTTTGAACTTGTCAATATATCCCCTTCTCTGGAGGTCTGCTACCATCAGGCTTGCCTTAGCCTCGGAACAATTAAGTCTCTGTCTGAGGTCTTTCTGGGTTATTCTTCCTCCGGCTTTCTGTAATATTGTCAGGATTTCCTTCAGGTCCGCAGGCAGTTCCTCTTCTTTTTTATCCTCGTCTTCTGGCCTTGCAGTATGAGACTTTCCACCCGTTTGCTCCAATTCCTGTATCTGTTCAATTTCGGATATGCCTGAACTGCTGGTAACAGAATTTTTGCCATTTTCTTCTTTTTTGTGCCGATAAAAATAGATGGCAACAATAAGGAGTGGGATTATGAGTATTAAGAGATAGTAGGAATTGCTCTTATCATCAGATGTTTGTTCAACGATTTTTGTACCTTCCTCTACAGAGGCTGTCAGGTTGCTTAACTCAGTATCGTTGAGGTCTTCAATATCTTCTTCATATACCGGATAAAGCAGGATGTCGATTACGTAATCTCCTTGCTTTTTGATTGTAATTTCTTCTTCCGAGTAAGCTGTGAGAGTACCGTTTTCATACCCTCTGGCGATTATAAGGTATGAACCTGGCTCCAGTGTGAATGCATATATCCCATTACTTGCCACTACAGTTTGTGCAGGAGTTGTGTTTATTTCGAGGATGACATCTTCCTGTGGTTCTAAAGTGTACCAATTATATAGTGAGCCATGGACTGTTGCAGTATCTTCGGCGGCTGTACAGTTAGCAAACATCAGGGTGCACAGAAGAACAATTGTGGCGATTCGAAGTTGTTTGTTACTCACAGTCCTAGTTTAATACAGTATTGCATATATGTTTATTGAAAATATGATTCTTCCTTTTTGGTATTTTTTTGTCTTTTAATCTGCTTATTTGGGTTTAATTAACTTTTAAATTAGTTTAAAACCTTGTTTGTAAAAATTAAACGATTATAAAGTTTTAAAACGCTTTATTTTTCTTTAAAGTTGCCTGTTGAAAAAGTATATTTATATCCTCATCTGCCCAATATGCGATTGATAACGATGCTAAATACAAGGAGGATTGGAATGGATTTCAGAAAGATATTGACTTTTGTTCTGGTCATTGTAATGTGTGCAAGTATGTTTACAGCCGTTGCAGTTGCAAAGCCAGATAATAGAATGAATGCAGACCGGGGCAACATGAGCCCTAACAATACTTCTGTCCCTGATGATGTACCGGGAAGGAATGTGGAAATGAATACGGCCCAGGGCAATATGAACCCTGGCAATACTCCAAACCCTGAAGTTTCTGCTCGCGACAAGGTGCCGGGACAGAGGGAGCGGATGAAGAACAATTATGAGAATTCCAGGAAAAAGCTTCTGACTGTAAAGGAGAGGGTCCAACAGGGGCAACTCTCCGCTAATTCCGAAGACGTATTCAATGTATCCAGTGAGTATCTAAATGACACGATCAATTACATGGTCAGCCGCCTGTCCGATACAAAGGAAGATTTCGAGGCTGAAGGTGTATCAGAGGATTCCATTGAAAGAATCGATGAATACATCGGTCAACTTGAAGATCAGCAGGAAAAACTCGAAGTTGCTGAAGACCGGAAAGAGCTTGCAGAAATTGCACGCGATGTGCGTAAGATCTGGCATGACGTTTCAAAGGACCTATACAAATTCAGGTCTCTCAATGTCCTGAACGGTGTTGGAAATTATATTGATAAAGCCGATTCCATTTCCGAGCGTATTGAATCTGAAATAGGGCGTCTCAATGGAAGTGGAGTGGATACTACAGAAGTCGAACTAATGCTTGAGCGCTATAACACACTGATAGAAAATGCATCCGAATACCGTGAAATGGCCCTGGGTGCAGAGCAAGGCAGCAGTGAATCCCTTGCCTACATGCAACAGTCAGTGGATGCTACACGTCAGGCCAACGATGCACTCCGTAACATCCTGCAATTCCTGAAAGATCACAGGCAGGGATTTGCTAATCTCTCAGAAGATACAAATGTCAGTGCCAATGGGAATGGTACAGCCGTGATTTCCGGTAATTTCGATATAAACCTCTCTGTAACAGATGCAAAACTTGTTGTGAAAGATCTGGCAGGTGATGCAACCATAGAGATGGACGGGGAATATGAGCGGATCACTCCCGAAGAATCCATGGGTAGGGGTACTCCTGCAACAGTATATCTTGACTTTACGGGAGATGCTCATATCAACGGCAGCCGTCTTACTATGATGGTTTCAGGGGAGAATATCTCCATTGATGCCACGGGTACAGGTAGTACGGTGTTTACCGGGGAAGGAACCTATACCACGGATTCTGACACCATGCAATGGGCAGGAACCTATTCTGCGGAGGATGAAGATTTCGATGATGAAGAAGAAATCGAGATTGAAGTAGAAATCGAGGGCGAGCAATCAGAAGTTAAAATAAAGCTCAATGAAACCGAGGATGAGTTTACCCTCAATACTACCGATTTGAATGAAATCATAGCCGAAATCGGTAACAGAACCTCATTGACAGCTGAGCAAATCGAGCAGTATATGGAGGTCGATGA
>Ga0247721_100015_pt1 | contig 107116 bp, 105 predicted proteins | sample MSEWel2017_08_16_FD_189089 | JGI IMG/M metagenome (GOLD analysis project Ga0247721, IMG submission 189089) | Subsurface sediment microbial communities from gas well in West Virginia, United States - MSEEL Well Study Marcellus 3H_2017_08_16 | ecosystem: Environmental > Terrestrial > Deep...
CCGTATAGTGCCATAGGATACCTCCTTTAACTTTTATGTTTGGTTCCTTACCAATAGCATAGCACTTTATGTGCATAAGTGAAGGAGGTGCCTACTTCATCTCAACTTGTTTATGATTATCAGGTAATGGAAATAAAAAAGGGACAGGTAAATAATGATTACTCTCTTCCGGAGTAAATCCCGTATTGGACGTTGTTTCTTTGGATAAATGTAACCTTCGGGTAAAATGTTCAGCTTTAAAAGATGAGCAAGCCAAAATGCATCATCATTGTCATCACTGTGCTTTAATCCCTCGTATTTTTTAACAGCGGAAGGATTTGCCAGATGTGTTTTAAAATCATTGTCCATCAAAAGATCTATAAGCCGGTACCAGTTGAAAGTAGATTCAACAACGACACCTTTAAGCTCATTTTGGTACGGCTTTAATGTTGAAATAATTAAATCAGGATCATTGTCCAGCTTCTTTTTGAGAATACGTTTGTCATTCTCATCAATAATTGCTAAATAATTATTGCTTGAATGCAAGTCAAAACCTCCGTATAGTGCCATAGGGTACCTCCTTTAACTTTTATGTTTGGTTCCTTACCAATAGCATAGCACTTTATGTGCATAAGTGAAGGAGGTGCCTACTTCATCTCAACTTGTTTATGATTATCAGGTAAATAATGATTGCTAGACAGTTTTTGGACTTTTAGAATGTATGCTAAAATTAGCACATAAGTCTTGCCGGATCTGAGAGGGATATTGCAAAAAATGTAAAATTAAAATAGAATTTGAAAAATGAAAACCACGAAATATTTTAATTATACGAGGAAAAGAACTGATAGAGCAAAAATTAAAATTGAGTGGATAGAGTATGTTATTATAATCCGGAGAAATCTGAAATCCAGTCTGATGGTAGATTACGCAAATGGGCGAAAATTTCTGAGGTCAATAAATATTTGAGAGTTATTATTTTGGAGGATGGTGAAACAGTACATAATGCCTTTTTTGATAGAAATTATAAGGAGAATAAAAAATGAAAGTAAAATATTTTAATGACACAGATACTGCTCTTATAGAATTTGCAGAACGTGAAATTTTTGAAACAAAGGAAATTAGCGAAAATATATACATTGATCTTGATGCTGAAGGAAATATGGTTAGCATGACAATAGAACATGCTAAATCAAATGCAGCCCTTTGGGAATTTTCATATGAAGAAATGAACAGACAAACCGCTTAAGGTTAAATATTGAGACTTTTATTAATTCAAAGTGGTGAAAAGAAAAAGAAGGAAAAGGGACAGGTATATAATACTCTTATCTGTCTGTTTGTATATTTTTTTGCATTCCGGAAAATTTTTCTTCAAAAGGAAAGCCCTATAAATGAAAAACCGGCTCCAAGTAAACTTCCCGCCCATACATCAGTGGGATAATGTACTCCTAGACGTAAACGTCCCAGACTTACAATAACAGCAGTAAAAATAAAAAACAGTGCCACCGGGTGCTGCAGTGTAAAAATGTTGATAAAACCAATGGTAACAAACCATATTCTGGAGGCATCACCGCTTGGAAAACTGCCGTCTTTCGGTCTGTTTTTCTGCCTTAAAACTGCGTAATCCATATCAATAAACGGCCTGCTTCTTTTTAGTTTCAGTTTTATTAATCTTTCGCTGGCTGACATAACTAAAGCTGTGAATATGACAGAACCCCATTTTTCAGGAATTGAGAAAGCCAAAAAACAGACTGCAGCAATAAAACACCCTTTTCTGCCCAGGGGAAAAGCAAGTTTGAATAAAATATCAAAATTGTTTAATTTTCCTGATAAATTTATAGCTTCAAAAATTTTTTTGTCAATATTCGATATTTTTTCAAAATTGTATGCAAATCCGCCTATTACACCGATTAATAGAACAGAAACACCGGTAATCATGATATTTTCTCTTGTTTTTGCGAATTATTTTCCGATACCTTGTGAAACATCATCCACTGTTCAGGATATTTTCTTATAAAGTTTTCAATCTTGGTTATCACTTTCTGAGCTAAATTTTTAATATCCTCACTTGTATTGCCTGTATAATCAGGTTCAAAACATCCGCCGTACTGAACACGATATTTATTTTGCGACGTTTTTTTGGAAAATCCCAACAATATTTTTGTCTGTGTTTTATATGCAATCGTAAAAGGTCCTGAAGGTATTCTTACTGTCTTTTTAAAAAAATTCAGATCAATTCCTTTGCCGTTAGTCCGGTCAACAGCCGTTAATATCGTTTTGCCCTTTTTTAGTTTTTTGTAAGCTGCTTTCAGGGAATTTGTCGAAATTGGTGAAAGATCCAGCCCGTATCTTGATCTTAAAATGTTGTGGGTAATATAGCTGCCTGAGGGATTAGAATATGTCAGGGCAAATACAGGTGACTGTTTAAGTCCAAACCATAACATAAACATTTCGAATCCCAATGTATGAGGACCTATCAGAATTTTTCCTTTCTGATTCCTTTTTGCGAGGTTTATTCTGTAGATTAGCTCCGGGTCCATTTCACATAAGTCTAAAATCCTGTTTTTGCCTTTAACTATTGCACTGAAAAGGTCAGCATTTCCTATGGCTGCATTTATTATCGCTTGTCTGGAAAGTTTCTTTACTTCGGGATGGTCTTGATCCACCCCTTTTATCATGGCAATATTACTTCGTAGTGAAGTCATTATTCTGCTATCAGGTCTTTTGCTTATGATTTCTCCAACTTTAACTGCTGTTTTATGTAATAAATTATCCCCCAAGACATATGCGAGTGTTAAACCCATTAAAGGGGCAAATCTGTTTGTAATCAGAAAGTCATTTCGAAAAATCATTTAATCCTCACTTTTATCCTTTGAAAAAGCCAATCGGAATCCGTTAACAAGTACCGGTAATCCCCTGACAATGCAGAATATTACGGCCAGCCATGACACACCCTTAAAAAGGGTATGTATCTGATTAATTGTAATTATTCCGATATTTTGGATGCAATACAATTTCAGTACAAAAACCAGAGTTAACCCGCAAAAAGCTGCTACTTTAGCTATTCCGTAGCCTGCTCTCATCCATCTTGAAGCCACAAAAAAATTAGCCCAGTACGAGCTGTGCTGACTGAAAGGTGCTTTACCTTCCTGTATCCCAAGGCTTCTGAATGAGTCGGTGAGTACAGTTCTGGTCACCACTATAAGGGGTATGGCTATGGGTATCAAATCCATATCTGCAAAAATAAACCACAAAAGAAGCTCAAAGACTCTGTCTACCGCAATGTCAAGTACACTGCCTATCAATGATGTCCCATTCATTTTTCTGGCAACTATACCATCAACCATGTCAAGAGACATGGCAAAAAATAATAGCGGTATGGCAATAAAAGATAGAATTATATTCCCTGAATATAAAAAGAAAATAAACAGAAAAAGCAGGGGAATCCTGAGAAGCGTTATCAAATTTGCCATAATTACAACTCAATTCTTTATATTTTCGGAAAAACAAACTATCAAACTTTTTTTATAAAAAACCTGAGGGACGGGGGCAGACTCAAGTAAAAGCTTTTAAGCTTAAGAGCTTTGAAGTCCTCTGTCCTTAACCTTTTTAAATTTATAGATTCTTAAAAACCTTTGTGGCAACCACCATAACATAAAAAAACGTAGGAGACTTTTGAATCATGTTAATATTTTTAAATTTTACAAATTTTGCAGCTAAATTTATTCACCTACACTTTTTTAACAACATTATTAACGAAATAAAAGTAAAATCTTGTTTTAAATACTTCTAAGCAGTTTCGCATAAATTAAAAAAAGGTAAAAGGGGTAAAAGAGACAGGTACATAATACTCACAAAAAACTTTTATTTGGCAATAAATGTACCCCCTCTTAATCTTCCTATAAACCAGGGGGAGAGACCTGTCCCACTAGACAGAAAGGTAAAGTTCCTCCTTTAAAAAAAGTAATAAAAACTTTACTTGTGTTGTATAAAAAATAAGCTTTCAATGAATTTATTTTTGATTATTATGGCAGAGAGTTTTTGTTTTAATATCAACCGGTGAATAATATGTTTATAGCTAAAAAATATTTCGTTTTTCTCATTAGTTTGTTGGGCGGTATTGTCTATTTTGCTTTTAGGCTTAGCTTCTTTACTGATAATTTTGCTTTCAACATTAATAAGTTTTATTATTACATTATTATTGTGCCGGTTTTGGAAGAGTGGATTTTCAGAGGAAATATACAGAGAATGCTTAAAGATAAATTAGATAAAAATAAAGAGATATCCGAAACTGTCCTTTCGGATACTGCAGACAGTTTTATCTCTGTACAGAATGTCATTACTTCTGTGTTGTTTGCATCTATGCATCTGATTTATTCACCTGCTTCTCATGCTTTAATGGTTTTTATTCCTTCATTGATTTTCGGATTAGTTTATGATAGACATCAAAAATTGATAATTCCTGTTTTTTTGCACGGATTTTATAATTTGGACGTTTTTATTATTTGATTTGGAAAAATTTTATGCTAATATTCGCAGATGCTAAATACAAAAATTAATTTTATTATTTGTTCGATAATTCTTGCTTTCGGAGCGGCAGTTTTTGTTTCAGGTTATATTGATTACAAGTTTCATCCTCCGCTTTTGAATAATATACCTGCTCGTGTCAAAAACTCCGAATTGGCCGATGAAGTCTTCAACAGAGAACTTGTTGTAGAAAAAAATATTTTCAGTTTGCAGACTGGTTTATCCCAGAAAAATACTACTTCAAAGAATACTTCTGCTCAGTCACCAAGCACAAATAAGGCTGAGACTCCCACAAAGCCTGCTGAAAAATTTGAAGGTGAGCTTTTAGGGGTTTTGGCAGGAGACGGTACATACCTTGCCATTGTAAAGTTTAAAGGTGATGTATTAATTTTGCGAAAAGGTGTACCGCAAAAGGGACTGGAACTGATGGATGTTTTTCCGGACAGTGTCAACCTGAAGTATAAGGGAGATATATACAGTCTGGCTTTTCCTCAGCAAAACATACCCGGCTTGAACGGAGCGGTAGCTGATAAAGATACGGGACAGAAAAAGGCCGGAAAGAACGATATGCATTATACGATAAGTAAACAATATCTGACCAATAAACTGCAGGATATGAACAGCATTTTACGAACTGTTTTTATATCACCACATTATGATAACGGTAATTTTATCGGATACAGAATAAGCAGACTTGCAGATTCCTCACCATTGACAAAAGTGGGAATTAAAAAAGGAGATATTCTTGTTCAGATAAACGGACAAACGCTGGATTCTCCTAATAAAATGCTTGAACTTTTCAGCAAGATCGATGATCTGACTGCTGCGACCATAGATATACTGAGGAACGGAGAGAAAAAGACACTGTTTATAGAAGTTGAATCGTGAAAAACCGTAAGGCGTGAGACGTGAGATGTAAAGCGTGAGACGTGAGATGTGAAGCGTGAGATGTGAAGTGTAATGCGTGATGCGTAAGATGATAAAAGCTGTTTGACAATGAGATTCCTCAACGCCCACAGGCGAAAGAGTCGAGAGATTTAAATCAACTTTTTTTGCAAAGAGATCCCTCGGCGTCACTCGGGATGAGATCCCTTCGCTTCGGTCGGGATGACAGTTTTATGTCTTTTTGACGAGATGGCGACAGACATCGAGGAAAAATCTCAATCGTTGTTTGGCATGAGATTCCTCGGTTCCACTTCGTTTCACTCGGAAAGATGCCTGCGGCTAGCACCAGTCTTTTAGACTGGTAAATATGTTTAACATTCTATATATCCGCACAAGGCGGATGCTAGACAATTTTTACTCTCGAGGTGACATTCGTGTCATTTCGATGAACTACCGTAAGGTAGTGAAGAGAAATCTCTATCGTTGTTTGACAAGTAGGTACCCCCTCTGAATCTCCCCCTAAAGTAGGGGGAGAGATGAAAATAGTTGTTTGGCAGTGTGAGATTCCTCGGCTTCGGTCACTCTGTTAAATCCATCTTCGATGGGCTGTCTTTGGCAGCATTTAACAGGGCAGGGGATGACATGATTAGATACAAAGAATGATGCGGTATTTAAAATTCAGTTACTGATGCTGTTATAAGCATAACTGTATATTTGTATGGTATATTTTTTTGCAAACAAAAGATCTCTCGGCCATGCTCGAGATGACAGAAAGTTGTTTTTTCGACCGGAAGCTAGCACTATCATATACTGCTAGTTGGACCGGAGAAATCTATATGTCAGATATTTATGATGATCTGCTTAGTTACATAGCTTTAATTTTATGAAAGTTTGGAGGAGACAATGAAAAAGTTTTCCAATGTGTTAATTATTATGTTTACTGTCCTTTTGTTGAGCAGTGCGGCGAATGCTCAGATAAATGTCAATCTTAAAAATGTTTCTTTAAAAGACTTTGTTCAATTTGTTGGAGAATTTACCGGCAAATCAATTGTGTATGATGAAAGGATGTTAAAAGGGAATGTATCTATAGATTCTCAGACCAAAATGAACAAAAAAGATCTGATGGAGATTTTTTATACTGTACTTAACATGAACAATCTCTATGCGGTGAATAAAGAAGATTATATTCAGATTCTTCAGGAGAGAGACCTTCAGGACTATCCGGATAAGTTTGTTAAGAATCCTGATGAAAAATCCAAAGATTTTGTAACCTCAGTGATCACTGTTGAAGGGATTGATCTGACGCAGGTGGCTGCTTCCGTTGCCAGGTTGAAGTCCCGACTAGGTCATGTCCAGCCGGTTAAGGGTATTAATGCCCTGGTTATCAGGGATTCCTCAGACAGGGTAAATAAAATTACCAAAGTTATTGAGTCATTGAAAAATGTTGCCAATAATATGAGTATTAAGGCAATTCAGATAGAAAATACCACAGCCTCCAGTGTCTTAAAGAATGTAAAGAATTTTTTCAACCAGTTGAAAGCTCAGTCAATGGTGGCAATGGATCCTGTACTTATTGCCGATGATATGTCCAATGTTCTGATAGCAGCAGCAACTGAGAACGGCATGAAAAAAATAAAATATATTGTTACCAAGCTGGATTCAGCTGATGCCCAGGCAGCCACATCTCCCAAAGTGTTTTACCTAAAAAATGCGGTTGCTGCCGATGTGGAGAAGGTTTTAAATCAGCTTCTCGGCTCTATTCAGGATCCTAAAACAAAAAATGTGATAAAGTCCAATGTAGCCTCCGATAAAGCCACCAATTCAATCATAGTGGTGGGTGACAGTGCATTGTACGACAAGGTAGAAAAACTTATAAGCAAACTGGATGTGCCCCGCAAACAAGTTTATGTGGAGGCACTTATAATGGAAACCAGTCTGGAGAAAGGCGGCAATTTCGGTGTTGAGTGGATGGCCGGTGGCGGTAATGATGATTTTGCCGGTTCTGTGGGTTATTTGAATGACGGTGCGGCTACCAGTTTTATGGCGCCTGTTTTGGAAGGTAATTCTCCTAACTTTTCCGCACTGCCCGGTGGTTTCACCGCAGGTGTACTTGGGAATGTGATTACATATGAAGGGGTTCAATTTCCCACTTTGACGGCGCTTGTTAATTTTGTCAGATCAGCCAGCGGTATAAATATACTTTCCAATCCTCAGATTTTGACACTTGACAATGAGGAAGCGGAAATCTTTGTCGGTGAAAACAGGCCGTTTATTACAAGTACAAAATTTGATTCAAACAACAATCCTGTTCAGAGTTATGATTACAGGGATGTGGGTATCAGATTGAATATTCAGCCCCATATCTCAAGTGACAACACTATTACTCTGGATATTAAACAGGAAGTGAAGAAAGTCATTTCAAATGCTTCAATTGACGCTCCTGCTCCGATTACGCTGACAAGGAATACTAGTACCACCGTAAAGCTGAGAAATAACAGCAAACTTGTCATCAGCGGTCTGATAAAAGATGATTCTGATGAAACAAATTCAGCTGTTCCTGGTCTTTCAAAGTTACCTCTGCTCGGATGGCTTTTTAAATCAAAAGAAAAATCCTCTTCAAAAACCAATATGATGGTATTTATCACTGCCAAGATTATATCCACTAAATCTCAGGCGAAAGATTTAACGGAACAAAAGTTTAACAAAGCCATGGAGTTTGATAACAAAACAGATCAGCAATTGAGGGAAGAGTATTAATGAGCACTTTTGAGGAGATTAAGGAATACTATCTTAAATTTCCTGATAGAAGTAATTTTATACCTATTTTCGATGGTGAAGGTAAAAACATCACATTATATTATTGTGATGATGACGGTTACAGAAAAGCTTTCATGTTTGCCAATACCCTGGATCTGAATGCGGATTTTCAGGAGACGGATCAGAGTTTTATTCTGGAAAAGCTTGAGGATACCTTTGAAGAAAGTTCCGCTGAATTTGAGGCCGGTGAAGAGGACTTTGAAGATGCCAGCGATATTTTATCGGCTTCATATGAGGATGCACCTGTTATTAAGCTGGTAAACCAGATAATTATCAGTGCTGTTAAGGCGGGAGCAAGTGATATTCACTTTGAAACCAGAGCCAATTCCTTCTTAGCAAGATTCAGAATTGACGGTAAACTGAGAACGTTTAAGAGATATCCCAAGTCACTGCATGAAGCGGTTGTGGCCCGGATAAAAGTTATGGCAATGCTCGATGTCGCAGAAGGGAGAAGGCCGCAGGACGGCAGAATAAATGTAAAAGTCGGTAATAGAAACATCGACATGCGTGTATCTGTAATCCCTTCTATTTATGGTGAAAAAGTCGTTTTAAGAATTCTTGAAAAGTCCAAGAATCTGCTGAGTCTTGACTCTGTGGGTATGTCGGAAGAATGGGTGAAGCGGTTTGAAGAGCATATAAACAAACCTAACGGAATCATTCTGGTCACCGGTCCCACAGGAAGCGGTAAGACTACAACACTCTATGCTGCACTTCTTGCTATGAACAGGCAGGAAAGAAATATACTAACGATTGAGGATCCGGTGGAATACGATGTGGACGGCATTACCCAGGTTCAGGTTAACAAAACTGTCGGACTTGATTTTGCGAGTGCAATCAGGTCATTCCTAAGGCAGGATCCCGATGTAATACTTGTTGGTGAAATCAGGGATGATGAGACGGCCAAAACAGCTGTGCAGGCTTCACTTACCGGTCATCTTGTACTGTCTACTCTTCACACAAATGATGCTCCCTCTGCCGTTGCCAGACTTGTTGAAATGGATATAGAGCCATTTCTTATATCATCATCACTTTCTCTTGTTGCTGCCCAGAGGTTGGTGAGGAAAAACTGCCCCCACTGTTCTGAAACTGTGAAAGTTGATGATGATCTCGGCTCAATTTTGGAAAATGAGGGGATAAGCTTGAGTGAGTATAAAAAAGGTAAAGGCTGTCAGGAATGTTTTGACACCGGCTATAAGGGAAGACTGGCTATATTTGAATTTCTGGAGATAAACGATTCCATCAGAAAGCTTATAAACAGACAGTCTGCGGCTTACGATATTAGGGAAACAGCCAAAAAAAGCGGATTTAAATCTATGTTTTACAGCGGAATGGAACTGGTAAAAAAAGGGATCACAACCCCTGAAGAAATTTTAGCTACAACCAGGATAGAATAATGCCCACGTTTTATTATGAAGCACTGGATAAAACAGGCAAAAAGGTAAAAAATACCGTAGATTCGGCATCAAAAAATGCTTTGCTCAGTGAATTAAAAGCATCGGGAATATTTCCTTATACTGTTAATGAAATCGGTGAATCAAGAAAAAAATTCAGCTTTTCTTTTAAATTCGGCAGATCGATAAGTGTTGCCGATATTTTCTTTCAGCTTTCGATGCTTATAAAAAGCAGTATTCCGCTGGTGGAAGCACTTCGCATCGTATCCCAGAATATAAAAAAGCAGAAGATAAAAAGCATACTGCTTGATATTTCCACTGCTGTTTCAGAAGGGAAACGTTTTTCTGAAGCCCTTAACAAACACAGTAATTATTTTGATGAAATACATATACGATTGATAGAAGCCTCAGAAAAAGTAGGCAAACTCAGCGATGTTCTGATGGATATTGCCGTTTACGAAGAAGAGCGTAAAAAGGCCTTCGACAAGGTAAAATCAGCTCTGGTTTATCCCCTGACGGTATTGATTATCGGACTGGGTGTTGTCGGATTCCTGCTTAGCTATGTTGTGCCCAAAATGAATAATATTTTTGAATCGATGGACAAAGAGATACCTCCTTCCACACAGGTGATGATTTTTGTCGGTAATTTTATCAAAGAATACGGTTTCTTTGTACTGCTCTTTTTTCTGCTTCTCGGTATTTTTATCCAATATGTGTACCGTAAAAAAGAGTCTGTCAGGGTTAAGGTGGACAGAAAAGTATACTCTATAAATTTCTTGAAAGAAGCACTGATTGGAAAGCTTTCCCATATGATTTCATTTTTGCTGGCTGAAGGTCTGACACTTACCCAGGCCATTTCCTTAAGTTCCAAGACGGTGAATAATAAATTTTTACAAAATAACCTTAACGAGGTGGTCGAAGATATAAAATCCGGTAAAAGTTTTTCCGGTTCGGCCGAAAGCAAAAAAATCTTTCCTGAAATTTTTGTGGCTGCAGTCAAAACCGGTGAAAAATCAGGTGAATTATCAAGCATTCTCGACAGGATAGGTGAGTTTTACAGTAAGAGGGTGGATAAATATACGTCCACCTTTATTTCTCTGATAGAGCCTCTTTTTATTGTTTTTATCGGTATTGTTGTCGGTTTCATAGTACTATCTATTATGGGGCCCCTTTTCGATCTGAATTCCGTAGTCCAATAGGTCGACTCAGTTTAAAGATTCTTTGAAAAGCTGACTTTTCTAACATATCCGTATGCAGGTGGAGAGGAATGATGTTTCCTGTCATTTCGATGAACCACCGGTGGGTGGTGAAGAGAAATCTTTATCTTGGTTTGACAAAGAGATCCCTTCACTTCGGTCGAGGTACAGTTGCCTGTGTTTTTGTCCTCTCGGGCAAAACGGAGTGGAGTCGAGAGATATATCCGCTAACTTCTCATGAATATAAAATTTGTAAAAAAATGTTATAAAAATCAAAATTCGCATTGACTGTTCACTTTTTTGAAATTAGTATTATATCAGAACACAAATTAAATGAGAGGTGTCTTATGATAACGTACAATAATTCCAAACTTAAAGTGCCACAGCCCCAGAACGAACCTGTTTTTTCTTATGAACCCGGTTCAGAAGAAAAAACTCTTTTGAAAGCGGCTTTGAAAGAGCTTAATGGGCAAAAAATAGAAATCCCGCTTATTATTGGTGGCAAAGAGGTTAAAACAGGAGATATGGGCAAAGTTGTATGCCCGCACGATCATCAGCATATGCTTGCGGAGTACCATAAGGCCGGAGAAAAAGAAGTTCAGATGGCAATTGAAGCTTCCCAGGAAGCATGGAAAGAGTGGCAGGAATATTCATGGGAGGACAGAGTCGCTATCTTTATGAAAGCTGCTGAGCTTCTTTCAACAAAATACAGGTATCTTGTCAATGCGGCTACAATGCTTTCTGTAAGCAAAACAGCACATCAGGCAGAAATCGATTCTGCTTGCGAATTGATAGATTTTTGGAGATTTAATTGCTATTTTGTCCAGCAAATTTATGCTGAGCAGCCGTTAATCAACCCGAAAGGTATTTGGAATTATACACATACACGTCCTCTGGAAGGTTTTGTATTTGCCGTTACACCATTTAATTTTACGGCAATTGCCGGCAATCTCCCCACTTCACCTGCCATAATGGGTAACGTTACGATATGGAAACCGGCATCCACCGCACTTTATGCTCCTTATTTTCTTATGAAAATTTTCAAGGAAGCAGGTCTGCCTGACGGCGTAATTAATTTTGTGCCTGGTTCCGGATCAACTGTAGGTAATGTATGTTTCAATGATCCCAGGCTTGCAGGTGTTCATTTTACAGGAAGTACTGCAGTATTTCAGTCCATGTGGAAACAGGTCGGTACAAACATTGCAAAATATAATAGCTATCCGAGAATTGTCGGTGAGACCGGCGGCAAAGATTTTATTTTTGCCCACAAAACCGCTGATGTGAGAAAGCTTGCGATTGCAATGATACGAGGTGCTTATGAATATCAGGGGCAAAAATGCTCTGCAGCGTCAAGATCTTATATTCCCAAATCACTCTGGAGTGATGTAAAAGAAATTCTCGAAACGGAAATTGCGAAAATTAAAATGGGTGATGTTGAAGATTTCAGTAATTTTATGAATGCTGTAATTGACAAGAGTGCCTTTAGCGATATTACCGGCTATATTGATTATGCGAAACAGTCGGACGATGCTGAGATTATAATCGGCGGTAACTATGATGACAGTAAAGGATATTTTGTGGAACCCACCGTTATTTTAACCACAGACCCCAAATTCAAAACTATGGAAGAAGAGATTTTCGGTCCCGTTATGACAGTTTATGTTTATGATGATGATAAATATGAAGAGACGCTTGACATTTGTGATCAAACATCTCCTTACGCCCTTACCGGTGCTGTATTCGCCACCGAAAGGGGAGCCGTAAGAACAGCCATGAAAAAGCTGGAGCACGCGTCCGGAAATTTCTATGTAAACGACAAACCGACAGGTTCTATAGTAGGGCAACAGCCTTTTGGCGGGGCAAGAGCATCCGGTACCAATGATAAAGCGGGTAGTTATCAGAACCTTATCCGCTGGGTGTCCACCAGAGCTGTAAAAGAGAATTTCAATGCTCCGGAATCCTTTGAATATCCATTTATGAAAGAAAAATAATTAGCAGGGGATTGCAATATCCCCCTTTCCTGAGGAGGAATTATGCCCGCTCTGAATTTTTTGATTTCCAAAACGATAATGCATGTGCCGGGACCTGTGGTAAGCATTTTTGCAAAAAGCTATATTGCAGGCCAGGATTTGTCAGATGCAGTTAAGGTTACACGGAATTTTAACAAACAGGGAATCATGACAACCATAGATTTACTTGGAGAATTTATAAAGACAAAAGATCAGGCGAAATACTTTAAAGACAGATGTATAGAGATACTTGATACGATAAATAAGGAAGAGCTCGACTCAAACCTGTCAATCAAACCGACTCAGATGGGACTTGGTCTTGATGAAGAGTTTGCTTTGTCCAATATCAGAGACATTGTCGCATATGCTGCTTCTATAAATAATTTCGTACGTGTTGATATGGAGGATACTCCCAATACTGACAAAACTCTTAATCTGCATGGAAAACTTAAAAAAGAATTCGGTAAAAATGTCGGTACTGTGCTGCAATCTTATTTGAGAAGAACACCTGCGGATATTGACAATCTTGATCCTAAGGATCTGAACATAAGACTTTGCAAGGGTATCTACAATGAGCCCCGAGAAGATGCTTATAAAGATCCCCATATTGTAAATCAAAATTTTATACACTGTCTTGACAAACTGTTTTCAAAAGGCGCTTATGTAGGTATTGCAACCCACGATGAAAAGCTGATTTTTGAGTCACTCAGACTGATTGAAAAATATAATCTGAAAAGGGAAGATTATGAATTTCAGATGCTTCTCGGTGTGGATGAGCAGCTCAGAAAAATCATTGCAGATGAGGGGCACAGACTTAGGGTATATGTGCCGTATGGCAAGGACTGGCTCCCTTATTCCAAAAGAAGGCTGAAAGAAAATCCGAAAATAGCAACACACGCTTTGAGACAGATGTTCGGAATACACGGTCATAATTAACTTAAATTTTTTACAGGATTAAAGGCTGAGCCGGATGATTACTTCTCCGACTCAGCCTTTTTAGTTTTAATTTTCTCCCTGCAGCTTATGATTTGGAAACTTGTTCTCCGTCTCCGGGCTTTATTTACAAAATTTCTTGTTTTTACCATTTTAACTACGCTTAACCCCTTTGGCTATACGGTCACCTATTTCTTTATCTATGTTGCGCCAGTATTCAAGTGCACGTTCAAGGACAGAGGCAGAGACACCGTCTGAAAGATGTCCTGTGACGTTGTATACAAGTCGGTCACGTTCTTCTTTACTCATAATCTTACGTACCAATGTACCTGCCTGCCCCCAATCATCGTCATCTTTGCGCAAAGTATAAGCAGAACGTATGAAATCACCACTTGCACTCCAGATGGTTTCCTCTGGGTAGTTTTCAGCATCGGCTTTATGACCGCCTTTCGTGTTAGGCGAATAAACAGGATCAGACACATTTTCAATCCGCATTGCCCCGCCTTTACTATAGCTATGTACTGAACTTTTTGGTTTGTTTACCGGAATCTGTTTATAGTTTACTCCTAAGCGCGCCCTGTGCGCATCCGAATATGATATCAAACGAGCTTGAAGCATTTTGTCAGGACTTGCCCCGATGCCTGGAACGAGGTTGTTCGGCTCAAACGCTGCTTGTTCAATTTCTGTGTGAAAATCGCTTGGGTTGCGATTGAGAGTCAACCGGCCGACTTCGTGCAATGGATAGTCTTCGTGTGGCCATACTTTTGTAAGATCGAATGGATTAAAGCGATACTCCTGAGCTTTTTCAAATGGCATAATTTGAACTTTTAGTGTCCAGCTTGGATAGTCCCCTTTCTTAATGGCATTGAAAAGGTCGCGCCTATGATAATCAGCATCTTCGCCTGCAATACGATCGCCTTCATCTTGTGTGAGACATTCGATTCCCTGATCGGTTTTAAAGTGATATTTTACCCAGAAACGTTCCCCTTTATCATTTATCCACATGTAAGTGTGGCTTGTGTATCCGTTCATATGTCGATAACTTTTCGGAATACCGCGATCACTCATTAGTATGGTAACCTGGTGGGCAGACTCAGGAGACTGAGTCCAGAAATCCCACTGCATATCGTTATCACGCAATCCACTGTCCGCCCGGCGTTTCTGAGAATGGATGAAATGCTGAAATTTCATGGGATCACGGATGAAAAAAACGGGAGTATTGTTTCCTACCATGTCATAATTGCCCTCACTGGTATAAAATTTGAGAGCAAAACCTCTCACGTCCCTCCATGTGTCAGGGCTGCCGCTTTCTCCGGCTACTGTTGAAAAACGGGCAAGTACTTCTGTCGTTGTACCCGGTTGAAACATGGCAGCTTTGGTATAGGCACTGACATCCTGAGTTACTTCAAACTGACCAAATGCTCCCGAACCTTTTGCATGAGGTTGGCGATCCGGAATCATCTCACGATTAAAACTGGCCATCTGTTCCATCAAATAATGATCCTGCATCAGAACAGGGCCATCAGCACCCACTGTCAAAGAATATTCATCGCTGGAAACAGGAATTCCGGCATTCGTTGTTGTAAATTTTTTGCTATCTTTTTTCATTACAGTCCTCCTTTTGATTTCTTTATATAAACAAATTTTGCTTATACTGCATCTTTAAAATTATATCTTTCTGAGAGCCAGCTGTCAATGACAAAATATATTTGTGGATAATTATTATTATTTAATTGCAAAACTTCTATGATATAGTTTGTTTTTTCTAAAATCTACCGTCAACTAACCGCTGTATCCTCAAATTATTGAAAAGTTGAGGAGAAGAAAAACTACGGATTGACAATTGCTGTTTATTAGGTAATTTACAGTAATTATGGAAAATCAAATGAGTAAGTTATTAAAAAATTATGGACTAAAAGCAACTCCTCAGAGGGCAGTTATCTTGAAGGAAATAACTGAAGCAGGGCATATAAATGTCGAAAACTTGTATGAAAAGGTAAAAGCGAAACTTCCAACAACTTCCCTTGCCACTATTTACAAAAATGTTCACAGCTTGGTCGAATCAAATCTGCTTACAGAGCTTTTTATCGAAGGCAGAAAAACAATGTATGAAATTGATAAAGGCTATCATGTACATCTAATATGCAAAGAATGCGAAAAAGTGAGCGACTTTTTCATGGGGTCAGAGGATTTAATTGAATTTTTTTCCATATATATCGATAACAAAATTACATTGGTCACAGCTAATATTTATTATATTTGCGATAGCTGCGCTCAATCATAATTAATTTTAAATTAAAGATCGGCAGTTACTCTGAACGTTCTCTCGGAATCAGAGAGTGCTGGCAGACTACAATGTGCATATCAAGGGAATTGTCAGTTTCTTATAAGTATGGTGGGCAGTTTATATCCTTTTCACCAGAAAATATGCACCGGCAATGAAAGTGGGAATACCCAGTACAATGATTCCGATGAAATCTGTGAAGACATATTCGAAGCCTAAACCTTTTAAAATCACATCAAAAGATCCTTCTAAATAATATTTCAGCGGGGAAATATAAGTGAGTTTTTGAAAGACAACGGGCATGCTTTCATACGGTGTCCAGGAGCCGGACAGAAAAAGCATAGGCAGAAGTACCATTATCGTAATTTGGGACACCTGAAGCATATTCTTTGATATTGATGAGATCAGCATGGATATGCCCGAAGCCGTGAATACATAAAAACTGGTGAGCAGCAGAAAAAGGATAAAGCTTCCCTCAAAAGAAACATTGAGAATGCCCTCAATTATAAGGTATGTTGATGCCGTTGTACCGACTATTGTAATGAGGCTCATTGCAATAATTTTTGAAAGAAGAAATTCCTGCATTTTTAAAGGGGAAATAATAATCATTTCGATATTGCCATTCTCCTTTTCTCTGGTTATTGCCGAGGCAGGGAGTATCAGAGCCAGAAGTGTAATCACAGAAAAAAGTTCGGTGATTGTCATAAATATTCTGCTGTCTGCATTTGGGTTGTATAAAAATCTTTCTCTTATGTTTATGACAGGCGGGTCTCTTCCAGAATCAGTTTTTTTTGTATAGTTAATTACGAAATTATTTATGATTCTTGTTGTGTAACCGCTGAAAAGATAGCCGGAAGTACTTTCTGTACCGTTTATAAACATTGCAATTTCGGGCGTTTTCCCAGATTTGATGTTTTTGCTGAACTCTTCTGGAATAATAATAACACCTACTGCCATATCACGCATAAGCAGATCTTCGCTTTTATTTTTATCTTGGATATATCCCTGAAAGTTGAACCAGGGCTCTGTGAATTCTGATATTATCTGGCGGGATATTACAGACATATCTTCATCAACCACATAAAATTTAGCATTTTTAAGGGTTAGATCAATGCCGTTTGCAGAGATATAAAGATCTGCAGTAAAAAGATATATCACAAAAAGGAAAAGCCCTTTATTTCTGACAAACTGTAAAAGCTCTTTATAAATCAGTACCAGCAGTCTCATTTTTCATACTTCCTGAATCTCATTACACAGCAAGCAATAAGTACAAGATAAAAAATGATAAGTATAACCGAGTGATTTATAAACAGTTTCATATTTACGCCTTTCAGGAAGAACATTTTGACAATGTTAAGGTAATAATACGTCGGAAAAAGATGGGCTACGACGTATGCTTCGTTTGTCATAGAGCTGACAGGCGCTATGTAGCCTGAATAGAGAAAAGCCGGAATAATGCATACAATCGCTGTCCCTATAACTGCGGTCACCTGTGTGTTTACAAAAGTGGATATTAATATTCCCAGCGCAGTTGACACAAGGATATAGATCATCGATGAAAGTGTAAAAAGGAGAAAATTACCTTTAAACGGAACCTGAAACAAAAATATGATGAGTAAAAATAGGATAAAATAATTTATTACGAAAATTGTAAAACTGAACATCTGTTTGCTAAGGATAAACTCCAGCTTTGAGATGGAAGACGTATAAATGTTATAAATGGAACCTGATTCCTTTTCTTTTACGATTAGCTGCGAAGAAATCATCGCTGAGCCGAGAAAAAGGGCGATTGCCAGTACTCCAGAAGTTGTCACATATTTTTGTTTCATCTCTTCGTTGAACCAATATCTGACTTTCAGGCTAATGGGAGAATATTTCATCCCTTTGTTTTCCAGGACTTCCAGATTGAAATCTGAAACAATAGCTTCGGCATAACTTGCGGATACTGAAGCCCTGTATGGAAAAACTCCGTCCTCCATAATTTGAATATCCACGCTACGGTTTTGCTTTAAATTATCGGAAAAATTTTCAGGGATTACGATCAGTGTCCTGATTCTGCCTCTGTCTATCAGTTCTATCCCCTTGTTCTGGGATGAAACGTAACCCCTGAATGAGTAATAACGCTTGTTTTGTGAAAATTTTGATATAAATTCTCTGCTTAATACACTTTTGTCATAATCAAGCACTGAAAAGGGAATATTTTCCACATCCATAGCCATGCCGTAACCAAAAATTATGAGAATGGTGATAGGCATGAAAAATACCATTATCCGGGAGATTTTGTCCCTTCGCAGCTCTTTAAGTTCTTTGATGTAAACCGCCGCCATCTTGTTAATATTCATTTTGTGTTATACTCACAAATACATCATCCATTGTGATTTCTCCCTTTTTGTAATCATAATTTATTTTGGGGAGCAAGGATCTGTCCTTTATAAAGAATTTGACTTTACTGCCGAAAATGTCCGTTTTTACGTTTAATTTTTTTAAATTTTCCGCCGTTTTGAAGGGAGTTGTTGTTTCTATTTCATACGGCTGTCCGGCAGTCTCTTCCGTTTTCTTCCTAAGCGATTCCGGCGCACCCATCCCGGCTATTCTGCCGCCGCTCATCAGGCTGATCTTATTACAATATTCGGATTCTTCGGTAAAATGCGTTGTCACTATTGCGGTGGTACTTTTTTCATAGGACAGATATCTGATAAGCTGCCAGAATGTATCCCTTTCGGAAGGATCGACGCCGGAAGTAGGCTCGTCAAGAAATATTATAACCGGATCGTGTATGATTGATGTCATGAGAGCCAGCCTTTGTTTTATGCCGAGTGGAAGTTTATCCACTATTTCACCGGAATAGTTTTTGAGGTTTCCGAGCTCAAACAGGTTTTCTATTTTTTTGCTCAGTTTATCGGATGGTATCTTTCGTATGGATCCCGCCAGATAGATATTTTCATAAACGGTCAGGTCACCGTAAAGTGAAAATTTTTGGGACATGTAACCTATATTTTCCTTAATATTTGAGTTTGGAGTATTTATTTGAAATGTTCCCTCTGTTGGATTCAAAAGGCCGAGTATTATTTTGATCAGTGTGGTTTTACCGGCTCCGTTGGGTCCCAGAAGACCGAAGATTTCTCCTGTGTGTACTGACATTGTAATGTTTTTAAGTGCGTAAAAATCACCGAAGCGTTTGCTTATATTTTTAATAGCGCATATCTGTTTTTCATCTTTATCTGATTTTGAAGATGAAAATGAAAAATTCAATTTTCTGCTTCCTATTGTACTGAGTATGGTGTCTTCCAGCTCAGCATTTTTTCGTTTAGAGTTTTCTATTATGCCGTTTTCTTCTTTTGGGCTGTAGGAGAAGCTGTTTTTTTCCAATTTGATAAAATTATATTTATCACTTTCGAGTCTGCTGTATTTTTGCAGAAAATTATTTTGAGAATAACTATAAACATTTGGAGCTTTCTTTAAAAAATCATCATGTTTCCCCAGAAAAATAATTTCACCTTCATGCATTACCGCTATTTTTGAACCGCGCTCGGCTTCGTCAATATAAGCCGTGGATACGATAACGGTTAATCCTTCATTCTCAATGAATTCGTTAAGAAGCCCATAAAGCTCTCTTCGTGATATAGGATCCACACCTGTTGTGGGCTCATCAAGTATTATAAGTTTGGGTAGATGAATCAGTGAACAGCAAATTCCCAGTTTTTGTTTCATTCCGCCGGAAAGTTTGGAGGTCTGTCTTTCAGTAAATTGCTCAAGGCCGGTTATTTTTAGAAGCTTATTTTTTCTATCCGTTATCTCTTTCCTCCGCAGTCCGTGCAGATTTGCAAAAAAATCGATATTTTCTTCCACCGAGAGGTTGTGATACAGATTTTGCCCCAGTCCCTGAGGCAAAAAAGCTATTTTGTCTCTGAATTTTTCAGTTTTGCGCTTGTTGCTGAAATCTTCTCCAAATACCTTTACACTGCCTTTGTCAAATTCAAGGATCCCTGCAAGGATTTTTAACGTAGTGGATTTTCCTGCTCCGTCGGCACCCACTATGCAGAAGAGGGAGTTTTGCTCTATAGAAAAAGAAAGATGGTTTATTGCGATTTTCTTTTTGTAAGATTTTGATAAATCAGTTATTTCTGCAATCTTCATTTTATCTTAATAAAGCAGTCAGCCGGCATACCCGGCTTTAATATATTTTCCTCATCCGCAATTTTCATTTTTATTAAAAAAACCTGTTTGACGCGCTCTCGTTTTGTCTGCACCTCTTTTGGGGTAAATTCAGCTTTATCACTGATATAGATCAGTTTGACCGGAAATTTTTTATCAGGCAGGCCATCTACTTTCAGATAACCTGTGTCTCCAAGTTTTACCTTTGAAAGGTCAGGTTCGGGCAGGTATCCTCTGAAATACTTGTTTTCAGGGTTGTATGAAGAAAGGACAGGCTGACCTGCGGCAACAATCTCCCCTTTATTTACATATTTTTCCAGAATGACCAGATTGTCGGGTGATTTGATTGTGGCATCAGAGAGTCTGTCATTCACCTCTTTAAATGCTTGTACTGTTTTGATGATATTGTTTTCTGCAATTTTAATCTCTTCCTTTGCTGCTGAAATGCTGCTTTTTGTTGAGCTTATCTCTTTATTCAACACCTTGATTTCGTCTTTTCTGGATTTTGCAAGTTTGAGATTCTCTTTGGCTTTTTCAATATCATTTTCAGCGATGGATATCAGTGCTTTTTGTGCTTCTAATTCACTTTTTGTGATATTAAACAGAGAAGAAATTTCATCGTATTTTTGTTTTGAAACGGCACCTTTTTTATAAAGATTTGAAATTCTTTTATAATCCTTTTTTATTTTATCAAGATTGAATTTTATTTTCTCATAGGCAGCTTTTTCTGCATCCAGTTTTTTTACAGCACTTTTTATGTTTTGTTCTGAAATCTTTATATTTGTCTCAACATTTTTTGTGAGTAAATCTTTCCTTATCATGAGCTTGTCGAGACTTAATTTGTATGATGTCAATTTTTCCTTCTTAGTTTTAAGAAGATTCTCTGCATTTTGTATTTCGATTTTATACCGCTTGACTTTCGCTTTCAGCCCTTCGGATTTAAGTCGTGCAACAAAATCATTTTTCTCCAGCAGGCCTCCTTCCTCTTTTTCAAATTTTTCCACTTTGCCGGGCATTGTAAACCCTAAATCTATCTCATCAGCTTCAATCCGTCCGCTTATTTCCAGAATATTTTCAGCCGGCTGCTTGTAATAGTCGAAAAGAACAGCGCTTACTGCAACAATAAATATTAAAATAAAAACGGTTAGTACTGCTTTTTTTCCCAATTTAACCTCCTCATAGATAATTAATTATAGCATGAAATAGGGATTTTTTTAAGCAAACAATTAATGAAAATTAAATACTTTATTCAAGTTTCGCACTTGCACCTTCTGTAAGTCTTTGATCGCCCTGTTTAAAGCTGCACTGCAGCCCGGCTAGCACCAGCTGAAGGCTGGTAAATATGTGAAACACATTAAAGCCGGATTTAACAGGACGGAGTAGTCGAGGAACCTCCTGCTAAATAAGGCTATAGATCTCTCGACTCCACCCAGCACATAATTCTTATGGGCTCGTTTCCGCTCGACATGACAATGATTTATGTCACCTCGACCGAAGCGGAGAGGTCTTTTGTCAAATCAAGATAGAGATTTCTCACTTCGTTCGAAATGTTCCGTGTTAAAAATGACAGAAAACCTTCATCTCGTCGAAATAATGCCTGCGGCTAGCACCAGTCTGAAAGACTGGTAAATATGTTTAACATTACATTCTCTATATATTTGCCAGAGGCGAATGCTATACCGCACTAAATGCGAAACTTGAAGAGCGCCAAGAGGCGCTGTATAGAAGGAGCACAATCCAGCAGGTTGCAAAGTACCTGCCAGGGCAATTGCCAGTTGACCCTGAAGTCTGACCGGCAGTTTTTTTTAGAAAGACTGAAGCCCTGTGACAAAGGCTCTATAGAGTCGAGACGAGGTGTAGGCCGTAGCATACAATCGAACTCAGTTAAGCGTCGACAGCGGGTTGTAAGTGAGGATACTATCTCAAGAGTAGAACTCAGAATGACCTGAGAAGTAACTGGCATATGCATCGGGTTGGCTTACCGGCGTAATATGAGATGGCATGCACTGAAAGATTTACAGTGAACTTGGGAGGACTTGCCTACAGGGTGGTGGTGACACCCAAAGATACTTTATAAGGCGGAAGCCGAAATAAAAATTTTTGTATGCAAGTAGTCGGATGAGCTCATAGTACCGATGATTGCAAAGACAACATAACTTTGCATAGGAAAGGGGCTCAGTTTACTTGATGTTTCCAGAGAAAAGACGGAGGCGATTACCAGAAATGGTTAGCACGTGTAATAACATTCGTAGATTTCAGAGGAAACAATATTCAAAATCAAAGGAGGACTTAGACTATCGTTTTTACAGTGTGTATGACAAGATATATCGCTATGATATATTATTAGAATCGTACCAGAGGTGTAAAAGTAAACGAGGCAGAGCCGGAGTAGATGGAATAACATTTTCTGATATAGAAAAATCAGGGTTGGAAAGTTGGCTACTGGAAATATCTGCGAGATTACAGGACAGGAGTTATAAGCCCGAGAGGGTAAAGCGGGTAATGATTCCCAAACCTGGCGGTGGAGAACGGGAACTTGGTATTCCAACGATAAAGGACAGAGTATTACAGATGTCGTGCAAGATAGTGTTGGAACCAATAATAGAGGCAAGACTTAACGAAGGTCTTTATGGTTACCGTCCCAACCGTTCAGCACAATTATGTGCAGAGCAGGTAAGAAGCTACCTGAAGAAAGGATATACTCAGGTTTATGACTGTGATTTACGTGACTACTTTGGTAGCATCCCGCATGATAAGTGTTAATGTCTAAGATGCGAAATTATGTGACAGATAGTTCGATGCTCAGTCTTTTGAGGAAGTTTTTGAAAACGCCAGTGGAATATACGTTGCCGAATGGCAGTATTAATGTAGAGAAGTCTATGCAAGGAACTCCTCAGGGAGGAGTAATATCGCCATTATTTGCCAACGTTTATTTGAACGATTTTATAACGCTGACAAACGAGAAAACTCCTTGCAAGGCATTTGCCTATGCAGATGATTTTGTGATAATGTATAGGAGTGCGTTCACAGGAGAGCAATTACCGTGGATAAAGAAACTACTCAGTCATGAAGATTTAGAACTCAATGAAGAAAAGAGTTCTGCGGTTGATATGTCCAAGATAGGCGAGGAGTTTGATTTCTTGGGTTTTGCATTTAAATGTGCTGCTTATTTTAAAAACAGGAACAATAGATTCATTAAAGTAGAAGCGAGCAAAACCAGTATTAGGCGAATAAAGGATAAGATAAGGGACATAGTAAAACATCGAACTAGTTTAACATTGAATGAACTGGTAAGACGTATAAACTATCTTGTAAGGGGTTGGCGGAACTATTTTTACATTAAAGGCATGGATAAGAGGATATTTTATAGATTAGACTATTTCATGACAGGGAGATTTTACAGATGGTCTAAGAGATTAAGCCAGCGCAGCAGCAAAATACTGACACCCAGTGTTTATGGAGTACTTAAGCGTAGAGGCTTAGAGTTTTTCAGTGCTGTTACGGGTTAAACTCTGAAGGTTTTTGAAAGAACAAGTAAAAGAAAGCCGTATGAGGGAAAACCTCATGTACGGAATTGATGAGGGATCTTTGGATAAGCATAGCGAAGCCAGAGGCCTACTCTACTTATAAGATATAAATGTGTTAAAATAATTGTATGAAAAGGGGGCGGTGATGCGCAAATTCATTGTTTTTGTATCAGCAATATTGGTAAGCGGATGTGTGGGAACCGGCGGCAGTGTTGAACATAATTCGTATGAGACACAAAATAAAAGAGCAAACAAAGCCTTCGAAGAGTTGGATAAAGAAACCGGAGGTAAATCGGCAACTGAACAAGATCTGGAAGAAGTTGAAGAGGAGATGAAAGGCAGAGATAATCTTCAAAGTAATGATAAACCTGAGCAGGAAAAAGCAAACTCTAATGTAAACAGATACCCCGAAAAAAAGAGACCGGTTACTGTTGAACAGAAAAGTTTTCCTGATAGTGATTATCCTATGAAGAACGGTAAACCTGTTTGGTTTTTTGACCCAACCTATAATGGCTATCTGGGCTCTGTGGGAATAGCAAAGAAATCATCGGTAAAGGGCGGCTTGGGGGCTCAAAAAAGGCTTGCAAAAACTCTTGCTCAGGCTGAATTGGTAAAAATGATCAAGGTTGTGGTTAATACCGAGCTTAAGTCTGAGCGTATTCAGATATCTTCGGATGTTTATTCACATTATCGTTCCAAGTTTAGCTCATTGTCTGTTCACAATGCGGAAGGTGTTGTAAAAAATGCTGTTGTTAAGGATGTGTGGGTGGATGAACAAACGGGCGATTTGTATTTGTGGCTTGTAATGGAAAAGTAGAGATATTAGTATTAAGTGCTAAGTATTAAGTATTAAGTATTGAGTATTGAGTATTGAGTATCTTCATTAAATAAGCTCCGCATTTAATTGGATAAATATTTTTTCGGACAGGCTTTTCTCAATGAATAACCATGAATTACAAATAAAAACAACAAATAACTATTTGCTTTCACTAACATTGAACGTTTAACCTTGAATCCGCCCCGCCCGTCGACGGACGTGGGCATGGCAAATGCGGACACAGTATTGAAGCCCTAATACCCCCATCCCACGCATTACTCATTACTTATTACGTTTTATTTTGGGAGGATGCCAAAAATGATATCGCTATTGACATTATGCTGAAATGCCTTAAAATGTTACTTCTAAAAAAGGCCTTGCACTATTATATTAGTTGTGATAAATCACCAAAGCTGAGTGGGGGATCCCACTCATTTTTTTGCTTAATTTAGGCTGGTCGATATGAATAAAACTCACAGACTTATTGAGGATAGTGTCAGAAATTATGCAATAGGAGTTTTGCCGGATTTAGGGCTGGAGCTGTTTGATGTGACCTTTAGGACAGAAAGTACAGGCTTTGTCCTGAGAGTTACTATTGACGGTGAAGGGGTAGGGCTGCAGGAATGCAGTAAAGTCAGCGGTATCATATCGGAATGGCTGGACGAAAACGATATTGTAGGTTATGATAATTATAATCTTGAGGTTTCGACACCCGGTCTTGACAGACCCCTTAGAAATATCGATGATTTTGCAAGATTCAGGGGACGTTACTGTAAAGTAGTTTTAAAAGATGCCAGTGAGGTTGGAAAGAAAACGTTGAAAGGCTATATAAACAATGTTGAGGACAACACTGTAACGATATTTATGAAAAACGGTAAGAAATATTTTCACATAGATTATGACAATATTAAGAAAGCCAATTTAGAAGTGGAGTTTTAGGAGGAAAGATGAGCAGAGAACTTGCCAAGGTGGCTGATGAGCTTGGTAGAGAGAAGGGATTAAGCAGAGAAGATCTGAAGAATGCGCTTACTGAATCTATTGTAGCGGCTGCCGCGAAACGGATAGGCAAATACGGCGAACCGGAAGTTAGTGTAGATCTGGATAGGGGTGAAATCAAAATACATATTCCCAAAGAGGTTGTGGAAGAAGTTGACAGTAAATGGCACGATATCCACATAGATAATGCTGTGAAATATAAAGATGATCCTCAGCTCGGTGATATTATATATATTCCTGTAACATTGGAAGAGTTGGGAAGACAGGCTGCATTGGTTGCCAAACAGAAGCTTATGGAAAAAATCCGGGAAGCTGAGAAGAATATAATTTACAAAGATTTTCAGAATAAGATTGGTGATGTTGTTACAGGAACCGTTCTTAAAACAGAAAGGGACAACATTGTTGTAAATATAGGTAAAACGGAAGCCCTTCTACCTAAAAGGGAGAAGATACCGGGCGATTTTTACAACAGGGGGGACTATATAAGAGCTGTCCTTCTTGAAATCAGGGTTTACAGAGGATGGCCGCAGTTAATATTGTCCAGGACACATCCGGATTTTCTAAAAAAACTTTTTGAAGTTGAAATCCCTGAGGTTTTCGAAGGTATTATCGAAGTTAAAGGATGTGCCAGAGAACCCGGCGACAGGGCAAAGGTTTCCGTGTATACACTAAACAGCAACATAGATCCTGTCGGAGCATGTATCGGGTTAAGAGGCGTCAGGATTAACTCCATCAGCAATGAACTCAGAGGCGAGAAAATAGATGTTATAGAATGGTCGCAGGATCCTGTAAGATATGTATGTAATGCAATTTCTCCATCACAGGTTCTGCTTACTAACATTTTCGAAGATGAGGAAACTATAGAAGTTGTAGTGCCGGATGACCAGCTTTCATTGGCTATCGGCAAAAGAGGGCAGAATGTGCGTCTTGCCGCCATGCTGACCGGCTGGAGACTGGATGTTCTTAAGGAGAGCGAATATAATGTTATCCGAAAAGAACGTATGGAGGAGCAGGAGCAGGAGTTTAAAGAATTTTACGAGCTGTATAATCTCGAGAATATAGATATTTTGGATGATACGGTGGTCACAAAGCTTATTGAAGCCGGAATAGATGACGTTGAGAAACTGTCGACTTCAACTGTTGATGAAATATGTCTGGCACTAAGTATTGATGATGCTCAGGCGATTGAAATTCTTAATGAAGCGATAGATTATCTTACTACAAAACTTGAAGAGCTGGATGCCGATCAGGAATCGGAAACTGATGAAGAGACTGAAGAAATGGAAGAGGAAACAGAAGAAGAGGAAAAATAAAGGTTTGAAGGAAAACAGATGCATTGCCTGTGGAGTTAAAAAAGTAAAAAAGAGGCTATTGAAATTTGTGTCATTGTCCACAGGTGAGTTTGCTTTAGATTTTAAACAGACAATGCCTTTAAAAGGGACGTATGTTTGTGCTGATAAAAAATGTATAAAAGAAGCTGTTGATAAAAGGTTGTTTGATAAGGTTTTTGGATTTGAGGTTGATATAGGTACTGATGATTTAGTTTTGAATCATGTAAAAGATGTTTTTGAAAGGTATATATACACTCTTTTGAGAAACGGAATAGGTGGCAGAAAAGTGGTGAGCAGCGCATTAATGAAAGATACAAATATCATGTCGCGTGCCAAATACACTCTTATAAGCGGAGATATTGGTGACGATAATAAATCAAGGATTTTGAGGTTGTGCAGCAAATATGATATAGAATATTGTTTTTTTAAAACAAAATATGATTATTATGAAAATGTTGAAGGCAAGTACAGAGCAGCTTATTTTGTTCTGGAAGATCCTATTGCCGGAAAAATAAAAAATACTGTCGAAACATTGAGGCAGATAAATAACGGGTCAGCTTAAGAGGTGTTTTTTTATGGATAAGTATAAATTATCAGAAGTAGTAAAAAAATCAGATTTAACATTACAAGAGGCTATTGATAAGCTTAAAGAGGCCGGAGTTGATGTTAATGACAAATCTGATGAAATAGATATTAATGCTGTTAAAGCTCTTGGAGTGGACCCTAAACTGCTGAGTGTTGATAAAAGACAACAGATGCTGAAAAAGGCTTTGGAAAGACATAAAAGGCATCCCAGACCCAAAGAGGTAGCTGTTAAAGATAACGGAGAGCCTCAAAAAAAGACCAAAATTACCAAAGAAGACCTGTTGAAAAAGAAGAAAGAGCTGGAAAAAAATCTGAAAAAGGTTGATGAGGATCGTTCGCAGGCACAGAAGACTCGAAAAACCAAGACAGAAACATCCGAATCTAAAACGGCTGCTGAACAGAAGCCTGCTAAGAAAACGGCTGAGAAGAGCACTCAAAGAACAACTGATAAAAAAGTTACGAAAACAGATGAAGATAAAAAGAAAACCGCTCCGACATCTAAAAGTGCCGGGGAAGGCGGTAAACAGCAGGAACAGCCTGCGAAGAGCAGACAAGAGGGAATTGTCAAAGAGCCACAAACACCCGATGCCGGTCTGACACCTGATTTCTACAGTGAAGAAAATATAGCTAAACGTAAGAAAAAGGAAGAGGACGACCTTTTGGCTGAAAAAGAGAAAGAAGGTAAAAAAGCCAAAGGTAAAAAGGGTGTTAAAAAAGATAAAAATATTCAGAAAGATATTTGGGAAGGTATAGAAGAACTGGAACTGGAAGAGGAAATTGAAGAGGAGCTGGAGTCCAAAGAAACAGAAACTCCCGAAACAGCAGAGCAGGAAGTTGTAAAGGAAGAGGCTCCAGCTGAACCTGAAGAGAAAAAAGAGGAAAAAGTAAAAGAAGAAAAAGCAAAACCAAAAGATAAGAAGAAAGGAAAGCCGCAGACACAGAAGAAAGGCAAAGAGAAAAAGCCTGAAAAAAAGAAACCCCAGAAGCCGGTCAAGCCGGAAAAGGTTCAGGTTGGAGAATCTGTAACGGTAAGCGAATTTGCCGGTATGATAGGTATTAAAGCAACAGAACTTATTAAAAAGCTTATGATGATGGGAACTATGGCTACCGTTAACCAACATATTGACGCGGAAACAGCTCAGCTTCTCGGTGCTGAGTATGATGTAGAAGTAGAAATAAAAACTGTAAAAGAAGATGATCTGCTTCCCCAAATCGAGGATGAGCCTGAGAAAATGCAGCATAGACCGCCCATTGTTACTGTTATGGGGCACGTTGATCATGGTAAAACATCCCTTCTGGATGGAATCAGGGAAACTAAGGTTGCTGATGCTGAAGCAGGCGGTATCACTCAGCACATAGGTGCTTATGAGGTTGAGCATGAAAAAGGTAAGGTGGTTTTTCTGGATACACCCGGTCATGAAGCATTTTCAGGTCTGAGGGCAAGGGGTGCAAATGTTACAGATATTGTCATTCTTATTGTTGCAGCAGATGATGGTGTAATGCCGCAGACGAAAGAGGCAATTGATCATGCCAAAGCAGCAGGAGTGAGAATGGTTGTGGCTATCAATAAAGTTGACAAACCCAATGCTAATGTTGAGAAAGTCAAAACTCAGCTTGCTGAATATAATATTATCCCTGAAGAATGGGGCGGTGAATATCAGTTTGAAGAAATATCCGCCAAAAACCATATGGGTATAGATGATCTACTTGACCGGGTTCTCCTTGAATCTGAGATGCTGGAGCTTAATGCTGATCCCGATCGTCCTGCAGAAGGAATTGTTATAGAATCCCAGCTTGATAAGCAAAAAGGGCCTGTAGGTACTATATTGGTAAAAAAAGGTACTTTGAAAGTCGGCGACGCTTTTGTTGTGGGCGACCAGCAGGGTAAAGTGAGGGCTATGTTCAATTATGTCGGAAAACCTATCAGGGAAGCCGGGCCTTCAATTCCTGTTGAAATAATGGGATTCAGTGAAGTGCCTGAATCAGGTGATTCTTTTGTAGTGACACAAGATGAAAAGACAGCCAAACAGGTCGCTTCCATGAGGCATGAGAAGAGGAAAGAGAAGGAACTTGCCGAAAGATCTAAAGTAAGTCTTAATGATCTTTTTGACCGTATAAAAGAGGGAGAAATTTCCGATCTTAATATTGTTATAAAAGCCGATGTTCAGGGATCCCTTGAAGCGCTCAAAAATTCTCTGCTCAAGCTTTCCAACCCGGAAGTTAAACTAAACATCATTCACGGTGGCGTAGGCGGAATTAACGAGTCCGATATTCTGCTCGCTTCAGCTTCTAATGCGATAGTTATAGGCTTTAATGTCAGACCGGATTCCAAAGCTAAGGCTACCGCTGAAAAAGAAGATGTTGAGATAAATCTTTATTCCGTGATTTACGAAGCTATCGAAAGTGTTGAAAAAGCCATCGAGGGTATGCTTACACCCGAAACGAAAGAAAATGTGATCGGCAGGGTAGAGGTGAGACAGGTTTTCTCTGTACCTAAAGCCGGTAAGATTGCGGGTTCATATGTTCTTGAAGGGAAGGTTGTAAGAAATGCTCACGCCCGTGTTGTAAGGGATAACGTTGTTGTTTATGACGGTGCCATAGATTCTCTGAAAAGATTTCAGAATGACGCCAAGGAAGTTACCTCAGGCTATGAGTGCGGTATCGGCATAGCCAAATTTAATGATATAAAAGAGGGAGATATCCTGGAAATATATGAGTACAAAGAAGAAAAGCGTACTATTGAGGATGTACAGAAAGATCATCAGAAAGATAAGGCAGATAGTGAATGACGATAGGCTCTGTTGTTTTTGAGCTTGATATAGATCAGGCTTTTTCTCTTAAGCAAAAAAGAAGGGTTTTGAACAGCTTGAAAACCCGTCTTAAAAATAAATTTAATGTGGCAGTCGCAGAAGTGGGAGAAAAGGATATCTGGAACAGGGCTGATTTGGCAATTGTTACCCTTGCTGACAACAGATCTTTTCTGGATTCACAACTTCAGGAAATTATCAATTTTGTGGATATGTTTCACGAGGTTGTGATTATGCATATAAATCAGGAGATTTTTTGATGCAAAAAGGCGGATACAGAGACAGAAGAGTGGCGGAATTGCTCAGGCAGGAGATTTCAAAACTGGCGGAATTTTCTATAAAGGATCCCCGTGTAAAAGGAGCGGTTATCGTTAAAGTTAACGTCACAAAGGATCTGAGTCTTGCCAGAATATATGTTCGCAGTATATTTGAGGATAATCTGGATGAGGTTTTGGAAGGGCTGAAAAGCTCCACTGGTTTTATTATAAGTCAATTGAATAAAAGGATAAGAATACGCAAGATGCCCGAATTGGAATTTATTAAAGACGACACCATAGAAGTGGCAGGCAGGATAGAAGAGCTTATTGAGGAAATTCACAAATCAGATGAACGGAATAATTAACGTCTATAAACCTTCCGGTGAATCTTCATTCCAAACGGTCAGGAAAATAAAGAAACTGCTTAATGCCGGCAAATGCGGGCATACAGGTACGCTTGACCCGATGGCCGAGGGTGTACTGCCTGTGTGTGTTAATCAGGCAACAAAGTTTGCCGATTATATTATGGATTTTGAAAAAGAGTATGTGGCTGAATTATGTTTCGGTAAAAAAACTGATACAATGGATAAAACCGGCAGCATCTTGGAGGAAAAAACACACTGTAAGATTGATGAAGAGAAATTTCGGAAATTACTGGAAAATTTTACAGGTGATGTGAATTTAAAGGTTCCCTCATATTCAGCAGTTAAACTTAACGGGGAAAGAGCATATAAACTTGCCAGAAAAGGCGAAATAGAAGACGCAGGTTACAGAAAGTCAAAAATAAAAGAGCTGGAACTGCTGAATTTTGAATTTCCCGTTGCGGTTTTGCGTATCAGATGTAATAAGGGAACATACATAAGAAGCTTGATAGACAGACTGGGCGATGAAAGCGGATGTCTGGCTTGTATGAGTGGACTTGTAAGATCATGTAACGGCAGTTTCCATATGAAGGACTCGTTTTCACCGGAAGAAATCGAAAAATGTATCGAAAACAGTGACTATTCTTTTATCAAAAAGGTGAATGATATTTTAAACTGGCCTGTTGCAGTTGTGAAGGACGAGGCTGTTCAGCTTTTAATGAACGGGAATGCTCCTGAAAAACAAGGGTACTTAAAACTTCCTTTAGAGCAGGGAGATAATTTTTTTATAGAAAACTTAAAGGGCGAGATATTGGCTTTTGGCAGAAAGCTGAAAGGAAGCAGAAAACCGATTAAACTTGTTAAGGTATTTAAAGATAATCTTTAATTCGGATATTTTGATAAAATTATTGTAAAATAAATTTTTTTTTGATAGAATTTTCGTTTTTACAAGGAGGTGTAAAATGGCTTTGGCTAAAGAAGAGAAACAGGATATTATGGAGAAATTTAAGGTGCATGAAAATGACACAGGTTCTCCGGAAGTTCAGGTGGCACTTTTAACTAATAGAATAAAAGACCTGACTGAACATTTTAAAACTCACCCTCAGGATTATCATTCAAGAAAAGGCCTGTTGATATTAGTCGGCAAAAGAAGAAAGCTGCTGGACTATCTTAAAAAGAAAAATTACAACAGGTACAAAAAATTGATAAGCAATTTGGGAATAAGGAAGTAATATGGAAAACAAAGAGAAGATTTACGAAGTAGTGCTCGGGGAAGACTCCGAGCCGATTTATTTTAAGACTGGCTGGAAAGCTAAACAGGCGAATGCCAGTATTTGGGCGCAGCATGGAGATACTATTGCGCTGGTTACTGCCACATGCAGCAATAAAGCACCTGACGGGATAGATTTTTTCCCTCTTACGGTGAATTATTTCGAAAAATTCTACGCAGTGGGCAAAATACCTGGTGGTTTCTTTAAGAGGGAAGCTAAACCTTCCGACAGGGAAACCTTAATATCAAGGTTGATTGATCGCCCTTTAAGACCTCTTTTTCCTGACGGTTTCAGAAATGAAACCCAGATTGTGGCTATGGTGGTTTCAAGTGATCAGGTTTGTTCAAGTGATATTCTGGCACTTAATGCTGCCAGTGCTTCACTGATGATTTCGGATATTCCTTTCAACGGACCTGTCGGTGCGGTACGTGTGGGCAGGTTAAACGGCGAGCTTGTTTTGAACCCTAACGCCGGCAAACTTGATGAGCTTGAGTTGAATATAACTGTTGCCGGTACGGAAGACGCTATTGTAATGGTTGAGGCCGGTATGGACATGGTTTCTGAAGATGAAGTAATTGATGCTCTGGAGTTCGGCCATGAAGGAATCAAAAAAATAATAGCTGTTCAGAAACAGATGGGAGATGAGTTAGGCAAGGAAAGAATCAGTTTTACTGATTTCTCCACTCCGGAAGATTTGGTGGAAGAGGTTTATTCCGAGATAGGGGATAAGCTGAAAGAAGCTGTAATGATTCCCGGAAAACAGGAAAAGTACGATGCTATTGACGGAATAAAAGAGGAATACCTTGAAAAAGTCAAAGAGGATCTCGGTGAAGAGGAATTTGCTGATAAATCCAAAGTTTACAATGATGCTTTTTCCTCCGTGAAAAAAAGAGTTTTCAGAGATGTTACGCTTAATTCGGGACAGAGAATTGACGGCAGAAAGTACAATGAGATAAGACCTATTGATATTGAAACAGGACTCCTTCCAAAAGCACACGGTTCGTCTCTTTTTACAAGAGGTGAAACGCAGGCGCTTGTTACTACAACTCTGGGTACCAAAATGGATTCCCAGATGGTGGATGATATCGAAGGGGAAACTTCTAAGCGCTTTATGCTACACTATAACTTCCCGCCTTACTGTGTCGGTGAAGTCGGTTTTATGAAACCTCCCGGCAGAAGGGAGATAGGTCATGGTGCGCTTGCTGAGCGTGCTCTTCAGTATGTTCTTCCCAGTGAGGAGAGTTTCCCTTACACCATGCGTATTGTTTCGGATATTCTCGAGTCGAACGGTTCGTCTTCGATGGCATCGGTGTGTGGTGGAAGCCTTGCTCTTATGGATGCAGGAGTACCTGTTAAAGATGCCGTTGCAGGAATTGCGATGGGGCTCATCTATGAAAAGGGAAATTTTGCTGTTCTGACAGATATTATGGGTCTGGAAGACCATCTGGGAGATATGGATTTTAAGGTTACCGGAACCAAAGATGGTATTACAGCTTTACAGATGGATATCAAAATCGAAGGTCTTTCCCGCGAGATATTAAAAGAGGCTTTAGAGCAGGCAAAAGAGGGCAGGTTATATATTCTTGATAAAATGAATGAGCAACTTCCTTCAGCAAAAGAATTGCCTGATAATGCTCCGAGATTTGAAAGAATCAATGTGAACCCTGAGAAAGTGGGACTTATTATCGGCCCCTCAGGTAAAACGATTAAAGGTATTATAGATGAAACCGGTGTTGCTATAGATATACTTGATGGCGGTATCCTGAATATATTTGCCACGGACAAGGAGTCTATAGAAAATGCCAGAGAAAAAATTGAAGCTCTGGTGCAGGAACTGGAAGTTAACAAGGTTTATACCGGTAAAGTTAAAAAGGTTATGGAATATGGTGCTTTTGTAGAACTTTTACCTGGTGTGGAAGCGCTTCTTCATGTTTCACAATACAGTAACGAACGAATCAAAAGTATTGCCGATTATCTGAAAGTGGGAGATGAAGTTAACGTAAAATATCAGGGCAAAGATGAAAGAGGCAGACATAAAATAACCAGAAAGGATCTGGAATAAATATAAAGGTGCCTTAGGGCACCTTTATATTCTTGCTATGAAAAAAATAGACGTAAAAATACAAAAAACAAATGAAAGCCGGATTCCCCTTTATAAAACGGATGAGTCTGCTGGAGCAGATATTTTTGCGGCGGAATCGGGAGTCGTTGAGACAGGAAAGGTAAAGCTGGTAAAAACGGGCGTATGTTTCTCTATTCCGGAAGGTTATGAAGCTCAGATCAGACCTCGTAGCGGTTTGGCTTTGAAAAAAGGGGTAACAGTTTTGAATACGCCTGGTACTATAGATTCTGACTACCGCGGTGAGGTTGGTATAATTTTAGTGAACTTTGGTGATAATAATTTTGTCTTCAATGCAGGAGACAGGATTGCTCAGGTTGTATTTTCTAAGGTTTACAGGGCTGAATTTACTCTTTCCGATGAACTGGATACGACGGATAGAGGGGCAGGCGGTTTCGGACATACGGGTTTTTAAATCTTGACTATAAAAGGTAATTAGATAATATTAAACTGATGAACTCATTGATAATCGACACTTCATGGGGAAATTTGTCTTTATCGCTGGTAAGAGAAGGCGAACTTATTGCAAACATATCATTAAAACTGAAAAACAAAATGAATGAGATGCTTCTGGATACAATAGATTACTGTTTAAAAAGTGTATCTTTATCGCTGTATCAGATTGATAACTTTACAGCGGTTACTGGTCCGGGCTCATTTACCGGTATAAGAATCGGCGTTTCTTCAGTACAGGGTATTGCAGCGGGATTGGGTATCAAGCCTTCGGGGATTTCCTCTCTTGATGCTGCTGCACTTGTTCTTGATAAACCTGAAAATAAGGTAGCGTGCAAGCTTCGGGGGAAAACTTATGCCCTGAGAGAGTATGATTTTGAAAGGGGAAAATATTCTGGATATCAGAACATAACCGAAGATATGATACGTTCCGATACTGTCTTGATTAATACGAACAAGTCTGAAGCTATTGATCTAAGCAGGGCAATTATGCATAATAAATTTTCACAGTTTTTGAGGGAATGCGTTCCTTTTTATATGATAAAATCTGATGCGGAGCTCAAACTTGGTAATTGAAGCTGATATCTCACATATAAAGCAGATTGCTGAAATAGAAAAGGAGAATTTCCAGAATCCATGGTCTTATGATCTTATATGTGGTGAGTTTAAAAATAAACACTCCGGAATTTATGTTTTTATAAATCGAAATAAGGTTTCCGGTTATATTATTTACAGATGGATTTTGGATGAAGTGGAGCTTTTGGATCTTTCTGTAAAAAAGGATTTCAGACGTCTTGGAATTGCAGAGAATTTGCTGGATTTTCTTATGGGACAATCGGGAAATTGTAATATTTTTCTGGAAGTAAAACAAGACAATGATTCTGCAATAAATCTTTATAAAAAGAAAGGTTTCAGGCAAGTAGGCTTGAGGAAAGATTATTATTCAAAAGGTGTCAACGCATTTGTTATGAAATTATATGTACAAGGGGTGCAAGATGTTAAAGATGAATCAGAATGCCGTACAGGATTTGCTGGAAACCAATCAGGAATTTAAAGAACTTTTTGATGAACATGTGAAGCTTGAACAGGATCTGGAAGCACTTTACAGTTTGAAATACATTCCGCCCGAAGTTGAAAAAAAAATAAAAGCGATTAAAAAAACCAAGCTCAGGGGAAAAGACAGAATGGAACAGATTTTGTCCGAGTATAAAAAATCCCGTTGATTTAATTTCAGGGACTTATAAGTACTGATAATTTTTTAATACAATTTAGAGGTGTTAAATGGCTAAGAGTAAGTATGTTTTTACGTCAGAGTCAGTGACCGAAGGTCATCCGGATAAGATCGCTGATCAGATTTCCGATGCCATCCTGGACTCTATGCTGAGGGATGACCCTTTTAGCAGAGTTGCATGTGAAACTATGGTAACCACGGGACTGGCAATTGTTTCCGGAGAAATGACTACACGCACATATGTTGATATTCCCGGTGTTGTACGTGACACAGTCAAAGAAATAGGTTATACAAGGGCAAAATACGGCTTTGATTATGAAACCTGCGGAGTGATGACCAGTATAGACAAGCAGTCCCCGGATATTGCTCAGGGGGTTGATACCGGCGGAGCGGGTGATCAGGGTTTGATGTTTGGTTTTGCATGTGATGAAACTGAAGAATTGATGCCCCTTCCCATAATGCTTGCACACAAAATTTGCATGCAGCTTTCCGATATCAGAAAGTCGGAAATATTGCCTTATCTGCGCCCGGACGGCAAATCGCAGGTTACTATAGAGTACGACGGCTTTAAGCCGGTGAAAGTGGATACTGTTGTGGTTTCCACACAGCATGCTGATGATATAAAGCTTTCCGATTTGAAAGAGGATATTGTTGAAAAGGTTATTAAGCCCGTTATTCCTAAGCATTTATTTGATGATGAAGATATAACGTATCATATCAATCCCACCGGTAGATTTGTTGTGGGAGGTCCGATGGGAGATTGCGGACTTACGGGCAGAAAGATTATAGTTGATACGTATGGTGGTTCGGGCAGACATGGAGGCGGATGCTTTTCAGGCAAGGATCCTTCAAAGGTTGACAGAAGTGCTGCTTATGCAGCAAGATGGGTCGCGAAAAATATAGTTGCCTCCGGTGTCGCCAGCAGATGTGAATTGCAGCTGGCTTATGCTATCGGAGTGGTTGAGCCTGTCTCTGTTTTCGTTAATACTTACGGCACAGGAGCCGTGCCCGATTCGGAGTTGGAAAAAATTGTCAGAAAAACATTTGATCTCACACCGAAAGGTATTATGGAAGCGCTGGATCTTAGAAAACCGATCTATAAAAATACAGCGGCCTACGGTCATTTCGGCAGAGATGGTTTTCCCTGGGAAGACACTGCCAGAGCTCAGGATATCAAAAATTTAGCGGGCAAGCTCGGCTCCTGACCTGAATAGGTGAAATGTGCAAAACAAATATGATGTTATAGTAATAGGTGCGGGGCCTGCAGGGGTGAACGCTGCTACGCAATTGTCTAATGCCGGTTTTTCGGTTCTTGTTGTTTCAGAATACATCGGCGGCGGGTATTGTTTTTCAGGCAGTATAATGTCGAACACCGCCCTGTATTTGAGTTATTTGTACAATAAATTTAAAACACGAACTGTTAATTTTATTGATATACCTGAAGAGGCCGTTAAAGCGCCATTTGACTTTAAAAAATCCAGAAAGTATGTGGAAAATATCTCATCCAAAATAGTAAAAGCTTTTACTGATCAACTCAGCGAAGCCGGTTCGGAATTTTTCCAGGGTATTGCTAAATTCGTAAGCAAGGATAAGGTTGAAATTCAATCCCGTAGAACCGGTGAAAAGCATGACGTTGAATTTGATAAGTGTATTGTAGCCACAGGCTCATATAATCCTCCACTTGAAATACCTTCCACAAAGAAGTTTTTATATGCCAATAATATTTTTAATCTGCAGTCAGTTCCCGCTTCCGTTGTCGTTATCGGAGGCGGCTTTGTGGGATGTGAATATGCTACATTTTTCAGGAGATTAGGCTGCGACGTACATATTGTAGAAAAAACAGACAGAATACTTTCCACTTTTGACCCACAGGTTACCAAGAGACTGGAGGAGAGTTTTAAGAGAAACGGGATAAAGGTGAAAAAAAATTCCAAAATCACAAATGTGGAAAAGGTGGGTAATAAGAGCATTCTTTTTCTGGATGATGATAAAATGGAAGCTGAAGAAATTTTCGTTGCTATTGGACGTAAACCTGCTGTGAATAATCTTTCCCTTGAGAACGCCGGTGTTGAGATGGACAAAAGCGGTGTAATCCTTGATTCATGCTTTAGAACCACCAACAAAAATATATATCTCGTGGGCGATGCGGCAGGTAAAGCTATGCTTGTAAACTGGGCATATAAATCTTCGACATTTGTTGTTAAACATATATCAGGTGTTCAGAGAAAATTTAAATACGAATTTATGCCTAAGGTTTTATACATAGATCCCGAGGTTTCAAGTGTTGGTTTTACTGAGCAGGAAGCCAGACGGAAAGGTTTTTCGCCGTTAACGGTAAAATACACATACACAAATCTTGAAAAATCTCTGATTATAGGCTTCAACAAAGGATTGGTAAAAGTAATTTACGACAGGGAAACGAAAAAGATTCTCGGTGCCCATATTTTCGGAAAAGGTGCTTCTGAGCTTGTGACAGCCTTTACCCTTTTAATCCAGTCAGGCATTAAAATCGATAGAATTTCCGAATATATATTTAATCATCCTACTTTTGCTGAAGTCCTCAATGAGCTGGGAAATAAGGTGAAGACAAAAGGAGGAAAGTAGGAAGTAGAGAAGTAGGGAGATAGTGAGGTAGGGAAATAGAAAATGGTAGATAAATTTGTTTTGAGGTTGATTAGGAATGAATACCGTTTTTTTGGGATTGGGATCAAATATTTATCCGAAAGCCGGAAATATGTCATCTGCCCTTGCAGAATTGTCTTCTCTTTTGGATATTCTTTCAGTGTCAGGTGTGTATAAAACCAAGTCATTGCTTCTGGATCGTCAGCCGGAATACTTTAATATTGTAGCAAAAGCCTTAACTTTTATCGATCCTTATCAGCTTCTTTCTTTTTGTAAAACCGTAGAGAAAATAATGCATCGCGATACCCCTTACAAGTGGGGACCCAGAAATATTGATATCGATATTATTGATTTTAATAAAAGGGTTATTAAAAGTAAAACACTCTTTTTGCCACATAAAGAGTTTCCAGACAGAAATTTTGTTTTGTTGCCGCTTAAGGAAATTGAACCGGAGTATGTTCATCCGGTGAATCATGTTAGTGTTGAAAAAATGTATGATTTATTGGATAATCACAGTGAAATTCATCGTTTGGGAGAGTTAAAATGGCGGTAGTGACAATTTCCAGAGGATTCGGCTGTTCCGGAGAAAAAGTTTCTGAAGAGGTGGCTGAGCGTCTTAATTATTCTATGATTAATAAACAGATTATAGAATATATTGCAATTCTTGCGGACACGCCTTTGGATGTTGTTTCAAAATTTGATGAGGAGCAGCATTCGAATCTTAATGCCAGGCTTTCCAAATATATTGACTTGTCGATGTTTAAAGAGATGTTCAATAAAAGCGGGAAAGAAATTAAAGAACCATTGGCTGAAAAAATTGTTGATGAAAAGGAGAAACTATTTAAAGAAGACGTCGATTACAGCCCTGTTTTCGACAGCGATGTTTTCAGACGGATGAGTGAAAGGGTATTTCATTTTCTTGCTGATAAAGATAATGTGGTTATCATGGGTAGGGGCGGGCAGGTTGTTTTGCAGGAACACCCCGATACACTTCATGTAAGGTTGTATGCACCTGTTTCCAGAAGGGTTGAATGGATTGCAAGCCGAAGAGGTATACCGAAAAATGAAGCTTTTAAACTTGTTGAAGATATAGATAAAAAACGTAAAAATTATCTTCAACACTATTACGGTGAAAATATTAATGATGATAAGCTTTATCATATGGTTATTAATGTTGAGAAACTTTCAATTGCCGAATCCGCCGATATGATTATGAGCCTTATAGATATTAAAAACTCCAAAGAAAAAGCTTAGTATCTTCGTTAAATTTTCTTACATTGGCATTTTCTCCGGCATATGAGAATATTTCATATTCGAATGCGAAAACCGGAGTGTCCGGTAGTAAGTGCCCCCCGATTACGGTAAAATCCCTTTTGGCAAGTGTGATATGAATATGCGCAAACGGCTTATCGTCTTTCAAAGAAATGTTTCCTTTAAGTGAAACAATTTCCATAGGTTCATTGACATGTGTATTTTCATACGTTCCGTCCTTTTGATTGTAAAATGCGATTGAAGCCTTTGTCACACTGCCGATACCGGTAATAAAACCGTCTTGTATATCAAGATTTTTTATTACATTCATCAGACCGTAATACAGGTCTTCCTCTTTTTTCAGCCGCCCCTGATAAACGTTGTTGATTCTGAAAATGTTGTACATGGGCACCTCCATTCTTTTAGTTGACAGCTTCACAAAACTAACTTATATCTTACAAAGATTTTTTCAAAATGTTTAAGTTTGCAGTGTTTATAGTGCTCTTTATTTAAATTATAACACATGAGACCGCCGGAGGAAATTTTTGTTTAGAAAAGTCAGAGGCTTCAGGGATATTTACGGGGAAGAGATCGGTTACTGGAGAAAAATCGAGGAAGTAATTTATTCTCTTTCCGAGTCGTTTGGCTACAGCGAATATAAAATGCCGGTACTTGAAAAGGCGGAAGTTTTTGACAGGGGTATAGGCAGTACTACCGATATTGTCGAAAAGGAAATGTTTTCTTTCAGAGACAGAAATGATGATCTTCTTGCACTGAGGCCTGAAGGTACTGCTGGCGTAGTGCGCGGTGTGGTGGAAAACAAACTGTATGCGGCAAGCGGAGTGAAAAAATATTATTACTACGGCCCCATGTTTCGAAGAGAAAGACCTCAAAAAGGGCGTTACAGACAGTTTTACCAGTACGGCATTGAGGCTTTTGGCTCCACATCTCCCCTTGTTGATGCTGAAGTTATACAGCTTTTGTGTTCCTTTTTTGACAAGTGCGGAATAGGGGAATTCATGCGTCTTGAGGTTAATTCCATAGGCTGTCCGGAATGCCGTCCCGAGTATAAAAATAAATTAATTGAATATTTTTCAAGATATGAAAATGAGTTATGTGATGACTGCAGAAGAAGGTTAAATACGAATCCTTTGAGAATACTGGACTGTAAAGTTCCCGGATGCAAAAAGATTGCAGCTGATGCACCGGTGATGATTGATTATCTGTGTTCCGGGTGTGAAAAACATTTTGACAGTGTGAAATATTATCTTAATGTGTTAAATATAAATTATGATGTTAACCCTTTTATGGTTAGGGGGCTTGATTATTACGTACGTACGGCTTTCGAGATGATAACAGATAAGTTTGAAGCTAACAGTACGGTTGGAGCCGGCGGCAGGTATGACGGATTAGTAAAGCAGCTGGGAGGTCCCGACTACCCGGGGATAGGTTTTGCCGTTGGAATTGACAGGCTGGTAAATCTTATCAAGGAAGCAGGACTGACTTATCAAGAGACACTGGATATTTTCATGGTGATGGTCCCGGAAACGGTTGATACTGGCCTGGATCTTCTGAAAAGGCTTAGAGAGGAAAACTGGAGCGTTGATATGGATTTTGATCTGAGCTCGATGAAATCACAAATGAAAAAAGCCAACAGATCAAAGGCTTCATATGTTGTGATTGTAGGAGAGGAAGAGCTTACAAAAAATGCCGTTACATTGAAAAATATGGCTGACGGAGAACAACAGCTTGTCCCTGTGGATGAGTTGAAATATATTTTATCGCAAAAGCTTAAGATTAGTGAGTGAAGGAGGCCGTGGTGCTGTCACATTTAGGTAGCTGGAGAAGAACACATAGTTGCGGTGAACTGAGAGCCGGAAATATCGGAGAAAATGTTACACTTATGGGGTGGGTTCAGCGCCGAAGAGATCATGGTGGTGTTATTTTTATTGACCTCAGGGACCGTGACGGGGTCACTCAGATAGTTCTCAACCCTGAATTCGATAAAGAAGTGCATGAGCTTGGAGATAATGTCAGGAGTGAATTTGTTATTGCTGCCGGGGGAAAGGTTGAACACAGGCCTGAAGGAACGATTAACTCTTCTTTGCCCACCGGCGAAGTTGAAGTTTATGTAAACGAGTTGAAAATACTGAATAAATCCGAAACTCCCCCTTTTGTTATAGAAAACCATTCCAATGCCAATGAAGATATAAGGCTTAAGTACAGATATCTGGACTTGAGAAGACCTGATTTGCAGCAGAATATTATCCTTAGACATCAGCTGATACGGGTGATAAGAGAGTTTTTATACGAAAAGGATTTCCTTGATATAGAAACACCTTTTCTGACAAAAAGTACACCAGAAGGGGCAAGAGACTATCTCGTGCCGAGCAGGGTCAACCCGGGTAGGTTTTATGCTCTGCCTCAGTCTCCCCAGATGTTTAAACAGCTTATTATGATTTCGGGATTTGACAGGTATTTTCAGATAGTAAAATGTTTCAGGGATGAAGATTTACGTGCCGACAGGCAGCCTGAATTTACTCAGCTTGATATGGAGTTGTCTTTTATCGATCGTGCGGACTTGATGAAACTTATTGAAGAATTGTTTGTGAAAATTTTTAAAGATATTATGAATGTAGATGTGGAAAAACCTTTTGAGATAATGTCTTATGATGAGGCAATGGAAAAATTCGGTCATGATGCACCTGATACAAGATTTGAGCTTCATCTTAAAACAATAAACGACCTTGTTAAAGATTGCGGGTTTAAAGTTTTCGCTGACAGTGTAAAAAACGGCGGAGTGGTGAAAGCGATAAATGCAAAAGGTGCAATTAATTTTTCCAGAAAGGACATTGATGATTTAACCGATTTTGCTGTGAGCCTGGGAGCAAAGGGGCTTGCTTATATCAGGGTTAATGAAAACGGTTTACAGTCTCCTATTGTGAAATTTTTAGGTGAAGAGCTGGCTGATAAAATTGTCGATGAAATGGGTGGAGAAGTAGGCGATATAATCTTTTTCGGCGCCGGTAAAACAGATATCGTTAATCTTTATATGTCCAAGATAAGGCTTAAGCTGGGCAGGATGCTCAATATTATCGATAAAAACAAGTATAATTTTGTTTGGATTACGGACTTCCCTCTGCTTGAATGGGATGAGGATGAAAAGCGATACGCAGCCGTTCATCATCCTTTTACTGCACCTGTTGATGAAGATGTGAAATATTTTGATACCGATCCTTCAAAAATAAGAGCCAAAGCTTATGATCTCGTACTGAACGGCTCTGAAATCGGCGGAGGAAGTATAAGGATACACAGAAGTGATATTCAGGAAAAAATGTTTGACGCTCTCGGTATGACAAGAGAAGAAAGCAGAAGAAAGTTCGGATTTTTTATGGATGCACTAAAATACGGTACTCCACCGCATGGTGGTATTGCTTTCGGTGTTGACAGGATTGCAACGATATTAACAGGGTCGGAGTCTATACGGGATGTGATAGCTTTTCCTAAGACCCAGAGAGCCACATGCATGATGAGCGATGCTCCGAGTATTGTGGACGGGAAACAGCTGAAAGAATTAAGCATAAAACTGGATATAGTGGAAGATATATAAATTTTATATATCTTAGCTTTGACTTTTAAAAAAGTATGTGTTACTTTTAAAATAATATGAGATACGGAGGGAGTTATGAAAATTTTGAAATATCTGAGTTTAATTGTTCTGGTGGTTTCATTTGCTTTCGCATGTGCAAAAGCTCCTGTAAAGATGTATGATGACACAAAAGCTTCTCTCAATGCTGCAGAGCAAAATAATGCCAAAGAGTGTGCAACTGAGGAATACAATGCTGCCATGGAAGAGCTTAAAGCTGCTGAAGAGCAGATGGAAGAAGCCAAAGATCATACTTTTAAAGGTAAGTATTACGATGCTGCTGAAAAAAGGTTGAAAGCCGCACAGGAAAAAGCTGCAGAAGCTGAAAGGGTTGCAAAAGCTATGTCCAAAAAGAACGAGATGGCAGCCGCCGAACTTGAAGAAGTTGGCAAAGAACTTGATGCTATCGAGGCAGATGCGCGAAAATATAACGTTGGAAATTATGCTGAGCTTGAGACTAAATACGAAAAAGCTCAGGAATATATTGATAATTGTGAACCAGGCAAGGCTAATGCTTTAATTGATGAAATAAAAGCAAGCTTGCAGGATGCCAAAGAAGAGATCGCAGCTGCAAAGGCTGAAGAAATGAAAGAAAGTTTGGCTAAGAAAGAAGAAGCTACTAAAGAATCCTCAGGTGTAGAAAAATATACTGTTGTAAAAGGTGATACACTCTGGGATATTTCCGACAGAAATTACATGAATCCTTTTATGTGGCCTCTCATCTATTGGGCTAATAAAGATGAAATAAAAGATCCGGATCTGATATTTCCCGGCCAGATCTTTAACATCAATAAAGATTATTACTACAGTGAAAAAGAAGAAGCCATTAATTTTGCTAAGAGCAGAGGGCCTTGGTCACTCTTTGACGGAAAATAAGATTTTAGTTTTTGATTGATGAAGACATAAGTGAATAAAATATGTAAAGGGGATCTCTTTCGGGATCCCCTTCTTTATAATTATTATTTATGAGTAAATTTAAAAAACAGGTTCTTGAATTACTTTTTGATTTCTATGATAAATTTTATATGCATGTGGTCCCGGCCGGCGATATACACATAGGCGAAAGAGGCTTTTTAGGTAATGAAAGTGAGCACGGTCTTGTGCTGGTTTTCAGTGCCTCATCATATAAAAACCTGAGATGGAATGAAAATGCTCTCTATGCGGATATGCGTTTTTCAGGCAAATGGGAGTCACTTGTAATCCCTTTTCAGTCTGTTGCCACTGTTTTTGATGATCCGGGCAAGCCGGATTTTGTTTTTAAATTTTCAATGTATACAGAAAAAGAACCCAGCGGTAGCAATAAAGAAAAAGACAAACCCGCTGACAAATCCAGGGTGAAGTCTTCAAACGGCAAAATTGTTAAGGTCGATTTTTCCAGAAAGGACGATTAATTTGAATAATTTTTTTGACCAACTTGTGTCATTTTTTTCCTATGAGATTTTCAATGTCAATGTCGCTGAAATGATGGCTGCCTTTGGTATTCTTTTTCTTTTTTTCATTTTAAAACATGTATTATTAAATATTATCTTTTATTTTTTGAAAAAAACAACCAAAAAAACACAGAGTTCTTTTGATGATGACCTGGTGGAGATTGTTAAGCCTCCTCTGAGTCTTGTTATCACTGCAACCGGGTTTTACCTGGCAATAAATGTTTTTACATTTACAAAAAATATTGATTTGCTTTTACTGAATATTTATAAGACTTTTTTAATAGGCAGTTTCTTCTGGGTTTTATACAGAGCCGAAAGTCTGCTCAAAATATTTATGGAGAAATATGCCTATAAAAAGCAGATAGCAATTGCTGTTGAGTTTCTGCCGCTTTTTAGAAAACTCATCAGAGCAGCCCTGATTGTTTTTGCTGTAACCATTATAATCCAGGAGTGGGGATACAACATCGGAGCCATTATTACCGGTCTAGGTATAGGCGGACTTGCAGTGGCTCTTGCAGCTAAGGATACGCTTGCCAATTTTTTCGGTAGTCTTATGATTATCATGGACAGACCTTTTGCAATAGGTGACTGGATAATTGTTGCAGATACGGAAGGGGTTGTGGAAGAAATCGGTTTTAGGACGACTAAAATAAGAACTTTTGAAAAGGCGCTTGTTTCCGTTCCCAATTCCAAAATAGCCACAGACAATGTTACGAACTGGTCAAGAAGGGATGTACGTCGTATTATGTGTAGGGTGGGCGCAACCTATTCAACACCTCCCGAGTCGCTGAAGAATGCGGTGAGAGACATAAAGAATATGCTGAGCAAACATGAAAATATAGATAATAATATGATTATGGTTTATTTCGATGAGTTTGCTTCCAGTTCGTTGAATATCTTTATCTATTGCTTTGCTACCACATCAGTCTGGGCTGAATATCTTGCTATTAAGCAGGATGTATATTTTAATATTATGGATATATTTCAAAAATATGACATCAGTTTTGCTTTTCCATCCATGTCTTTATATCATAAAACGAACGACGAAAGCCCGCTGGTTATCAAACAGAAAGATTAAGGGGTGGAAATCTCTTAATTTCTCCAATTTCCCAGGCAAGTTTGTAAAATTTTATAAGTCCGCAAATATGTTTCTCCGTCAGATTGTAATCAATAATATCCCAGTAGTCCAATATTTGATATGATGTCAAACCTTTAAAACTGTATTCTTCCAGAAGGGCAGCCAGATTCTTTTGTGAGTTTACTTTTATATTTACAAGATTTTTGTGCAGACGTTTTATATCATCAGTTCCTTCCCATCTGGAATCGGCTATCCACAGTGCAAAAACAAAGGGATAACCGGAAAACTGGAACCAGTGAAACCCTAGATCATAGACGTACTTGTAGTCGTTATTGTAGTAGCTGAAGAGTGCCTTGTCACCGATCAGCAGGACGGCATCACTATTATCGAAATCGTTCGTGAAAGATACATTCACATTAAAATAATTTTTCAGGAGTATTTTTAATAAAACCACACTTGTACCGGATTCCTCGGTTAGAAAAACCGTTGCATTTTCCAGATTTTCTATTTTTTTGCTGCTGAAAAGGCAGACGCTTTTGACATCTCCCACCGAACTGATGGAAATATCCGGGATGATAACATATTTTCCCGGATTTCTCGCATATTCAATACTGCTGCAAACACCCACATCAACGCCACCTTCTCTGATCATTTTGTTCAGGAAGGAAGGTGTACCTCTTACAAAGTCGTATTCCTCAATTTTTTTCAAATAGTAAAAGACGGGATAAACATTTGCGTAACTAATTTCACCTATTTTCATTTTTACACCACTAAAAATTTTATTCCTATTGCTATAAGAACAACTGCTCCAAAATATTCAGCATATCTGCCGATGAAATGCCTGCTGAGACTTCCGAAATATACTCCGGCGAATGTAAAAGCAATGCACACAACGCCTATTACTGAAGCGGGAATAAGAATATTACCGGGGAAAAGTGCCAGAGATATTCCCACCCCCAGAGCGTCCATACTTGTCGCTACTGATAAAAATATAAGGGAAAGTCCTTTTGTGGGATCACTTGTATAACACCTTTCTGAATCCGAAACCACGGCATCCTTTATCATTTTATATGCAATTAAAAAAAGTATTAAAGACGCTATAATGTTAAGATTAGATGTGTATTTAAGCAGCATTTTGCCGAAGAATGCACCGATGAGGGGCATAAGGAACTGAAATAAGCCGAAATGCCATGCAAGTCTGAAATAGTGTCTTGGACGATTAAATCTGCAGCCGACACCGAAGGCGACGCTGAAAGCGTCTATACTCATTGCAACTGCAATTAACAGTACTTCCCAAATATTAAGCATTTAAGTAAATATCACAAAATTGCTTTTTAATCAAATTCAAAAAGTTAGGTTTGACAATTATACGATTGTGTGGAAATTATATAACTGGGGTGAACAGTGAATTTTATTTTGAAAACCGGTATATTTATTTTGAGCATATCAATCTTTGCAGGTTGTGCCGTTAAAAAGAGTGACGATATCTTCGGTCGTAATGACGCCGGAGGTTCATATTTTAAAGATATGATAGACAATGTTTCATTTGAAAATATGGAATCACCGCAAAATTTTGAAAAGAGTTTCCCCAAATCCGAACTTATTTTAAATAGTGTGGTAATTTTTAAGTATAAATATATGACCCGGAAAGTTGCCGATAATGTCACTAATTTCAGTTTTGACAATAATTCTCTGATATTTGTCAAAGATAATTTGATGATAACCGGAGAGGACTACTGCGAGAGCATTCAGCTGAATAATGGTGTATTTGATCTGAAATTATCTTCAGGTTTTATAATGACTACAGAAGGCAGGAATATTAACGTTTATTCAATTAAAAACTGCGGGAAAATATTCAGTCTTAAAAGAAAGTATAGGGAAGTTACTTTCAGATATCCGTATATTATACAATACGCCGAAAAAAAGTTTGTTATAAACAAGATCAGTTCTCAAAAACCTTTTCTGACAGGAGGACTAAAAAGCGAAATCCGCGGGATGCATTATTCTGATGGATTCATATATTTTCATGACAAGAAGGACCGTATAATTCCTCTTCTTCTGATAACAACCGCTTCAGGCAAGGGTAGCGGTAAATTTTTGAAACCTTTAAATCTTGACGGGAAAACTTCTTTCGCCCGATTTTATAAAAACAGTCTGTTTGTCAATTCTGAATCTGGTTTTAAAAAATACAGTTTAAACAACGGTAAAATTACTTTGGAAAAAAAGTTATCATTAGACAACGTCAGTGACGTTGATAAAAAGGACTGTCGTCTTGTGCCGGAAAACGGCGTATTATGCGGTAAAAAAATTTACCTTTTCAGCCGGGACAGATTTATTAATGCCGGAAATGCGGAGAAAGTTGTGGTGTCCGGTGACAATCTTATTTCACTAAATAACAGATTGCTTGATATAACTTATATGGATAAAAAACGGTACATTAAAGAAATTTCTCTTAATCGGCCGAATATGAGTTTGTGCCGCAGTGGAAGTTTTTATTTTTTCAGGGATGTGGATGGAAAAGTAAGAAAGATTGATCCTGTATCCTATTCGGCTGAAATTACTGACAGCATGCCTGATAATTGTTCCGGTGCTTACCGTTTTGACAACGGTTCTTTTTACAGCAAATCTGATAAGAAAGTAATGTCTGTTTCGTCAAAAGTTGCCGAGTCAAAAACACATATTATGTTTTTAAGACAAATCGGCAAAGATTATTACTACTTTTTCAGAAAGAAGTGAGAAATGTACCCCCTCTGTATCTTCCCCCTAAGTTAGGGGGAGAAGAAACACCTTTGAATAAGTCAGGAAGCGCGGCTTAATCCAGGCAAGTATTTTTTGAAATTTTGTATTCACAAGCCTGAGGGGCTAAAGTCTTACTTCCGAAAACCGAAAAAATAAATTATTCAAAGGCTTTCTCCTAGGATAGGAGGGCTTAGGAGCGGTATGGAAACAAAATTGTTTGACATGAGATTCCTCGGCGCTGCTCGGCATGACAAAACTGTAGTTGCCGATGAGAAATCTCTATCGTGATTTGAGAATGAGATCCCTCCACTTCGGTCGAGATGACACTATTATTATTCCATCCAACTTACTACTTCACCACTTCATTTTTTAAGTGATTTTCAGAAATTGACTTTTGGTGAGATTAATCTGCCGCTTATTTTGAAATTTCTTTTCATACCGGCGATATCCATATTGCCCTTAAGGTTGAGATTAGAATTGTAAATACTGTTATAGTTGAGATAAACGATTCCGTTTAATGATATCTTATTTTTTCCTGATGACTGAACCTTTTTTACATTGAGCCTGTTTTTGTTCAGCGTTAAGCTGGCGGTTATTGTTTGGAAATTCAGATTCGGGAATACGGGAGTTGCTACAGACAGATTTGATATGACTATATCCGCATTACCCTGCATATTTGTCGGGTTGATCTGACCATCAGCACTAAGTTCACCTTTTTTAACATATTTCCCTACTTCCGGAACCATTTGAGCTATTTTGGAGAGAGCCTGATTTACTTTAATATCGACTGTTTTGCCGTTATATACAGCTGATACATCTAAAGGGCTGTCTGCTGTATGGACTGATGCAGATTTTGTAATAATACTTAATGGAGAGTAACCTATTTTAAGATTTCCCAGTGACAGTTTGTTTCTGTAAAAATATTCAATATTTCTTACAGTAGTTCCGAAAGGTGATGACTGGATTTCGGAGTAATCAACAGGTATTCTGTTTTGGTTTATAGCATTATTAAGGAAATATTTGACAACGGTGTCATATGGGAAGAAAAGCAGTGTGAAAATACAGAAACTAAAAATAAAAGTTATTAATGAGATAAAAATTGTTTTTTTCATTATTGCTTTCCTATATCGAGTGCTATATTTGCCAGGCCGGGATTGTCATACCGTTTGTCTATGGACAAATTGGTTACTATCAGATTGGAATATTTGTCGATCTGCTGAATAATATTCAGGATCTCGTTCAGATTGAGATTTTCGATTTTCAGTGTGACAGCTTCATTGAATTGTGATGAAGATTTGGGTTTTACCGAAATAATTTTGTTTTCGATATTGAGAGATTTTCCAGTATTTTGAACGAAACTCAGCAATCCGGAATCCAGTCTGCTTTCCCTGGAATCAGCGCTTTGCATTAATTTGAGCAGCTGTTCGGCTTCAACCACTTTTTCCTGCACTGCTTCTGTTTCATTTTTCATTGATTCAATTTTGTTCTGAAAAAAGAGATGAGTCCAGTAAAAAAGAAGAAAGACTGCTCCTGCAGCTATAACAATATAGAGCAAAGTTTCCCTGTTATTATTGAATAATTGCTTCATAAGCTGACCCGTATTGAAAATTTTATTATTTCGCCGTCTTTGTTTGTATTGATAATTTGAGCGCTTTTGTCAAGATTTTGTGAAAGATTGCTCTCTATACCTTCCAAAGTTTTCAGATCTTTGGCTTCGCCGTTGATTTTAAGCTCACCCGTTTTATAGTTCATGGAAGCTAAGGTCGTGCTGTCCGGCACAGATTGGCTGAGCTTTTCCATGATATTGTTGATTAATGTTTTCGCTTCGTTGGGGCTGCCCTTGGCTTTGTAAAGCAGCATACCGTATGGATCAGCTGTGTCAGCTACGCCGGCATTCTGATAAATTGACTGAAGATCGGAGCGTACACTGTTTAAAATGCTGCTGTATTTCATGTACTGAAAACTTTCCCCTGTGATGAACAGACCGTAGGATATAAGTATCACAATCAAAGCGGGAGCCAGTTGTTTCAGATAATATATGTTCCCCGTATTTTCAAAAATATTCAGTTTGGACGACAAATTATGTATATTCCCGAGCAAATCTTCTTTATGGAGTATCTCATCTTCTTCATCCCTGCTGCCGGGGATAATTGATATCCCCGTATCAGTGATTTCGTATGAGACGTTGTCCGTTTTGTAGGTGTATTTTCCACTGTTTGCAGAGACCGCTTCCAGCAAAGGTGCACTTATACTTTTAGCACCTTTTAAAAACTCAGCATATTCCTGCATAAAATTGTGAAGAGATTTTTTGGGGATAGCTATCAGGACAAAGTTTCCCGTTTTGCAGTAGTAGTGTGTGGATACCAGATCACTGGGATAGGTGGTTATCAGATAATTTTCGATAATGCGTCTTGTCTTTTTCTTGCCTGATACTTTAATGTCGATACTTTCAAAAACAAAATAATCATCGTCCAGAAGAACGTCATAATTTTTCAGATTATCAATCTGTGCTTCATCGGTTTTTTCAAATTTATTTCCCTTTAAAAGGTAAATATCGTTTTTATAGACATAAAGTATATCTTTTAAAGCTTTTGCCATCCTTTCCTCGTGTGAATAATTTATTAATGTTTCTGTAAATTCAAAAATAAAAACATTCAAAAATAATCTTTATTTGTACCTTTAAAAAACGCTGTAACTTTAGCATTATTTTGATTTCTTTTCAATAGGGCGTGATAGTAAAAATCCTTTTCAGAAAGGTGGACATTAATTTTTATATAGAAGTTGGAGCTTTTCACCGTAAGAAAAGGGACCATTTTTACATAAAGTTCGTCGGGAATCGGAGCCGCCTTTCTTATCTGGGAAATGTCTGTATAGTCGTTAAATTCACGGTAGTCTATAATTTCTTCTGCATAGAATTCCAATTCAGGGAGATAGTATTTTAATGTGTTTTCACTGACAAAGTTAATATTAAGCTGTTTATTTTCAGCAACAACAGTGAAGTGATTTTTCATCTTTGGATATAATTCTTTATTTATGAGCATTAGTTCTGTCAGGGTACTGAATTTTTCGTTTTTTGTTTGATATGTGTTGCCCAGATAGTCGTAGCGTTCAAGTTCTATACCCGTTGGGGAAATTTTTGTGTCATTGTCGATCCAGTCTTTTAATAAATCCGAGGTGGTGTCCGTATCATCGAATTCGTATTCTTCCATCAATCTGTCCCAGGAAGTGGCTGTTCTTTTGGAAATATTGTCATTGCTGCTGTTTATATCGTTTATATTTATTTTACTGTTGAGTGGTGTAATTTTAATGGAAATATAACCCTTTTGTAGCGGATACATCGGTATATTAAACCAGTCATCATCCCTGGAATCTTCCTTAAAATCGTCATCTTCAATGAGATTTTTAACTATTTTTATAGCCGTTTTGCCGTAAATATATGCCTGATTCATAAGGTATACATCGTTTACCTCTTCGTAGCTGTTTACCGATCTCTCGCTGAGATTGATGATTACGGAAGAGGCAAAGGCTATTACGAAAAGAACAAATATTACCACTGTCCCTCTGCTGTTTATACCGTTTCTCAATTTAAAACGCACCGGTAACTACCTCATATTTTCTGCCGTTTATATCGATATTGAATTTAAGAAGCTTTGTCTCAAAATTGCGTTCACTGTACTCATTTCCGTTATAAGCCCGGACTGTGAATGAGTTGACATTGTTTATAAGCTTGATGAGCATTGGATTTTCCAGTATTTCATTGTTCTCTTCTCTCACTAACCAGCCGTCATCATCTACATAATAACTGACGTTCACACTCAAGCTCTGATTAAAATACAGGCTGTTCTGTGTATGAAAACTGACTTCCGAATTGTCTTCCATGGGTGATTTTTGCACACGTATCTGCTTGTCTGCAGAGGAAATAATATCATCGTTTATCAGCTGATAAAGGCTTTTGTATATTTTCTGATAATTCTGTTGGGTACTAAAATATTCTTTAGCGTTCATCGTTGAATCAAGTAGCGAGTATGTCCCCATTATCACAAAAGAAGAAATCAAAAGTGCTATAAGGAGCTCTATTAATGTAAAACCATTATTCCATCTCATTAAAGTACCTGTAAGTGACACTGCTTTCATCATTTTCCACAGTGAGATAATTTTCCTGAATGTCAGGGATGAGCGTTATCTGCTGTTCCAGAGTGATAGTTATATTGTCATATTCGTTTTTTACGCTGTTTATATTTTCATCAAAGTTCAGCCGTTTTAAAACAATTTCGTATCCTTTGCCCACAAGGCTTGTTCTGTTTTTTGAATAGTTGTGCAGATCAAGAGAGAAATTAAGAAGGTTGTAAAGTGCCAGCATACTTATGGAAAGAATTGCCAGAGCCACTAAAATTTCCAGAAGTGTAAAACCTTTGCTTTTATGAATCATATTTATTCACTTTCAGCAGTAAAGGCGAGGATTCCACATAACTTCCGTCCTGAAAGGTAAGCTTGAAGTAATCACATATTCCGTTGGGAAAGACGGTAATCTCATATTCTGTACCGTACGCATTCGAATCATTGATTTCAGCATTGTTGACTGTTGAAATGCCGGGGATTTCCGTTCTTTCCCCTGAAACCGTGATGAGATTATCCGAGCCTTTGAATCCTTTTATGCTGACGGGCGCCTGCTGTTCTCTGCTTTCTTTGAGTGCCTGTTTTAAAGTTTTATTAAAAAACGCAATGGTCTTGTCCTGTTCGACAGTACTCCTCATCATCTGCGGAGTCATTGTAATAACACCGATACCTATAATAGTTATTACGATCATAATCTCCAGCAGTGTGAAAGCATTATTATTACTGTGCACGATTGTTTTTTTTAGTTTATTGGAGGTCATAACTCTTGATATCGGTACCCATTCCTTCCCCGCCTTCTTTGCCGTCGGCACCGTAGGAGATTATTACATAATCCCTTCCATCTGATCCGGGGGAACGGTAGATATATTTGTTACCCCACGCATCTTTTGGAGCTTCCTCAGAATTAAGATAACCACCCTTTTTCCAGTTTCTTGGTATCGGTTCCATATCGGGTTTTTCAACCAGTGCGGAAAGTCCCTGTTCGGTTGTGGGGTAAAATCCGTTATCGATTTTATAGAGTTTTAGTGCCGATTCAATGGCTTTGATGTCGTTTTTAACTTTGGTGATTCTGGCCTCATCCGGCCTGTTGATAATTTTAGGTACAAGAAAAGTTGCAAGTATACCAAGTATTACGACGACCACCATTATTTCAATCAAAGTGAAGCCTGCATTTTTTCTTTTACTGATTTCCATCAAACTCTCCTCCTTTTTCTGTAGAATTTATAAGTATATCAAAATTTGGCAAGAGTAAACCCCGTAGTAAGTATGATTAAAATCTTTAAAATAAATTCATTACCGTTTGCTTTTTCTTATTATACATTTTTTATCGAAGCACCACAACTTAAAAGAAACTAACAATTTAATAAAGAAGACCTTTGGTGTGTCGAAAGAAAAATAATCTTATGATTTGGATCATTCAAAAAATATAGCTTTGTATGTTTTGGATCGCGGCTTTAACCGTGGAGAATTTCTATTTGAAACTCAGTATTTGCAAGTTTGCGGGACTCAGCACATTTTCGAATTTCAGTCTCTGCCCAAAATCAGTTGAATCCAGTTTTCTAAAAGATCTGGAATCTATTGTTATTAATAAATTCCTTGTTTTTGAAACAATTTACAACTAATGCAAATTTATCTGACAGGGCCGGATACTCCGGAGTGGCAATTAGCTATTATTTAGTGGTACAGCTTAATAAACCCGCCGCACAAATTGATATGCGACGGGCGGGATATTTACATGTGGATTTAATCCTGGTTTTGTTCTTTATAGTGGGCATCTACTACTGCAATTGCAGCCATATTGACTATTTCGTTTACATCGCTACCTCTCTGCAGTACGTGTACTGATTTGCAGAATCCCTGCAAAATAGGCCCGATGGCTGTACCGCCGCCTAACCTGTAAAGCAGTTTGTATGCAATATTTCCCGACTCAAGGTTGGGAAAAACAAGTGTGTTGGCATCGCCCTGAATCGCAGAGAATGGGAACGCATCTTTTGCTATAGGAGGATAGGTGGCTGTGTCTGCCTGCATATCACCGTCTATGATCAACTCCGGATGCTTTTCTTTTACTATTTTCATAGCGTCGGAAACCTTTTTTGTTCTTGGAATTTTGACACTTCCGAAGTTTGTGAAGGAAAGCATTGCAATTTTGGCATCTGTATCAAATTTTTTCCATGTTTCTGTGGACTGAAGAGCAATTTCTGCCAATTGATCCGCATCAGGATCAATATTTACTGTGGTATCCGCGCACAATACGATATTGTCTTTGAAAACCATAAAGTAAGAACCCGAAGGGACATCGTAACCTTTCTGAAGAGGAACAGTTTCCAGAAACGGCTTGACGGACTCCGGATAGCTTCTTGAAAAGCCTGTCAGCATACAGTCCGCTTCACCGTTTAATACCATCATGGAACCGTAGTAGTTTGTTACTCTGATTAATCTTCTCCTGGCCTCGACTTTAGTCATTCCTTTACGCTGCCTTTCTGTGAACAGTTGTTCGGAATACTCTTCCAGTTTGTCGGATTTTGCAGGATCAATAATTTCACAGTTTTCAAGGTTGATGTTATTAATTTTTACCAGCTCTTTTATTTCAGCTTCGTCACCAAGAATTACCGGTGTTGCAAATCCTTCCTCTGCAATTTTCTGAGAAGCTCTCAGTATCTTTTCATAATTACCTTCGGCCATTACTATTTTCTTAGGATTGAACCTGGCTTTGTTTATAATCTGGCGTGTAAATTCTTTTGCTATTGAAAGTCTTGACTCAAGAACATCTTTATATTTATCCCAGTCTTTTATTTCCACTCTTGCAACACCTGTATCCATTGCCGTTTTTGCAATTGCCGGAGCAACTGTTGTCAGCACCCTCGGATCAAAAGGCTTAGGGATAATGTATTCTTTGCCGAACTCAATTTTTTCAAGTCCGTAAGCTTTACATACGGATTCAGGAACATCCTGTTTTGCCAGATCCGCCAGTGCTTTGACTGCAGCCAGCTTCATTTCCTCATTAATGGCTGTCGCCCTGACGTCAAGTGCACCTCTGAAAATAAAAGGGAAACCGAGAACATTATTTACCTGGTTTGGATAATCGGATCTTCCGGTACCCATTATGGCATCTCCTCTTACTTCCTCAACTTCTTCGGGAGTGATTTCCGGGTCAGGGTTAGCCATCGCCAAAATTATAGGGTTTCTATTCATCATTTTGACCATATCTTTTGTTACAGCACCTTTTACGGATAAACCCATAAACGCATCGGCACCGTCCATTGCTTCCGTAAGTGTTCTTTTGTCCGTTTCAACAGCAAATTCTTCTTTATATTTGTTCATACCTTCAGTACGTCCGTTGTAAATAATACCTTTTGAATCACACATTATAATATTTTCTTTTTTAATTCCCATTTGCATCACGAGCTTGCCGATAGCTATACCTGCTGATCCCGCGCCATTTATTACTAGTTTCATATCAGAAAGTTTTTTATTAACGAGTTCTGCAGCGTTTAAAAGGGCGGCCAATGCAATAATGGCTGTCCCGTGCTGATCGTCATGAAAAACCGGTATGTTTAAACGTTCTCTGAGCGTTTCTTCAATGTAAAAGCAGTCGGGTGCCTTTATATCTTCAAGGTTTATACCGCCGAAAGTCGGTTCGATAAGTTCGGCAGCTTTGATTACTTCATCGGGGTTTTGGGAGTTTACCTCTATATCAAAAACATCAACATCAGCAAATCGTTTAAACAGTACGCCTTTTCCTTCCATAACGGGTTTTCCTGCAGCTGCTCCGATATTTCCAAGTCCTAGTACAGCGGTTCCATTGGATAGAACGGCCACAAGGTTACCTTTAGCTGTATAGTCAAAAACTTTTTCAGGATCTTTCTCTATTTCAAGACATGGGTACGAAACACCAGGTGAATATGCGAGAGATAATTCCCTTTGAGTAAAGCAGGGTTTAGTGGCAACCACTTCTATTTTGCCGTGCCTGTGCCCCATATGGTATTCAAGTGCTTCTTCTTTAGTTACCTTGCCTTTTTTTTCCATTTCCATAAATTCCTCCTACTATTTTTATTTCTAGTTTTTTAAAGTAAACTTTAAATACGCCTATTATTGACGGATTGTGAATATAGAGTAAACTATAAATCAACATTTATATAAAGTAAACAAAAAAATGGAATATTTTTTAATGATCTTGCACTAAATTAATGCCGGTATTAGTTATAGATAAAACAAATAGTATCATAATTTAACATATCCTTATCTATTGTATTATTTTTAAGTAAAATTTATTTATAAAACAATAATATATAGTATATTGATAATACCTATTGTATAAAATTCTTGTAGTAAAGATAAATACTTAAAAATAACTCTATTTTCTTTATATAGATTATAATAAAAAATGCACTGTAATTGCAGAGTATTATTATTTTATCTCAATATCGGTGTATTTGGCGCTTTTTGTTTGTTTTTGCTTTCTATGTTGGTTTTGTATCCTGTTATAAAAGAAAAAAATACGTGTTAATATGCCCAGATTATTTAATTTATTGTTAATATATTAAGTGTATCTTGATGATTTACATTGGAAGTGTTTAGGAAGACAGATAGTGAAGTAGGCTGACACAGTCTTGAACTATGAACCTCAAGTTTCGCACTTAGTTCGGTCATTGCGAAACCCTGTGAAAACAGGGTTGTGGCAATCTCTAAATATGAAAAGCAAGGAGATTGCTTCGTCGCATTCGCTCCTCGCAAAGACTTGCAGCAGGTGCAAGAGCGAAACTTGAATATAACGTTGAACATTGAACTATATTATTTCTGCACTTTCCGAATCATTCAAAAGACTTATATTATTGATTCTCAAAATGTTTGGTGATATTATTTAATTGAAAAGTTTTGGCTGAATTTTATGTAAGCAGATCAGCGAGTCGATGAGGAGAAATAACAGTCGCTGTTTGACAAAAGATCTCTCCACTTCGGTCGGGATGACATTTTTTGTTATTACGATGAACCACTGTTAAGTGGTGAAGAATGATTTGATAAAATTTACAATTGGGCTTACATAAAACAAATACAGGTTAAAGGAGTTTACGAATTTGCCCGGCAAAAGAAATTGATAAAACTATTATGAATAATCTGTCGCGTGCTTTGTTAAACTATAAAAATTATTTGAGAACAGAGCTTGGTTTTTCCGAAAATACAATTATGGCGTATATGCATGATGTCCAGTCTTTTTTCGAATGGTCAGAAAAAGGTTATGATAAAATAGATATGGTAGATGTTGTTTCATATATGTCTTATTTGAGAGAAAATACTTTTGCTGTTGATACAATTTTAAGACGGATGTCAGGTCTTTCCTCTTTTTACGATTTTTTGTTGCAGGAAAAGCTCGTTACTACCAACCCCCTGAATGCAGTTCAAAAGCCTGGAAAATGGGATAAAATTCCAAAGTTTCTGAACTTTGAAGAGATTGATAGGCTTCTGGAAGCTCCCGACATTAACAACCCTTTTGGTTTACGTGACAAGGTTTTAATTGAGACTCTATATTCCACAGGGGCCAGGGTGAGTGAACTGACTGACATAATGATCAGCGATATGGATTTAAAAAGAGGAATCATAAAGGTTACCGGCAAGGGGAGCAAGCAGCGTTTTGTGCCCCTGTACAGCTCCTTGGTTGACTTGTTAAACCGTTATCTTGAAGTAAGGAGGTTTTCATTTGTAAAAAATCGTGATAATGGTTATTTGTTTTTGAATAAAAACGGAGGAAAACTTTCGCGAGTGTCATGCTGGAGTATTATAAAAAAATATTGCGCAGCAGCCGGCATAAAAGGGGATTTCAGCCCTCATACTCTGCGGCACTCCTTTGCAACGCATCTATTGACTAACGGGGCGGATTTGAGAACTATTCAACTGTTTCTGGGGCATGCTGATATTTCCACAACGGAAATTTATACCCACGTTACAGATGATAAAAAAAGGAATGTTCTTCTTGAAAATCATCCGCGTTTCAGAGAAAGAAAGTAATGAAAATAGTTTTGACCCACCATAATCCAGACTTTGATGCTCTTTCAAGTGCTGTGGCTGCAGCACTTTTGTATCAATGTGATCAGGTGATTTTATCATCAAATACTGAAGGAAATGTTTCTGAATACCTCGACGTGGTCGATTTGGGTATTGAAATCAGCCGGATGAATAAAAAAGAACTGGAGGATATGCCGGAAGAAAAAATTGAGTTGGTTGTAGTTACAGATTGTAAACTGAAAAACAGACTGGGGTATCTTAATAAAATCCTTTCCAGAGCTGAAAAAGTTATAGTCTTTGATCACCACCAGAGTAAAGATTCCGATATCGGTGCCGACGAAATGTATTTTTTCCCATATGGCGCCACAACAACAATCCTTGTGAACAGGATTCATGAAGAGAAGTTTCCTCTTGATCCTGAGCAAGCGACACTGCTTTTGATGGGAATTTATGAAGATACAGGTTTTCTATCATTTAATACCACAAAATCCGAAGATTTGAGAGCATGTGCATATCTGCTGGATCGGGGAGCAGATCTTTCCGGTGTGCCTTATTACATAAATCGTGATATGTCCAAGGAACAGGTTTTTCTTTTAAATGAGCTTCTCATGAGTATGACACTTATTACTGCCGAAGGTGTTTATATTGGGGTTTCGACTGCATCGTTTGATGAATATGTGGAAGAAATTTCTTTTCTGGCACATAAAATAATTGATATGGAAAATCTTGATGCACTGTTTATTCTCGTAAGACTGGGAGACAGAATCGTTCTTGTGGGAAGGAGCAAGACGGAAAGTATTGACGCCTCTGAAATATGTTATCATTTTGGCGGCGGCGGCCATCCTGCAGCGGCCAGCTCCATAATAAAAGACAGAATGCTCCCCGAAGCATTCGATACACTAAAGAATGTAATAAAAGAAAAAATAAAGCCCTCAAAAAATGCCAGAAGTATTATGACCTATCCGGTAAAATGTGTGTCATATTATCAGTCTTTTGATGAAGCTCAGAATCTTTTTATGAAATATAACCTTAATATGATGCCTGTAGTAAAGGAAGGCACAACTGTAGGGATTATCTCAAGGAAAGATATATTACAGGGGATTAAACATGGCTTATCTAAAGAGCCTGTAAATTCAATAATGCAGATTGAATTTGAAAAAATAAGTCCGGATACCGCTTATTATGAAGTTGAGGATATCATTCTGGGAGCTAATCAGAAAATTGTGCCGGTTGAAAAGGATGAGGTTCTTGTTGGTGTTATTACACGGACTGATCTGCTGAGGCTTATGAGAGAAGATATGGATAAAACCCCCGGGTATATGAAGGGTAGAATAAAAAGCCTTGGTTTGTCAAAAACGAGAAACCTTGCCAATATGCTGAAAGACAGACTGCCGGAAAAATATTTTTCTATTCTGGAAGAAGTCGGCATGCTGGCCGATGAACTCAGGATGAACGCATATATTGTAGGCGGTTTTGTCAGAGATTTACTGATGCGCAATAAGAACTTTGATGTGGATATTGTTGTGGAAGGGGATGCCACAGTGGTAGCCCGCACCTATGCCGGGAGAAAAGGTGCAAAGGTTTCTGTACACGACAAGTTCAAAACTGCGGTGGTAATTTTAAACGGCGATCGTATTGATTTTGCAACAGCAAGGACCGAATATTACGATTTCCCCGCTGCTGCCCCGGAGGTTGAGAGTTCTTCCATTAAAAATGATCTATACAGGCGGGATTTTTCTATAAATTCCCTGGCGGTGCAGATTAATAATAAAGATTTCGGAAAGCTGATAGATTTCTTCGGCGGGCAGAAAGATATAAAAGATAAAAAAATCAGGGTTTTGCATAATTTAAGTTTTGTTGATGATCCGTCGAGGGTTTTCAGGGCTATCAGATTTGCTGTGAGATTCGGATTTGAAATAGGGCCGCATACGAAAAAACTGATAAAACATTCTGTTAATCTCAATTTAATAGACCGTATAGCAGGTGTCAGACTTTTTCAGGAATTAAAATATATTTTAAGCGAAGACAATTATATAGACGCTTTGGAAATTCTGGATGAATACGACCTTTTTAAGTACTATTCAGCAAAGGAAGTTTACAATTCCGGTAAACTGGAGAAGCTGGAAAATCTTGAAAAAATATATTCCTGGTATACATTTCAATTTTCCGAAGTGTGTGACGAAATTTATAAAAGCAGATTTTGCGTTTTATTTAGCAATCTTACATTTAAGGAAGTGGTTGATCTTGGTGAAAGGTTTAATTTCTCAGGTAAAATGAGGGATGACCTTATTAAAGGTTTGCTGAAAACAAAGAATGTGGTACTAAATATTACCAAAACAAAAGAAATAACCCCGTCCAAAGTTTACAGTCTTTTAAGCCCGCTTTCCAATGAATACATATTTTCGGTGGGGGCACTGCTTTCCCAACAGGATGATTATCTTATTAAGGATTATTTTACAAAATATAAAAATATGAAGCTGATAATTAACGGAAATGATTTGAAAAAATTGGGTTACAAACCCTCGAAACATTTTGGTGAAGTACTTGAAAAGCTTTTGGATTTAAAACTTGACGGATATATTACAAGCAAGGAGGATGAATTAAATTGGGCAAAAAAATTATTCAGGGAGTATGGTGTTGATGGCTGAGAAAGCGGTACAGCAAAAAGAGATCCAGGTTGAGGAAACACTGGTACCGGAAATACTCGGTAAACAGGATGAATACCTTAAAATGATTAAAAAGGAACTTTCCATTAATATTGCCGTGTTCGGTAATAATTTTGTTTTCTCAGGCGATTCGGAAGCTGTTGAAAAAGGGGTAAAGCTTTTGGAACAGCTGATCAGCATCGCCAAAACGAGGAATATAAACAAATCGGATATAACTTATGCGCTGCGTATGATAAATTCGGACAAGGATACAGATGTACAGGGAGTACTGCTTGACAGTGTCAAAGTTTCCGGACGTGTAAAGGAAGTGGTACCAAAATCTCAAAAGCAGAAAGAATATCTTGGAAATATAAAGAATAACGATGTAGTGTTTGGCATAGGTCCGGCAGGTACAGGCAAAACGTATCTTGCAATGGCAATGGCTGTGAATATGTATCTGACAAAAAGGGTCAGCCGCATTATACTGACCAGACCGGCCGTGGAAGCTGGGGAAAACCTCGGTTTTTTGCCGGGAGATATTGCCGATAAAATAAATCCCTATTTGAGACCGCTATATGATGCTTTATACAGTATGCTGGATGTTGAAAAGGCTGCGCTTCTCATTGAAAAAGGGGTTATTGAACTTGCCCCTCTGGCTTTTATGCGGGGCAGAACACTTAACGATTCTTTTGTAATACTTGACGAAGCTCAGAATACAACCATGGAACAGATGAAAATGTTTTTAACACGGTTGGGATTTCATTCCAAAGCTGTTATAACCGGAGATATTACCCAGATAGATCTTCCCGTCGGCAAGGGCTCCGGGCTTGTTCTGGTGAGAAATATTCTTAAGGATGTGGAAGGAGTCAAATTTGTCGAATTCTCTGAAAAGGATGTAATAAGGCATCCGCTTGTTCAGAAAATTATAAAGGCGTATGAGAAGTATGAGGAGAGGATTGGCAATGGAGATTAATGTTTTGTTCGACAATAAAACGGAGGAAGATTTTTTCTCCGGAAACTTTTTTGAAGATATTTCAAAAATTTTGTTTGATAATGTGAAAGCGGAAAATGATTTCCTTGAAATTTCGCTGCTGATATTGGATGATGCAAAAATCAGAGAGATAAACCGGCTTTATCGTGGAATTGACAAACCGACGGATGTTTTATCTTTCCCGATGAATCCGGAGGAGAGTGCAGCAAAATATATGATCGGTGATGTGGTTATCTCTGTTGATAAAGTAAAAAAACAGGCGGAAGATGCCGGTATTTCCTTTGAAAGGGAGCTCGCATATTTATATATTCACGGTCTGCTGCATCTGATTGGATATGATCATGAACTCTCAGAGGCTGAAGAGAAAGTCATGTTTGATCTGCAGGAGAATATATTAAAGCAGGTTATTGAAGCGGGTATTTGCTCCTGAGATTTGAAAGTAAAAGTCTTTTTAGCTGATTTTTGTGGATTTAAAAAAAATTATGTGGTAACTAAACTAATATGATAAAATACACGTCTTTAAAAATGCTTCTAAGAGGTGAGCTTTTAGTAGCCATATGAAATCGGACAGTTGGTGGAAATCCCTTGGCTTTGCCACTCAGGGAGTACTTTATGCGGTTAAAACAGAGAGAAATCTCAAAATTCACATTTTTTTGGCTATTGCCGTTTTATTTATATCTCTTTTTTTCGATTTGGCTTTTCTGGAATATGTAATATTTGCCATAACCATTACTCTTGTGATTGCATCAGAACTTTTTAACACTGCCATTGAATATACAATAGATGCCATGATACCTGAACAATCGGAAACTGCCCGTGTGATAAAGGATGTTTCTGCAGGTGCTGTTTTGGTAACGGCTTTTGGGGCGATTTTTGTTGGGTATTTTGTACTTTTTGACCGAATGCGCAAAATTGCCAACATGTCTCTGAGTAATCTTCCCAATCTCCCTGATCATGTAGCTGTTGTTTCCCTTTTTATCACTATATGTTTTGTCGTAATCTTTAAAACGATGAGTGTTAAAGGAGTCCCCCCGATAATCGGTGGGATGCCTTCAGGACATGCCGCGATATCTTTTTCAATTTTGGTTTCGATAGCATACATTACAAAAGATTTTCTGGTTATTCTATTGGTTGCCGTTCTGGCTCTTTTGGTGAGTCACTCACGCATCCAATTGAATATTCATACCCTTAAAGAAGTGGCTATGGGTGGTATATTAGGTGCTTTGATAACGTTTTTTATATATGTATTTTTTTTGTGAGGTGAAAACTTGGAAGACGGTGTAACATTATATTCGGTTTCGATAATCATTTGCCTGTTTATGTCGGCTTTTTTTTCCTCAACGGAGACGGCTTTAACAACGCTGACAGAGCTTAAAATCAACCATATTATTCATGAGAAGGGCAGTAAGGCAAAAGCATTGGAGTTGTGGTTGCTGCATCCGAATAAGGTGTTGAATACCATACTTATAGGAAATAATATTTTTAACATTCTGGGCTCTGTTTTGGCTGCTGAGCTGGCAAACATACTGTTTGATAATACTCCTATCGCTCTTGTTACAGGCGTTATGACTTTGATGGTTTTGATTTTCGGTGAAATAACACCTAAAACGTTTGCAAAGCACAATGCCGAGACGTTTTCACTGTTTGCAATAAAGATTCTCAAGTTGTTTTATACAGTTTTCTATCCGGTTTCTTATACCCTGAATATCTTTGTGAAGGTTTTAATAAAATTTATGGGCGGTGAGGTGGAAAAGATCGGTCCCAGTATTACTGAGGATGAGTTGGAGTTTCTTATATCTGTCGGTGAGAAAGAAGGCGTATTAGAGGATCAGAAGCGTGAAATGCTGCATAACATTTTTGAAATCAGTGATACCATTGCAAGGGAAGTTATGGTGCCTAGAACTGATATGACAATATTGAAAGTGGATCAGCCTATTAATGATGTAATAAATGTCGTCAGCCAGACGGAATACTCCAGAATTCCCGTTTATGAAAACAGAATGGACAACATCATAGGGATTCTGTATGTAAAAGATCTGCTTAAATATATTAAAGAGGATTTTGCTTCTATTGATATACGCAAAATAATGAGGAAAGTATATTTTGTTCCCGAAACCAAAAAGATTGATGATCTGCTCAGGGAGTTCCAGTTAAACAGAATACATCTGGCCGTTGTTGTGGATGAATATGGCGGTGTGTCAGGTATTGTAACTCTGGAGGATATTCTGGAAGAAATCGTTGGTGAAATCAGAGATGAATACGATCAAGAGGATGATGATATTGTTGAGAAATCTTCCGAGTCGGAATATATTATCAGAGCCAGGATGGATGTGGATGATTTCTGTGAATTTTTTGGACTGGAAAAATCCGATGCTATGGATGAATATGAAACGCTCGGCGGTCTTATTTATGACTTGGCCGGTAAAATACCGGATGTCGGTGACGAATTTGAACTGGATGGCTATACATTGACTGTTATGGAAAAGGAAAGTAGAAAACTTAAAAAGATTAAGGTGGTAAAAAACGAAATTAATGAAGAATCAGAAGATGAACAACATGAGTAAGTTCGGTGTTGTCACAATAATAGGTCGGCCGAATGTCGGCAAATCCACACTTTTGAATTATATTTTGGGCGAAAAGGTTACAATTATTTCCTCCAAACCCAATACAACAAGGACCGTGGTTAAAGGGATTAAAACAACGAAAGATTATCAGGCTGTGTTTGTTGATACGCCGGGTATTCACAATGCAAGGGATAAAATCAATAAACTTATGGTTGATCAGGCAATTTCAAGTTTAAGTATGGTGGATGTTATTTATTTTATGATGGAGCCGGATGAGATATTTGCATCTGAGTTTAATTACATAATGAGCCTGCTGAGTGAGCTTAGTGTCCCAAAATTATTGCTGATCAATAAAATCGATGCATATAAAAGACACGAAATTTATAAAATGGCCGATACGGCATTTAAAAAGGGTGATTTTAAATATGTTTTACCTGTTTCTGCAAAAAAAGGTACCAATGTCGAAAAACTGTTGAACCTGACTGTCGAAGAGTTTAGCAGTACCGGTGCTTTTTACGATGAAGAGGAAATCACTTCAATCCCGGAGAAATTTCTTATAGCTGAATTTGTAAGGGAACAGGTTTTTAATTATATGAAAGATGAGCTGCCTTATGATACCCTTGTGGAGTGTGAAAATCTTGAAGAGGAAAATGATAAGCTTTTTGCCAGTGTTGCCATAATTGTAAAGAGGGATTCCCAGAAAGGGATGATAATAGGCAAACAGGGACAGAATCTTAAAAATATAGGCAAAAGCGCCAGGCAAAATCTTAAAAGGTTTTTTGGAGTTCCGATACATCTTGAATTATGGGTGAAAGTCAAATCGAATTGGCAGGACAGCGATGAGTATTTGAGTATTCAGGGGTTATAGTTTTTAATGAAAAGGATAAAAACTCCTGCCATTATATATAAACTTATGATGTATTCCGATAAATCCGCAATCGCCACAGCATTCTCTCTATCTCATGGCAAGATCAAACTTTTTATTAACAAGGCTTATTCCAAACGCGGGGGCATATCAAAAATGTTACCGGGAGATCTGGATTTTCTCAAAAAAAGTAGTTCTGATTTAAATAAATTTTATGCCTTTTATCAGAATATCGGCATGTCACATTTTTTGGAATCACCATCTGTTTATTTCCGTATGAATCTTATATTTGAAGTTTTTGATATGTTTTACGGCCTGGATGTTCCGGATGAGCGCCTTTGGCGTTTGCTGATGAATGTCACCCCCAATAATATCCACAAGTCCTCAATATACATCAGTGATTATATTCTGAGCGAATCAGGATTCAGAGATAACTTTATTTTTTGTTCGTCATGTGATAAACGTATGGATGAAGGGTTTATGGAAAACGGCAGAATTTTATGCAGAAATTGCGCAAAAGGTAGCGGTTTTTATATTGACGAAAAGCTGGTGGCAATCTTTAATGCTTTTGAGGATAATGAGTTATATAAAAAGCTTTTTGTGAGAAGTGATGAGGAAATGATGTATTGGGAGTTCTTTCAGAAATATTTTTACGAAATCACGGGAAAGAATCTGAAAACCCTAGACACCCTTAAACTTGTTGAGTGAGAGGAGAAAATTGCAAATAAAAAAACACACATTACAAACGCCTTATCCTGTGGGTCCTGTTCATTTTTATACATATGAAACGGATAAATATATATTGATCTTCGATACGGGACCCAGGACGGAAGAGGCTTCGGAATATCTTACAGAAATTTTCGACAATAAAAAGCAAAAGTATCTTTTTATAACACACTGTCATGTGGATCATTACGGTATGCTGGACTTTTTTGAAAAAAGAAGTGACACAGAAATTTTTATTTCCAAATATGATTTGTTTAAATTTGAGAGAATTGACGAACGGTTGGGAAATCTGAAACGGCTTCTTGCCGGTGAAGGATTTCCGGAGGATATTATATCGGCTATAGAGGGCAGTCTTCGATATTTTATGTATTTCGTTCCTTTTCCTAAGCGTTATAATGTTTTGGAAGAAAATGAAAAATATGTATCAGAGCTCGGGATTGCATTTGAAAGATGCGCCGGTCACTCACAGAGTGATATCCTCTATAAAACCGACGGCAATGCAGTAAGTGGTGACATAATTCTGAGAAATATTTTTCAGACACCTCTTCTTGATATGGATTTTCATGATATTAACAAAAGATTCAGAAATTACGATGCATTTATAAATACCGCTATGACATTGAAAAGACTAAAAGATTACAATTTTTTACCCGGTCATCGGGATTATATTGACTCTGTGGATGAGAGAATCAGATTTTACACTTCAAAAGTGAAAGAAAGATCAGCTTTTTTGCAGGATATATGCAGAAAATGTTCAGTATTCGATGTTGTTAAAAGGCTGGTGGACGATCCGATAAAAAATCCGTTTACGACCTATATCAAAACATCTGAAACATTTTTTATAAAAGATTATCTTTTAGCGCCTGAAAAACTGGATGGAGTGTTATAAAGGAATATAATTGTAATAAATTTGGTTGTTTATTTCCACTTCGTTTAATGCTATTGTTCCGGATCCGCAGGCAATTTCCGCTCCGTTTTCATCATTTTTGATTATTTCACCGGGCTCTCCGAAATAGCCCTGCCATTTTTCCGTTTTGGCTCTGAATACTTTAACTTTTGTTGCTCCCGAATAAAAATAAGCTCCGAAAAACGGTCTGCTGAATGCCCTTATCTGATTGTAAATACTGTATGCATCCCTCCCGAAATCTATTATAGCGTTTTTTGAGCGCTTTCGGATAATATAAAAAGCTTCATCTTCGTTTTGGGGGGAGGCTTTGTAATTTTTCAATCCGTTTTTTTCAATATCTATGATAAATCCGGCAGATATATCAACGATATTTTCGATAAAATCTTCCGGATAATCGTCATATTCAATTCGCAGCGTTTTCTGATATATGATATCGCCGGCGTCAACTTTGTCGGAAGATTTATAAAAAGTGACGCCGCTTTGATAAACTCCCTTTTCAAACTGTTCGCTGATACATCCATACCCTCTGTATTTCGGCAGAAGCGACGGCTGCATTTGAATCACATTAAATTCCGGCTGGCTCTTTTTGAAAAAATCTTTTGTCCAGTCTATACATACGACATTATCGCAGTCAAGTCTGTCCAGAATATTTTTATTGTACTCGTACTTATTGTATTGCAGATACATTATACTGAATTTATCCTCGAAAGGTGAAAAATCCTTTGACAGCCCGGTACGCCGGAAAGCGGTATCGTATGTAACTATTTTTGGATAAAAGTTAAGCGAGTGGAGCTTTTCGAGAAGTTTGAATCCAATAATATTGGCTGTGAAAACTGCTGTTCTTACCAACTTCCACCACCTCCGCCACCGAAACCGCCGCCGGAGAACCCACCGCCTCCGCCGAAACCGCCGGAACCGGAAGATTTGGGTTGGGAAGTCATTGCATTGCTCATGGTTTTTGCGGAGCTTTCAATTGAGCTCGCCAGATATACTAATGAAAAATTATTCATAGTACGACTGTGGTACCATGAAGGCGGACTGGTTAAAATATTTTCAAATTTTTCCGCCCATTTTGTGGTTAGTCCGAAAACAACAGCGTAAGGGAGTGTCTTGTCGAAATAAGAAGGATCTTTTTTTAAGAAAATTTTAAGTTTTGGTTCTTCAACCATATCTATAAAATCTTTAAATCCTTTTATTTTCTGGTATCTCTTTAAACCGGCATCGGATTTTTTGGGCATTATATATCCGAAAATAAAAACGATAATGGAAGTGAGAACCCCTGCAACGATAAAATCCATTCTGTGTAAACTGGCGCCGAGATATATGCCGGCAAAGAGTAAAATTGCCGCCGCAGATTTCATCAGCCTTCCCAGCTGTCTGCTGAAACCTTCGTAAACACCGCTTTTGTTTATTTCTTCTCGCAACTGTTCTTTTGCCTGTTTCATATATGTGTAAAAATTGTCTTTTAGTGAGGAGATCCGGACATTGGTTGTGTTCGCAGGGAAAAGTCCGTAAAAGATTGTTTTTTCAAAAGGCTTGGCATCCTTGTTAAGCTCTTTTCCTTTTGTCAGGATATAGTCTTTGGATGAAAAGAACCCTTTATCCTCAACTTCTTCGATACTGATAAAACCTTTTGATGCCCAGTAGAAAATAAGTGAGGTCAAATCCCTGTTATCCCCTTTGTCATCTATGATGAAGCCGGCTTCAGCGGGTGTGATTTTATTAGGTATTTTATAGTGGACAACGTCTATTATCTTTTTGTCCCTGCCGATAAAATACCATAAAGCAAAAAGGCCAATAAAAACAAAAAAAGGAATAAACAATGCCCAATTGTTGGATATGAAGAGCTGAAGTGATTTAAAGTAAGACATTTTACCGAAATATTCTGGCGGGAATTTTATCCCTATAGTCATCCCTTCACGTGGAGAGAACGGTTTCCTCGTTGATCCGTATATTGTTTTTGGCTGAATGTTTACGTTTTCAACTTTCGTCTTTTCACCATAGCTGCCTCTGAAAAGAAAAAAATCCTCTTTACTTAATTTCAGGGGTTTTGGAAGAAAAATCGAAAACGATGATTTTTCAATACTCACTGGCCATTGGGTGCCTATCAGATTCCAGTAAAATTCCTGACGGTCTTCGAAATTGAGAATGCCGCCGGCCACTTTGTATGAAATATTATATGTTACACGGCCTCTGACATATTTGTTGGCGGAACCTATTCTTATTGTTATAAAATTACCATCTTTGCTGATTTTATAATTATAATTTTCAACATTAATGTCGTATATTTTCAATTTATAGGAGTCTTTTGCTGAGCCTGAAAAAGAGGTGAATTCCTCGGGGAGATTTTGTGCACCGGTGATATCATATTTATAAGGGATTTTCCTGAAAATTCCGTGTCTGGGAGATGAAAATCTAACTATTATTTCTTCATTTACTTCTATTACGGAATTTTCCCGGAGAAAAATCTCATTGTTATAATTCTCTATGGTAAAGTATTCAGCATGGGCAAAACTGTAAACAAAAAGTATTAATATTAAGTAAAAAAGTTTTTTCATGGCTGAGAAAAAGAAACCTCTACATTTTCCCTTTCAGCCGCTTCTATCTCAAAAAAATCACGTTTTTTAAAGCTGAAGGCATTTGCAATAATGACCGAAGGAAAGGCTTCGCACAGAATATTATAGTCCCGTACTACAGCATTGTAATAACGGCGCGCCATCTGGATGTTTTCTTCAATTTCAGACAATGTGTTCTGAAGATTCAGAAAATTTTCATTGGCCTTTAAATCCGGATAGTTTTCAGAAAGTGCGAAAATACTCTTCAGCGTTTCGCTTAGCATATTTTCAGCTTTTGCTTTTTCTTTTACCCCTTTTGCATTCATCGCCATATTCCTTGCTTTTGTAACGTTTTCCAAGGTGGTTTTTTCGTGGGATGCATATCCTTTTACCGTTTCAACAAGATTAGGGATTAGGTCATATCTTCTTTTCAGCTGAACATCAATGCCGCTAAAAGACTCATCCGTCTGATTTCTCAGGCTGATGAACCTGTTATAGTAGTAAATAAGTAAAAGGATGACAATTAGAATTAAAACTATTATAATTATTCCTGTTAGCATGCTATGCTCCATATTAGGTTTTGAAATTTTTATTAAATTATTATATCATTAAATAATGGAAGGTAAAAGTGTTAAATTTACAATTTTGGGTTCCGGCAGTGCCGTTCCTTTTGAAAACAGGGCTTCTGCATCATACCTTTTGGAAACAGCAGACGGTGAATTTTTGCTGGATTGCGGATTTGAGTGTGTCAGCAGATTGGGTGCATCAGGAACAGATCCTAGTGAGTTGAGTGGTATTTTCATCAGCCATAAACATCCGGATCATTTTATGGGGCTTATACATCTGCTTTTTGCTTTAAAATCTCCGTTTTATAACAGGCAGAAACCTCTTGATATAGTTGGGTTTAAAGGAATTGAGGAATATTTTAACGATTTTAAAAAAATTTTGGGTAAATGGCTCGAACCGGGGTTTGCTATCAGGTTTTTTGATAAAGAAGAGATTGATATAGCTGACTGTAATTTTCAGCTTTTCCCTACAATACATTCTGAAGAATCTATCGGAGTATGTATTATTGTTGATGATAAAAAAATAGTATATACTTCGGATACGGAATATTCTGATTCCTATATCAATTATCTGCAGGATGCGGATCTGGCTGTTGTTGATTCTGCTGCTTCAACGGAATTTCCGGTTGAAGGGCATATGAATTACAAAGAGGGGTTGAATGTGGCTGAGAAAGCCGGCGTAAAAAGATTGGTGTTCAGTCATTTCTATCCGAACAGCGCGGATTTTGACCTGAGCAGACTGAATACTAATGTGGAATTTTATAAAGCAAGAGATATGATGAGTTTATATCTATAATCGGAGGAATTTATGTCAACTTTAAACATCGTGCTCGGAGGGGCAGCCGGACAGGGTATTAACACAACCGAAGAGCTGCTTACCATAGCGTTAAAAGAATCAGGATTTAACTTTTTTGCAACCAAGGAGTATATGTCCCGTGTCAGAGGCGGCATAAATACAACAACTATCAGTATTTCCTCATCTTCTGTCAGATCATACAGTGAGAGGATAGATGTTCTGGTTCCCTTTACTAAAGGAGTTGTTGACTGGACAAATGATAGATTATCGGAAGATACATTGATTTTTGGAGAAAAATATCTTGAGCGGGAAGTACCGTCCGGTTTAAAACTTATTGTCGTAGAAATTGAAAAACTGGCAAAAGAGCTGGGTAATAAGCTTTTTGCAAACACAATTCTGAGCGGTCTGCTGCTTGGGATCGTAAAGGCCGATAAAAAGGCTCTTAAAAAAGCGGTGGAAGATAAATTTTCCTCCAAAGGTGACGAGGTAGTTTCCAAAAATGTGCAAGCTGCTGAAAAAGGTTATGAATTAAGTGAAAAAATCTGCAAAGAATATAATTTTTCTTTTGAAATAGAAAGGGACAGTTCTGTGCGCGAAGATATTGTTATTAACGGTTCGGAAGCTGTTGCATTGGGAGCTTTAAATGGCGGATGCGATTTTGTAAGTTTTTATCCTATGTCTCCCTCTACAAATGTAGCAGTGAATTTGGCGAATATGGCTGAAGAAATGGGTATTATAGTTGAGCAGTTTGAGGATGAGATTGCTGCATCCAATGCGTCCATCGGTGCCTGGTTTGGCGGCGGCAGAGGTCTGGTAACCACTTCCGGCGGCGGGTTTTCACTAATGTGTGAGAGTTTAAGTTTGGCCGGTATGTCGGAATCTCCTGTTGTTATACATCTTGCCCAGCGCCCCGGACCTGCAACCGGTCTGCCCACCAGGACAGCTCAGGGAGATTTGAATCTGGCGCTTTATGCAGGGCATGGTGATTTTCCGAGAGTGCTTTATGCTCCCTCCAATATTGAAGAGGCATATGCTCTAAGCACAAAAGCATTTGATACTGCAGGCAAATTTCAGGTTCCTGTTATTCTTTTAACAGATGAATACCTGGTAGATATGTATTACAATGTCAGGACACTGGAAACAAACAATTCTGTTGATAAATATATTGTAGAAATGAACAGCGATTATAAACGTTATAAACTGAATGACAGCGGTATTTCTCCTCGGGGTGTTCCCGGATACGGTGAGGGAATAATTATAGCAAACGGTAACGAACATGATGAATACGGAGACACTACGGAAGGAATCGGATTAACGACAGCTATGCAGGAAAAGCGTATGAAAAAACTTGATAGCTTAAAAAATGAAACACTGAAGCCATATTTTTACGGAAATGATAATTATTCCGCTCTGCTGGTGTCCTGGGGCTCAACATTTGAGACTGTTAAAAGTGTGGTGGAGAAATATAAGGATAAGGGCTTGGCTATGGTTCATTTTTCACAGGTGTATCCTGTTTATGATGTTTCAGATTATTTGAGAAAAACTGATAAAATTATTGCTGTGGAACAGAATCTTACCGGGCAGTTTGCTGATCTTATTCATAAAGAGCTTGATGTGAAAATCAGCGAAAGAATTTTAAAATATGACGGCAGACAGATTCCCGAGGAATTTCTGGAAAAAGAACTGTCTGATAAGGGGGTATTATAATGGCTAAGCAGGCTAAATTATTTGATTCCGACCGGCCTAACTCTCAGGATATCTCCTGGTGTCCGGGCTGCGGAAATTTTGCTATAAGAAATCAAGTGATGGATGTTTTGGAAGAAATGCAGTATACGCCAAAAGAAATAGCTGTGATCAGCGGAATAGGGCAGGCCGGCAAAATGCCTCACTTTTTGGGAGCCAACGGTTTTCATACACTTCACGGTCGTTCTCTTCCCATAGCAACGGCAACAAAAGCTGTAAATCCTGCATTGGAAGTGATTGCAGTAGGCGGGGACGGAGATATGTTTGCAGAAGGAGGAAACCATCTTCTGCATACTATAAAAAGGAATCCTAACATTACCGTTATTGTCCATAACAATCAGGTTTACGGACTTACCAAAGGTCAGGGTTCTCCTACATCTTTACCGGGTATGAAAACAACAACTCAGCCCTGGGGGGTGTATGACGAACCTATGAACAGCATTGCACTGGTTATATCTCAGGGGTGCTCTTTTGTGGCCAGAACGTTTATGGGTCACAAAGATGAAACAAAAGAGATCATAAAAAATGCAGTTAATCATGAAGGTTTTTCATATGTTGAGATATTTCAGACCTGTGTTACCTTCAACAAGTTGAATACCTTTAGATGGTACAAAGACAATACATATTTTATGAAGGATCATGATGTGACGGATAAAGAACAAGCGATGTCTAAAGCTTTTGAGAAAGATCCCTATCCGTTGGGCATTTTTTATATTAATAAAGAAAAGCCGTGTTTTGACAAACACCTCCCCCCTTATAAAGATAATAATGAACCGTTGTACAAAAGAGAGCCGGATTTTGATAAAATCAGGAGGAAAATAGAACAGAAAAGAGGGTAGAAGGCAAATAAAATCCGGGCTGCTGTTTATCTTGGTTAGGTAGGTAGATAGAAAAGTGGAGAGGGAGAGAATTAGTAATTTGTTGAGTTGTATATTAATGTTAAGCATTAAGTTTGAGTACCTTCGTAAACTTTGGTTATTTCACCGGACAGGCACTTTTCCAGTGAATAACTACGAATAACGAAGAATAACAATTTATTTACACTTTTATTAACATTGAACCCCGTTAAATCCGGCTTTAATGTGTTATACATATTTATCAGCCTTCAGCTGGTGCTAGCCTGGCTGCCTTTGGCAGCATTTAACAGGGTAAACGTTGAACGGTGAACTTTGAACTTTGAACGTTTCGCATCACTCATTACGCGTCACGCTTTACGTATTACGGTTTGATAGTCTGCCAACACTAATATATTGACTTCGTATATATTATTAATAAAATAATAATGTTATGTATGGAGGATGTTGATGCTTATTAAAAAATTAACCGATGTGAATAAAAGTTATAAAAGGGTGAATTTTTCCAGTGAAGAGGTGGAAAAATTTTACAAAGAAGCCGAAGACAATATATCTTTTTTTAATAAAATTTCACTTGAGCTTTTAACCTGGGAGAAAAAGTTTGATAAAGTATTGGATGAATCGGAAGCACCATTTTATAAATGGTTCACCGGCGGGCGTATTAATCCATTTTACAATATTTTAACAAAGCATCTTCATTCAGCCACAAAAAACAAAGCGGCCATAATCTGGAAAGGAAGCGACCATACGGAGAAAATCTATACCTATCAGTCTTTATATTCCGAAACCATGAAGTTTGCCTCAGCTCTTAAAAAACTGGGTGTTAACAAAGGGGATAAAGTTTTTATCTATATGCCGAATATTCCGGAGCTTATAATCAGCATGCTTGCCTGTGTGCGTATAGGTGCTGTCCATGTTGTTTATCACCACAGCTATTCATCCGAGTCGTTTGCGGAAAGACTGGATGATTGTAAACCCAACTATATTGTTTGCAGCAATGCGAGCTATACGGGTGCCGAAAGAGAAATAAAAAATAAGGTCGATGCTTCAATTGAGAAAGCTTCATATAATCCGAAACATTGTATTGTTGTTCAGCGTAGTGAAAAAAATGTCCATATGAAGCCATTAAGGGATCTATGGTATCACGATTTGATAAGTGATGAAGATTTTACATCAGCCAAGGATTTGGAAAGCGTTTATTATGATTCATCCGATCCGCTTTTTATGACATATACTTCCACGAATCTCAAAGAACCAAAAGGACTTGTGTTTAACTGTGCCGGTTATCTGCTGTGGGTGTACTTTAGTTATCTGTTAATTTTTGACCCTAAGGATCTGGACACTTACTGGAGCACTGCCGATATTTCATGGATTCCTGGTCATTCTTACGGGACATATGGGCCGCTTATGGCAGGGCAGAGCATTCTCATTTTTGAAGATACATTGGATATGAATAATGCTACCCGTTTTTATGACATATGCGAAAAGTTTCAGGTTACAAAATTTTATACTACTCCAACTATTTTAAAATCAATTATGAATGCCGCTCAAAAGAGAAGTATTTATAGGAAACTCAGCAGTATAGAGCTTATAGCCACCGGTGGGGAAAGAATTTCCGATGAGCTTTTGGAATGGGTGTTTAAAAAGATACTTTTCCAAAAGAAACCTATTGTCAATATTTACTCGCTGACAGAAGCAGGTGGTGCGCTTGCGGCAAACATACCAGGATATTCAGAGGTTGATTTTTCAAATGTTTCAAAACCGCTGCCAGGTATAAATGTATTTCTCTATGATGAACTGGATGAAAGTAAAATTACGAGTCACGGTAAAAAAGGGTCGCTTATGCTAAGTAAATATACACCGTCTATCTGCAAAAATATTTGCAATGGCAGTGATTTATATAGGAGCATATACTGGAGAAAAGTGGATAATGGCTACCTTTTCAAAACAGGAGACGGTGCAGAATTCGCCGAAAATTTTGAGATAGTTTTGACGGGAAGAATGGATGAAGTTATGCATATAGGGGGCAAAAGGGTTAGCTTTACTGAAATTGAAGCCGCTATAAAAAAACATCCTCTGGTTCTTGATGCTGCGGTTATTAATATTAACGATGAAAAAAGGGGGGATATGCTTGTTGCGTTCTGTGTTTTTTCAAGAAAAATCGAGGAAAGTTATTACGACCAGACGGTCAGGGAGATCAGGGAAACAATCATATCGGAAATCGGGGAGATTGTGTTACCGGCTGAAATTAAATTTACAAGGGCTCTTCCCAAATCTGCCGACGGATCAATATTGAGAGATATGCTTAAGGAAATTGCTACACAAATGTAAAATACGCTGAATATTTAAAAATACTGGCGTCCTCCCATTTTCTTAAGAGACATATCAATAGCGGAATGCTATGAGTGAGATAGTGAGGTAGGGAAATGGTAATTTGTTGAGTTGTGGAGTGGTATACTGGTAAAGCGACAATTCAAAATTGAACATTGAACCCCTAATACCTTTAACTACTTCCACCTCATACATTACACATCACGGATTACGTATACAAATGCGTAAATTTTGGGGGTTGCTAAAAATAATCTTTACAATTAAATTTAAATGCTCTATTATTTAAACAACGTTTGATTATTGAGACATGGTAGATTTGATTAATAGCGTTTACCAACCGGAGGTCAATTTTAATGAAAATAAAAGTCAGTGAAGTGATGACGACAAAGGTCATAACAGCTAATGAAAATGAAAGCATCAGACAGGTAACGTTGAAATTAAGGAAGAAACATATAACAGGTCTGCCCGTTTTGAATAAAGCCGGAGAGGTTGTGGGTGTATTTAGTGAATCCGATGTTTTAAATCAATTGCCGGACATATTTAATGATGCTGACAAAATCCCTCTTGTTGATGTACAGGAACTGACAAATCCGCCGGTAAAAAATATTATGGGGAAACCGCCTATAATCGTAACCCCGGAACACAGCCTAAAAGATGTGGCAAAAATATTCCTGGAAAATTATATACACAGGGTACCGGTTGTTGATAACGGCAAATTAGTCGGGATCGTTTCTCTCGGGGATCTGCTTAAAGCGTTGACTGAAAACGGAGGATGATATGAAAGAATTTCTGGCATCACTGCAAAAAACCGTTAAACCTCAGACCAGCCCTGTGGCTGTTAAATTTTTTGAGGAAACGCATTTTGACGGCAAAGCTAAAGTGAAAAATAAGAAAATAAATATTTGCCAGCAGATTGCATATTCCCGTTACTACAGGTGGTCTACATATATTACTGCAGAGGACAGTTTCTGTGTTCTTGGTGCTTCCTGCTGCGGACTTATTAATACCCCTGAAAGGGTGCTGAAAGGTGAGGTTAATTGCAATGTTTACCAAAAGGATATTCATGCTGCTGCAAATATGCAGAAACTTATGCCAAGAGTGGATGAAGAAGTTAAAGGTGTTTTGACGTATTCACTTGAAAGACCTGTAGAGAATCTTGAGCCGGATGTTATAGTTATGTATGTCAATTCTGCTCAGGCAATGAGGTTTGTGCAGGCGTTTCTTTACAATAAAGGTGGCGAGTTTGTTATGAAATCATCCGGTGATGCCGGTGTATGCTCCAGAGGTGTAGCGGAAGTGTACAAATATAGAAAACCTGTTCTTGAAATTCCATGTCTTGGCGACAGGCGTTTTGCAATGGCACAGGATTTTGAACTTATTGTAGGTTTTCCTTTTGAGATGATGAATGAGGTTGCAGAAGGTCTGTTGAGTACACACAAAGCGGGTATTAGGTATCCTATCCCTTTTGATATGGTGGAAGGCTGTAGCCTTCCTGATGAATATACGACAAAAGAAAGTGACCTTTGATAGGCCGGTCTTTTTCTTTTAAGAATTAATCCTCTTCCTCTTCCGGTCTCATATGAGGAAAGAGAATCACTTCTCTTATAGATTTGCTGTTTGTTAAAAGCATAACAAGACGATCTATTCCGAGCCCCTCGCCGGCAGTTGGCGGTAAACCGTACTCCAGTGCTCTAAGGAAATCTTTGTCCATCAGGTGAGCTTCTTCATCCCCTGCATCTTTTGCTTCCACCTGTTTTTCAAACCGCTCTTTCTGATCTATCGGATCATTAAGCTCATTAAATCCGTTGGCCATTTCAAAACCGCCTATAAACAGTTCGAATCTTTCCGTGACCTCGGGGTTGTTTGCTTTTGATTTGGATAAAGGAGATACCTCTTTCGGATAATCGATGATGAAAGTGGGCTGATAGAGTTTGTCTTCCACAAGCTCTTCGAATATTTCCAGAACAATTTTTCCTCTACCCCATGATTCATCGACTTTTATATTATGATTTGCTGCAATCTTTTTAACACTGTCGTAATCTTTTAAATCACTTTGAGGGATGTTTGCGTATTTCTCAATGGATTCTTCAAGAGTCAGTTTCGCCCATGGTTTTTCCAGATTTATCTCTTTGCCGTCGTATTCAATCACATTTTTACCCAATATTTTAGAAGTCACAGATACTATCAAATCTTCAGTCAGAGCCATCATATCGTAATAATCAGCGTAAGCCATGTACCACTCAATCATTGTAAATTCAGGATTGTGTTTTGCGGAAATACCTTCATTTCTGAAATTTCTGTTTATTTCGTAAACTTTCTCCAGTCCTCCGATAACCAATTTTTTCAGGTACAACTCCGGCGCAATTCGCAGATAAAGTTGCATATCGAGTGCATTATGATGGGTAACGAAAGGTTTGGCCGTGGCTCCGCCAGCTATTGGCTGCATCATGGGGGTTTCCACTTCCAGAAAATCCTTTTCGTTGAAGAAGTCTCTTATCCCTTTGATTATTCTGCTGCGTGTCATAAAGATATCTTTAACATGCTCGTTGACAATTAAATCTGTGTAGCGCTGTCTGTAACGCTTTTCCACATCTTTCAGACCGTGCCATTTTTCCGGAAGGTCTCTAAGTGATTTTGTCAGTATTTTGTAACTTTCTGAAAAAAGTGTTAGTTCCCCGGTTTTTGTTTTAAAGAGAAAACCGGACATCCCTGCGAAATCTCCCACATCGGTGTATTTGAAAACGTTGTACTCCTCTTCGCTGATTTCACCCTTTTTGAGATATATCTGAAATGAACCACTTCTGTCTTTTATTGTAATGAAAGCTGCTTTTCCGAATTCTCTTATAGACATAACCCTGCCGGCCACTGTAAATCTGTATTTGTTTTCCATCAACTGGGATTTTTCCGCTCCTTCATATCTTTCTCTGATTTCTGCTAGTGAAAAAGGGATTTTGAAGGAGTTTACATATGGCAAAATGTTTGAGTTTTTCAAATGCAGCAGTTTGTTATATCTGTGTTCATCCATCTGTTCTCTCCTGAGTATTTATATGTTATTGACAATTTCATTCCATTGATAATATTGTTAGATTATTGTTATACATAAAACAATATATGTTTACAACATAAAATCTTTTTCTGCCACTGTGGGGTATGTTATGAAAGTCGGCGTTATTTCAGATTCTCATGATAATGTCAAGAATCTTTCATTTGCAGTTGAATATTTTAATCGCAATGGTACAGATTATGTTATTCACTGCGGTGATATAATATCTCCGTTTGCCGCCGCTTCTTTGAACAAATTGCAGACGCCTTATTACGGGATTTTTGGCAACAATGACGGTGAATGGCTGGGCTTAACCAAAATTACCGATGGAAAAATTGTAAAAGGCCCTCTTGTGACAGAGATAGGCGGTTACAAATTTGCCGTGTTTCATGAACCGTCCGTTATAGATAATATAAGCAGCAACGTTTCCTATGTCTTGTATGGGCATACACACAATAAAGATTTGAAGAGGAACAATAATCAGACAGTTATAAATCCCGGCACACTGGGAGGGTATATGGCTGTTAATGCGTCTTTTGCCGTTATCGATACAGAAAGCGGTGAAATAGATTTTATTGATTTATAACTATATGGGACTATTGATAAATTGTAATAGTATTAATTATACCGAAAAAATGTTACAATGCTTGTTTTATATTGAATAGATGCATAAGTTTTGCTATATCATAATTGTATTCTACAAAACGGAGGAAACCGAATGTTATTCAATAAAATTTTCGACTATTTTTCAAACGATCTGGCTATTGATCTGGGTACTGCCAATACATTAATTTATGTTAAGGGTAAGGGAATTATCTGCAGTGAGCCCTCTGTAGTGGCTATTAACAATGACACAAAAGATGTTCTTGCCGTGGGTAGTGAAGCTAAAAATATGCTTGGAAGAACTCCCGCCAATATTGTTGCAATAAGGCCTATGAAGGACGGAGTGATTGCCAATTTTGAAGTGACCGAACAAATGCTGCGACATTTTATTACAAAAGTTCATAACAGAAAATCTATGGTTCGTCCCAGGATCGTTATTTGTGTACCTTCAGGAGTAACCCAGGTTGAAAAAAGAGCTGTTAAAGATTCTGCCATTCAGGCGGGAGCCAGAGAAGTTTACCTTATAGAGGAACCTATGGCTGCAGCCATAGGCGCAGGCCTGCCCATTCAGGAACCATCGGGAAATATGGTTGTTGATATAGGTGGCGGGACAACTGAAGTTGCCGTCATTTCTTTGTCCGGAATTGTTTATACAAATTCTGTGAGAGTTGGCGGAGACGAAATGGATGAAGCTATCGTCAATTATATAAAAAGAAAATACAATCTTCTTATCGGTACCTGGACTGCTGAGAAAATAAAGATGGAGATAGGTTCTGCATATCATGATGAAGAAGAAATGAGTATAGAAATAAAAGGCAGGTCATTGGTTGAAGGTATACCGAAAACTATAGAAATAACACAGAATGAGATAAGAGAAGCTTTGGAGGAGTCTGTAAATAAAATTCTGGAAGCTGTGAAGGTTGCCCTTGAAAAGACTCCTCCTGAACTGGCGGCTGATATTGTTGACAGAGGAATTGTAGCTACGGGAGGCGGAGCACTGCTTAAAGGTCTTGACAAAAGGCTTGCTGAAGGCACCGGACTGCCTATCATAGTTTCCGATGACCCTCTGACAGCTGTTGCTCTCGGAGCAGGCAAGGTGCTGGATGAGATTGACTTGCTCAAGAAAGTTTCAGTAGTTTAATGATTTTTAGAAGAAAATTTATATTAATTGTTATACTTTTACTTTTAATTATCCTTTTCCAGGCGCGAGTGCCCGAATCCAAAAAAGTTTTTAGGGGAATTTTCGGTAATATACTGAACCCTGTCCTTTATTATACCGAGATGACAACAACTTATTTTTCCAATATTTATAATGACTATATAAACCTTGTAGGCATAAAGAAAAAAAATGAAGAGCTCAGAAAAAAAATCCAGCAACTTAAACTTGAAAATAGTATTTTAAATGAAAAATTAAGTGAATACAACAGACTGAAAAAATTACTGAACTTTAAAAATGCTTATGATTTCCAGACAATAGCCTGTAATGTAATAGGGCGTAATATAGAAGGATTTTTAAAGTACATTATCATAGATACCGGCAAAACAGACGGAACAAAAGTTGGTGACGCCGTGGTCAGCTATGAAGGTCTTGTGGGTAAGGTTGTAGAGGTTTATCGCAATTCTGCAAGGGTAAACGTTATTCTGAATGTGAACAGCTATGTCAGTGTCATGAACTTTAATACAAGAACGGTTGGTATTCTCAGTGGTGACGGAGAAGGCGGATTGGTGGTGGATTATTATGATAAGCTGGATGATGTTTCCAAAGGGGATCTTTTTATAACCTCAGGACTTGGAGGACTGTATCCTAAAGGGATACCCGTAGGCAATGCTGTAAGAAGTGTGGAATCTGTAAACGGTATTTTTCAGAAGATTTTTGTGGAGCAAAAAGTTAACTTTTATAAACTTGAAAACGTATTAGTTGTAAAAGATGAAGAATAAAAGGTATATTAAAATAACGGTAGTTTTGATTGTTTGTTATGTTGGATTTCTGATTTTTGACGGTGTACTGAATTACATCAGCTATCCATTTTTAATTTATTTTGCCCTTGAACATGAAATTGATAATGAAAATCTGCTTCAGCATGCGTTTTTACTGGGTCTTTTTAACGATTTTATTACTTTTGGAATATTCGGCATTTCTGTTTTGAGTATAATTTTATTTTACTTTACAAAAAGATTACTCATCACACTTTTCGATTATAACAATTTACTGGTTAAGTTGATACATGCTTTGTTGAGTTACAGCATTTTTCTTGTTCTTGCTTTTTCTGTCACTGATTACTCGCTTTTTAGCAACAGTAATCTCCTGCTGCTTCCTTTGGTCGTGAATTCACTCTTGTATTTTGCTCTACTGTCGTTTAAGGATTTTAGTTATGCTTTTTCGCTTTCTTGAAGATAATATTATTGCCAAATATAAAAAAAGAGCCCTTTTTTTGCTTATTGCTTCTTTTATTCTTATTTTACTGCTTGCTTTAAGACTATATTTTCTGCAGGTGGTTCGGTACGAACACTATAAACAACTCTCAGAAGATAACCGCATTAGAATATTAAGGGTTAAGGCACAACGCGGCTTTATCAAAGATAAAGAGGGGGAGATTTTAGTTAAAAATGCTCCCAGTTATAATCTTAGTATTATCAGAGAGGATACTAAAAATCTGGATCTGTTACTTGAGAAGTTAAAGAACGTTGTGGATATAAATATTAAAGAGGCTAAAGAGAAGATTCTGAAAGGATATTACTATGATCCGGTTACGATTTTCAGGGGGCTTAAATTTGAACAGGTTTCTTATCTTTATGAACATTTGAAAAATTATCCCGGTATCAGAATAGAAATGGATACCGTAAGAAGCTATCAAGACGATTTTGCTTACAGTAATTTGGTTGGATATATGGGTGAAATTAACGATAGTGAGTTGAAAAAGTATGATGGATACAGACCCGGTGATTTAATAGGAAAAACCGGTTTGGAGAAAGAGTACGAAAAAAGGCTTAAGGGGAGTAACGGTGCCAAACAGGTTGAGGTTAACAGTTTTGGTCAGATTGTAAAAGTCTTGAAAACGAAACATGCAAAACCGGGTGAAAATGTTATCCTCAGTATTGATTATGACCTTCAGAAATTTGGGATGAAACTTTTGAAAGAAAAAAAAGCAGCTATAGTTGTTCTTGATATTTACAACAATAAGGTTCTGCTTATGGCGACAAATCCTTCCTATAATTTGAACAAGTTTGTTCCTTATATAAAAAGTGATTACTGGAAAATTTTAACAAATGATCCGGATAAACCTATGTTAAACAGGGCAATTGAGGGTTCCTATCCTCCGGGATCGGTATTTAAGATTATGATGGCCGCCACAGCCTTAACAGAAAATGAAATTACTCCTGACACGACTTTTGAATGTAACGGCGTGTTTAATTACGGAAGTTATAAATATAAATGCTGGAAAGAATCCGGTCACGGCAAAGTGGATTTAAAAAAATCAATAGTAGAGTCTTGTGATATATATTATTATAATCTGGGTCTTAAGCTCGGGATTGACACTATCAGCAAATATGCACATAGCTTTTCATTAGGTAGAAAAACAGGTGTCGATCTGCCCAATGAAAAATCCGGCTTATTTCCTGACAGAAACTGGAAAGAGGGGGCGTTTGATCAGCCATGGTATCCGGGAGAAACAATAATAACCTCCATCGGGCAGGGTTACAGCAATGTCACCCCTTTACAGATGGCAGTTATGTTAAGCGGTGTTTTTAACGGCGGAATGATTTATCAGCCCAGTTTGGTAAAAGGTTTTGAAACGGCTCACGGGTTTGAGGCGAAACCGGTCAGAATTAACAATCGAATTGATATCGATAATTCAACGAGAGATTTTCTTCTGAATGCTATGTATAATGCCGTATACGGCTTGCACGGTACAGCTTACCGCGCCAGAGTTGGCGAAGTTAAAATAGGCGGAAAAACGGGAACCGCACAGGTTGTGAGTCTGAAAAATTTTGAAGAGTATGAAAAGGGCGAGGTTCCTGAAAAATATAGAGATCACTCGTGGTTCGGCGGGGTTTTCCCTGTTGGTGAACCACGTTATGTTATCGTTTCGTTAATTGAACACGGCGGCTCCGGTGGACACAGTGCGGCATCGATTTCAGGAGCGGTCATAAATAAAATGGTGAAAATGGGCTATGTTTCAGATTGATAAGCGTCATATTGTAAATTTTGACTATATACTTTTTTTTCATACAGTATCTTTGCTGATTTTGGGCATTATGGCTATATACAGTGCCTCCTACGATCTTCAGCTTCATCAGTCGGGAGACTATTATGTAAAACAGATATTCTGGAGTATTATCGGGATTATCTTTTTTCTTATTTTTTCCTTTATAAGTTATAAACGTTTAATATCCTGGGCAGCAGTAATTTATACCTTGGGTGTGATATTTTTGATTTATGTTTTAATTTTTGGTGATGTTAACATGGGGGCAAAACGCTGGATTGATATCGGAGGCTTTAGCTTGCAGCCCTCCGAATTTTTTAAGATTGTATGGGTTATAGCATTAGGAAGGCTTTTTAAGGATATTGGAATGAAAAACCTCTTTTTTTTAACAATATTGAAAAAATTTGTTCCCGCTATCCCGCCTTTACTGTTAATTTTTTTACAACCTGATCTGGGTACAGCCGTTATATTTTTAGCCATATGGGGAATTGTTCTTTTATACAGAGGGATCACAAAATATACATTTTTAGCCATATTGACAATTTTATTGGTGAGTATTCCCGTAATATGGGCTAATATGCACGATTATCAGAGACAGAGGGTGATGACATTTCTCAACCCGGCAGCGGATCCTTTCGGCTCCGGATATCATGTTATTCAGTCGAAAATTGCAGTAGGCTCAGGAGGTCTTACCGGTAAAGGATATCTTCAGGGTACGCAGTCGCATTTGAAATTTTTACCGGAAAAGCATACGGATTTTATCTTTTCGGTTATAGGTGAAGAGTTCGGATTGCTGGGTACCTCTGTTATTTTATTGGCTTTTTTAGGTTTGCTTTCCCGGATTTTGTATATTTCCGCATATTCTAAAGAACCCACTGCAAAAGTTATGTGTGTTGCTGTGTTTGCCTTTATCTTTTTTCAGTTTTTTGTTAATGCCTCTATGGTTGTCGGAATTATGCCTGTTGTGGGAATCCCTATGCCTTTTATAAGCTATGGCGGTTCATCTCTTGTGACTTTCATGGCGATGCTTGGTATCGTTAATTCCATAGCAATGCGCAAATACGACAGACCAGCAGATTTTTAGACGGAGCGTTTATATTATGAATTATCACGATTTTCTTGAAGTGTCCAAACCCCCGAGATATCTGGGAAGTGAAATAAATTCCTATAATAAAGATTATTCGGACAAACTCAGGGTCTGCCTTTCTTTTCCAGACAATTACGAAGTTGGTATGTCACATTTGGGGATAAAAATTTTATATGAAAGTCTTAACCGGTCGCCTCTGATTTATTCGGAACGTTTTTTTATGCCCTGGCCAGATGCAATCGATAAAATGGGCAGGGATATTTTTGTTTCACTTGAATCAAAAACTCCGCTGGAAGAATTCGATATACTCGGTTTCAGTGTCCAGTATGAGTTATCATATTCTAACATTTTATCCATATTGATTAATGCCGGTATTCCTGCAGAGAAGCACTTAAGAAATGAGGGGCCGGTTGTAGTTGCCGGGGGGCCATGTATCTATAATCCCAAACCTTTGGGAAAGTTTATAGATGTATTTTTTATAGGTGAAATGGATCACGTTTTTACTGAAATTTGCGAAGAATACGCCAGGAGAAAATTTGCCAGCCGCAGAGAACGGCTTGAGTTTTTCAGTTCATATGATTTCACTTATGTCCCTTCTGTGAATCCGACAAAACGTGTTATGAAAAAAGTTTATACAGCTTTTAAGGATGATATTACTGTAGATTCCCCCGTTGTACCTCTGATACCGGCTGTGCAGGACAGAGTGGTTTCGGAAATATCCAGGGGGTGCAGCAGAGGATGCAGATTTTGTCAGGCCGGCATGATTTACAGACCTGTCAGAGAAAGAAATGTGGATGATATTGTGGGTAATATACTTAATCAGCTTGAAAACACAGGATATGAGACAGCCTCACTCCTTTCTTTATCAGCAGCTGATTATTCATGTCTGGAGGATTTACTGGTCAAATTATCGGATATTGTAAAAAATTCACACACATCCTTATCTTTGCCTTCACTTAGAGCTGATAAAATTGAAGATTATATATTTAAAGAGCTTGCCCGTGTGAGAAAGTCCGGATTTACTATTGCGCCGGAAGCGGGAACTGAAAGAATGAGAAAAATTATAAATAAGAATCTTTCCGAAGATGAAATAATAGCAGCTGTTAAATCGGCAGCTGATAATGGATGGAAAACGGCTAAATTGTATTTTATGATAGGTTTGCCTTTTGAAACAGAAGAAGATGTTTTGGGTATAGCTGCTCTCGTTAAGAAGATAAAATACAGTATTAAGGGCAAGGGTGGTTTTGCTGTTAGTGTATCTGTTGCAAATTTTGTTCCAAAACCATTTACCCCCTTTCAGTGGTGGCCTCAGAACAGTATTAAAGAACTGACTTATAAGCAAAATATATTGAAATCAGAATTCCGGAAAATGAAAATAAAGTTCAGTTTTCATGATACATACCAGAGTGTTATGGAAGCCGCTATTTCCAAAGGGGATGAATCTCTGGGCGATATACTGCTGGAGGCGGTGAAATCGGGTGCTATGTTCGACGGGTGGAGCGAGTATTTTGACTTTAATAAATGGTTGAATGCTTTTAAACATTACAGTTCAACCCCTGAGGAATATTCAACGAAGGTTTTACAGCCTGGAGAGGAACTTCCATGGGATTTTATAGACATAGGAGTAAAAAAAGAATTCCTGATTTCAGAATTTGAACAATCGAAAAAAGAAGTAATGACAAAGGATTGCAGAGTAAGCGGTACAAGTATATGTGTTGGATGCGGTGTTTGTGATTTCGATCTGCTCAAAAATGAGTTTGCATTGCCGGGAAGGAAGTCTTTTAGTGAAAATGAATTTAACAGTGTGTCTGATACTGATCAGAACTATTATAGTTATATTATTGATTTTGAGAAGAAAGATTCCGCAGTCCTTTTTTCAGCTATTGAAACGTGCAGGACATTTGCTCACGCATTTAAAATGTGCGATATTAATATGTCCTATTCTCAGGGCTACAATCCTCAACCACGGATAAGTTATATTTATCCTCTCTCAGTGGGTGTGGAAGGTTATAATGAAAAGCTTATTATAAAAGGTTATATCAAAGATAAAAATTTACTGCTGAGCCAGCTTAATAAAAAGTTACCTTCCGGATTTAGAATGAAAGATATCCGGCAGTTTGAGAATAAAATGACCAATGAAATGATTGCAGTCTATTCCTTCAATTTTGAAGCTTATATGCAGCTTATCCAGGCTTTGAGTGAAGAAAGGGCATTCTATAAAAAGATTACTAAACGTAGTAGAGAAAAAATAATTGACCTGAAAGAGTATTTTGTTAAAAAAGATGATGAAAATTGTATGATTTATGTTAAAATAAACGATAGAGGAAGTTTTAATTTCCTTGAATTTTTCAGGAAAATTAATTATTCTGATTTCAAAGTAACAGTTGCAAGGAAAAATATTTTCTTTACCGAGGAGCTACAAAATGTATAAAGAAGAAGCTCTTGATATGCTCAAGAAGTCCGGTTACAAGGTTACAAAACCCCGTGAGTGGATTGTTGAAACTCTTGAAGGGAATACCTCCCATCCTTCAGCGATGGAAATTTTTGACCAGCTGAGAAACAGTGATAAAAGTTTCTCATTTGCTACTGTTTACAATACACTGGATACACTTGTGAAAGCCGGTGTTGTTAAACAGGTGACGGTTGATCCGCAATGCAGCAGATACGATCCGGATATGTCTTCTCACGGTCATTTCTATTGCAAAAAATGCGGTAATGTTAAAGATATTTTTGACGTCAGTCTTGACCTGAAATCCAGTTCTTTGCAAGGTGAAATCGAAAGTTACGAGCTTAATATGTTCGGTATCTGTCAGGAATGCCGTACTGAATCCAATTAATTTTTTAAATTTGCATTCTATAGCAAGTCCCTCGGAAATCAAGTTCTGGGAGAGTATTTACTTCCAATATACCCGTAGTAGGTTTATAGGCTCAGATCCCATTCTACTTCCCAACAGAATAGACGGAAATAAAGAGTATATAAGCTTTGTATCTTCTCTGTTTGCCTACGGCAGAGTTAATGCTATTCAGAATTTTCTGGAAAATTTTTTTTCCCGATACGGAAACGATCCTTTCGGAATTGATAGTTCTGAGGCAAAACTTTACTATCGTTTTCAAACGAGCGAGGATATTCGGCTGTTGGTTTTGCTGATAAAAGAAATTTACATGAAGTACGGCAGCATTCAAAATTTTTTCAAAAATATATCGAGTAATCTTGAGAATGCGTTGGAAGGTTTTCTTGATTACGCCAGAAAGGTAGGTGTCGAAAATAGCGCCGGGCGGGGCTATTTCTTTCTTTTTCCAAAATATGGAGATTCAGGTTTGAAAAGATTAAGAATGTTTTTAAGATGGATGGTTCGCAAAGATGATGTGGATTTTGGACTTTGGGATGTTTATAAAGCAAGTGAACTGCTTTATCCGTTGGATACCCATATATTAAGATTTGCCAAAGGATTCGGAATTATTAATACGGAAGTGAACAGTCACAGGAATGCCCGTTTGATAACGGATTATTTCAGAGGCGTAAATGAAAAAGATCCTGTTAGATATGATTTTGCAATTACCAGACTCGGGATGTTGAACTTTTGTAAATTTAAAACATCCGTTAACTGTGAAGTTTGCGCTTTGAAAAATGATTGCCTTTTTAATTGACAAATATTCATAAAACTATATATTAGTTTTCACAAAAAAAGGAGGTTGCAATGTCGTTAGTATTCACTGAAGAGAATTTTCAAAAGGAAGTATTGGAAAGCGATATTCCTGTTGTAGTGGATTTCTGGGCTGTATGGTGCGGACCTTGTAAAATGCTGGCTCCTACACTTGATCAGGTTTCTGCTGAATTTGAAGGGAAGGCAAAAGTAGGCAAGGTCAATGTTGATGAAAATCAGCAGCTTGCTGCACAATATGGTATTATGAGTATACCCACAGTTATGATATTCAAAGACGGCAAAGTTGCAGAGCAGTTTATAGGTGTACAACCCAAAGGCGTTTATGCCGATGCCCTGCAAAAACATCTGTAAATAAAAGAGGTAAGCCGGATGCCGATATTTGAATATAAATGTCAAAGTTGTGGACAGGAATTCAGCAAGCTTGTTTTTAAATCTTCAGAACAGATCAAATGTCCCGAATGCGGGGCTGCTGACGTGAAAAAGAAACTGTCAACAATTTCTTCCTGTTCCGGAGATTCTTCAAACAGCTCATCCTGTGGCGCAGGTTCGGGATTTACCTGAGCTTAAGAACGTTACCTGCCAGGCTTGGCGGGTTAATTAAATAGTGATCCTTTAATAAACCCCCGTAGTATGAAGCGGGGGTTTATTATGATCCCAGCAGTGTTTCTTTAATTTCTTTACCGGGCTTGAAGTAGGGAACTTTTTTCGGCGGAACTTTAACCTGTTCCCCTGTTTTAGGATTTCTGCCTATTTTTGCTTTTTTGTCCCTTACTTTAAAACTGCCGAATCCTCTGATTTCAACCTTGTCTCCGTTACCCAATGCATCTTTTATGTTGCTGAATACATGGTTAACAATAAATTCAATCTCTTTCTTTGTAAGGTTGGGATTTTCGGCAACAATTTTTTCAATAAGCTGAGACTTGGTCATAAAAACCTCCCTGTAAAATCTTAAAACATAAAAATATTTTTACTTTTAGACTCAAAAATATTATAACTTACTATCTTTTAATAGTAAAGTTAATTTAACGGATTTAGGAATATTATGAATAACTTTTTATCCAAACTGGTGAAATCAAGTTCCGGCGTGCTGACTAGCAGGATTCTGGGACTGGTTCGGGATGTTGCGATTGCCGCTTTTTTTGGTGCTTCAAGGTTTACGGATGCATTTTTTATGGCTTATGCAATACCAAACCTTTTTCGTGCTCTGTTTGCCGAAGGTGCCCTTTCTTCCGCCTTTGTTCCGATAATGAGCGACAAGATGCACAAAAACCCTGATAATGCCTATAAGTATTTAACCGATCTTATATTGGTACTTACGTTTTTTACCTTGAGCATCACCGCTGTTTTTATAATATTTTCCGATTATGCTATTCTGCTGTTTATCCCCGGATATCTGAATGATCCCGAAGTTATTGCTTCAGCATCTCATATGCTTCAGATTGTTATGCCTTATCTTGTTATTGTAAGTATATGTGGTCTGCTTTCCGGGTACCTTCACGTCATAGGAAGTTATTTTATACCGTTATCATCCACCGCTGTTTTAAACATTTCTATGATTGTGTCAGCTTTTTTGGGGGGCTACTTCGGCGGCAGTGTGGTTTATCTGGCGTGGGGGGCATTGATCGGAGGTGTTTTACAGCTGATTTATATTCTTATTTTTTCTCTCATCAAAGGTTTTCGTATAAACCGGAAAAATCACATAGATAAAATGGTGAAGAAAACGTTTAAGCTGATAATTCCCTCAATAGGCGGCGTGGGTATAAATCAGCTCAATTTTACCATAGGAAGAATCATTGCTTCTTTCCTTTCAACTGGGAGCATTTCCTATCTTTATTATGCAAGCAGACTTTTTCAGTTTCCACTCGGTGTTTTCTCAATAGCGTTCAGTACCGTTTCCCTTTCTGAAATCAGCAACTCATACAGCAGAAATGACCTAGATAATGTGAATAAGCTTATAGATAAATCTGTGATAGCTATAATTATGGTTATTATACCGGCTTCATTGGGAATGTTTTTTCTTTCAAATGAAATTTGCAGTCTCATTTTTGAGTACAAAACTTTTTCAGCAAAAGATAGCATGGCTACGGCGTCGGCTTTGCGGATGTATACATTGGGACTCATTTGCTATTCATTTGTGAATTTGTTCACAAGGGTTTATCATTCTGTGAAGGATACACTTACTCCTGTAAAATTTGCATTTGTAAGTTTTCTTGCCAATATTGTTTTTATTCTGATATTTATAAATTTTATGGGGCACTCCGGTATAGCTCTGGCATCCAGTATCAGCGCGGGGATAAATGCTGTTTTGCTTTATACGGGTATTAAATATTATACTTTCAGTATAAAAAAATACAAAAAAACCGTTTTGAAAATATTGTCAGCAAGTCTTGTCATGCTTATTTTCCTTTTAGTGTTGAAGAATGCAGGTGTACATGTTTTAATTATTATCGGTTTGAGTGTTTGCGTGTATTTTCTCAGCCTTTATATATTTAGAGTATCTGTCGGACAGGTGTTAAAATGATTTGTTGTGTTCAGCGAGTGGACGGTGCATCCGTCAGCATTGATGCAGAAGAGGAAAGGAATATAGACGAGGGGCTGCTTGTTTTTATAGGGGTGGAAAAATCAGATGAGGAACATTCCTGTTCATGGCTGGCTGACAAAGTTTGCGGGTTGAGAATTTTTGAGGATGAAAAAGGTAAGATGAGCAGATCTGTTCAAGATATCAGTGGAGAAATTATGATTATAAGTCAGTTCACTCTTTCAGCTTCCTGTAAAAAAGGAAAAAGGCCGGATTTCTCAAATGCAATGGAGCCGGAGACGGCTAAGATGTTATACGAAAAATTTGTAGAAAGCTGTAGGAAAATTGTAGGCAAAGAAAATGTAAAGACAGGAAAATTCGGCGCCTATATGAAAATTTCCCTTGTTAATGACGGGCCGGTTACAATATTATTAGACCATAAATAAAAAAAGTTAAGGAGAGAGCTTATGGATGTCAATGTTATACAGGTTGGACCTTTAATGGTGAACTGCTATGTCGTTCACTATTCACAAAATTGCATAATAATCGATCCTGGGGATGAGCCTGATAAAATAATAAATTATATCAAAAATTCCGGGTTTAAACCTTTGGGCATTTTCAACACCCATGGCCATTTTGATCACATCGGTGCTGTAAAAAGATTAAAAGAGGAATTCGGGATTAAGTTTTACATCCATGAGTCCGATGTTTTCCTTGTGAAAGAAAGTGCCAGTCATGGCGCTTTATTCGGTATTGTGGGGGTGGAGAGCCCTGAGGTCGATGGGTACGTTAAAGATGGTGATGTGTTCGATTTTGAGGGGTTGTCTTTTAAGGTTATACATACTCCGGGACATTCCCCCGGTGGTGTCTGTTATTATTTTGAAAGGGAAAAGGTGGTATTTTCGGGAGATACACTTTTTGAGCTTTCCATCGGCCGTACGGACTTTCCTTATGGTGATATGGATACGCTTCTTAACTCCATTAAAAATAAATTATTTCCTTTGGGAGAGGATGTAGCGGTATATCCGGGACACGGTGAAAAAACCAGTATCGGGAAAGAAAAGGAAAACAATATCTTTCTGAAATAAAAAAGGGGTGCTTTTGGCACCCCTTTTGATTTAGTTGACTTCTACAACTTCAACGTTAAATGTCAGTTTTCTACCAGCTAACGGATGATTAAAGTCAATTTTTACATTATCATCTGTAAGCTCTTTAACAAGTCCTCTGAAATTCTGCTCGTTTTCGTCGGTAAGGTCGATATACATGCCTTCCTGAATATTTTCGTCAAGATTGATGTTTTGTTTCGGAATATCTGTTATTGCATCTTCCTGAACTTCGCCGAAAGCCTGCTCAGGATTCAGTTCAACAGATTTTTCGTCACCTTCCTTCAGGCCTACCAGCTCTTTTTCCAGATCCGGCAGAAGTTGTTTTTCTCCAAGTTGCACCGTAAGAGGTTCTTCCTCTTTTGTTGAATCCACTACTGTTCCGTCTTCGATAGTTACCGTATAATGAAAAGTAACTTTTGAATCGTTTCCTGCTTCCATCTTACACCTCTTTATTTGATTGCTGTTTCGAACTTTCCCGTAATTGATAAAAAACTTTATCAAAACAGGACAGATGTGAACACAGCTAAATTATGCGCCCTTTCCTCAGGACGTTAGTCGCTAAACTAACATCTGATTTATAAAAATCAATAACGAATTTTCACATTAAGACTTTGAATAATGTTTTTTTATGTTTTTGAAATGGGAATTTAGTCAAATGTTAATTAATTCCCATCCGAAAAGTCACTACATTCTTAAAAACGGGATACCGAACCAAGTGATTGACCAGTCTTTCAGACTGGTCAATATGCGTACATTCTATTTTTCCGCCCAAGACGGATGCTATACAAAAAATTGTCACCTCGACCGAAGCGGAGAGGTCTCTTGCTAAACAGTTACTTCATACCACCCCTAACCCCTCCTATCTTAGGAGGGGAACTAATTGCTTCTCCCCCCTGACTTAGGGTGAGATACAGAGGGGGTACATTTATTGCTAAACAATATCTAATATTTCTCCGCTCCACCGAGCACTGTGTGATAGTGCTCGCTTCCGGTCGAAATAATCCCTACGGCTGGCACCAGTTTTTCAGACTGATAACTATGTGTAACATTTAAAAACTTTCTTTTCTTAGCCGATTTGATAAGATATGAGCCATTCTGGTGGGCTCGGGAAGTCTGTATCCGTGAGTGTACTTTAGAATCACATTTATGCTGTCCTGTATGTTAATCCTATTGCCCGGAGATGTAAAAACAGGATTCACATTATCTTTTGTTCTGACTACGGCGCCCACTTCTTTGTGTTTATAACGCATAATGCTGTAACTCCCCTTTAGAAGTCCGGGGGTTTCATATTTACCTACGAGCCTGTTTTTGGCACAGCCTATAGAAATCTTGTTGAAAACAACGCCGAAATGGGAAGCAAGCCCCAGAAAACGCGGATGAGCTATTCCCTGTGAGTCCAGGATATAAATATCGGGGTCATATTTGAGTTTTTGCATTGTTTGATAGATAATAGGAAGTTCCCTGAAGGAAAGCAGGCCGGGAATGTAGGACAGTTTAAGTTTTTGCGCGTGAAATGTTTCCTGGAGAAGCTGCATATCATTGTTAAAAACAGCTATGCAGCAAAAACCCATCCCTGTCTTTCGCTCAAACGAAACATCAATTCCTGCCACAAGTTTTGGATTGGGATTTTCCAGTGGACAAATTTTCACTTTTTCTGCTAATTTTATTTGCAGTTTTCTCAAATGTGAGTACATATAATAAATTTATAATTTTATTCTTTGCAAAAAGAAAGTAAAAATGATTATTCGGCTTTGTACACAGAATGCATCGAGGTGGTAAAATGAAAATAGGTTTAAGTCTGGGAAGCGGTGCAGCAAGAGGGCTTTCCCACATAGGGCTACTTAAAGCTTTTGAGGAGGAAGGGATCGTTCCTTACGCAATCAGCGGGAGCAGTATGGGGGCACTTATTGGAGGTGCCTATGCAGCCGGCTATGATATGGCTACGCTGGATAAAAAAATCAGGAATCTTGACTGGAAAATATTCACAGAATTTTTTGATATAAAAATATCCAGAAACGGCCTTGTGAACGGGAAAAAAATTGAAAAATTTATATACGAATTTACCGGTGATATAGATATTTCCATGCTCGAGGTGAAGTTTTCGTGTGTTGCCACAGATGTGCTCACAGGCCGCGAAGTGGTTTTTAATTCCGGAAATCTGATTAAGGCTATCAGGGCAAGCATTTCATTTCCGGGAATTTTTGTTCCTCAGTATTATGAAGACCAGTTTTTAATAGACGGCGGGATCAGAAATCCTGTGCCTGTTGATCTTTTGCCGGAGGAATGTGATATAAAATTTGCTATAGATGTTGGGCCGTTTGTAGAAAAAGAGAAGTTTGTAGGGAAGATAAAAAACGGAACGAAAAAAGGTGATAAAAAGAAAAAGGAGAAATTCTCTTTTTCTCTCAATAATATAATAAAAGATATCTTATCAAGAAATGGTGATGATGATGATGTCGTTTATCCTAATGTATTCGAAACCCTTGTACAGACAGTGGCAATCATGCAGCATTCTGTTTTTGAGAGTAAATTAAAAGCAAATAGTGATTGTCAGGTTATAAGACCTCAGTTGAGTAAATTTAAGCTGACGGATTTTACAAGTGCAGCTGAGATTATTGATATCGGCTATGAGGAGGGCAGGAAAATTATAAAGGAGTTTATATATGAGACTTAAATCCAGGGAAAAAAGAATCGCTTATGCCGGTATGATCGTCGCACTTATGGCAGTAAGTGCTTTCATCAGAATTCCACTGCCGACAGTCCCAATCACTTTTCAACCTTTGATTGTTATGCTCGTTCCTATGGTATTTGGGGCTTCTGTCTCCTTTATAGGTATGTTTTTATATTTGTTGCTCGGGCTCATTGGACTGCCCATTTTTGCCCATGGTGGGGGGATTGCATATGTGCTTAATCCTACCTTCGGCTATCTGTTGGGTTTTGTTATTTCTTCTGTAGTCATAGGGTATATATCTGATAAAACAGAAAATATCAAAGGTTTTATCAGTGGTGGTTTGCTAGGTCTTATTATAATTTACTTTCTTGGGGTTTGTTATCTTTTTATAAATATCAACTATGTACAGGGCAAGCCAATGTCCATGATGACGGCATTAAAGATAGGATTTTTTATACCAATATGGCTGGATTTGGTGAAACTTGTTATTGCAGCTTTTATTGCCGGGAAATTGCGCAATATAATAAAGTAGGGTGAGATAGTGCTAAGTGCTAAGTAACTATGAACGTTGAACATATCGCATTACGCAACACGCATCACCCATCACGGCTTTATTTTATATATCGGATGATATCTTTGTGATCACTGATTACAGGTGCTTCGTATAGATTATTTTTGAAGGCCAGAAAAGGCACACCCGATTCCCTGGCGGCAAAATAATCGGTACTGGAATCGCCAATATAAATTGTATCTTTCTCTTCAATATTGAAGAAATCCAGAATCTTGTATATTCCTTCCGGATGGGGTTTGGAATTTTCCACATCAAAGGAAGTGATTTTACAGCCGAAAAATCTGTCTATTTCATAATGTTCGAGAAGATAATGAAGGGAGTGGCCTCTGTTTGTGAATACAGCCATTTTTAATCCTTTATCCTGTAGTATTTGCAGGACCTCTTTTAGATTTTTTTCCGGTTTCATTAGCCCTAAGAAATTTTTGAAACTCATGTTCTTTGCAAATTCAAGAATCTTTTTTACTTTATTTTCATCTTCCGTAAGCATGTTTATAATTTCTACGTTGGTTTTCATCATTGCTTTATTTACCTGGTCGGCATCATTTTTATTTATTTTGGGCAGGTTGAATTTTTCAGATATAAAATCATAGTAAGCCAGCACCGCCTCTCTGCTGTCGAAGAGTACACCGTCACAGTCGTAAATTACCAATTTTGTCAAAACAATCCCCCGCCTTTTGTTGTTTATATTAGATTAGAAAAAATATTAAAAATTACAAGATTTTTTACTATTCCGCATAACAAATAAATTTCCGAGACCTTTGAATCATTGCCTTACAGTCACCCTGAACTTGTTTCAGGGTCTCATAATTTGTTGCAATAAAAGATTCCGAAACAAGTGATTGTTAGCACAAATTTTTCAATCTAAAGATTGAAGCTACGGGATGACCTTTTGTAGTTATTCAAAGATCTCTTTCCGTACCTTTTGTTATTAAGCACAATTACATATATGTTTAGCATACTGTATTACTTAAAAGATACCCCACGAGTCCGCTCGGGGTGACATAGTGTGCACTTTGTTATGTAGCAGGGTAAATATAAAATTTGTGAGCCTGCCACAATCAAAACATGGTTGATATGAATAAGCGGTTGTTGTATATTTTTCTCATGAAAAATTTTTTATCTGTATTTACTATAAATTGTCCAAAGTATTTTCTTTACCTAAATTTGAACCTACACATGTTCCCCGGGCTGAATTGAATGGAAAAATGGAGTGTTATAAAGCATTACCGGGATATAATAGCATCGGAAAAAGGTTCGATATTAAAAAGTGCCAGGATAAAAGTTGCCCTTGTTTATCCCAACAGTTATGAAATTGGGATACAAAATCTCGGATTCCAGGCGGCTTACCGTATATTTAATTCCTTTCAGGATGTTTGCTGCGAGCGGTTTGTGCTGGATTTTTATGAGAACAATCTTTCCATAGAAAATCAGCGTTTTCTGGCTGAGTTTGATTTAATAGCTTTAAGTATAAATTATGAAGTAGATGTTCTGAATTTTATAAGGTTTTTGCATTCCCAGAAAATTCCTGTGTTTGCAAAGGACAGAGGAGTCGAACATCCTCCGGTTATCGCGGGAGGAGCATTATCTTTGATAAATCCCTGCCTCCTGTATTCGATTGCCGATATTCAGCTGGCCGGTGATATCGAACCGATGGTTCCCGATCTGAAAAATATTTTTGAACAATATTCGGATAAAAGGGACTTTTTAAGTAAATTTGGCTCATTAAGTTATGCGGTGGTTCACAGCAAAACAGAAAGGGTTAAACCTGTGAGAAAAAAGGGCGAAGATTTTGCTCGTTCCTGCATAATAAGCGAAAGAGGGGATTTTGCGGGGGAATACCTTATTGAACTTTCCAGCGGTTGTAAGTATAACTGCAGATTCTGTACCGCCTCCTATTCATTTAAACCTTATCGAATCTTTAACAGAAAAAACATTATAGAAACTGTAAAAAAAGAATGCGGTGTGAAAAATCTCGGACTGATAAGCGCTGCATTCGGTGATCTGCCCGATATCTATAATTTGCTTTCTGAGTTGAAAGATATGGGATATAATGTATCTGTTTCGTCTCTGAGAATCGATTCCCTTGATGATAAGCTTCTTTCTCTGTTGAAATACATGGGCGTCAGATCTGTCACAATAGCCGAGGAAACGGCCTCTGAGAAACTGAAGAAGGTTATTGCGAAAAGAATAACTCCTGAGCAAATATATGAAAAGGCAGAGATCATAGCAAAAGCCGGCATGGAAAATCTCAAACTGTACTATATGATAGGCCTGCCTTTTGAAAAAGACGATGACGTTCTGCTGATAGTTGACAGAATAAAACGTGTAGCAGATATTTTTCGTGAAACTCAGGTTAAGTATTATAATCGTATCGGAAAAATTAGAGTATCGATAAATATATTCATCCCAAAGCCTTTTACTCCTTTTCAGTATTTTGAAGCGGATGTAAAATCATCCATTAAAAGAAAAATCAGTTTGCTGAAAAAAGGACTGACTCGAATTCCCAATGTGAAGTTTGAGATAATGTCATACAATTCGGCTGAATTACAGATGCTGCTTTCCAAATCGGGGTTTGAAATAAAAGAACTGTATCAGGAATATATTAAAAACGGATTCCATATTAAAACTGCAATAAATCAATACAAAAAAATTAAAGGGAAAAAAGCAGTTGATATTAATGAAACATTCGATTGGGAAAAACTGATCGATCATAATACAGATGAATTATTACACAGAGAGTATGAAAGATGCTTAAAAGCAAAAGAGGAATAATATATTACGATATAAAGACAACAAACAGTGATATTGTATGTTTTACTGCGGGCGGCAAGGATTTTGCATTATCAGGCAATAAAAACCGCAGTGACGATTATGCAAATTACAATCTTTTAACAGATGTTTTTAATCTTCCATGTTCTCCTTTAACTGTGAATCAGATCCATTCGGCTGATATTTATGATTATGATAATAAAAACGAAAATAAAGAAGGCGGATATGACGGTATTATTACATCCAAGCCAGACGTGCCTCTCGGGATACTTACTGCCGACTGTTTCTCCGTTCAGTTGATCGGGGGAAATAATATAGCAAATTTGCACTGCGGCTGGCGCAGTATCTATGCCGGGATACTAAACAATGCCGTTAATATTTTCCAAAACAGAGGAGATAGAATTTATACGGCTGTTGTTAATATCGGTATCTGTACAGACTGTTATGAAGTGTCCCCTGATCTTGCCAATAATTTTGTAAAAAAATTTAAATTTAATGATATTTATAGGGAAAAAAACGGCAGCTACTACCTAAATTTGCGCAAAATTATTGAAAATATTCTGCAAATTTCCAGAGCAAACCGAATTATTCATTTACAAAGGTGTACTTTTTGTAATAAATACTTATATTCTTACAGAAGGGATGGAGAAAAGACGGGAAGGCTGCTTTCCGTGATTATGAGGAAATCATGATTGCTGAAAATCTTACTGAGATAAAAAACAGGATAAAAAAAGCGGCGGAAAACTCCCCTCAAGCCGATAAAAATGTCACACTTGTTGCAGTAAGTAAGACGTTTCCCTCTTCCAGTATCAGAGAAGCATATCAGGCAGGTCAGAAGATTTTCGGAGAAAATAAGGTGCAGGAAGCACTGGATAAAATTGATGAGTGTAAGGATTTATCAGCAGCGGAATTCCACATGATCGGTCACTTGCAAAGCAATAAAATTAAATATATCCCAGGTGTTTTTAAACTTATACATTCGGTGGACAGGAAAAGTCTGGTAAAAGAGATGAATAAACGGTTTCAGAATGAAGGTGTAGAGCAGGATATACTGGTACAGGTGAACCTGGCTCTTGAAGAACAGAAAGGCGGGGTCATCCCTGAAAAACTGGATGATTTGCTGGAATATACCCTTCAGTGTGAGACACTTAATTTAAGAGGCTTTATGCTTATGCCTCCTTTCCGGGAAGATCCCGAAGATAATAGATATCTTTTTGCAAAAATGTATGAACTATTTTCATGTTACAAAGATCAGTTTGAGAAGTCAGATATGGAAAATTTTGATACTCTTTCAATGGGTATGAGCTCTGATTTTGAGATAGCTGTTGAAGAAGGCTCCAACATGGTAAGAGTTGGCTCGAAAATTTTTGGCAAAAAAAATTATAACAGGTGAGGTTTTAATGTTTTTAATCGGTTTTATAGTCAAACTTTATATTATTGTTTTGTTATTGCGTACTTCCATGACGAGGCAGGAATTATATTTTAATCCCTTTGGCAAAATTGTGGCTTCTATGACCGAGCCGGTATACGGAGCTCTTTTGAAGGGTAAAGACAAAGCACAGGCGGATAAACTGACTCCTGTTCTGATTTTGTTAATTATTGTACTCTATGCTTTTTTGTTCTGGGTGTTCAGCGGTTATCCATTTATTCAGGCATTATTCGTAACTCTGGATGATATTCTCATATTTCTTATGCTTTTTTATATTATTGCTATAATTCTTGGAAGTATGGTTAATACATATGGAGCTACTGTTTATACATCGTTTTTTCACAGAATGGGTCTTTTTTGGGTGAAATTGGCGCGGACACTCACGGGGATACCCGGAAACATTGTTGTCTTACCGGCAATTATTCTTGTTTTTTTAGCATACATTCTTATAGATTCCGGCTTGTGGGTGGTTTTCAATCTCATAGGCCAGGGTATGGTAGATCCTGTCTCCTCGCTGCTGCATGTTACTCAAAACGGTCTGTTGTCCATAGTGGGCATACTTAGATATCTGACATGGCTTATCATTATCAGAGCATTAATGTCATGGGTTAGCCCGGATCCCTCAAACCCCGTGGTTCAGCTGATTCATTCTCTCACAGATCCTATAATGCGTCCATTCAGCAGACTTGTTCCTCCGATAGGCATGATAGACATATCGCCTATTATTTTGATTTTTGTGATTGAATTTCTCAGAATGTTTTTGAGTAGAGTTATTGGAATAATATTTTAATCATGTTTTCTAATACCAAATTTGTAGTTTTGGGTATTATTGGAATTTTTTTTATCGTTTCCACAGGCGTTGCTGGTTATATGTATATAGAGGGTGCTTCGTTTCTCAATGCACTTTATATGACCATTATTACTATTGCTACTGTAGGTTTTAGAGAAGTCTTTGAGCTTTCACCTGCAGGCAAAGTTTTTACAATAATAATTATTATACTTGGAACGGGGCTTATTGCATACGCTGCTACGCATATTATTGACTATTTAATCGCTGGAGAGATAAAGAAAAGTTTTTGGAGAAAAAAGATGGATAAAAGAATCAAACAAATGGAAAATCATTATATTATTTGCGGTTATGGAAGGATGGGACGTTTTATTGCAGAAAGACTTAAATTTAACAATGAAAATTTTGCTGTTATTGAAACAAGTTCCGAGATAGAGAAAAAGGCAGAAGAGCTGGGGGAAGTGTTTGTTTTTGGTGATGCCACCAAGAGCGATGTTTTGAAAAAAGCGGGTATAGGTAGGGCGAGAGGACTTGTTTCAGTAGTAGATTCTGATGCTCAAAATGTTTATATTACATTAACTGCAAAATGGCTGAACCCTGATCTGCATATAATTACAAAAGCCAATGATGAAGATGCTGCCTCCAAAATGAGATGGGCAGGTGCTTCCAAGGTTGTTTCACCAAAGCTTATGGGGGGGAGAAGTATTGCCAATAGTATTTTAAAACCCAATGTCAGCGAATTTCTGGAGCTTGCTTTGTCCTATAATGAATACGAGATAGACGTTGGGGAGCTTAGATTGGATGAGTCTTCCTTTTTGCTTGGTAAAAAAATTTATGAAACAGAGATCAGAAAAATTGGTATAATTATAATAGCTATCAGAAAAGAGGATAACACTTTTATCTATAATCCCGGGTCCAATCAGCTTCTGGAGAAGGGGGACACACTGATAGTATTGGGAAGAAATGATGATTTTATACATTTATACAAGCTAATGAGAGGTGAAAATGTGGCTTTTTAGAATTATTTACTCTATTATTATATTTGCTGTCTTTATATTTTTTCGTGATACACTCAATATCGATATTTATTATGCAACAACTTATGCGATTGGGATAGTTCTGGCTATAAACCTTGTAGAAACTTTGATAGCTGATCTTAAAAGTATGAAAATGGCGTCGGGTTTTATCGGGGGTATTCTGTTTTTATTGATCGCTTATTTTGTAACAACAGCTTTGGGGGCTTTTATAAACGAAGCTTTCAAGATGGCTTTTTACTTTGTATTTGCTTATCTCGGTATTTTTATAGGTTACCGTAACTATAATCTTTTGGAAAATCTGATCAACAAAATGTACAAGAAGCAGACAAAAGGGAAATATCAGGAAATTCCAAAGGTAATAGATACTTCCACATTAATCGACGGAAGGATTGCGGATATTGTGGACACCGATCTTCTGGAGGGTAAGCTCGTAATCCCCGTTTTTGTACTCAAAGAGCTGCAAAATATAGCGGATTCTCACGATCATTTAAGAAGACAGAAGGGCAGAAGAGGGCTTAATGTGCTGAAAAGACTTCAGGAGCAGAAACATATCCCTGTGGAAGTTTCCAATGAGGACTTCAGTGATATTGGTTCGGTGGATGAAAAACTTGTCGCTCTTGCTAAAAACCTGGACGGTAAAATAATAACGACGGACTTCAATCTGCTGAAGGTTGCAGAAATACAGAATGTTAAAGTTTTGAATATTAACAGTCTTGCTCTTGCTTTGCGGCAAACTGTTCTTCCCGGAGAGGAGCTCTCAATCACTATTCTTAAAGAGGGAAAAGAGCATTCTCAGGGTGTAGGCTATCTTGAAGACGGTACAATGGTTGTTGTGGAACATGGGAAGAATCGTATCGGCGAGCAGTTAAAAGTTGAGGTGACAAGTCTGCTGCAAACGGACTCGGGACGTATAATTTTCAGCAAAATCAAATGATGCTATGAAAAAAAGCATCTCGGCAATTATTCCGGCAGGCGGTATAGGTAAGCGGTTTACTGTTGAAGGGAAAAAACAGTTTTTCAGGTTAAACGGCAGACCGATAATATACTATACGCTTGCTTCTCTGGTTGAAACATATGAATTTGACCAGATTATTATAGGTGCTGCATCTGAAGATTTCACAGAGATGGAAAATATCTGCAATTCATTAAATATCAGTAATTATTTGCTTTCTGAAAAAGGAGAGGAGAGGAGCAACACTGTTTATAATGCACTGGAATACTGCAATTCCGATTATGTGCTCATACATGATTCTGTTAGACCGTGCGTTGGCAAAGAAGTGGTGTTGAATATAATTCAGAGAGTTTTTGAGAGGGATGCAGTTATATGTGGAGTGAGACCTTCGGATACCGTTAAACTTTTAGAGGACGGCAAAGTATCACACACACTGGAAAGGGAAAAATTTTTGCTGACTCATACTCCCCAGTGTTTTTCAAAAAAATTGATCCGGGAAGGACTGCGATACGTTTTTCAGAATGGTTTGTCAGTAACGGATGATTCTTCAGCTGTGGAACTTCTCGGTCATCCGGTTGAAGTTGTCGATTCTAATCCGGAAAATATAAAAGTAACAAAATATTCAGATATCTATTTTCTTAAAGAATATCTGAACAAGAAGATTATTGATTAAGATTCTTGAATTTTAATTCATTTGGCGTATTGTGTAGTTTATGATAAAACATTTACGCGAACCCATGAACGGGTTAACTCATTTTATTCCGGCTATGCTTTCCGTGGTAGGTATAGTGGTTTTACTTGCCAAAGCGGTGGAGTTATCAGATCCGTACAGAATTGTTTCATACTCCATATTCGGTGCAGGTTTGTTTGCACTTTATCTGATGAGTACGCTTTACCATTGGCTTCCTCTGAGTTTTGAAAAGGTCAGACTGCTAAGACGCCTGGATCACATGATGATTTTCGTGCTTATTGCAGCTACATATACGCCTATATGTTTGATCCCCCTTCGCGGCGGCTGGGGATGGAGCCTTTTCGGAACGGTGTGGGGGCTTGCTGTTGTGGGGATATTTTTGAAAATTTTCTGGATGAATGCTCCAAGATGGCTGTCGACAGGCATTTATCTGGGGATGGGCTGGATAGCTCTGGTTGCCCTGTGGCCGATGATTAACAATATGTCATTACAAGCACTGCTTCTTCTGCTGGCCGGCGGTATATTCTATTCTATAGGGGCTGTAATCTACGCTTTAAAAAAACCTGTTCTTGTACCGAACATTTTGGGTTTCCATGAGATATTTCATATCTTTGTGGCTCTGGGAAGTTTTATGCACTTTTTACTCATTTACAATATTTAATTTTTTAATTACTTCCTCTGATTCTTCTATTATGCTTTTTATCAGATCTTTTACAGACGGGATGCTGTCAATAAGACCAACACATTGACCGCAGGCAATCAGGGCATTTTCATAAGCTCCGGTCTCAATTGCTTTTTTGCCGTTTTTACCGCTCAAAAGAGGAGCCATTTCCTGTAATGAAGCATTTTTTGATTCCATTTTAATTATTTTTTGAGCATGATTGTTATTTATTGCTCTTAACGTATTTCTGAGTGAACGTTCTACAAGGACGGTGTCGGTTTCATTTAATGATAACAGATGTTTTTTCAGATTTTCATGTACAGGTGATTCGCGTGTAAGCATGAATCTTGTTCCCATATTTACCCCGGTTGCTCCCAGACAGAGAGCAGCTGCCAAACCCCGGCCGTCTGCAAAGCCGCCTGAGGCAATTACAGGGATATTTATACTGTCAACAGTTTTGGGAATCAGGACAATCGATGTTACGTCATCTTCTCCGGGATGTCCCGCACATTCAAAGCCGTCAATGCTCACAAAATCGCATCCTATTTTTTCAGCTTTAACTGCATGCTTAACGGATGTGCATTTATGAATGATTGAAGCACCACTGTTTTTCAAACGGTCTATATATTTTTCAGGGTTGCGCCCGGCAGTCTCAATAATTTTAATATTCTTATCAATTATTACGTCAATATAGCTGTCGTAATCTACGGGTTTTAATGTGGGCAAAAAAGTTAGATTAACACCCAGCGGTTTGTTTGTTATCCTCAGGGCATTGTCTATTTCATGAGCAAGTTTTTCTGGGGAATCGAAGGAGAGGGCCGTGATTATGCCAAGCCCGCCGGCTTCTGAAACGTTTGCAGCCAAATATGCATTTGATACCCACATCATGCCACCCTGGATTATCGGATATTTAATTCCCAATGTTTTTGTGAGTTTATTGTTGAACATAGTTGCCTCCATGAATGGTCATTCTGTTACGATAAAACATTATTATAAATAAGTGTGTGTGTCAATATTAATATGTCATTGAAAATATTTTAACTTATTTGCTGCGTTTTATTATTGTGTGATAAGTACACTTGCATGTTTATTAAATCGTTTTATATGGTAAAAATTTTTCTCCGCACAAAATGTATCATGATGATAAAAAATATCCTCTCTGTATTTCCCTCCTAAGTCAGGGGGAGAAGGAACAAGTCTAGCGCTTTCTATGTGGGGAGAATATTTGTTTGATATGCTAAAATGTCGTTAACCGAATTAATCTGTCTTTAAGTCTGAGTATTTAACCGTAATAATTCGTCCAATTAAACAAATTTTTCATATTAAATTATCTAAAAATTGTATTATAAAGAATTATGAGAAAAGAGAAGAAGGCGGGCGGGTGCTACAACACCCATAATGCCCACCAATAACCAAACAATGTATCCAGATGATAATTTATTTTCCCGTTGTAATCAAGCAACTTTCTATCTTGGGCAAAAATTATCCGTTCCCCCGTCCTGCTGTGTGTCCCTGTTGCAAAAGCAACCGTCTGTGGAGCCATGGGTATGTGCTTCGCTATCTGTTTTATACACAAGGCGTATACCTGAAGCGTTACCGTTGTGTGGATTGCCACAGTGTTCATATATTGAAGCCGAAAGGTATTTTACCATATCACCAGTTGTTCTGCCTTGAGATTTTCAGACACCTTTGTCTTTATGTGCTAAACGGTTGTTACGATACTGCCAACTGCAGCCGTCAGAGACAACGTCACTGGTTTAAATCATTGCACAGGAATATTCGTCTATACATTGGTTTTTCAATGCGTAGCCGCATCAGCCAAACAACGATGAATGAATGGATTAAAAGGTATAAGGATTCCGGCGGCAGGCTTGAGTCTTTATATCCCAGTGACCGTTCAGACACAGGATATTAAAGAATTGCTGCCGACAGTAAATGTCACCAGTGTGCTGGAGAGGATGCGCTATGTGATGGAGTTAGGGGCTGTGGGTATTATTACCGGAGATATCGGCAGCGGTAAATCATCGGCTGTCAGATTTGCCATAAGTAAACTGCATCCTGCAGAACACTCAATACTGTATATCACAGCTACCACAGGATCAGTCATTGAACTTTACCGGCAGATAGCTCATTCGTTGAAATTAGAAACACGGTCACCTTCCAGATCCTATTTACAAAGGGCTATTAAGCAGGCTGTTACAGAAGTGACTAATAAAAAGCGAAAACTGCTTCTGATTGTGGATGAGGCGTCATTACTCCGGCTGGATGTCTTTGGGGAGTTACATACTTTACTGCAATATCATATAGATTCGAAGGGGTTGCTTCCTTTGCTCCTGGTTGGGCAATCAAATCTGGTGGATATGCTGTCATTTCCAAAGGCGAAGGCATTGGCATCCAGAGTGGTGGCAAGGGGGCATATGCAGCCGCTTAATGATGGGGAAGTGCGGCAGTATTTAGAGCATCACTTGAAGCTTGCCGGATGCAAGCGAAATCTGTTCACTGACGAAGCTATGACTGCTATCCGGCAGGGTGCATCCGGTGCTTTAAGAAAAATCAACAACCTCGCAAGAGGTGGACTTATTGCAGCTGCTAAACAAGAACAACATGAGGTTGCGGCTGAACATATACGAGTTGCTGCAACGGAACTTATTTGAAGGGGGAAACCCCTTCTTTTTAATTCGGACGGATTATTATAAAAAAGACGGATTAATCAGAAAACTTTGGACGAAATAATCTGATTCGCGACAAGAAGCACATATGGTACACGTCGTATAGCAAAGGAATTATCCTTGAGACATGGAATTACTTGCACTCGTTACAAGGCGGGTACATTAATGGGATTAGCAGGAGTGTATGCCAAGCAGAAACGTAGATTCAAAGTGACTACAGACAGTAATCATAACTTGCCTGTGTCACCGAATTTACTTGACAGAAACTTTAGTGTTTCCAAACCAGACGAGGTTTATG